>UOGA01000214.1_pt1 | contig 11579 bp, 10 predicted proteins | sample 1989841 | NCBI WGS metagenome assembly UOGA01 (sample SAMEA4712198, study PRJEB27164) | hydrothermal vent metagenome | biome: marine basaltic hydrothermal vent biome; feature: marine hydrothermal vent; material: mineral | place: Pacific Ocean | collected 2011-06-14/2011-07-23 | depth 1691 m | reverse complement strand
CTTTTGCATGTTCTCTTTCTAAACTTCTCAAAAGCGGAGCGCGAATATCTTTATCGTGAACTTTCTTCCGCAATAGCCTTGCAGTCATAAAGATATACCTGTGGAAATGAATAAATTATTTGACCGTTATTTTATTATAATTGAGAAAATCAAATTCTCAAAGCTCAGCTAATACACTGTCCAAAACTCTCCATCCTTTCGCGGTGGCGAGCAGGCGGGTTCTGGTTTTTTTTAGCATACCGGTAGAAAGCATTTTAGTGATCCCTTCGGTCATCGCAATGCCGTCAAATGGAATTCCTTTTTTAAGCCGCAACCCCATCATCAATTGCTCTGTCTGGATCATCTCAGACGTGAGTTTTTCGCTCTTGTACACTGCCCGACCGCATCTTCGGACTTTTGCGATGTAAGGCGCGATTGATTTTACGTTCGCCCATCTCTCCCCCTCCATCGCGGAATGGGCGCCCGCTCCGACCCCGATATAGTCGCGGTACTCCCAGTAGCCGGTGTTGTGGACGCTCTCGTATCCTGGCTTTGCGTAGTTTGAAATCTCGTAATGGCCGAACTCACGTTTTTTTAAAAACCGCTCCGTTTTGTTGAAAAATTCGGCGCCCGCCTCCGGTAATTCGATTGATCCTTTGGCCACCTGCCTGCCCAGCGGCGTTCCCGGCTCCGGGGTGAGCTGGTAGCAGGAGATATGGTTAAGCTCACAGGTGGTAAGCTCTTCTAACTCTTTGAGCCATCCGGTCACGTTTTGGCCCGGCAGACCGAACATCATATCCGCCGAGATGTTTTTAAAACCTGCGTCCGAAGCCAGTTTAATCGCAGTTAACGCCTGCTCTTTAGTGTGTATCCGGTCGAGTTTTTTGAGCAGATCGTTGTTTAACGATTGAACGCCGATAGACACCCGGTTTACCCCGGCCTTTAAATAGCCCCGTAATTTTGAGAGTGTCAGACTTTCCGGATTGGCTTCCATCGTTATTTCAGCGCCGGACTCCACCTCGTAATTTTTCGTGACGGCGGTTATTATTTTTTTTACCTGGGCCGGTTGTAGAAGTGATGGCGTTCCCCCTCCGAAAAAGATGGAGCGGACATTATGTCCGCGCGCCTTAACGGACCAGCGACCGATTTCGCAAATAGCGGCGTTTACATATTCCTCGATCCTTTCCTCTATTCCGGTGACGGAGTGAAAATCGCAATAGAAACATTTATGGCGGCAAAAAGGGATATGGATATAAACGCCGATTCGAGTGGTCATTGATCTTTCAGGCTATCAGCCCATTCGCCAAGCGTTCCCGCGTGGATCGCCTCCCCGATTTTCTCCATCCTGCGTTTATAAAAACTAAGGTTGTGGATTGTATTGAGCCTCAGCGCCAGAATCTCGCCCGCCATGAAAAGATGGCGCAGGTAGGCGCGGGTAAACCTTAAGCAGGTGGAGCAGTCGCACAAAGGGTCGAGGGGCGACTCGTCTTTTGCGTATTTCGCGTTTTTTATCCCCACTCTTCCTTGCGATGTAAAAAGGTATCCGTTTCTTGCGTTTCTTGTGGGCATAACGCAGTCGAACATGTCGATCCCCTGCGCCACGCACCGGACCAGATCGTCCGGCGTGCCCACGCCCATCAGATATCGCGGTTTATCCTGCGGAAGAATCGGCTCCACACTTTCAATCATCGCTGACATAATTTCTTTCGACTCTCCCACGCTAAGGCCGCCTATGGCGTAACCGTCGAAGCCGAGGTTTACGATCTGCTGGGCGCTTTGGCGTCGAAGTTTTTCGTCGAACCCTCCCTGTGTGATACCGAACAGGGCGATGTCGGGCCGGGTCCGGGCGTTAAGGCATCGCTCGCCCCATCTTGTGGATCGCAGGGAAGCCTCGCGGGCGTAATCGTCCGAACTATCCGGCGTTACCATCTCATCAAGCGCCATTATGATATCCGCGCCTAACGCCTCCTGTACCTCGATGGCGAACTCAGGAGTGAAGTCGTGGCGAGACCCGTCGAGATGAGAAGCAAACCTGATCCCGTTCTCCGTGATCTTAACAAGGTCTTTCATGGAAAAGACCTGGAACCCGCCAGAGTCGGTAAGTAAAGAGCCGCTGTATCCCATAAATTTGTGGAGGCCGCCTATCGCTTTTATCGTTTGATGTCCGGGCCGCAGATACAGGTGGTATGTGTTGGATAGTATTATGTCGTAGCCGAGCGCTTTGACCTCTTCCGGGTCAAGGGTTTTGACGGTCGCCTGTGTCCCCACCGGCATGAAGACAGGCGTGTCGACCGGCCCGTGGGATGTCTGCATCGTCCCGATTCTTCCCTTGCTGGAAGGATCGGTTTTAGTAACGGTGAAATTTAAATCCATCGGTAGATTTTAGGTGATTATGGTCAAAAGATGAAAGGAAGATAGAGTATGATTAAATTATCTTTTGCGAAAATTCTTTGCTAGTTTCAAACGTTTCATTTGCTTTTCAATTTCAGGAATTTCTGTGCTCGTATCAGCAAACTTGAAAAAATCCTCGATTCTTCCAAATTTAGCAGAATGGTTAATAGTATAATTAAGGACAGTCTCAACATATTCCTTGAGCTGAAAAACTATAGTTCTTATTTCTTTGGAATTCTCTGAATGATGAACTGCTTTGTTTCTATAATCTCTGAGGTGGTTTAGCGCTTGAGAGTGAAATTCAGTGTCCTTAAAGAAAAAACTTGTTCGTTTAATTAAATTTTTAGTTGTCCCACCTTCTTTTATTCCGGTTAATTTCTCAAGCAATCTCCATAATTTAAGAAAACAAGTATGAGCTCAACCCACAACATCCCTCCAGGTTCGTAACATTCATATTGAATTGTATCAGATAGGAGCCTGAGCTCAACCCACAACAGGGTCTAGGCGCCTAAATATAAGGCGGCAAGCCGGTTTCTCGCCCAATTTCCAGGCGCCAATGCCGCTTAAAAATAGAGCGAGTCTTTTTTAACAGGTTATAAATCAATTCATTATATAAATTTCACTTGTTGGCATCGGGTTTGCTCTTGTCAGGTGGTGTACATGGTTACAAGGGCAAGGGAGGGGCAAAACAGGTTTATCCGTTTACCGCTCAATATTGATTGTTAAAAATTTTAGCAGAGGAGATTTTATGAAAAAGTTAGGATTGCTAGCCGCAGTAATGGCATTAATGCTGGGTAACGCCTCTATCGGACACGCGACCCCATCCACCCAGATATGGATACCGTCCACTGACATCCAGGGATACATGACGCCTCATCTGGGCGTGGATAACTACAACACCGTGGGCAAAAAGGCCAAGGATGGCGGAAGAATGTTTCCGACCACGTATGGACTGACCATGGGTCTCGTTCCTTCCGATGTGTGGGGGGTTGAGGTAGGCATAGACATGATGGAATCCTCCGACGATCCGTTATTTTTCAACGCCAAGGTCGGTGTGGCCGAAGGCGCGTTGGGCGACTGGTCTCCTTCGCTGGCGATAGGTGGATATGGATTCGGCACGAAAACGGACTCGACCGACTACAACATCATTTACGCATTGGTCGCCAAGACTTTCGGGGAGTTGGGCAGGTTATCGATCGGAGGTTACTCCGGAAATGACAAAGTGTTAAAGGACAATAAAGGTAATGACGACAACACCGGCCTTTTAGCTTCATGGGACAAACAGTTAAGCAAAAAGTTCTGGGCGGCCATCGATTATCAAGGCGGCGGCAACTCTTTTAGCGCAGTAAGCTTCGGCGTCTCTTACGCCTTGTCCGACAAAGCCAGCTTCATCGTGGGATATGACGTTTTTCTGGAGAAGGATCTTGACGGCGATGGAATTGACGACAACCTCGACACCATGACATTTCAGCTCGATGTCAACTTCTAGCTGTAGCGTCAATTCGTGGAGTCAATAGCGCGAACGCTTTACAAATAAGGCGGCGGGAGCTATTTAAGTAACTTTATTGATGGAACGGAGAAAATGAAAAAAATAGAAGCGATTATAAAACCCTTCAAGCTCGAAGAGGTAAAAGAGGCTTTAACCGGCATCGGCGCCCAGGGCCTTACGGTTATCGAGGTAAAAGGTTTCGGGCGGCAAAAAGGCCATACCGAGCTTTACCGGGGCGCCGAGTATACGGTCGATTTCCTTCCCAAAGTAAAAATCGAGGTGGTGATCAAGGCCGACATTGTTGAGCAGGCTATAGAGAAGATCACCCAGGCCGCTTCCACCGGCAATATCGGAGACGGAAAAATCTTCGTTACTTCCGTAGAAGAAGTCGTGCGCATCCGCACGGGTGAGAGAGGAGAGGAGGCGATATGAGGAACCTTATTAAATTTACGTTTTTTGCGGCGTTAGCCGGTCTGTTTTTTGATATCGCTCCGGCGTTCGCTGAGGAGGAGGCCCCGAAAATCGTCGGGGCCGACACGGCGTGGATGCTCGTCGCCTCCGCCCTGGTGATGCTGATGGTGCCTGGCCTCGCCCTGTTTTACGGAGGCATGGATCGCGGCAAAAACATGCTGTCTACTCTTTTGCTAAGTTTCATAACATTAGGCGTCATCACGATTCAGTGGGTACTTTTCGGATACAGCCTGGCGTTCGGAAACGACATCGGCGGAGTGATAGGCGATCTTTCATTCTTCGCTTTAAATGGAGTGGGGCTTGAGCCGAACGGAACCATACCCCACCAGCTTTTTATGGTGTTTCAGATGATGTTCGCCATCCTCACCCCGGCGCTCATATCAGGCGCTATTGTGGGAAGGATGAAGTTCACAACTTTTATCGTCTTCATTCTGCTTTGGTCTACGTTGGTCTATGATCCTCTGTGCCACTGGGTGTGGGGCGGAGGATGGATGAGCGGACTTGGCGCTCTTGATTTCGCAGGCGGGCTGGTCGTTCATATCAGCTCCGGGGTTTCCGCTCTTGCGGCCTGTATCCTGCTGGGTAAACGAAGAGGATACCCGACAGAGCCAATGCCGCCGCATAACCTCCCGCTTACTTTGCTTGGCGCCGGGATGTTATGGTTCGGATGGTTCGGGTTTAACGCAGGCTCCGAGCTTGCCGCCGACGGGGTGGCGGCCTCGGCTTTCGTGGTGACGCAGATCGCGGCCGGCTCCGCCGTGCTTGGCTGGCTGTTGACCGAATGGACGCTAAAAGGAAAACCGACGCTTCTTGGCGCCGCTTCGGGCGGCGTGGCCGGGCTTGTGGCGATTACGCCAGCTTCCGGTTTCGTAGGCCCGATATCGGCTATCGCGATCGGCCTGATCGCAGGAGGCGGCTGTTACATGGCCGTAGTCGCCAAGAACAAGTTCGGATACGATGATTCGCTCGACGTGTTCGCCGTTCATGGTATAGGCGGAACAATCGGCGCTTTATGCACCGGGCTGTTCGCCACCGCCGCCATCGGCGGGACAGACGGTCTGTTTTTCGGCAACCCGGGCCAGTTTACAACCCAGCTGATAAGCGTGGTTGCGGCGTGGATATATAGCTTCGGAGTGACATTCATAATCCTGAAAGTCCTCGACGCTGTGATGGGACTTAGAGTGTCTGAAGAAGACGAGGTGCAGGGGCTTGATCTTAGCCTGCACGGAGAGAGAGCCTACACGCTGTAGTTTAAGCGTTATTTCTTTTACATTCAGGGGGGCGCGGCCTCCGGGCGGCCCCCCTGAAGCTTTTTACACATCGAATTTCTGGAATTTCAAAATGAAATTTAAAATCAGCAAGACATCTACGCGTTCACCGCAAGGCCTGCCGCACATCGGCCACGCTCTGTCCGGGGCGTGTCTTATGACAGCGTTTCTGGCCAGTCCGGCTCTCGCCGAGGAGGCCTTGCCAGCCATAGACTCAGGCTCGGTCGCCTGGATACTTACGGCGACGGCAATGGTGGCCCTGATGACCCTGCCTGGCCTCGCTCTTTTTTACGGTGGCCTTAGCCGCTCTAAAAATACGCTGTCCACGATAATGTATTCATTCACAAGTCTTGCGCTTGTAAGCGTGGTCTGGGTCTTGTGGGGATATTCCTTTGCTTTCGGCCCGGACATAGGTGGCGTAATAGGCGGACTGGCGCATTTGGGCCTGAAAGGCATTCCCCTGCCCGGCTCCGCGCAAGCTCAAAATATAAATATGGGATTGTCTATTCCCGATTCGATCTTCGTCGTTTTCCAGGGCGTCTTCGCCGTTATCACCGTGGCGCTCATATCAGGCTCATACGCAGAGCGGGTGCGCTTTCCGGCTTATATATTGTTTTCTTTGCTGTGGGTCACTTTCATTTACGCTCCGCTCGCGCACTGGGTGTGGGGAGGCGGATGGCTGGCCAGGCTGGGGGCGCTCGATTTCGCGGGCGGAACCGTGGTGCATATCGCCTCAGGCGTGTCCGGCCTTGCTACAGCGATGTTCATCGGCAAACGCAAAGGGTACGGTCAGGATATGATAATGCCCCACAACGTCCCCATGGTCGTTATCGGCGCCGGACTGCTATGGTTCGGATGGTTCGGATTTAACGCAGGCTCCGCCGTGGCCGCCGATAGCCTGGCCGCGAGCGCTTTTCTGGCGACAAACACCGCCGCAAGCTCAGCCGCGCTCGGATGGATGTTTATAGAGTGGTGGCACGGAGGGAGCCCGACTGCGGTTGGCATAGCGTCGGGAGCGGTGGCCGGGCTGGTGGCGATTACGCCCGCCGCCGGGTTCGTGACTCCGATGGCCAGCCTTTTTATAGGGTTTTTAGCAGGCGTGATCTGCTACTTCGCCGTGTATTACAAGCACAGGATGGGATATGACGACGCTCTGGACGCTTTTGGCATTCATGGCGTCGGGGGAGCCTGGGGCGCCATAGCCACAGGCATTTTCGCGTCAAGGCTTGTAACGGGCGAAAATGGAGCGAGAGGCCTGCTGGAGGGCGATCCGGGTCAGCTCTGGATTCAGATTGTGGCTGTTGTGGTCACATCGGTATTTTGTTTCGTTGGGACGACCATTTTGCTTAAAGTGGTGGATCTCGTCGTCAAGATTCGTCCTGATCTCGATTCGGAGATCATGGGGCTAGACCAGACCGAGCATCGCGAAAGCGCCTATAACTGACAATGATTTTGAAAGGATCAAAGATGGTAGTTAAGACTTTATTGATATCTGTTTTTATCTTTATCCTTGCGCCCTCCGCCTGGGCTGGCGAGGCGAGCGTTGAGAAGCTCCAGGGCAAATGTATGACCTGCCACAAGCGCGAAAGCCCAGGGCTTTATAACCAGTGGGTAAACTCGAAACACGCGAAAAGAAACGTCACCTGCTATGGTTGCCACCAGGCGAAAAAAGGCGAGCCGGACGCTTTCACTCACGAGGGTCTGCTGATCGCCACTCTTGTTACGCCGAAAGACTGCGGCAAATGCCATGAAAAACAGCAGGACGAGGTCGCCAAATCCCACCACGCAAAAGCCGGAAGGATACTCGACTCTCTGGATAACTATCTGGCGGATGTGATGGTGGGAAGGCCGGCCGTTACGGCGGGATGCGAAAACTGTCATGGCGTAAAAGTCGAAATAGACCCTTTAAGCCCCAACAAACTTTCAAAGGCAAGCTGGCCGAACAGCGGGATCGGAAGAATAAACCCGGACGGGTCGGAAGGCGCCTGCAACGCATGCCACAGCAGGCACACTTTCTCCAAAGAGCAGGCCCGAAGGCCGGAGAACTGCGGCAAATGCCACCTGGGCCCCGATCATCCGCAAAAAGAGATATACGAAGAGTCAAAGCATGGCATCGCCTATCGCAACGCCAAGAACAAGATGAATCTTGATAAAGATAAATGGGTCGTAGGCGTCGATTATTACCAGGCGCCTACCTGCGCCACCTGCCACATGAGCGCCACCCAGAAGCAAAAGGTGACCCACGATGTGGGCGCGAGAATATCGTGGAATTTAAGGTCGCCTGTGAGCAAACCTAAAAAAGAGGCGAAAGCGAAACGCGGCAGGATGATGGACGTATGCCAGGCCTGTCACGGCAAACGGTTCGCCGAAGGTTTTTACCGCCAGTTCGACGGAGTGGTGAACCTTTACGATGAAAAGTTCGCCAAACCGGCCAAGACGATTATAAGCATACTAAAGAAAAACAAATCGTTTAAAAACCAGGCCAAATTCAGCAACGAGGTGGAGTGGATATGGTGGGAGATATGGCACCACGAAGGCCGCAGGGCGCGCCACGGCGCCGCCATGATGGGGCCGGATTACACATGGTGGCACGGCCTCTACGAAGTGGGTAAGCATTTTTACATGAAGTTTATCCCGGCGGTCAGAAAGCTTGGCGACAAAGAGGCGGACGCCTACGTGGACAGGCTTTTCAAAACCGATTGGCACAGGTGGTATAAAGCTTCGATCAGCGAAACAAAGATGAAGCTTAAATCGGGCGAAATGGCGAAGATGTATGAAGGCCTTTACGCGCCTCCCTGGGAGCGCAAGTAAGGAGATGGCCTGTGGTTAGCTCGAAAATGACTAAAGCCATCCGCGTGGCGCTTATCTGGGTTACTTCAAACCCGGTGAGCGCCATGGGGGCGATCCTTGCGATAGGCGGCCTTTTACTGTTGGCGCTTTTCACGCTGGTATATATGGCCAGCTCAGAAATAATGAACCCGTATTACGGAGCCCTCGGTTTCCTGGGGCTTCCGGTTCTTATTCTCGCCGGGGTGGCGATGGTGTTTCTGGGCAGGCTTATTTTCCGGGACAATCTTGGCCAGGAGCCCTTTTGGGCTCAACAGTTTAACATCAAGGACGAAAAGAAGGCATTGACCATTTTCGGTGTGTCGATCGGGGCGTGTGTCGTTTTTTTCGGACTTAGCGGCGCGCAAACAGCGAAGTTTATGGACTCCACTGATTTTTGCGGCCAGACCTGCCACTCTGTCATGGAGCCGGAAGCCGTCTCACACGCAAACTCGACCCATTCCACTATTAAATGTGTCCGTTGCCATGTGGGGGAAGGAGTCCAGGGCTTGCTGATATCGAAGATACGCGGCGCCTGGCAGGTTTTCTCTGTACTGACAAACCATTATGAAAGGCCTATTCCGGCTCCTGTAAAAACATTGCCCTCCTCGGAGGATACTTGCAAAACCTGCCACGACACCGGCAAGGATTCTCCGGAGAATATGAAACTCTATACAAGTTTTAAAGATGATGAGAAAAGTAGCCGCGTCATGTCGGCTATCGTTATGAGCCCTGGCTCGTCCAGACCGGGCGTGGCGCGGGGCATACATGCGCACGTCTCCAAAGACCTTAAGATACGCTACTACACGTTGGATAAAAAAAGACATTTTATAACCTGGGTGGAGTCGAAGTCTCCTCAGGGAACTCGCGTATGGTCTATGGAGGGGGAAACTCCCCCAAAAATAAGAGCCATCCGGAAAACCTCGAAAGGCAGGCCTATTTACACCATCGAAGGCGCAGGGGAGATGCGGGAGATGGATTGTGTGGACTGCCATAACAGAACTGGCCACAACTTCCCGGATCCGGAGAGACTGGTCGATAAGATGCTGGCTAAAGGTCAGATCGACCCTTCATTGCCTTACGCCAAAAAAGTCGCGTTAAAAGCGCTGATGGCCGCAGGTGAGGGCCCCAGGGTGGAGGCGGAGGAAAAGATATATAGTGAGCTTTCCTCAGCATGGCCCATGAATGATAGCGTCACGCGGATGTCCGCTCTTCTGGCGGACGCGGCCGGGAAATATCTCTATCCAAGAATGAACATCGGCTGGGGGGCCTATGAAAATCTCAACCGTCACTCCAGGGATCAAGGCTGTTTCAGATGCCACAATCAGCGTATGAAAGATAAAAACGGGGAAAATCTTAGCCAGGATTGTGACAGTTGCCATGAAATGGTGGCTGATAAAACTCCGTTTGAGGAGTGGACAAAAAGATTGCGTCCCGGATTGAACGAGACGGGAAACCGGAGCGGTGAAGCTAAAGGGGCTGTTTCGGCGGGAATTTACAGAAAAAATAGCTCGTAAATAACCTGCGCTATATATTAATGTTTACCAACAAAACGGAGAGTCTGGCTGGTTGGAACGTTAATGTAAAGGGGGGTTATGACGGAAATAGCAGAGTTAAAAAACAGCGCTGATATTTTGTTTATGATGTTAGGAGCGGTGATGGTTTTCGCTATGCATGGAGGTTTCGCTTTTCTTGAAGTCGGCACAGTGAGGAGGAAAAACCAGGTAAACGCTCTTGTGAAGATTATTTCAGATTTTGGTTTTTCAACTATTGTGTATTTTTTGATCGGCTTCCCGCTCGCTTACGGCATGATTTTTTTGGGTTCAGCCGAGTCTCTTGTGGGGGCCGACAAAGGATATGAGCTGGTCCGCTATTTTTTCCTGATGACCTTCGCCGCCGCAGTGCCCGCGATCATCTCCGGCGGCATAGCGGAAAGGGCGCGTTTCTGGCCACAGGTTCTGGCCGGGTCTATATTCGTCGGCCTTGTGTATCCGTTCTTTGAGAGCCTCGCGTGGGGAAGACTGGGGGGAGGCGGCCAATGGCTCGCAGGTTTCGGAGGCGCTCCTTTCCATGACTACGCAGGATCGGTTGTGGTGCACGCCATGGGCGGATGGCTGGCGCTCTGCGGCATTTTAAAACTTGGGGCCAGAAAAGGACGCTGGGTCAACGGTAAATCGCACCCGATTCCCATTAGTAACATTCCTATGCTGGCTTTAGGCAGTTGGATGCTTTGCATCGGGTGGTTCGGGTTTAATGTGATGAGCGCCCAGGATATCAACGGTGTCACGGGCCTGGTGGCGGTCAACTCCCTGCTTGCTATGGTCGGTGGAATTGTCGCGTCGCTGGTGATCTCCCGCGCCGACCCCGGCTTCGTCCATAACGGCGCTCTGGCCGGGCTTGTGGCGGTATGCGCAGGTTCCGACAAGTTCCATCCGTTGGGGGCGTTACTCGTCGGGGCCATTGCCGGAATCATATTCGTAATATGTTTCGCATGGGAGCAAGAGAAGCTTAAAATCGACGATGTGCTGGGCGTATGGCCGCTTCACGGGCTCTGCGGCGCCTGGGGCGGGATCGCCTGCGGCGTTTTCGGGCAGAAGTCTTTAGGCGGATTGGGTGGAGTGAGCCTTGTCTCACAAACGGCGGGGACGCTGGCCGCCATTGGCCTGGCGCTTGTCGCAGGGTTCACCGTATATTTCATAATCGACTCTATCTTTGGGCTAAGGCTGTCCGAAGATGATGAGCGAATGGGATCCGACCTGGCCATCCACAGCATCGAAGCGTATCCGGAAGAGGCGGTCAGCGGCGGAGGGAGGCAGTGATCGAAAATTTATCACTCACCAGTCATCCCTATGATAACCTTGTGGCGCCCGCCCGGCGCGATATAAAGCGCGGGGTAACTCACAACAAATTTAGTTTAATTCCGGTCAAGGGTAAATTGCCAGAGGCTGGTTTAATTAATGTGGAAATTGAGAGCGATTCATCCTTCTTGCGCCTTGAACGGGCGCGGAATAACGGATAAAAGCTCAACAATATTTTTCTAATCCGTTCTTATGGGAGGAAATTTGATGAAGCCGAAAGAGGTATTGGAGTTCGCCAAGAAAAACAAATGTGAAATGGTCGATGTAAAGTTTCTTGACCTGCCGGGCATGTGGCAA
>UOGA01000301.1_pt1 | contig 11668 bp, 12 predicted proteins | sample 1989841 | NCBI WGS metagenome assembly UOGA01 (sample SAMEA4712198, study PRJEB27164) | hydrothermal vent metagenome | biome: marine basaltic hydrothermal vent biome; feature: marine hydrothermal vent; material: mineral | place: Pacific Ocean | collected 2011-06-14/2011-07-23 | depth 1691 m | reverse complement strand
ATTATACCCAATTAGCTAACATAAATGAAAATATATTCTAAATTTTCAGCGAAAAATCACAATAATTCTAGACAATACATTAAATAAAATGCCTTATCTATCTGTATAATTAAAAGTTATTAATTGCTTGTAAATATGTACAATAGTAATTGCAACACTTTTTCCGCCCTGTTAGACTGTTAGATTTTTGGAGCCAAGCCATAAAAATGGTAAAAATTGCGATATTGCCCGGTGACGGGATCGGGGTGGAAGTTATTGAAGAAGCAGAGAAAGTTCTCGCCTTACTGGACAAAAAATACACTTTAGGCTTTGAAACCGAGAAAGCTTTGGTGGGCGGGAGCGCTTATGATGAATTCGGAACTCCATTGCCGGAATCTACTTTAACTCTTGCGAAAGAGGCGGACGCGGTTCTGCTTGGAGCCGTCGGTGGCCCGAAATGGGAGTCTCTCGACTATGGTGTTCGGCCAGAGCGCGCCTTGCTGGGTTTGAGAGCGGAGCTTGATCTCTACGCTAACCTTCGTCCCGCAAAGGTATATCCCGCGCTTGTAGACGCTTCATCGTTAAAGCGTGAAATTATTGAGGGAATAGACATCATGGTTGTCCGCGAGCTTGTGGGCGGCATATATTTCGGAGAGCCGAAAGGTGTGGAACAGCTTCCTGATGGAACCGAACGCGGAGTGAACACTCTTGTATATACGACTCTGGAGATAGAGAGAATAGCAAAAGTGGCTTTCGATGTGGCGCGTAAGCGCGGCAAAAAAGTTTGTTCTGTTGATAAAGCCAATGTGCTTGAATGTACGGAACTATGGCGGCGTGTTGTCTCGGATATACATCAAGATTATCAGGATGTGGAGTTATCCCATATGTACGTCGATAATTGCGCTATGCAGCTTGTCCGTTGGCCGAAACAGTTCGACGTAATCGTTACAACGAATATGTTCGGCGACATTTTATCCGATGAAGCGGCAATGTTGACCGGAAGTATAGGAATGTTGCCGTCGGCGTCGTTGTCTGGGAAAAAAGGTATGTATGAGCCTGTTCACGGCTCCGCGCCTGATATCATGAGCCAAAATAAGGCGAATCCGATCGCTACGATTCTTTCCGTCGCTATGATGCTGCGATATTCATTTGACCTGGCGGACGCCGCCGAGGATGTCGAGCAAGCTGTGACAAAGGTTTTGGAGGACGGTATCAGAACGCCCGATATTCATACGGAAGGCTATACGCTTGTCGGGACTAGAGAGATGGGCGACAAGATAGTGGAAGCGATAGGGTAGGGCTTAGGAAAAATGGCAAAAGGATTATATAACGTCGCCGTCGTCGGGGCCACTGGGGCCGTCGGCGAGGAAATGATAAAAATACTCGAGGAGCGTCAATTCCCGGTAAGCGTGTTTCGCCCGTTGGCGTCATCCCGGTCCGCTGGCATGGAAGTAAGCTTCCGTGGTGAATCTTATATCGTGGAGGAGCTTACTCACGACTCTTTTGAAGGAATAAACATAGCGATTTTTTCGGCGGGAGCGGCGCGTAGCAAAGAGTTCGCCCCATCCGCCGTGGACGCTGGCGCCGTGGTGGTTGATAACTCAAGCGCGTTTCGTATGGACCCGGATATCCCCCTTGTCGTTCCGGAAGTGAACCGCAACGCAATCGAAAGGCATAAAGGGATAATAGCCAACCCGAATTGCTCAACTATACAATTGGTAACAGCATTAAAGCCTCTGCACGACGCGGCAAGGATAAAAAGGATCGTAATTTCTACATATCAGTCAGTCTCCGGGGCGGGAAAAGAAGCTATTGACGAACTTTCGCAACAAACGAAGGATATGTTCAATTTTCAGGATATTGAGCCGAAAATATTCCCCGCACAGATCGCTTTCAACTGTATTCCGCAAATAGATGTATTTTTAGAGGATGGATATACGAAGGAAGAGGCGAAAATGATCAACGAGACGAAAAAGATCATGGAGGACGAATCGATACAGGTTACCGCCACATGTGTGCGTGTGCCGGTTTTCTATTCACATGGCGAATCTGTGAACCTTGAGTTTGCGGTTCCGATCGCTCCTGATTTCGCCCGTGAAATATTAATGAATGCGCCTGGCATTGAGGTGGTAGACACCCCTGAAGAACAGAAATATCCATTGGCGACCGAAGCCGCTGGCAAAGACCCTGTGTATGTCGGGCGTATACGGCGTGACAATACAGTGAAACATGGGCTTAATATGTGGATAGTGTCGGATAATATAAGAAAAGGCGCGGCTTTGAACGCTATTCAGATCGCGGAAGAACTACTGAATCTTTAACGGAGAGGTTCGGCGCCGGCGCCAAACAATGTCGCCAACACCATCCCTTTCCCAAACGTAAAGCGGGGCATGATAAATCACACCCCGCAAAACGGGTTTACCTCAAGCTTTTTATACCGACCTTGATCTTTTTAAGACGGGAAATCTGCTTTTCAAGCTTGCCTATCTGTACATCAACCTGTGACATAAGCGATTTGGTGGTATAAGCCATATCTTCTATCCGGTCAGGAAATGGCTCTCCATCGCCTGTCATAAGCCAGTCTAGGGAACATCCTGTATAGTTCCGGATTTTTATCAGGTTGTCATATTTAGGTATTTTTTCTTTCTGCCAATAGTATTGAAAAAGACCTTTTTCAATACCAACCTTTTTGCACCATGCATAAGGCTTGTTTTCACCAATCAAAAACTCTAGCCTGTTTTTGAACGACACAAGCTTTTGATTTCTTGTCGTTTTCTGCTTTACACTATTCATTTTTTTTCCCTCGAAAAAATAAGTTGTTAATATTGTTTACTACTATAGATATCATATATTCTAGCAAAAGAAACCATGATTTTCGTCATGTTTTTTTACAGTTTGAAGTAAGCGCATAATATATAGACACTTACTACATATATTATTTTCGGCTCTATAAGTAAAAATAATCGATAAATGAAAACGGCGTCAAAAACAAACTTAAGCCCTTGTTTCAAAAGTGGTTAGGGGTCGCAATCTCAAGCTGACTGGATCAGTCAATAATGATCCTGTTGCCTTCCTTGATACTTTTTCGCTTATCATCCTGATACGCGTCCACCTTCTTCAAAATACGTTCCGCCTCGGCCTCGGTAGTTGTAAATACGCGATAGGTAAGACCTGATCCAGGCTCCCCTGTCACAAGCACCTGGTAAACTTCTTTAAACTTTTCCCCATTTTCACATTTGATGCTTTCGACCTTAACTATAGTATCGGCGTCTATTGAAGCAAGTCCTTTTGTCCCGTCACAAGCCATGGTTTTAAAGGAAATTTTATATGTCGAAAGAGCTCCGGCATATGCCAACCCGCTAAAAATCGTAACAAAAATAAACAGGCTTAATATTTTTTTCCGATACATGCTAGTAATACCTTAAAATTTGTGAATCGAGTCTACCACGAGGATGCGTGGTGACGCCAGAAAGTTTTTTTACCTGATATGTAAAAGTTGGTTATACGAATAAAAATTTCCCCTCCCACGAGGAGAGGGGAAACATAAAGGTTCGCTTGAATTATATCCGCCAGGCTTATTACGGCAATGCCCTAGCAGCTAAATGATTTGCCGCAACCGCAACCACCGTCCGAATTAGGATTGTTGAACACGAAAGAGCTTCCTTGCATGCTCTCAACAAAGTCAATCTCAATCCCGGCAAGCATAGGCGCGGAACGCTCATCAACCAGGACGGTGATACCGCCCGATTCAAATTTGCTGTCTCCAGCGTATTCTGTATCGAAACCAATTTGGTATTGATTTCCGCTGCAGCCACCGCCTACAACGGCGACACGAAGGGATTTATCCGCGGAATTAGTATCTATCTGCGCTTTCTTAATCTGATTTACAGCATTCTCGGTAAGAGTTAACATCTCAGGTCTCCTGTTCTTCCAATAATTGAAACATCTTAATTCCATAAGCCATCACAGCCGGCAAGGAATATATTTTCGATATAAAACTTCCTCTTGAACGCTTTTTTTAAGCGTAATATTTTTTAGTTTAGAGTCAAAATATTAAAAAACGATTCCACAACAAACGATAATGATAATCAATATCTTTAAAATATAGTAACATAAAATACAAAGCGCGATCAAGAGTGTCTCAATAGCGCCAGGAGCATATTTAACTCGTTGTTTTCATGATCCGTTCAATATTCTCAAGATCGTCAGCGGTATTTATGCCAAGAGCTTCTTTTGCATCTTCCGCCAGGACACAGTTTACGACCAATCCTTCGTCAAACGCCATGTTGACAAGATCGGTCAGGTAATATTCTCCTTGCGCGTTGCTATTATCCACTCGTTTCAGGGATGGAAGCAGAAAGGAGTTTTTGAAAACATATATTCCGCTGTTTATCTCCTTTACTTCAAGTTGTTCGGGGGTGGCGTCTTTCGCCTCGACAATGGCGGTGATGGTGTCGCCTTGCCGAATCACCCGACCATATGAAGCCGCGTCATCAAGCTTGAGTGTCAACACAGTTATTGCGGCGTTGGAGTTTTTATGGGTTTCCAACATTCGTTTTATCGTTTCAGGTTTTATAAGTGGCACATCGCCGGAAAGTATGACAACGTCCCCATCAAATCCCTCCAGATATCCGGTCGCTTGCGCGACAGCGTGTGCCGTCCCAAGCTGTGGCTCCTGCGTTGCGAAACTTATATCGTGATCGCTAAACTGTTCTTTGACCATATCGCGGCCATGCCCTACCACGACTATTATTTTTTTGGGATCCAAAGCTCTGGCGGAGGAGAGCGCATACTCAAGCATCGGCTTGCCACATAGCGGCGCCAATACTTTTGGCAGATCGGATTTCATCCTGGTTCCTTTGCCGGCCGCCATTATCACTATGGCCAGGTTTTTGTTGATAGACATAATTTAATTTGCTCTTGTTAATGTTGGTGACGGGTTATAACTTTAGCATGAAGTTACCAACAATATTCGCTACATTAGTCTGATATGAAAGTCTTTATATACGAACATCTTTGCGGCGGCGGATTTTTGAAAACCTTTGGCGCAGGCTCGATGCTTGCCGAAGGGGAGGCAATGCTTGGCGCCGCTTTGCGCGATTTTGGGCGGATAGAATACGTTGAGCTGTTTTCAATAGTCGATAAAAAAAACGATAAAAGATTACGAGAGACTTTTGCCAGGCTTCCCGAAGTGAAGCCGATACAATCGACATGGCTTGACGCGTTTATCGATTGTGTCCAACAATGTGACGCCGCGCTGATAATCGCTCCGGAATCTAACGGGACTTTAAAAAAACTAACGAAAATAGTGATCAACCTCGGCAAAATAAATCTCGGAAGCTCACCAGAGGCGATATCTGTTACGGGAAACAAATTGATATTCTCAACCGTGATGAAAAAAATCGGTATCGCCCATCCGCGAACATTTTTAATCGACAGCAACGTTGCCCCTGACCGACATTTCGACGGCGCATGGGTCGGCAAGCCTGTCGACGGCGCAGGCTCCGAAGGGGTGCGGGTTTATGGAAACGGCGACTATGAGCAGGGCAGGGTGGGCGCTGGTATGATAGCGCAGGAATACGTGGAAGGAGAGCCTATGAGCCTTTCTGTCGTATCGGGCGCTAACGACTCGGTCATCCTTTCGGTTAACCGCCAGCGTATATCCTGTGCCATGCGTTATGAAGGGGGTGAGATATTGAGTGTCTCTCCTGATGACATTCTTTGCGATCTTGTAAACCGTATAAAGAAGGCGCTTCCGGGCTTAAACGGGTATTGGGGGCTAGATTATGTCGACACTGGCGAATATCCTGTTGTTATAGAGGTTAACCCACGGCTTACCACAAGCTACAACGCATTATCGAAGGCGCTTTGCGTAAACCCGGCTGAAATGATTTTAAATATCGCCATGGGCCAAACCTTGCCGGAAATAAAATCACGTACTGCGATCGGGTTTAGCGCGGCCGGTATGACGGTTGTGTTATGAAAATACTTGGGCTGGATGTGGGAGGGGCGCATATCAAAAGCGCGCTTGTAGAAACTGGAGCCACTTCTGTCATGCGGGAGAGGGTAATCACGCCATTCGAAATATATAAAAATAAAGAAAAACTACCCCACATAATAAGGAAAATTGTAAGACAAGCGAGACCGGATGGCGTGGCGTTGACCATGACAGGTGAATTGGCCGATGTGTTTCCAACCAGAAACGCTGGGGCGCGGTTCATCCTAGATTCAGTGGTCAAAGCCGCTAAACCTGTCCGGGTAAAAGTAATCGACACAAATGGCGATTTAATCGCCGTGTCGCCAGCAAGGAAATCGCCCTGCGCCATAGCATCGGCTAACTGGGCGGCGACGGCCAAATGGGTTTCACAACAGATCGACACTTGTATCATTGTTGATATCGGCTCAACTACGACCGATATCCTGCCAATAATAAACGGAGCCGCAGCTGTTGAAGGACGAGATGATTTTGAACGTCTTGGCGCAGGTGAGCTTCTATATACAGGCTATCTGAGGACAAACACCGCCGCCGTATGCCCAGTTGTAACTATCCAAGGAAAGAGTGTCCCCACATGCCCGGAACATTTCGCCATCATGGGAGACGCCTTTCTTTATCTCGGCGAAATAACGGCGCAAGATTACACTACACCCACGCCAGACAACGCTCCCAAACGAAAATCAACCGCCGCCAGGAGACTTGCCCGCATCGTACTTTCAGATCCGTCAAAACTTGGAGAGGCAGGAATAACTTCAATCGCCCGGCAATTAATAAACTCGCAAGTTCAAATGATTGTCCACGCTGTTCGCAGGATCGAAATAGAAAGAAATATCGAAAACGCGCCTCTTCTTTTGACAGGACACGCAAGCATATATCGTAAACGATTGAGACGAAAGATATCAAACCAGTTTATTAGCCGCCTTGGCGTTTTCCCTGTCAATATCGTCGATCCGGCGTCATGCGCCGCCGCGCTATGGAAATGAACATTTTGTTTCAAGTTATTTTATAGTTGCATTTAAGATGGAATTATTATTACTATGCTCAACTATTATTTTCTGTCTATATTTAGTCAGGCTCAAATACGCCAACTCTGGGTCTGTCGATGACTATACTGGAGGGGTACATACACATGGCCCGGAAGATAGAAGTATTCAGCGCGGGGTGCCTAGTGTGCGATCTTACGGTCGACTATATCAAAAGCGCCGCAGTCGGTTGTGAAGTAATTGTATTAAACACGCATAAGCATGAGGTTGCGCAAAGGGCGATAGACTTTGGTATTCGGTGTCTTCCTGCGATTGTCATAGATGGAAAGCTTGCGGATCCCTGCCAGATGGGAGGTCCCGCAAAAGCGATACTTCATGATTACGGATTGATTAAAAGGAAAGTTTTATAGAAGCTTAAACCTATAATGTAAAATTTTCAGCTTCGGCCCGATTCATACGCCTCCCATATCATCGGCCATCCTTTTTTTACAATTTTCGCCATTACTTTCGCATAATCGCGGATCTCTTTTTGTGCGTCCGGAGCAAGCCGCAACGAAAAATAGTGGAGCAGGTTACGAATATCCATACTCCATACTATCTGCGTATAAGCGGACACAGGCAACACCACTCTCGCCTGTTCACGGGCGACGCCGATCTCTATCAATTCCTTATAGGTCTCAAAAGAACGGCGGTTGGACTCGTCTATAAGCTTACGCGCTTTTTGCGACTCTGCCGCAGACAATGGCTCGCCGCTCATCTGTTTGTTGGTTGAGTGTTGCGACCGCACATCGTCTTCCGCCGGGACATAGAAAATGTCCGGGCACTCGGTATAGCGAAAAGACCATTCGTTGAGGCTGGCTGTGCGGTGGCGCACATGCTGGCGCATCACGAATATCGGTAATCGAATTCGGAAAGTAAGGTTCACCATCTCAAAAGGGGAGGTGTGCCTGTCTTTCCACAAACGCATTATCAGTTTTTTGTCATGTTCCGCGGTTTTCCCCTCGCTTCGCTGATACGATGTTCGGGCGGCGCGGGCCACGCTGCTGTCGGCTCCGAGATAATCCACAAGCTCCACCTCGCCATGCTCATGGATTGTGTATACCTTGTATAGCTCCTCCTCGGCGCCTTCGCTTACAAGACGGTTCGTTGGTTCGCTCAATTTAAAAATTTCTCCAAAGTCGTGACGTGTAATTATAAACTAAAATTGTTGAGATCCTTCGCTTTTGGCTCAGGATGACAAACTGCCCCACTAACGGGATTCCGCGTAATCAGCGGCGGCGCGTATCCTCGCTATGCATTTATCCTTGCCTAAATGTTTCATCACTTCGAATAATCCTGGGCTGACTGTTCCGCCTGTTAACGCCACGCGGACCGCTTGCGCCAGGTCTTTTAACTTAATTTCACGCATGTCAATCAACGCGCGGAACTCTGTCTCGATATTTGCCTCGGCCCACGGCTCTATTTTATTAAGCCTGTCTACAAGCTCGTTTAAATATTGCGCTATTTTTGGTTTCAGAAATTTGTTGGCCGCTTTTTCTTCGTACTCCACACTTTCACTAAAAAAGTATTTCATACTTTTAGCAAGGTCTGGAATGGTCTTTGCCCGTTCGCGCAACATTGGAAGAAGTTTTATTATTTCGTCAAGCTCAGTTTCAACACCGTCTTGCTCAAGTTTTGTCGCCACAAGCTTGGCAAGCGTTTCATCAGGCGCTGTTTTCATATGTTCACCATTGAGCCACGTCAGCTTTTCAACGTCGAACTTCGCGGCGGACTTGGTGACAGAATCGAGATCGAACAGTTTTTTAAGCTCATTCACCGTGAATACTTCCTGATCGCCATGACTCCAGCCTAACCGGACGAGATAATTAACCAAAGCTCCCGGCAGGAATCCCTGTTCACGATATTCCATAACAGACATCGCCCCGTGCCGTTTGGATAATCGCGCCCCGTCACGCCCAAGTATCATCGAAACATGAGCGAATTTCGGCAGGTCAAACCCAAGCGCGTTGTATATCACAGCCTGACGGGGCGTGTTGGCAAGATGGTCGTCGCCCCGGATCACATGGGTTATACACATATCCGCATCGTCAATCACAACGCAGAAATTATATGTAGGCGTTCCGTCCGTGCGGGCGATTATCATATCGTCAAGCTCAACATTTTTAAATTCAATGACGCCGCGCAACAAATCCTCAACAGCGGTCACGCCTTCTTTAGGCGTCGCGAATCTTATAACAAAAGGCTCGCCGCAATCGGCGGAGATATCTTTACCCCGACACGTCCCGTCATATTTCGGTTTTTGCCCGGCCTTCATCATCTCCTTGCGTTTACTGTCCAAATCCTCCTTGGAACAGACGCAACGATACGCTTTGTTTTCGAAAAGAAGCTTGTCTATATATTTTTGATATATTTCCGAGCGATCTGTCTGGCGATACGGCCCTTCGTCATAATCCATTCCCAGCCATTCCATCGCCTCGATGATCTGGTTTATCGACTCATCGGTAGAGCGTTCGCGATCCGTATCTTCTATCCTGAGAATGAACTCTCCGCCATGATGACGAGCGTATAACCAGTTGAAAATAGCGGTTCGCGCCCCGCCTATGTGAAGGTGTCCTGTGGGGCTTGGCGCGAAACGTGTTCTTACTTTGTCATTCATCGTAAGTCACGTTTCAGCCCAAGCTCGCGCATCTGTTTGCTATCCACTTCTGATGGCGCGTCTGTGAGCAGGCATACGCCTTTCTGGGTTTTCGGGAAGGCGATAACGTCACGGATAGATTCTGATTTTGTAAGTATGGCGATAAGCCTATCTAGTCCAAAAGCGATGCCGCCGTGGGGAGGGGCTCCATATTCCAGCGCCTCCAGCAAAAATCCGAACTTCTCTTTTGCTTCCTCTTCACCAATACCCAGGGCATTGAACATTTTGTTTTGAACATCTCGCTTATGAATACGAATAGAGCCGCCGCCAATCTCCACACCGTTTAACGCAAGATCGTATGAGCGGGAGAGTATCTTCAACGGGTCTGTATCGAAATAATGTACGTCTTCTTCCCGTGGCGATGTGAAAGGATGGTGCAGGGCGACGTATCGTTTCGCCTCCTCGTCATACTCCACAAGCGGAAAGTCTGTGACCCAAACAAAGTTATATTCAGAATCGTCCATAAGATTAAGCTTTTTACCGAGGCTAACGCGCAGAGCGCCCAACGTGTCGAACGCTACTTTATGTTTGTCCGCCACGAATATCATCAGGTCGCCTTCTTTGGCGCCGGACGCGGATTTAAACTCTTCCAGCGTTTCCGGCGTGAAAAATTTGGTGATAGGAGAGACGAATCCTTCATCGGTTATTTTTATCCACGCAAGCCCTTTGGCGCCATGAATTTTCGCTTCTTCCGTAAGGTTGTCCAGATCCTTTCTGGAATAACCCGCGCAACCTGGAACCGCCATAATCCGAACCGTCCCGCCTTTTTTTACAGCTCCAGTGAACACTTTAAACTCAGACTTGCCCGCAAGCTCGCTTACATCGGCAAGCTCCATTCCAAAACGCACATCCGGTTTATCGGAGCCGAAACGGTTCATCGCGTCGTGATATGTAATGGTAGGGAAGGGCGTTTTGAGTTTTACCCCCATCGTCTTATCAAAAAGCTCGGACAACATCCCCTCGCATATATTGCGTATATCCTCCTCGTTGACAAAAGAAAGCTCCATGTCTATTTGCGTAAACTCAGGCTGACGGTCGGCCCGCAAATCTTCGTCACGAAAACACCTTACTATCTGGAAATAACGATCCACACCAGCGACCATTAGCAACTGCTTGAAAAGCTGTGGCGACTGTGGCAGGGCGTAAAAATGACCTTGCGACAACCTGCTTGGCACAAGGAAATCACGCGCGCCTTCCGGGGTGGAGCGGGTAAGCGAAGGGGTCTCCACCTCCAGAAATCCATGGGAGTCCAGATAGTTACGCATTATCATGGAGGCCTTGTGGCGTAGCGTCAGGTTATTAAGCAACGGGCCTCTGCGTATTTCCAGGTAACGGTGTTTAAGCCTTATGGATTCGCTTGGCGTATCGTTTTCATCTAAAACAAACGGAGGCGTTTTCGATGGATTTAATATTTCCGTTTTGTCCGCGTATATCTCCACTTCACCTGTCGGCAACTTGGGGTTTGTGGTTCCTTCAGGACGGCTCGATACTTTACCTGTCACCCGAAGCACATATTCGGCCCGCACAGAATGCGCAAGCTCGTGAGCGGCCTGGTCTATCTCAGGATTGAGGGCGACTTGCGTCACTCCATACCTGTCCCGCAGGTCTATAAATACAAGCCCGCCATGATCACGCCTTTTATGAACCCATCCCACAAGGGTAACGGACCGCCCTATATGAGAGGCCCTAAGATCGCCACATGTGTGTGTGCGGCGCAAGTTTTCCTTTTCAGATGTCAATTGAACGCTCCTATTGTAAAATCAGGGTTTCAGATTCTAGCACAGTAGCGCTCCAACACAGGATTGAAATCTGAAATGATTTACTGTGAACGTGAAGCGGTTTCAAATATTGACTCGACAGGGAACCAGATGGTGAATTCGGTCCCTTTGCCAACTGTCGATTTTGCGGTGATCTTACCTCCGTGACTTTCGACTATCTTGTGCACCGTGGATAGCCCAAGCCCGGTGCCGACATGTTTTGTGGTGAAAAATGGTTCGAATATCTTTTCTAGGTTTT
>UOGA01000319.1_pt1 | contig 11710 bp, 14 predicted proteins | sample 1989841 | NCBI WGS metagenome assembly UOGA01 (sample SAMEA4712198, study PRJEB27164) | hydrothermal vent metagenome | biome: marine basaltic hydrothermal vent biome; feature: marine hydrothermal vent; material: mineral | place: Pacific Ocean | collected 2011-06-14/2011-07-23 | depth 1691 m | reverse complement strand
TCGGAGCGAACCGAATAAAGCGCCATCAGGATCATGCTTTTGAGAAGACGTTCCGGCGGAATCGAGGGGCGGCCTGTGTGACTGTACATCTTGGCGAAGGTCTTCTACATCCCCTTGAGAATATCGTCAGCGAACTCCTTGACCGGCCTCAGCGGATGATCGGCCGGAACCCGTTTCTCCGGCGAAATGTAGCTGAAAATGAAATCCTGCTTGTCATCGTCTCCCCTCATAGCTGTCCTCCTATCGGGTTTGTATGCATTATAAAAGGTTAGATGACTCATATCTCATAACGGCGCCAAAAAAAAAGAGTTTTTCAACAACCTGCTATACTTCGCCTTATGCGCATTATATTTTTTCTCATTTTGACATTGGCTCTAAGCCATATTGAGGCTTGGCCGGGGGAGCAGGAGTTTATCACTGTCCCGGTCGACGCCACTGTTAAGGTGACAGAAGAGAATTATTTCGCCGCTATGCAAAAGGCTGTGGCGACGGCGTTTGGCCTGGCCGTCTACCGCGCCGCCGCCAGCATAATCCCGCCTGATGATCTGGAGCAAAACGAAGAGATGATACAAGAGCGCCTTGTAAGCAAAGGAGAGGATTTCGTCTCAAGCTACAAATTTCTCGATGAAATAACCGATCACGCTTCAGGAGAGCTTTCCATACAGCTTCAGGTGACGCTTTTTTTGAATCCAATTCGAAAGGTTTTAATAAACGGTGGGGCGCAGGTCAGGAAGCGCGATCTGCCCAAACTGGCCATAATTATAAAAGAGCAAAACGCCGATTTTATGCCAGATAGCAACTTTATGCTGTTGTCTTCGCTTACAGAGGAAATCCTTGTCAGAAACTTTCGCCAGCGCGGTTTTCTGGTGGCCGACCGCAACGACGCCAGAAAAGCCGGTCTCGACAAGATAGTATTGCAGGCGATCAACGGCGACAGCGATGCGACTGCCGAGGTGGGGCGGGCGCTTGAGGCGGACCTGATAATTCTGGGGGAGACAGATGTGAATGTTACGCCAGCCGAGGAAGGCGAAAGGGTAGATGTCACTATCTCCGTTACTCTAAGGAAGATGCCGGACGGTACTGCGATTGTAAATAAAATGGAGATGGGCGGGGGCGTATACAAAAAAGTCCTCTCTGGAAGCGTTGAGACAATACAGTCGGCCACCCGCATTCTGGCCAGGGATCTGGCGATAGCGGTCATGGCGAAATGGAGCGATCTCAAGGAGGGTTTTAATGGATAACCCGTGGGCGAGGATATCGGTGAAGACTGCCGTTGCGGCGGTTTGCGCGGGGCTTTTTTTCTGGTTTGTCTACCTTGCCAGGGCGGCGCTGTTTCCTTTTTGCGTGGCGTTTATCATCGCTTATATGCTCGACCCGCTTATCGACAGGATGGAGTCGCGGAAAGTAAACCGGTCTTGGGCCATTGTCCTGCTTCTTGTTTTACTAACCCTCATATCTGTCGGCGCCGCCCTGTTTCTGGCGCCGCTTGCCGTTGAGCAGGTGGCGGCCCTGGGCAAGAAGCTACCCGGTTACATCGATCAAATGGAAGATAAACTGGCGCCTGTGATCGGGTTGATTCCAGACATGGACACGCAAGAGGTAAAAGCCAGAGTGAGGGAAAGCGCCCGTTCGCTGGGCGACCTGCCCCTAAAAGCGGTCAACGCCGCCGCCCGTGGGCTTTGGTCGGGCCTCACTGGCGCGATGGGCGTCGTCGTGGCCCTTTTCAACTTGGCGCTTATACCTGTAGCCACGTTTTACATGCTCAAAGATTTCGATTCGATCATTGAATCGGTTTCAAAGAGAATACCTGCCCCTTATCGTGACCGGCTCCTCGGCGTTTTCAGAAATATAGACGCGACTTTAAGCGCGTTTTTCCGTGGTCAGCTTCTGATAGCCATGTTCATGGCGGCGCTCCTTTCGTCGGGGCTGTTTATAATCGGAATACCGATGGGGATTTTCATAGGGATTGTGGCCGGGCTTTCCAATATAGTTCCTTACCTGCCGGTCTTTGTCGGGCTGGCTCCGGCCCTGATCCTCGCTTATCTTAGCTTTGGCGACATCGAGCATATAGCGCTCGTCGCCGCTCTGTTCGCCTCAGCGCAGGCGATTGAAGGGCTCTACATAACACCGAAAGTTTTGGAAAAGGCGGTCGGTCTTCATCCGGTGGCTGTGATGGCCTCGCTTCTTATTGGCGGCGCTTTTTTCGGGTTTATCGGCGTCGTTGTGGCGGTTCCGGCGGCGGCCACAATAAAGGTTATTCTGCTGGAGCTCGATTCCGACTATCTTAAATCCGATTTTTACCTGGGCGAGAAAGACAGGGACAAAGACAAGAAATAAATAGAGAGCTTCTCTAACAGCGCTCTGAAAAAGTCCTTCCTGGCTTTTTCAGCTTTATAGTAATTAAATATTCATCCAGTTTGTCCTTGCGCGATCCGGCAGTCTCCATAACCTATTATTCTGATTCGCAGGCGAAGAATCCAAGAGATCGCCATGAAAACCTAGTTCCTTCGTTGCTCTCAGGACAAGCCTCACGATGACACATTAACAAAATGTCATTGCGAGGAGGTGGCGCGGCCACACCGCAAAAGCGACGCGGCAATCTCCCTTCGTTACTGAGAAGGCGCTTAGGTAAATACTTTCCCCTCCCCTCAAGCGTTTTTTCGATATCAGGAAAAAACACAAAGGGGAGGAATACAAACCCGCCACGTCTTACTCACTCCTCAGAATGACTCTATCAACAATGTTATTTCTTACTACTATTTATATTATTTTGTTAGCATCTACTTTATACCCGCAAGCGCTTGATTCTCTCACAAGGTCAAACCGCCACTTACCAGCTTCATCATAAGGAACAAACACAACGCCTGCGTAATCTGATGGAATTTCAAAATCGGCTTCCTCTTTAAAGAGAGCTAGCACATGTCCTCTTCCTAACTTTCCTAGAAAAAAACCTAATTCTAAGATAACGTTTTGCCTTGCCCTTGATTTTGCGTTTTCTTCTCCAGCTTCAATTGAATATCCTTTATCGTCGGGCGATAACAAAACCACTGCAAAATCCACATCAGAATAATCCTCGAATTTTTCAATTACAGTTCGTCCTTTATTGGGTTGTTCATGGAGAATTATCGGCTCTAAATCCAGTTGTTCAATAGTACGAGCCACAGATTGCTTCATTTCTTCATTATGTCCATGAACGATAAAGATTTTGTTTGAAGTAGATTTTGTCGCCACATTCACTTCATCACTAACTTTAGGCGCCTCAGATAGTTCTATTTCTGCCAAAAAAGTATTTAATAAATTTGAGGTTCGACTTTTCCCTAATTCCCAACTTTCCTTAACCTGATGGTCTGTGGGGCCATCATGCATATTAAAAGTCATTGGAGAAAACGAAATGCCGGTTAACTCCTCTACGTGTTGTGGCTCACCAGGAAATACTTTGCTGACGATCATTTTCGACCTTCCTTGAAAAGCGTCTAAGACATTCTCATCTTTATATTCAAGATTATTAAGTTGGCCTATCAAGCCTTGAATTAGATCGGCTTTGTTCATTATTATCCTCCCAGCTTTTTTAACAGCTCTTTTGCTTTTTCTTTATACCGGTCGTCGAGGTGATCGACTTTCGGAAGTTTTATCGCTGTGCGAAGGTTTTTAACAGCCTCATCTTTTTTGCCCATCGTATCGTATGTCAGGCCCAGCTCGTAGAAGGTTCGTGGGAATTTATCGTTTAGCTCCGCCGATTTTAAAAGCTCTCTTAACGAGTCTTCGTTTGTTCCGTCCGGCAGGCCGCCGAAGAATGTTTTTGCGAACGCTTTTAAAAACCAGTTGAGGTTTGCGATCTCCCGGTAGTAGATACCCAGCAGAAGGTGAGGCCGGAAAAGGCCCGGATCGATCTTCACAGCCTTGCTGGCGTTAACCTCGATAGAGCGCGACAGCTTCACCTTTTCTTTTCCTCCACGAAGCTCGGCCAGTTTTCCATTGGCCAACGCGAGGTAATAATACGACTCGGCCCTGTCTGGAAAATTCTCTATCATCGTCTGCGCGTTGCCAGCCGCCTTGAGATAGAATTCCTCCGATTCTTTCGAGTCGATATCCTCGCCCGTATCGATATAGGCGCGGATAGTTTTAAGAGTCGCCTCGAAATTTCCTGGGACGGCCTCGTGCGCTTTTTTATATTCCTCAAGCGCTTTGGCGTTGTCAAACCTGGCGTAATACTCATCCCCCGCCTTTAAAACGGTTTGAAGATCGTCCTGGGCCGAAGCGAGGCTTGCGGTGATAACAATAAATAATGAAACAATTAAAACTCTCATGGCCCGGCCTCCTTTTTAGTTTCCAGCGCTATATAACCCTCTATTTCTATTTGCGGATTATTGTCACTTGCCAAATTTTGCAAGACCCTGACAGTCGAAAATGAGATACGCCAGGTATCCGGCGAGCGTAGGCACGAAAAATGTGCAGGCAAGCCGGACAAGGGTAAGCCGCCAGCCCAGTATTCCCACTTCCAGCGGAATCCTTGTCACAGCCAGCAGAAGCCATCCGGTCACATAGGCTACCAGCGGGCCGATACAGGCGCCTGCGCCCCTGAGCCCGGCCGCGATGGGAAAACTTATGAACGGGCCGCCCGGCGTCAGCGCGCCCGCCACCGTGCCTACCAAAACCCCGCGAAACCCGGAGCCCTCCCCGATCCAATGGGCTATAAATTCGCGCGGGATCAAGGCCTGCGCCATTCCTGCCACCATAAAAGCGAAAACCAACAGCGGCATGAGTGAAACAAGCATTCCGAAGCCTGTTTTTATTCCCTCGATATGCTCTCCCTGCCCTCTAAAGTGGCCGATAGTCATCAGCGTCACGGCGATCACGCCCATGACCAGAGTCGAGGCGACCATGTTTGAAGTTTTCATTCGTTACGTTCCAGAAAAAATTTAACTAAACTATTTTCAGGTTTTCAACCGGCGCGGCCCTCCCCGCCTTGAACGCAGGATAAAGCCCCGCCAGTATCGTTAAAGCGAAGACTCCGGAGAGGATCGCGATCACGCTCTCTTTGTAGAGGCGGTATTTCATGATCGGATCGATTAAAACGCCGCCTACATCCGCGCCATCTTCGACAAACGAGCTTAGGTCTATCCCGGTGTTGGACATATATATATAAGCTGGAATAGTAATTATCACTCCCATTATCACCCCTAAAAGGCCGAGCCACAACGACTCTAAAAGAACCAGCCTGAAAAGCCGTCCGGGCGTCATGCCAACCGCCATCATTATCCCGAACTCCCGTTTGCGCTCCAGCACGCTCATAAACATGGTGTTCAAAATCCCTGCGGCGATCACGAGCCCCACCAGAAACTGCGAGAGGTAATTCATCCTCCGGTCTATGGCGATGATACCGGCCATGTCCGCCTGCGTCTGGCTCCATGTCAGTATATCCACTCCTTTCATTGCGAGCGAAGACGCGATGACATCCCGCATTCGTCCCGCGAGGCGCTGATCGTCGATAAAAACCGACACCAGCGTAGCCTCGTCCGGGCCGTAGTGGAGAATGGAGCGCATCTTGTCTATCGGTATCAGCGCTATCGAGCCGTCCGCCGCGTCTACGCCGGTTTTAAAAATCCCGGAGACCCTGCCTACTTCGCTGACTATCTCTCCGTTTACATCAGTAGTGGTGTAAACCAGTTTTTTGCCGATCCGAAGGTTCATCTTTTTCGCCATTTTCCACCCGACCACCACCTTGCGCCCGTCGGTTTTATCGAACATGGAGCCTTCCACCATGGAGCGGACATAGATGTTGTTTTTATGCGATTCCTGGGCCGGATCGACGGCGATAAACACGCCGCCTACGCTTTTGGCGGCGCTGGCGAACATGGCCTGCCCGGTTATCCTGACAACAGCGTCGGTGACGCCTTCGATTGCAAGCGCCTTTTTTCTGATATCGCCCGCCCCGCCAATTCGCTTTTGAAGGGTGGGGCGCAGGTTGTACCCTGCAGGCTCTATCGTGACATGACCGAAACCCATAGTGGCGCTGGTGTTTATCATGTTTGTATACGCGTAATCGCCTGTGGCGGTGAATGCGACGGAAAAGAAAATACCGCCCGCGACCGTAAACGCCGATATGAGGGTTCTTCGTTTTCTTCGCGACAGGTTTCGCCAGGTCATCACAAAAAGCATATTGCAGATTACCCTATTGATGATGGATGGCTTTTACCGGCTGGATTACCGCCGCCTTTACGCCTGGGTATATCACGGCGATCCCGACTATCAATAGCAAAAACTCCAGGGGCCTTGCCACTGTCTCGAAAGTCACATGCGTATACCAGACCGGATCCAGCGCCACGCCCCCGATCGACGACTCGACCGCCGATCCGGTCCACGCCGAAAGATCGATCCCGTAAGCCTGAAAATGCAAAGAGAGCGACACCCCGATGACGAGCGCGATAGCGCAGGCCAAAGCGGCCTGGAAAAGCGCTTCGGCGAAAACAACGGCGATGATCTGCCATGGCGACACGCCGATGGCTTTCATCACGCCAAACTCCCGGATTCTCTCGAACACGCTCATCAGCATCGCGTTGAGCACAACCATCCCGATGGCCGAATATATTATGAGAAGCGTGATTATCGTCCCCGCCTCCGCGTTATCTATGAGCCTTGCCACCACCGGCTGAAGCTTGCGCCAGCTTAATGTTTCGTAACCTGGCGCCGCCTGGCTTACCATTTTTACGGCGGTTTTTAATTCAATCCGCGTGTTACGCGTGGAGACCGCTATTTCGTGCGTCCCTTCCGGCATCACCATGACCTCCCGAAAAGCGTCGTCGGTCATAAAAAAACCGGCCCGGTCGATCATTTCACCAACCGATTTCAAAATTCCCCGCGCGGTATACAGGTCGTTGGCCACGGAGCCGTCGGCCGCCTGGCTTAATATTATCAGCTCGTCTCCCACACCGACCCCAAGAGTCCTGGCCAGTTTCCCGCCGATCACCACTCCTTTTTTATCCGCTTTATCAAGCCACGCTCCTTTTAGTATGTGCTTATGTAGCTGGGTGACCGTTGGCTCTTTTTCCAAATTTATCCCCCGGAGGTTGATCCCGGAGGAAGCCGAGCCGGAGGCGGCAAGGCCGTAGCCATACAGCCTCGGCGAAGCTGTGAAACCTATCGCTTCAATTTTTTTGATGATCTGCTCCGCGTTTTGAATCCGGTTATAAAGGTCAGGGTCGTCACGATATCCTTTGGCGTGTATCTGTATATCCCCGATGTTCATTCCGACGGTGTTACGCTCGAAAGTCTCCGTGAACCCTTCGAGCAAGGAGAGGTAAAAAATCATTATTGTTCCGGCGAAAGCCATCGCCCCTGTCGTGACAATCGACCGGGTTTTGTTACGGCTCAATCCACGAAGAGCGAAAGGGAGTATCCTCATCCGTCGGCCCTTACAGTCATTTTCGTTTCAGGCGCGCGATAGAAAAAAAAGCGTCGCCCAGGCCGATGTTGAATTTTATTTTCTCATATACAAGCTCGGTGAACTCATCCGGTTTGTCTTGCGGCGTCACACGCAAAACAGTGGGAAACAGCCTGTCGTCCATGATTTCAGGTTTGCTAAAAGTCATTGTCCGGATCAGTTTCATATCTTCGTCGAAATAAAGCGCTCTTAACGGAAGGTGATCGGAGCGCACCAGATAAACGATCCTCCCCCAGACGACGGCCGCGTCCGGTTTTGGAGTCAAGGTAAATTCTATGACCGAAACTCCCTCCCTTTTCCCCTCGAAAGTAATATCGGCCTCATAGTCGTCCGACAGGCGGGACTCTTTAACCAGGTCGTCGTTTGTGAAATGGCTTCCCATCCACGAGCTCATCATCATCCCGGCGGTCAGGCGTATGGTTCTGTCGGTTCTGGGGAGGTAAGAGTAGACACTCGATCCTGATTTCAGCGAGGCTGTGCCTTTCTCGCGGAGCGGAGTAAGAATAATAACAAGGGAGCTGTCTTTGCCCTTCGACCAGCCCTCCATTTTCATTTTTCTTGTGTAATGCCTGGTTTTTATCATCATCGATATCACGGCGTGAGAGGATTCGCCGCGCCACAGGTCATCGACTTCGCGCAAAATCGCTCCGGCCCGCTCTTTTGAGGCCTCATCGGCCCACACGCCGTTGTTTGTGAGCAAGAGGGCCGCTATGCATAACCATGGAAAAGCGCGACGCGGCAACGCCATTACAATGTCCTTTCAAACAGATCAGGGGCTTTGCAACAGTTATAACACGCAGACAAGCTGGCGGGGCGGGTTTAAGGATACCTCTGAAAAGCGCCCTTCTACTGTTTGAAATGGTTTTTTAGAGGTTCCCTTATGTCATTGATGCTTTAAATTGCAAGCTCCTGTCCGTTTTTACCTCTACTGATTCCATTAATCGTGTACTATTTGTGTGAAGGTGGATTTTACAAATTAAAAGGAGAGTCTCATGTCTCTTTCCGGCATTGCTACCGTCATCATTGTTATCGCCGTTCTGCTCGCCTCCGCTCTCAGGGTTTTAAACGAATATGAAAGAGCTGTCGTGTTCCGGCTCGGCAGGCTTTTAGCCGTGAAAGGGCCGGGGCTGATAATCCTCTGGCCGATAATCGACAAGATGACCAAGATTTCCTTGAGGCTCGTCGCCCTCGACGTGCCCACGCAGGATATCATCACAAAAGACAACGTTTCGGTGAAGGTGAACGCGGTTGTCTACTTCCGGGTTGTGGACGCGGAAAACGCGGTCATACAGGTGGAGGATTATTTCTACGCCACCGGCCAGCTTTCCCAGACCAGCCTTCGCGCCATTCTGGGGCAGGTGGAGCTCGACGAGCTATTGTCTGAAAGAGAGAAGATCAACCACGAGCTTCAATCACTGCTCGACAAACGGACAGACCCGTGGGGCATCAAGGTGTCTAACGTGGAGATAAAGCATGTCGATCTGCCATCCGATATGCAACGCGCCATGGCCAAACAGGCCGAGGCGGAAAGAGAACGGCGCGCCAAAGTGATAAACGCATTGGGCGAGTTTCAGGCGGCGGAGAAACTGGCCGAAGCGGCCGAGATAATCGAAAAACGCCCGGCGGCCCTGACGCTTCGTTATCTGCAGACCATCAGGGAGATGTCGTCGGAGAACTCGACCAACACCATCATTCCGCTTCCGATGGATTTAATCAGGCCTTTCCTTGACGCCTTGCCAAAGGGGAAAAGTCAGAATACATAGAAGTGTAACGCCGTATCGCCCCAGCGTCTGCTCTGTTTAAGGCGCAGGCGCGCGCGCGTCTCCGGGGGCTTTGGCGTCTCCGGCGCCTCTGTTTTGTGATAGGCTTCGAGTATCAAATTTCCGTCCGTAGTCAAAATCCCGGCGGCGTTTTTTATCGTTTCAGCCTCATGCCCTTCATGCCAGGGCGGGTCGGCGAAAATGAAATCGAACATTTCACCCCTTTTCTCCATCACTTTTAAAGCCTTGAAGACATCGTTTTTTATCACTTGCAATTGCCCAGAGGCCGGGATTTTAAGCTTGACGGTGTTTTTACGGATCAGGTCTATACTTCCAGCCTCCACTATCGTCACCTCAGCCGCGCCACGGGAGAGGGCCTCAAACCCCACGGCGCCTGTCCCTCCGAAAAGGTCGAGGAAAGACGCGCCTACTATACGGCTCCCGATAATATTGAAAAGGGCTTCGCGCACTTTATCGGAAGTGGGGCGGATAGCGGCGTTTTTACCGGGGCCATATAAAACCGTTCCCTTAAAGCTCCCGCCGATGATTCGCATTTTTCCGTTATGCGTTTAACTTTTTTGAATCTCTTCGCCTGGCAGTCTGGATAGTGTCTATCAGCGCCCATACCCATATGGCGACGGAGACGGCTAAAATTTTCAGTAGGAAAACAAGAGGCTCGACAACGCCCTTGTCTATCACAGGCTGTATCCCCGCCATCATCGCCCCGGCGATAGGGGCTATGATAATAAATGCGTAAGCCATGATGTACACGCAAAGGATCGCGGATATGACAATGATGATTATCCCTTTTCTTGTTTGACCAAGCGCGAGTTGGCCCGCGCCCGGCATAGCCACCGAGAGCATAATTAAAGCGCCAATGGGAGCGTCTTTTTTTTTATCGCCGCTCATATTTGATCGGATAGATCCTCAAAATGCGTCAACTGTTTAAACTGGCGGAACCGGTCGGCGATATCTTTTTGATCCAGCTCTTTAAGCCTGTCCACTGAAAACTTTTCGACGGTAAAAGAGGCCATGGCCGATCCCATTATGATAGCTTGCCGAAGCAGTCTGTCGTTCAACTTTTCCTCGTTCATCCTGGCGATATGCCCCATGAACCCTCCGGCGAAAGTGTCGCCCGCGCCCGTAGGGTCGAACACCTGCTCGATTGGCAAAGCCGGAGCGGAGAAAACATCGTTTTCGTGAAATAAAAGCGCGCCGTATTCGCCCTGCTTGACGATAAGGGTGGATGGCCCCATCGCCCGTATCTCTTTGGCCGCCTTGACGATGTTGGCCGTCTTCGCCAGCATTCTGGCCTCGCCGTCGTTTATGATTAATATATCCACCCGCTCCAACGTTTTCTTTAGCTCGTCAAGCGCCCCCTCTATCCAGAAGTTCATGGTGTCGCACGCCACGAGCTTCGCGTTTTTCGCCTGATCCATCACCTTTCTTTGAAGCGTGGGATCAATGTTGGCGAGGAACAGATACTCCGCGTCTTTGTAACTTTCAGGCAAAACCGGATCGAACTCGGACAGAACGTTTAACTGTGTGTCGAGAGTTTTAGCTTCGTTAAGCTCATAGCCATACTCCCCTTTCCAGTGAAACGATTTGCCGGGCAGTTTCACAACGCCGTCCGCGTCCACTCCCCGGCTTGTGAGCATATGGAGGTCTTCATCCTCGAAATCGTCGCCTATGACAGCGACCAGCTTTACATTGGTGAAAAAACTGGCGGAAAAGGAAAAGTATGTGGCCGATCCTCCCAGCGCCCTGTCGCGCTCCCCGAAAGGGGTCTTGACCGAATCGTAGGCCATGGTTCCAACGACAACAAGGCTCATGTTAAATTCTCCTGATATTATTTATTCGTTTTCGGAGCCACGCCGGGAGATTCAATCATCTTCCAGAAGCGGCCAGTGATCGAAATACTGCATGCTGGTCTTTTTAAATTCACGGGTTGAAAAGAGCACGTCGTAATCGGTAATGCCTACTTGCTCCGACATTCCTTTCGCGATCTGTCGCACTTCATCTTCCGACTCGCCGTGGATCATGGTGAAGATATGGTACGGCCAGTCTTCAAAAGAGGGCCTCTCGTAGGCGTGGCTCACTTCATGGTAAGCCGACAGCGTCTCGCCGACGCCCTGCCTCTCCTCCTCCGCAGGCACGGCCCATATCCCCATGCCGTTGGCTTTGAATCCGGCTTTCTGGTGGCGCAGTGTGGCGCCGAACCGCCGGTAATATTGCTTTTGTCCATACTCCCTGGTTTTTTCTATAACCTCTTTTTCCGTCAGCCCGATCTTTTCCGCGATAGATTTATAAGGGCGCTTTGTCATCGGCAAGGTGCGCTGAAGCTCGGCCATGATTTTCACATCTTTTGCGGTTATCTCTTTTTTCATTTGCCCGCCCCCTCTTTCTCCTTGAACTTGAAATCGACCTTGATCTTGAACTTTTTAAGCATCGGCAGGTTGTGCACCTTGTATCCGCTTTTGCTTTCGATCTCGGCCAGGGCCTTGTCAAT
>UOGA01000114.1_pt1 | contig 11891 bp, 13 predicted proteins | sample 1989841 | NCBI WGS metagenome assembly UOGA01 (sample SAMEA4712198, study PRJEB27164) | hydrothermal vent metagenome | biome: marine basaltic hydrothermal vent biome; feature: marine hydrothermal vent; material: mineral | place: Pacific Ocean | collected 2011-06-14/2011-07-23 | depth 1691 m | reverse complement strand
CCGGTTTGCTGTCTATCGGAAAATTCCTCCACCCTGATATCACTGAAAAACATCAGTTGCGCAAGCCTGACAAAAGTTCCGGCAAACCACATGGCTAAAACAACACCTATGAGAGTCGCCCGGAACTTTACACCATTGGCTTTTTTTATGCGGGAGGCTTTGCCGGATTTTCTATTTTTTCGCAATTATCACCACCTGGTTTGTCGCCGGGAATATAAAACCCAGCTCTTCAACCGCGCGTTTTTCAATTAAGTCGTATGAAGCCAGGGAGCTGATCTCCAGCTTAATTTTTTTGTTCAGTTCGTTAAGCTCCGACAAGGTTTTAAGCTTTCCGGAATATTTATACATAAGGTTGGTTGCCTGGATGGAAGGGTAGATATATATAAGCGTCGCCAAAAGGCACAGAGCTACGGAGATGGCGTAAAGCGCCACGGTTTTTACGCCAACTCTGGCCTTTTCCCTGCCGAAGGTAAACAAAATATCACTCCCTGTAAAAAGCCCCGCCGTTTCAGGCGTAAGGCACAACTTCAAACCGCTATCCTTCAGGCGGCAAGCCTTTCCGCCACGCGAAGTTTGGCGGATCTGGATCGCGGATTACGCTTTATCTCATCTTTGCCTGGTGTGACAGGCTTTTTAGTGACAAGTCTCACTTTTCCTGGCCAGCCACACACACAGGCCGGCAACTCTTTCGGGCAGATACAGCGTGATGTCATGTCTACAAACGACTGCTTGACTATCCTGTCTTCCAGGCTGTGAAACGATATCACCGCGATACGACCTCCCTCCGCAAGCCTTCCCACAGCTTTATCCAAAGCCTCTTCAAGTTGACCCAGTTCATCGTTTACTGCAATTCTCAAGGCTTGAAACACCTTCGTGGCCGGATGAACAGACTTCCCGCTTTTGCGAGGCGAGACTTTTTCCACTATCCGCGCCAGCGCCAAGGTATCGTCGATCGGTTTAACTGATCGTTCCCTGACGATAGCGTTGGCGATTCTTTTCGCTCGCCGTTCTTCTCCAAATTTTTTGAATATCGCGGCGAGGTCGCTTTGTGTGGATTTATTGACCAAATCCCAGGCTGTGAGTTTTTGCGACAGATCCATCCGCATATCAAGAGGGCCTTTCAAACGAAACGAAAACCCTCTGTCCGGCAAATCAAAATGGAAAGACGATACACCGAGATCCATAATAATCGCATTTACTTTATCGATTTTCATACGATCCAGAGCCTTGTCAATATCGGCAAAATTCCCCTTTTCCACTATCACGCGCCGACCAAACGGCTTCAGCCGCTGTCGCGCCCTCTCTACAGCTTCTTGATCCCTGTCTAATCCAATGAGCGTCTTAAGACTTTTCATTCTCTCAAGAAGCGCCTCCGCATGGCCGCCTCCGCCAACGGTCGCGTCAACCACGGTTTCAACTCCTGGCTGGTCTATAAACCGCAAAACTTCATCCAGCAAAACAGGGACGTGCTTCAGGTTCCGCTCCTTTTCTCCATAAGCATAAATCTCCAAGCCTTCAGCCTGAAAATAAACCACCCAGGGACAACTAAAACCCAAGCTCCCGAAGCTGTTGCGACAGTTCGCCAGACTCAAGCTTTGCGCTGATTTCCTTGTGACGCTCGGCCGACCAGATTTCAATGTTTCTGATACGCCCAACGATTACTGCATCCCGTTCTATGCCTGCATACTCCCGAAGCCTTGCCGGTATCAGAATTCGTCCGTTTTTTATCGGAACCTCTTCCGCGTTTTCGGCGATGGCTCGCAACAGATCGTCTTTTTCAGGGGAGTACGGCCCGGCCTCCAGTTGCTCATACTTGCCTAACCACTGTTTGGCCGGATAACCTGCGAGGCGCCGATCCGAAACAGTGACAATCAAAGGTGGTTCATATATGTTCAGCAACACATCTCGGACCTTTGCGGGCAGATGAATTCTGCCTTTTGGATCCACACTGACATCGTGCCTGCCAATAAACATAGCGATACCTTTGACACTTCAAGACACTTTATGACACCTATGGATGATCGTATCGAATTAGTGTGATAACTGTCAAGAGTTATTACGAATTTAGATAGCGCTATTTTTAACATGACCCCTCTAAATATATGTAAAATTCATCTAATTTATATATTACTATATGTAATTCGCTTATAATAACATCTAAATTATCAAAACAATATGTTAATTATATAGGAATGTCAATAAAAAGATTGGCCATTTACAGGGAATTTACTGAACAGTATGCGGTTTTTTGATGCGCCATGATTTTGACGTATGAATATTTGAATTTGAGCCTAAGCTACAAAAATAGGTGGGATTTCTACATACCGTGGGCATGAACATGGTTAAATACTCAAGACAGCGTTATTAAAAAGGGGGGGGATAGGGTAAAGCCATGCGGTTTTTGGCAATAAATTAGTGGATCGGGGGCTGATTCCATTTCACAAAACAGGTCGGCGCCCATATTGCTTATTTTATGCGCTATGACCGATCCTAAAACCATGCGAGCGTTAGAACACAAATTCATCACCCTGTTCCTTGACGGGATGGTCTCGGAAAAAAATTCTGGCGGCAATACGCTTCGCGCTTATTCTATCGATCTTCGACAGTTTTTCAATTTCCTGAGAAACGCAAAGCTCTGGAGTGATTATTCGGAAGAAAAAGACCTTGCCGCCATAGATACGAAAGTTGTAAAAAAGTTTGCCGCCATGTTGCATGGTCTCGCGCTATCCCCTGCCACGATAGAACGAAAGCTCTCCACTCTCAGGTCTTTTTTCAACTACTTGAACCAGCTTGATGTTCTCAGAAACAACCCTGCAAAAAATGTCGCGTTACCAAAAAAGCCAAAGTCTACTCCTGATTTTTTAACGCCGGACGAAGTGTTCGCTCTTGTTGAGGGCCCGATGGGTAAGCTTGCAAGCCTCCGCGATAAAACGATACTGGAGCTTCTATACGCCACCGGAATGCGCGCGTCGGAGCTTGCGTCTCTTAGCGAAGCGGACGTAGATTTTGACAGGGGCTTTATCAGTGTCCATGGCAAGGGTAATAAAGAGCGGCTGGTTCCTTTTGGCGGCAAGTCGGAAGCCACTTTAAAAAAACTGGTGGCTGAACGTAGGGCCACAGAGCCGGATCATCTGGGGGTTCCTGTTTTCCTGAACAGGTTTGGCGGCAGGCTTACTGTGCGATCAATTCACACCATTGTAAAAACTCACGCCCGTAACATAGGCATGGACAGGCCTGTGGCGCCGCATAAATTGCGCCATACATTCGCCACACATCTTCTGGATAACGGAGCGGACCTTCGAGCAATACAGGAGATGCTCGGGCATTCGAGCCTGTCCACAACACAGAAATATACGCATGTAGGGTTAAAAAAACTTATGGAAGTGTATGATGAATCTCATCCTCGAGCAAAACTTGGTGAAAACAGGAAAATTGATCGGGGTTAACTGAAAATGGGTGACACACTCTATTCAACGGAAACTAGTAAAACATCTTTACCACGATTTACAGCCCTGCTTCAGCCAGTTTCTCGGCCAGCTCTTTTTGGTCTTTTGTAAGCCTTTTTGGAACAGACACGATAAGCTTTACATAGAGGTCTCCTTTTCCATGTCCTTTTAACCGCTTCGCGCCGGCGCCTTTTATTCTTATCATTTTGGAGGGGTCCGATCCTTTGGCTATTTTTACCATACGCTCTCCGTCAAGAGTTTTAACCGGAACTGTCCCTCCAAGGATCATCGTTGAATATGGTACTTTCGTCTCCACATAAAGGTCGGCCCCTTCGCGTTTAAAGGTGGGGTCGGGAGCTACTTTAATAGCTATATAAACGTCTCCCGCCGGGCCGCCGTGGGAGCCTTTACCCCCTTTACCTTTCAACCGGAGTTTTTTCCCGCTTTCTATACCCGGAGGAATTTTCACGTTCAAGGTATGCGATCCGCTTTCGGTTCTTAAAGAGATAGTTCTTTCCGAGCCTTTCATCGCATCTTGGAATGGTATGGTCAGGTTTGTCTCATAGTCATGCCCTTTCACGGGGCCTGGTCGTCCTCCTCGCTGTCCGCTAAAGCTGTACCCGCCGCTCTGGCCGCCAAAATTTATATGCCCTCCTCCTCGCCGTCCGCCGCTAAAAATATGGCTGAACATGTCTCCGCCAAAGCCAAACTCTTTAAAAACGTCCTCAAAGTTCGCTCCGCCAAAAATATCTTCCTTGCTGAAAGTTTGACTAAACCGATCGGGGCCGAATTGATCATATTGAACCCGTTTATCTTTATCGCTCAAAACAGCGTAAGCTTCGGATATCTCTTTGAATTTATCTTCAGCCTTTTTATCGTCAGGATTCCTGTCCGGATGATATTTCATCGCAAGCTTGCGATACGCTTTTTTGATTTCGCCGGGGGAAGCGTCCCTCTTTACATTTAATAAATGATAATAATCTTTGGACATTTGAACTCTTCAGCTTTAAAAATGTGTGACATCAAATCATTCTCACCTATTTATTGTATTAAATGCTAACAAATAAAAGTCAAGGCTCCATGGAGTGTAAAACTTCGATGTCGCAAAATATTTTCGTGTTTCCCTTACCTCGATTTTTTTACGCCGATCCTCGGGCATATACCGGCGATACAGCAACTTGAACAGATGGGAGACATCGGCTTGCACTGGTTCTGCCCGAAAGTCACAAGAAGGTCGTTGAATTCAATCCAATATCTTTTGGGAAGCTTCTCCCTGAGTTTAAGCTCCGTTTTGTCCGGGGTTTTAGTTTTCACATATCCCCATATATTGCATATCCTGTGAACATGCGTATCGACACAAATACCTGGTTTCCCGAAACCAAGGGTGACAACGAGATTCGCCGTTTTCCTGCCTACACCTTTAAACTTGAGCAGCTCATCTATAGAACTGGGCGTTTCTCCCTCATATCTCTCGATAATTGTTTGGCATACCTCTTTAATGGTTTTAGCCTTGTTGCGATAGAAGCCTACCGGGTATATAAGCTTCTCAATTTCCGTCGTTGCCATAGCGGCGATGCCGGCCGGCGTGTCTTCTTTGGCAAATAGCTTGCGCGAAGCGTTTGCCGTCTGCTCATCCCTTGTGCGAAGCGAAAGCAGACAACTTATTAACACCTGAAACGCGGGACGACTGGAAGCCTGCGCGTATTCTGTCACTATAGGGGTTTTCCAGCGTTTCACCTCACGGCGAAGCGCCTTTATTACTCTGGCGATATCAAACGATTCTTTTTTTGGCGCAGACATTTTTGTGTCCCATATGTTACTAATTTATAATTGCTTTTTAAAAATTTACCAATACTGGTTTATAATAAGCAATTAAAGATTATGTCTGATAACAAAAACAAGGCAAAACATTTTTTCGAAGAAGGGGTCGCCGCATACAAGAAGCGGGAACTTGAAAAGGCGATCTCTAATTTCGGAAAAGCGGCAAGCCTGGATCCGGATTTCGCCCAGGCGTTCAACAACAAAGGCAGCGCTCTGTCCTCCCTTAACAGAAAAGAAGAGGCGATCACCAATTTTGATAAAGCCATCAGGCTGGACCCGCAATACGCCGCCGCATACAACAACCGTGGCAATGTAAATTCCGCGCTGGGCAATAAGAAAAAAGCTATCGAGGATTTCGATCAGGCGATAAAGCTGAATCCAAATTACGCGGTCGCATATAACAACCGTGGTAACGTGAAGTCCGCTCTTCTCGATAAGGAAAACGCTGTACTTGATTACGACGAAGCGATAAACCTGAACCCCAGCTACGCCGCAGCGTATCACAACAGGGGAACCGCCAAATCCTCTATTGGACGGATAGAAGAAGCGATAGCCGACTTCGATAAGGCGATACGTCTTGAACCAAACCTTGCCAAAGCTTTCAACAGCAGGGGGAACGCAAAAGACGTTCTCGGTCGTAAAAAAGAGGCGATCGAAGATTATGATAAAGCAATAAAGCTCAGCCCGAAATTCTCTGTCGCCTATTACAACAGGGGCAACGCAAAATATGACCTTGGGCTGAAAAAAGAGGCGATCGCCGACTTCGATAAAGCTATAGAGCTGGATCAGGGGCTGGCGCAGGTTTTTAATAACAGGGCAAATGTCAAAGCCGATCTTGGAGATTATCAAGACGCTATAAATGATTTCGATGAAGCCATACGCCTTGAGCCGGAATATGCCGCCGCCTACTATAACAGGGCCAACGCAAAGTTCCAGCTTGATATGAAAGAAGGGGCGATAAAAGACTACGGCGACGCCATACGGGTTGATGAAAACTTCGCCCAGGCATATTTCAATCGCGCAAACACTAAGTCGTCTCTTGGAATGAAGGAAGAGGCGATAAAAGATTTTGACGAAGCGATCCGTATCTTCCCAAATTATGCGGCCTCATATAACAACCGCGGAAACATGTATTCCAGCCTCGATAATAAAGAAAAGGCGATTGAAAATTATAACGAAGCCATTCATCTGAACCCTGGCTACGCCGAAGCGTATCATAACAGGGCGAGCGCTAAAACCGGACTAGAGCTTAATGATGAAGCTATCGCAGACTATGAGATTTTTATTCAAGTCGCCGATGAGCGTTTTAAAGAACAGGCCGACAAAGACAGGGAATTTGTAGAAAATTACAAGAAAGCGGTAGCCGAAAGCGGTGGAAATAAAGTGGACATGCCTCCGCCGCCTATGATTCCGGTTGAGCCTCAGATGGCTCCTCCTCTTCCTGTCACACTGTATAAAAACACTCTGTCAGAATCTATAGTGTTCCTCGATATGGTTGCGTCAACCGAAATCATGAACACATTCGGCGGTTATCATTTTTTCCAGCTGTTCAACAACCTCGAACATATTTTCGACACAATGGGCGGACAGCATCACTGCATGTTTAAAAAAGGTCTGGGCGACGGGTTTATGGGAATTTTCAAGGAAAATTCCGATGCCGTGCGAGCGTCTATCAAAATATTGGGAGCGCTTGCGGAATACAACAAAACGGCGGAGGATAACATGAAGGTCAATATCAGGGTCGGTATCGATTACGGCGAAACGAACATCGCTCCCGATAATGACCGATATGGGATTCCTGTCAACGCCGCTTCAAGAATAGAAGGCCTGCAGGCAGAGTCGTTCAAACATTTTTCCATTGATAAAGACAAACTACCTTTAAAAAACAGGTTGATGATAACTTACATAGTTTACAGCTCGATTAAAGATGATCCAGACATCGTGTGCGAAGAAATAGGCTGGGCGGAGCTTAAAGGAATAAACGGTGTCCGTTACGATCTCTTTCTGGTGGACTGGGAAAAATCACTGGAGCTGATGAAGGGAAAATAGAAAGAATAGCTGGTAGTAATCAATTTTCACTCCCCCACCATCCTCAAAAACTCATCCTCATCCAGAATCTCTATTCCAAGCTCACGCGCTTTTTTAGCTTTGGAGCCTGGGTCCTTGCCTGACACTACGTAACCGGTTTTCTTTGTAACTAAAGATGTGACTCTTCCGCCTAGCGATTCTATTTTCATTTTCGCTTCAGAACGGGTCATGGAAGAGAGAGCGCCGGTCAGCACGAATTGTTTTCCGGCGAGTGTACGGTCGGTAGGCGCATCCTCTCCTTTAAAGTTCACGCCAGCTTCACGCAGTTTTTCGACAAGGTCACGGTTGTCTTTTTGTGAAAAAAATATGACGACACTCGCCGCCACTCGCGGCCCTATTTCATGTATCTTTTCAAGGTCCTCTTGCAACGCCGCCATGAGGCCGTCAAGGTCCGCAAAACTCTGCGACAACACTGTGGCAATCCTGGCCCCGACGTATCTTATACCAAGCGCGAATATCAGGCGGTTGAGCGATCTATCCTTGCTAGCCGCGATGGCCCTGACCACGTTGTCCGCCGATTTTTCCGCCATCCGCGGAAGCCCTTCCAGCTGTTCGCGTGTCAGGTAATACAGATCGGCGGCGTCATGAATAAGCTTGGCGTCCAGAAGCTGGTCGATTATCGCGGGCCCCACATAGTCAATATCCATCGCGTTGCGTGTGGTGAAATGTCGCAGTTTTTCCTTCAGCTGCGCTGGGCAGGCCGAACCCGTACACCTTGCCACCACCTCCCCTTCCGGACGAAACACATCCGCTCCGCACTCCGGACATTTTGTTGGCATCTCAAAAACCTTTTCCGAGCCGGTACGTTTTGCCTCCACCACTTTTACAACTTTCGGAATTACGTCACCCGCTCTTTCTATAAATACGGTATCCCCTATGCGAATATCTTTTCTTTTTATCTCATCCTCGTTATGGAGCGTAGCGCGTGACACCGTCACACCTCCAACCTGCACAGGCTTAAGGTCAGCGACCGGCGTGATCGCCCCTGTCCTGCCAACCTGGGTTGTGATATCTAATATTATTGTAGTGACCTGTTGCGCCGGAAATTTGTATGCGATAGCCCAGCGCGGATACTTCGTTGTGGAGCCAAGCTCTTCGCGTTGCCGGAAAGAGTTTATCTTTATCACCATCCCGTCGATGTCATACCCCAGGCTGTTTCTCTTTTCCTCGTATTCGGCTATGACTTTTGCTACTTCATCCAAACTTGTAAGCAGGCGAACATCCTGGGTTCTGAACCCAAGTGAAGCCAATAGCTTCATGGCCGCAAAATGTGAATCGGCCTGCGGGATAAGCTTCGGCCTGCCATTTTCATCGGTCACAATTAATTTATATACGAACATATCAAGCGGGCGCGAGGCGGTGATTCTGGAATCCAATAAACGGAGTGAACCTGCGGCGGCGTTACGAGGGTTTGCGAAAATGGATTTACCTTCCGCCTCTCGATCAGCGTTTATCCTGTCGAACGCCTCACGGGAAAGGTATACCTCTCCACGAACTTCAAACCGCTCCATGCCTTCGACTATTTTTACATGTAGTGGGATGGAGCCGATAGTTTTGAGGTTTGCCGTTATATCCTCCCCACTCACTCCGTCACCACGCGTGGCGCCACGAATAAACACGCCATCTTCATATGTTAGCGATACGCCAAGTCCGTCGATTTTAGGTTCTATGGCGTATTCAAATGATTCGTCGCCAAGATTTTTCACAATTCTGTTATGAAACTCTTCAAGCTGGGCAAAGCTATTGGCGTTGTCCAACGACAACATGGGAACGTTGGGGTTGTGGCGGACTGTGGCAAGCTGTGATACAGGAGCCCCGCCTACCCTCTGCGAGGGGGAATCTTTTGTTAAAAGATCGGGATGGCTGGTTTCAAGCTCGATAAGCTCCCGCATGAGAGCGTCGAACTCGGTGTCCGATATTTCGGGGTTGTCTTCGATGTAGTAGAGGCGCTCGTGGCGGCGTATCTCTTCACGAAGTCTGTTGATCTTGAGTTTTATATCTTCCGCCACGTGGTTAAGGCTTAGAAGCTGTTACTTATCTTCCTTTTAGTCGTCAATACGAATAAAACCGATAAACGGGAGTATCTCTTCTATCTCTTCGCGGGAAAGCTCCCTGTCGTCTGGGAAAACGAAGGTTTCGGCCTTGATATGCTCGTAATGACCGTTCCAGCATTGTAATGCGCTCACCTTGTTTCCTTCCCAGTCTATCACCTGTGAAAAATAAACAGGCCCCTCGCACTTTGCGCAACGGCCGTAAAGCATATCGAATCTTATTGTATCAGTGTTCATTAAATAGTTTCCATTAACAATAATAAACCGCGCGACAATGGAGGCGGCGTTCGACAATTATATCATGTTGCCTTATAAAACGCGAAACGTTGAACATGTGATTTTTATCGCACGAAAAGCATATCGGGGAATCACCCTACGCTCAGGTTTTCCATGGCGGATCTAAAAAGCAAAAGTCCGTCAACGCCGCCAAGGCTCTCCTCGCACACTCTCTCAGGATGCGGCATCATACCGGCCACGTTTCTCTTTTCGCTCAATATTCCGGCGATGTTTTCAGCGGAGCCATTAGGGTTTGCCTCATCTTTTACCCTTCCTGTGACATCGGAATATCGGAAAAGAACCCGGTCTTCCGCGTTAAGAGTTTCAAGTGTCTTCGGGTCGGCTGTATAACGACCTTCCATATGGGCTATCGGCATCTTCAACGCTTTTTTCTTGTCAAGACCGCTTGTAAGAAAAGAATCGCTTGTCTCAACCCTAACCCAGATATCTTTACAGATAAATTTCATGGACTCGTTTCGCATTAAAGCGCCGGGCAAAAGACCCGCCTCTGTAAGAATTTGAAAACCGTTGCAAATGCCGAGAATCGGGGCTCCGCTTTCCGCAAACCGCCTCGCTGCTCCCATAACCGGGGAAAATCTTGATATGGCGCCGGGCCGAAGATAATCACCATACGAAAAGCCGCCCGGGATAATTACAAAATCGTACCCGTCAAGCGATTCTGTGTGATGCCAGACAAAATTCACATTTCCTCCCACGACATGTTTTACCGCGTGATAACAGTCGTGATCACAATTGGAGCCAGGAAAAACGATGACGGCGGTTTTCATTTTATTTATTTAAAAACATCGGCGAACCTGCCGGAAGTGTATCGGAGTCTTGTAGAGAGAGATTTGGCTATATTTTTTAAAATCTTTATTCCGATCAAAGGCTCCGACTCTATCAACTCATCGAAACTTTTGCGCGTAAGTATCAAAAGCTCGGAATCTTCAATGGCCGTGGCTGTGGCCGATCGCGGTGAATGCTCTATCAAGCTCATTTCACCAACAGAAGCGCCTTTGTTGAATCTTGCAAGAACAGTCTGCCGACCATCGATTGATTCTTTACGTATCTCTATTTTTCCGGTTACAACATAAAAAAGCGAATCACCAGAACTTCCTTCTTCGCAAAGGACAGTATTCTCAGAGACATTTTTGCGGAATATATGTTTACCCAATATCTCCAGTTCCGCCTGACTTAGTGTATTAAACTGCGGAGCTTCAAGCATCAACGCCGTTATATCGTCACCGGATTTTCCCATGTCCGCTATTCCGGTAAAAGGTCGATTTTATAATTTTCTGTCACAGGATTCGCCAGAAGTTTATCACACATATTTTTTATCGCGGCTTCGGCGGTTTGTGGATCGTCCTCATTTACCTCGATCTCGATGAACTTTCCGATCCGGACATTATTCACGCTCTCCCTGTCCATTTGGTTGAGCGCACTCATCACCGCTCTTCCTTGGGGGTCGAGAACACCTTCTTTTAAAGTAACTGTAATTTTCGCTTTCATGTAAATCTTTCTAAAGAACTTCAGCCACTCGCCGACGAACTTCCTCATACGCCTCTTCGATTTTGCCAAGGTCGCGGCGGAACCTGTCCTTGTCCATCTTCTCGCCTGTAGACTTCTCCCACAAGCGGCATCCATCCGGGCTTATCTCGTCCGCCAGCAATATGCCTTCCGGGCTTCTGCCAAACTCCAGCTTATAATCCACAAGCGTAATTCCGATCTTGTCGAAAAATTTTGTTAGCCAGTCATTGATTTTATAGGACTGTTTCTCGATAAAATCCATTTCGTCATCCGTGGCCATGTTGAAAACCCGTATATGGTTTCTGTTAATCATCGGGTCGCCCAGATCGTCATCTTTATAATAATATTCGATAATCGTATCGCTTAATGGCTCCCCTTCGTCAATACCCATTCGTTTTGAAAGCGACCCGGCCACAACGTTGCGCACCACCACTTCCACCGGGATGATCTCCACCTTTTTGATTAGCATCTCACGGTCGCTCAACATATCGATGTAATGCGTGGCGATTCCCTCTTTCTCCAACGCTATGAATATGCGTGAAGAAATATCGTTGTTGATGACTCCTTTTGCTCCGATACTCCCCTTCTTTTTACCGTCGAAAGCGGAAGCGTCATCCTTGAAATATTGTATAAATTTGTCAGGGTCAGACGTTGAATAGATTATCTTCGCCTTCCCCTCGTG
>UOGA01000157.1_pt1 | contig 11940 bp, 13 predicted proteins | sample 1989841 | NCBI WGS metagenome assembly UOGA01 (sample SAMEA4712198, study PRJEB27164) | hydrothermal vent metagenome | biome: marine basaltic hydrothermal vent biome; feature: marine hydrothermal vent; material: mineral | place: Pacific Ocean | collected 2011-06-14/2011-07-23 | depth 1691 m | reverse complement strand
CGGCGCCGGGGCCGGGGCTTCTTCTTCAGCAGGCGCGTTTTCTGCGAGCAGAGCGTCGATGTCGTCCTGTGAGTCGGCGGACTCTTCGTCCACGACCGGGGCTTCTTCCTTTGCCGGAGCGTTTTCAGCGAGCAGAGCGTCTATATCGTCCTGCGAGTCGGCGGACTCTGGCGTATCGTCGGCTACTGCCGCAACTTCCTCTTCCTTTGCCGGAGCGTTTTCTGCGAGCAGAGCGTCGATATCATCCTGCGAGTCGGCTGATTCCGGCACATGGGCGGCGCTAATAACGCCTTCATCGGTTCGCTGTTCGATAGCCTGCTGGCCCGCCGGGGCCATTTCTTGTTCGCCGTGATCGCTCTTGATGTCCTCTACAGGCTCATCGTCAGGTTTTATTTCAGTGGTTTTTGGGGCGGGGGTTACGGCCTTTGCAGACTCTCTTTTTTTCGATTCCAGTTTTTTGCGCGCCTTGACCACTTCGGATTCAGTTTTTTTCCTTACGAAAAAAATATTTGCGCAATTGGAGCATTTAGCGTAGACTCCCTCCTTCGACAGTCTGGAACTGTCAATTTTATAGCTCGACGAGCAATTCGGGCATTTAATTTTCATTATTTTTTGACAGTGGCAAAAAAGTAGTCAATAATTTGACGCTTACCGAAAGCCTTTATAAAACATTAGCTTATCTCAAACAGACGATGAAACATTATTCTGTCAAGTCTCTTGCGCCGCCAATTTAATCCGAACCTTTGTTGACAACGCCACATCTAAATATTAATAATATAACCAACTCATCATTTAGCCAACAGTTACAATATCCGTTCCAACCATTTCGGTAGAAGACCATGACGATGCTAATTCGAATCTCAATACCTTTATTGCTGACAACGTTGACTTGTTCTATTTTTCTTTACAATCTTTCTTTCGTAAGTCTCGCTGTAGCTAATGAAAGAAGCTATAACAAATCTATCGCCAAACTCGCCGGAAAACTAAAGCCAGGCCTGGGAGAGGTGATTAAAGTTTTAGAGAAAAGGGCAAAAGGATTTTCTCGCCTGGAATTGACCAGAACGGCAAACGCTATCATCCGCTACAGCAAAGAAAACGATCATGATCCATTTTTGCTGATGGCTGTGATAGATATTGAAAGTAACTTTCGCCGCGCTGTAATATCGGACAAGGGCGCGGTGGGGCTTATGCAGATCAGGCCGTTCGTGGCGCGTGGGCTCGCCCATGAACTCGACATTCACCCCGACATCGCCGCAAACGGGCTTCGGGACATGGAAACCAACCTCCGTATCGGATCATATTATCTGGCCAAAATGAAAAAACGGTTCGGAAACCTTGCGCTGGCGCTGGAGGCTTACAACCTGGGGCCGACCCGGCTGAACATGTTTATCCGGGATGGCGTCAAGCTAAAGAAAAATTATACCAAAAGGGTATTGCGATCTAAAAAGAAGATGTTAATGATCGTCCAGAACCAGGCGTGATCAGACTTAAAAGCGCTATCCGAACTGGCTTTCCTTTTGCTCTTGCTCTTCTTTACAGTCAATACAAAGAGTGGCGACAGGCCTTGCTTTGAGCCTGCTTATTCCGATCCGCTTGTCGCATTGAATACAGTCTCCAAGCTCCCCTTTTTCCAGGCGGTCGAGCGCCTCTTCGACTTTTTTAAGGAGCTTTCTCTCGCGATCCCGAAGCCTTAGTGTAAAGTTACGGTCGGTCTCCACAGTTGAGCGGTCTATAGTATCGGAGAGTTCCTCATTTTTGACGCCCAGTTCGCTTTCGACAGTCTTGTTAGCTTCATTGAGCAACCCGGCTTTCTGATCCAGCAAAGCTTTCTTGAAATACTCGTAATCTTTCGCGTTTAACTTCATAACCACCCACCATATAAATCAGTCATACAGTCATATATTATCAAATTACAATTTAATCTTGTAGCTCAAAGAGTTCAAGGTAAATCGTATGCCGGCGATACTGATATTTTCTCCGGATATGGGTAGTTTGCGACTTGCAAACTACAAAGTAACAGCTATTTCCGTTTATGCCTTTCAATCTACCCGCTAACACCGGCTGAGGGGCGACCCTCATGTCGGCGCGGCGAGCATGATTTAACGGAAGCCATGCCCCCTGCCAGAAGAAAATAGTAAAACATTTGAATTTCAGAGTCTCCAAAATTGTACTCGAATACTCCGGCGCAAACAAATGCCGTTATCCCGCCAATTCCGGCGGTCATCCCCAATATGCCGGCTCTTTTATCCCGCCGGTTTTTCCACCACGAGCGGATCATTATCCAGAGCGCGAATATCCAGACTGACATCCAGCAAAAAAGCCCCACCAGACCCCGTTCTGCGGCTATTTCCATAAAGTTGTTATGCAGATGAGATATGTTCGGCTCTTTTACATTCGGATTCCTGTATTTCGGATAGACAACAGGAAACGAATTCTGACCCACGCCGAAAACAGGGTTGTCCCGTATGATTTTCAATCCCGCCCCCCACAGGTAGATTCTTTCTTTGTTCGTCTCGTTTTGAAGGTCGAAAATGCTATATACCCTGTCACTGGCTATCTTTGGCGTTACGGCTATAGCTATCGCCACAAGCGCCGGGATCGCCGCGAGCGCCATCGGTTTTCTTAAAGCGACCATTACGACGGACCCTGCCACAATTCCTACCAGGGCGTTTCTGGTAAGGGAAAGCAGAACCGCCGCCACCATAAGACCCAGCGCCGCAGGAATCCACGAATCGGCCCATTTTTTAAACTCGAAAAGCAAGACAGCCGCGCCGACGATCGTAGCAAGCATAAGCAAGCCTGCGTATGTCATGTATATGTCATTGAAACCGGATATCCGGTCGTTAATATCGAGGCCTCTGTTGAACGCCTGAAAAAGGCCGACAATGGCGATGCCCGCTCCGGTGGCGGTCATCAAGCGAAAAGCCGTACCGATCTTTTTGATATCGCGGCTGAATAAATCGTAGGCTGAAAAGAATATTATTATATGCAGAAGGTCTTTGGAGTCGCGGATCGACTCCACCAGGTTTAATGAAAAAATCGCGGCGATCAGCGATGAGATGACAAAAGCGGCGAGCGGCCATTTGAGGGGAGACAGATCGGGGCTATCCCCTGATTTAACCCACCTCCCGATCCACGCCGCTCCCATTCCGGCGGCGGCGATCTGGGCTATCGATATGGAAAACAGGTCTGAGGCGGCGAAAATCAAGAGGAAAACCGAGCCTGCTTTCTCCCATTTTAAAACCGGATTATTTTTTTTTGTAATCACGCTAGGAAATGGCCTGTCTGGAAGAGCCGGTTTCGGTCGAGTTGGCGTATTGAAGCTCAAACAGTCTGCGATAATAGCCGTTTTGATTCATCAGCTCCTCATGCGCGCCGGTTTCTATCACCTTCCCCTTGTCCAGAACCACGATTTTGTCGGCGTTTAATATTGTGGAAAGCCTGTGTGCGATTACAAATGTCGTTCTTCCGGTGATAAGGTTCGACATAGCTTTTTGAACCATAAGCTCAGATTCTGTATCCAGCGCCGAAGTCGCCTCATCAAGTATAAGAACAGGCGGATCTTTCATAATGGCTCTTGCTATGGAAATACGCTGGCGCTGTCCGCCGGACAGTTTTATTCCCCGCTCTCCTATAAAAGTGTCGTACCCCTCAGGCATTTTCATTATGAACTCATGGGCGTACGCCGCTTTTGCGGCCCGCTGAACCTCTTCTATCTTCGCTTCGGTATGCCCATAGGCTATGTTGTTGCGGATAGTGTCATGAAACAGGAATATCTCCTGGGTCACGATGCCGATCTGGCCTCTTAGCGATTTGATGGTTACATCGCGGATATCGTGTCCGTCGAAAAGTATCGCCCCTTTGCCCACTTCGAAAAAACGGGGAATAAGGTTTATAAGCGTCGTCTTTCCCGCGCCCGACGCGCCGACGAACGCGAGCGCCTCTCCTTTGTCGACATGCAGGTCGATATCGTGTAAAACGGGCTTGCCCGGATCGTATTCAAAGGTAACGCCGATGATATCGACTCCCCTCTCCAGCGGCTTAAGGGCCACGGCGTCAGGCTTGTCGGTAATCAGCGAAGGGGTGTCTATAAGATCGAATATGCGCTGGGCCGCCGCAAGCGCCTGCTGTATTTTATTGTAGACCCGGCTCAATTTTGAGATGGGCGCATAAAGCATGAACAGAGCCGTTAAAAACGAGAAGAACGCCCCGATAGTGGTCTTCCCTTCGATCACCTGCCCTCCTCCGTACCAGATGATCGCGGCTATCCCGATGGCGCCTATAAACTCCAGAAGAGGGCTGGACAGTTCGTTTATCTTTATCATCCTTTTGATAGTTTCAAAATACGCCTGGTTTCCTTTTTTGAACTTGTTGATTTCATACTCCTCCATCCCGAACGCCTGGACGACGCGAATTCCGGTGAAATTTTCGAGGAGCATGGAATTTAACTCGGCCATTTTTTCCTGCGACTCTTTCGAGACGACCCGGAGCCGCCGACCGAGCTTGCCGATAAAAATTCCTGAAAAGGGGATAACCAGAGCCGCGACAAGGGCCAGCTCGAAATCGCGGTAGAAAACAACACCAAGCAAGACGATCATGGTCAACGACTCTCTTAAAAAATCGTAAACTACGATGGAGACAGAATCCTGAATCACCTGAACGTCGTTAGTTATTCTCGACATTAGCTGGCCTGTCTGTTTCGAGGAGTAAAACCGGAGGCTTAACGCCTGGAGGTGACCGAACAGCTTGTCTCGAATGTCGCGCACCGCCTGCTGGCCGATCACCTGCATCAGCGACGAGGCGTAATACCTCCCAAACCCCCGCACAAGATAAATCAGCGCCACACCCGCCGGAAGAATTGTGAGCATGGCCATATCCTTCTTCATGAAAATCTCGTCAAGGATAGGCTGAATAATGATAGCCGCCGCGCCGGAGGAGGCGGAGACCAGGATCATGCAGGCGGAAGCCAGAAAAAATTTCGTTTTATACGGTTTTAAATAGGAAAGAAGACGGCTGTAAAGGTTCATCGGCTATGCGTCCGCAAGCGCCCTGACTCTTTCAAGAGCCGCCTCTTTAACTTCTTCGACGCTTATGGTCTCCATGCAGTCGAAGCTCTCGCATTTTTCGTTAACGCATCTGTCGCAAGGCTCAACATCTGGAGTCAGCGCGATGTCGTTGGGCCCGATGGGGCCCCACCTTGCGGGGAGGCAGACGAAGATGGGACAGTACAAGCCCACAACCGGCGTGCCCACCGCCGAGGCTATATGTAAAGGCCCTGTGCTGGGCCCGATAAAAACATCCAGCCCGGCCAGAGCGCAGGCCAGCTCTTTGAGGCCGTTATTACCAATGTATACCTGCGGTTCAACGCCCGATCTCTTTATTACCCGCCGGACAAGCTCTCGCTCAATCGTGGAGCCGGTCACAACGACGTCGCACCCGGACGAAGAAAGGCTGGCGATAAGCTCGGCGTAACTGTTTTCCGGCCAGTTTCTAGAAGAGCCTCCATGTCCCGGATGTACGCCGATCAAAGGACGCCCCTCATTTTTTTTAAACGCTACGAGTCCAGGCTTTGCGACATCTATCACAGCGCGTCTGACCGGCGCGACAGATAGCGGCTTTAACAGATCCAGATTATGATCCGCTTCATGTCTTTTTCCCCTCGACCTGTGTTGTTTGACTTTATCGGTTAGAAAAATCTGGGCCGCTTTCGTGGCCGGGCCGAGCCTGCGGGGAACGCGGGACAGGGCAAGGAGCAGGGAAACGGAAAAGTTAAGGTATAAAGCGATGCCCACATCGAACTTCATCTCTTTAATTTTCGATACCAGACCTGTGAATGATCGCAGGGGAATTTGGGAGTTTTTGGAATCAAAACTGATTATTTCGTCCACGTCGTCTCTTCCTTCGAGAATTTCCCTGGTGTAGTCTCTGGTCAGGGCGCATATGACAGCTTTTGGAAAAGCTTTTCTAAGCGAAGCGAAAACCGGAAGAGACAGCGCCACATCGCCTATTCTGTCGGTGCGCGCCACGAGAATTCGCGGCTTTTCGCCCAGGTCAATCTTCCGCGCAGTCATCGCTCTGTTTTATCATGGTGTCCAAGGGCGCATAACAAGGCTTCCTGTAAATCAGCGAAGGTCAGGCGCCTGCCTGTAGTGTTAATGAATAAGCTCCCCGGAACCGCCAATAATCATGGAAGTGTCTCTCATTCTGCTTCGAAGCTCAAGCATTACCGGATCGGGGAGGTTTTCGTCGCACTGGTGAAGATATTTCAGCGCCGACAGGCTCCACGCTTCCTGATCCGGGGTCTCGATGATAGCGGTGTTGCTGTTTGAAAACTCTTCGAGCGTCGCATCGCGCATACGGTCAAGGTCGGATCCTTTACGTTTATCAATGATGTTTATTGGCCGTAGAGGGGCCACATGGTAGACTTCAAGCCCTCTCAGCTCTTCCGATATATCGCCACCGGCCAGATCTTCGATAGACATCATGCCAGGCTGACCCATCATCGCAGGATCGCCTATAGAAGCCAGATAAACGCTGGCTTCCTGGATAACCGCCTGTTCCGCCATACAGACTCGAAGCACTGCTTGTTTTTTATTTAAAGACGGGCCGAAGATCACAAAGTCCCACCTGCCAAGAATTAGTTTTCCCTGGCGCTGATGGATAATGGTTTTTTCAAGCGTCTCCTCCGCTCTTTGAAGCGCCCGCTCGTGCTTTGCGCGTAAAGATATCTTTCCCATAAGTAAATTTTATTTCCCCATAAAAAGATCGCAAGTCGATTCGGCCCGGAAAAGCCTGACCGCTAACTAGCTGATATTTATACAGTAGCTTTCAATATTGTTGCTATATATTTCACTTATCTGATAGTATATCCTTTTTTTTACAATAATATAACTCCTTGCGACGTCTTTTAAAGGCGGCGCTTGACAACCAGAGGGAGAGCAAATGCCACAAGACTACGAAACTCTTTACATTGTTAAAGCTGACCTGCCTGACGAAGATATCGACAAAGAAATAGAGTCGATAACCAAACTCATCGAGCCGGAGGAAGGCTCCTCTATTATCGAACTTAGCAAATGGGGCAAAAAGCGCCTCGCATACTCGATTAAAAAACAGCGGTACGGCTTTTACGTTCTCTTGCGTTTCACCGCCTTGCCCTCCGTCCCCGAAAAGCTTACCCGTCACTTCCGGTTCAATGAAAACATATTGAAAGGAATCGTTGTGATTTACGACCATGCGGCGGGCCGGGAAATCGAAGCGGAGGAGAAAAAACCTGTGGCGTCTGCTCCCGCTGAAGAATCGAAAAGCGCGGATACAAGTAACAACGAAGCTTAATTGCGAAAGGGGCGTATCCTATGGCAAGCCTGAACAAAGTAATTCTTATCGGAAACCTCACGCGCGATCCGGAGTTGCGCTATACGCCAAGCGGCATGGCTCTTTGCAAGTTTGGCCTCGCGGTAAATGAAAAGTATAAGGACAAAGAGTCTACTGTATTTGTAAATATCGTCACCTGGGCTAAAACAGCCGAGCTAAGCTCCGAATACCTGTCTAAGGGAAGGTCGGTGTGCGTCGACGGGAGGTTGAGCTTTTCTTCATGGGAGTCGGAAGGTGGAGAGAAGCGATCCAAGCTTGAAGTGACCGCCGACAGGGTTGTGTTTTTAGGCGGACGGAGCGGTAGCGGCGGGACGGGCGGGGGCGGAGCCTCTGAAAACCCGGCCCAGCGCGAATCTACGCAAGACGGGCCGCCGCCGGACGATGATGTCCCGTTTTAATCTTAAAGAGAATATCAGCATGCCTGTGACGCTTTGCCAGGCGGTTGGCTCTACATTTTAATAAGGAGTTTTACGTTGATGAAAAGAAACACATCCAAACCGACGAGACGCCGCACGTTTTTTCAAAGAAAAGTCTGCCGGTTCTGTTCGGAGAAAATCGAGGCGATCGATTACAAGGATATTAAAACCTTGAGGAACCTGCTCACAGAGAGGGGCAAGATTATCCCCAGCCGCATATCGGGAAACTGCGCTCATCACCAGCGCAAAGTCACTGTAGCTATAAAACGGGCGCGGACTATGGCGCTTGTTCCTTTTACATATATTTAATCCAGGCGCAAAAAATGACCCATGTGATAGGGCGCCCTGATTCTCGCGGTCTTCTCTCTATCACCGCGCCGTTTTTCATCTCTTTGGGGCTTTTTCTATTCTCAATTTTTATTCCGCCACTTGGAATTTTGTCGCCGATTCCTCTCTATTACTCACTTGTGGCGCGCGGGCAGAAAATTGGACTTTTAACCATAGCCTCTTGCTCGGTTGCGATACTTGCGCTTACCGGAGAAAAAGACGCCCTGTTTTTCCTGGTGTTCTGCGGTCTTATGGCTGTGGTTTTGGCGGAGTCTTTTAAGCGGCGGGCTTCTTTGCGATCAGCTATCGGCGCGGCCACCCTGGCGCCCTTGATCGTAAGCGCCATTATCGCCCTTGCGGTCAATATTTTCAGTGACGCGGGAATATTGAAAGCTTTGGATAACGGAGCTTCCGAGGCCATAGCCGCCGTGACGCAATCATATAAAGACGCCGGAGCGGACCCTCAGCTTGTAGAGTGGGTGGAGCGCAATTCGGATATGCTGAAAAATGTTGTCGGGCGTATATTTTTCGGCATGACGGCTGTGAGCCTCCTGTTTGCGGTTATCATCAACTGCCTGATAATAAAGATATTATCTCTTAAGTTCGGATGGGGCATCCACTTTACAGATAACAGCCTCGCCAATTTCAAAACGCCAGATTATCTTGTCTGGCCTGTTATAGCCGGAGGGGTTTTCGTTTTGCTCATCGGCGGCGCATGGGCCACAGCAGGTATAAACCTCCTGCTGATTACCGGAGCGATTTACCTGATCCAGGGTATAGCGATAATCCATCATTTCCTTTTAAGATCGAACTTGCCGATAATTCTAAAAGCTATCGGATATTTTTTACTGTTTTCCCAACCGCCTCTTCTTCTGGCCGTCTGCTGTTTGGGATTTGCGGATGTTTGGGCCAACTTTCGGAAGATCGGGGCGGAAAACGGATAAGCGATCAGAGACTATAAAAGTTTTTAACATAACATCGGAGATTAGAGATGAAAGTGATACTGAATGATTTGGTGCCGCAGTTAGGGGACGCGGGAGACACTGTGGATGTCTCCGCCGGATACGCGCGCAATTATCTCGTGCCTAAAAAGCTGGCTTTCGAGGCAACACCGGGCAACATCAAGCTTTATGAAAACAATTTGAAGCAGAGAGCCAGGAAGATATCAAAACTTATTCTGGTCGCCCAAGAGCAAAAAACCAGAATCGAAGGAGCCGGAGACCTTATTTTTTCCCGCAAGGCGGGAGAAGACGGCAAGCTGTTCGGGTCTGTCACAAGCTCAGACATTGAAGAGATTCTCAAAGAAAAAGGTATCGAGATAGACAGGCGGAAGATCACAATGGACCGCCAGATAAAAAATCTCGGCGAGGTGGATATATCAATTAAAGTCCACGCTAAAGTCACAGCCACTTTAAAAATCGTGGTTCAACCTGAAACCGATCAAGTGGATGTTGAAGAAAGCGCGCCGCAAACAGATGAAGTGGCTGTTGAAGAAAATATGGCGGAGGCCGAAGCAGGCGAGGAGACACCGGAGCCAGACCAACCGGAGAGCTGACCTGTTTTTCCTTTAACCGGGTAATAGCGAAATGGATTATGCCAGGATCATTTCCGCAAGCGCTATAGCGGAGGATCTGACCGATGGACAGATTCAAAGGCTTGCGAGAATCGCCATATTCAGTGAATACTCGCCAGGGGACATTATAATAAAAGAAAATGATAAAACCACTGACCTGTTCATTATCCATGAGGGACATGTTTCCGTCGAAATTAAACGGTTTCCTTATGACGCCGCCTCCCAGCCATTTCTTCTGATTAAAGCAAAAGGACTGGTCGGCGAATTTTCTTTTATCGACAGGTCTCCAAGATCGGCCAACGTAAGGGCGCACGATAAAGTAACTTGCCTGGTACTGCCGGGGGACAAGCTGGAATCTTTGATTCAGAGCGATTACGAAATCGGATTTTTGCTAATGCGAAATATGGCCCGCCTGTTGTCGGCGCGCATTCGCGGCGCCAACCTGGAGCTTCGTAACCAGCTTATCTGGTAAACGGGCGTCCCGAATGGCTAAAATGGCTCATATAGTTTTACGAAAGACGGCCAGGCTCGTCCGAAAAGGCGAAACCGAAAAGGCGGAGCGTCAGCTCAAACAAGCCATAGACTCCGGTCTTTCAGACATCAGGCTAAAAATAAGACTGGCCATAGCAGACAGCGACTATAAACCCTTAAAAGAACATCTCGATCAGGAAAATAAAAGCGGATCCGGCTGGTTTTTCGTGGCGCTTGACGCCTTTAGACGTGGCGCTATCGACGAAACCAGGTTGTGTTGTAATAAGGCTCTTGCGATCTCCCCCGGCAACCTGTCTGTCTCCGCTCTTTCGGCTGTAGCGGATTTCGTAGATGGAGATAAAAAGCCGCTATTTTCTATGGCGCGCGATCTGCCTCACGTTTCGATTCATGCGCAGGCTCTTGCCTTGTCGGCCATAGAAAAATCGATAATCTCCCACCGCTTATCCGACACCGGCGCCACCGATAAAGATGACAGGCTCGGAGGCCCGCCGGGATGGGTCATGGACAGGCTGGACGATTTCGCCGTGTTCGCTTACTGGCTGATATGGAAAGTAATGAATGTGATAGTAAATATCGCCGACCCGAAACGCAGAGCCACAGCCAGCCTGACGCTTAACGGTGACTTTTTCGAGGGTTTCGGGAAAAAAACCAGGGCGGCCCGATATTACCTGCGCGCGCTTCGGCTTGATCCTGACAACCAGGAGGCTTTGGAGTCGATGGTAATTAAATCTATCGAAAACGAAGCGTATGAGGACGCGATGACTTTTCTTTCACGGCTTGTTAAAAGCGTTTCACAAAACCGCGCGCCAGATAGCCCGCATCTTACAAAATGGAAAGCCGACATACTTTTTAAAATGAAAAAATTTTCAGAAGCCGAGCCTTTATATGAAAAAGCGACCGAGCGCTTCAAGCTTGAATATATGCTTTTCTACAGGCTGGGGCTATGTCGGCTAAGAAGGGGGGACGACGCGGGAGCTGTAGGATATTTCGAAAAGTCTCTGAGCCTGATCCATCACGGCCTGATAGCAAGACGCCTTGAGTTTCTCGGCGAAATCCGTTAAAACCGTATTGTCTCGCTATCAACTATTTTGTTGTTGATGATCGCGCCTGGAATTTCAAACAGTTTTTCAAGATTCAAACCGGCCACATTTTTTCTACCAGACTTTCTTATCTGTCTGGCTTTGATTATATTATCGGTGCCCACCGGGTCGTATTGCAGGGCCAGGGCCTTCTGACCGTTCCTTAAAAAGTCGAGAATCAGGTTTATAGAATAATTGTTCAGTGTGACGACCTGCTTTCTTGTGATCTTCTTTTTTGGCGCAGGAGCGGTTTCAACCCGGCGCATGGCCATCATAAGATCGTTTAGCTTCATAGCCCGTTTGAACAACATTTTTTTGGCCCCGAACCTAAATCTGCTCCGGTTCATGACTTTTTTTATAAGTGTGTCGGCGCCCTGGTTATGCATCGAGACGACTTTAGAGGCGAGCGTCCAGTATTTCTTCTTCACAAAGCGGTCGGCCCGAAACTCCCAGTAGACGTGGCCCAGTCCGTTGGGGGCCGGAGTTGTGCACAATAGTTTGGGGATAAAATAGTTGTGGGCCATCACGTCGGCGGCAAGATGGGTGAGATATCCGTAGGCGTAAGCTTTTGTGGAACTGTCATTGGCGCCATCGAGCGTTTTCATGCCGACGCTCCAGTTGTGGCAATGATCGTCCCTTCGGCGATACCCTTTGCCAATGAAGATGTCGGCGCTTACACATC
>UOGA01000111.1_pt1 | contig 11950 bp, 10 predicted proteins | sample 1989841 | NCBI WGS metagenome assembly UOGA01 (sample SAMEA4712198, study PRJEB27164) | hydrothermal vent metagenome | biome: marine basaltic hydrothermal vent biome; feature: marine hydrothermal vent; material: mineral | place: Pacific Ocean | collected 2011-06-14/2011-07-23 | depth 1691 m | reverse complement strand
AGGTGGCTGATAATGACCTCGTCACCTTCGCTCAAAAATTTGCGGCCATAACTTTGCGCCACAAGGTTTATCGACTGTGTGGCTCCGCTGGTAAACACTATCTCCCTGGAATCGTCCGTTCCGACAAACCGCGCCACTTTATCCCGCGCCTTCTCATACTCATCCGTAGCCGCCTCACCCAGCCTGTATGAGCCACGTCGCACCGTGGCGTATTCGTCCGTCTCAAACCTTATCATCCTGTTTATAACGCTCCATGGCTTCTGGGTGGTAGCCGCGTTATCGAGATAAACTAAAGGTTTGCCATTGACCGATTTCGCCAGCATCGGAAATTCACTGCGAAGCGTTTCTATCGATATGCCGTTTCTGATATCGGGGGTGTCAACCTGCTTTGTCATATGGAAGCTCCAGTTTTGAGAAAAGAGAGCGCTGGATATCATCGATGCCCGTAAAATCCTCAACATCCCTGAAAACCCCTTCGATGAAGCCTGCGATAAGCTTCAGCCTGGCTTCCTTTTCGCTTAAGCCGCGCGCTCGCATATAGAAAAGCTGCTCCTCATCGATCTTGCCTGTGGTAGCTCCGTGAGCGCACTTCACATCATCGGCGTATATCATGAGATTCGGTTTTGAATCGGCGTGACCATGATCGGTCAGAACCATGTTTTTTATCATCTGGTCCGATTTGGTCAACTGCGCGCCTCTGTGAACGATCACTGTCGTATCTACGCTCGACCTGGAATTGTCCAGAACGACATTCCTGAAAATCTGGTCGCTTACACAATTTGGCGATTCATGATGAACCTGCGCATATACGTGCGACTGGTCTGAGCCAGACAACACCGCTCCCGAATTTAAATAAAACTCGGCTCCCTCTCCCTGCATCCGCGCCTCGTAATGGCTGCGATAAAGCCTTGCCCCTGTGGAGATATCAGTAGCTGAAAATTTCGCTCCCGCCCCTAAAGTTACACGGTTCTTCGCAAAATTCCATACGTCATGATTATCATCGTTTACCTGAACATATTTCAGGAAGGCGCCATCCTCAAGCTTGAAATGGTGGACGGAGTTTATAAAGCCGCTACACCGGGCTCCAGCATATTTCAGGAGTATCTTCGCGTCAGAGCCTGCACCGGCTTTCACAAACGTGAGTGGTGTCGTCATCGCGGACACAGATTTTAAACCTGTTGAAAAATTCAATATCTGCAAAGGCGTGGGAAGCTTTGCGAAAGGCTCAATTTCGATTAGGATCCCTTGCGCCGCAAAAGCCGAGTTGACAGCGGCGAACACATCGTTTTCTTTTTCAACCGCATCCACAAGATATTGCCTGATTTCCGGGTCGGCCACCGCTTTATCAAGCGGCTTTATTTTCACCGCTCCGTCAAGGGCGGATATATCCGACAACGACTCGTTATACACCCCGTTTACCAACGTTATCAAACTTCGCCCGCATCCAGGATATATGTGAGGCCGTATCAAGGTTGTATAGCTATCATTGGAACGATGATCATACGAATCCAAACCACTTGAAACAAGCTCCGTAGTGTTGACGAAAGTGAACATTTCATGCTTGCGTCGCGGAAACTTTAACGACTCGAACTTTTTTATCCCCACCTCGTTCAAAAACAGTAAATCATGGTTGGATTTCTCCGTATGAAGAAATTTTTTATACGAATCCAGAACGTCGGATTCATGTCCTTTTTTTAAAGTTGGAGCGACCGGGGTTGTCATAACAGTTTTCCTTTACGCCACTGACGAAGCAGGTTGGTCATATCCTGTCCGCTCCAGCTCCAGCGCAAGCTCGCGGCCTCCGGACCTTGTGATCCTGCCGTCGCTTAAAACATGCACGTAATCCGGAACTATATAATCTAAAAGACGCTGGTAGTGGGTGATAACAATTAATGCGTTGCCTTCGTTTCGAAGCTTGTTGACCGCGTCCGCCACCGATTTTAAAGCGTCAATATCAAGGCCGGAATCGATCTCGTCGAGTATCGCGATCTTCGGCTCAAGCAGGGCCATCTGCAATATCTCGTTCTTCTTTTTCTCTCCGCCGGAGAACCCTTCATTCACGGACCGTTCCCTGTATTTGCTGTCCATTCCCAGCATGCTCATTTTTTCATCCAGTATCGCTTCAAAATCGAAAGGGTCCGTTTCTTCTTTCCCTTCATAATTGAGCTTGGCGTTATAGGCCATCCGCAGGAACTCCATGTTGTTAACCCCCGGTATCTCCACAGGGTATTGATACGCCAGAAACAGCCCTGCAAGCGAGCGCTCTTCCGGCTCCATGGCAAGAAGGTCAGCGCCGCGATATGTGACGGAGCCACCGGTTATTTCGCATGAGGGGGCGCCGACAAGCGCTTTCGAAAGAGTGCTTTTGCCCGATCCGTTCGGCCCCATAATAGAGTGGACTTCGCCAGCGTTAACTGTGAGCGACACTCCTTTTAAAACATCTTTTCCATCAACTTTTGTGCGTAAATCTTTTATTTCCAGCATGACAATTCCTTCATTATATTTTCTAACCTACGCTCCCCTCGAGCTTCATCGCGAGAAGCCGCTGGGCCTCCACAGCAAATTCCATCGGAAGCTGGTTGAACACCTCTTCACAAAAACCGTTTATAATCATATTCACCGCCTGCTCCTGAGATATTCCACGTTGCCTTAAATAGAAAAGCTGCTCCTCGCTTATTTTCGACGTGGACGCTTCATGCTCAATCTCAGCCGAACTATTGCCGGATTCGATATAAGGGAATGTGTGGGCGGAGCATTTATCGCCTATTAATAGACTGTCGCACTGCGTATAATTTTTTCCGTTCTTTGCTGTGGGCGACATACGCACAAGCCCTCTGTATGCGTTGCTGGCGTTGTCCGCCGATATTCCTTTAGAGATTATGACCGAGCTTGTATTTTTCCCGATATGTATCATCTTGGCGCCGGTATCCGCCTGCTGATGGCCGGTGGTAAGCGCAACGGAATAAAATTCTCCGACAGAGTTATCACCCTTTAAAATACAACCGGGATATTTCCATGTAATGGCGGAGCCGGTTTCTATCTGTGTCCAGGATATGCGGGAGTTTTTTCCTTCACATTTACCGCGTTTTACCACGAAGTTATGTATGCCTCCCTTCCCTGTCTCAGGGTCGCCAGGATACCAGTTCTGCACTGTGCTGTATTTAATCGTAGCGTTATCGAGCGCAACAAGCTCCACGATGGCTCCGTGTAGCTGGCGCGTGTCGAACTGCGGGGCGGTGCATCCTTCCAAATACGACACCTGGCTATTCTCAGAGCAGATGATAAGCGTTCTCTCAAACTGGCCTGCCTCCTCTGTGTTTATACGAAAATAGGTGGACAACTCCATTGGGCAGACGGTATTTGGCGGTATATATACAAACGACCCATCTGAAAAAACGGCGCTGTTCAGCGCGGCGTAGAAATTATCTGAAGGCGGTACGACAGAGCCGAGATATTTCTGGACCAGCTCTGGATAATCACGGATGGCTTCTGACATGGAACAGAAGATAACCCCGGCCTCCTTAAGCGTTTCCTGATGTGTTGTGGCGACGCTGACACTGTCGAACACGGCGTCCACCGCGACATTGGCAAGCCTTTTCTGCTCGATGATAGGCACGCCAAGCTTCTCGAACGCCTCTAAAACCTCAGGTGGAGCCTCTGCAAGGCTATTGAGCTTTTTCTTTTTCTTGGGAGCCGAATAGTACGAGATGTCCTGAAAATCAATCGGCGGAATGTTAAGCTCCGCCCAGTTAGGCTGCTCCATCGAAAGCCATTTTTTATACGCTTTAAGCCGAAAATCAAGCATATAGGAAGGTTCATTCTTTTTCTTCGATATGGCGCGGACCACTTCCTCGCTCAACCCTTTGCTGAACGTCTCAGATTCAACATCTGTCACAAAGCCATATTTATACTCGCGCTTTTCATCAAGAGCGGAAGTCAGGTCATCTTTTTCAATGAATTTATGTTCCATAACATTAATATAGATAGGCAAAGATTATGCCAAATCTATTCGATTGTTTTTATGGCCATTATTCTTTGACATAGCAAATCCTGGACATATATGTCTGTAATGCCGATATTGGAAACGGCTATTTTTTTCTGGATATGTTCTCAAGCGGTTTTATTTCATCCCTGCGTATTTTCTCAAATATCTACAACAATCATCTTTTACTTCAAGAGCCGAATATGTATACTTCTTAAGCTATGCAAGAAAATATCTGGTCAAAAATAGACGCCTACCTTTTTCGGGTACTCGGTGGCGGCTTAGGCTTTGCGGGCTGTACCGCAATATTACTGAACAACCCTCTGCATAAGGTCTTTTCCAGTTTCTATGGAATAACGTTTCTTCTGATCTTTGGGGGTATCGGAATATACTCGACGTTTTCCATGGTTTCGGCTTTGACTGGAAATGAACAATCGGATTCAAATTCGAACAGTTCAAAATCCGGTTAATATCGTCACAGGCGTAAATATAAAAAAAACCCGTGGAAGTGAGGGGGTAACTTCCACGGGTCAATACACAAAGCTTTGAGCCGTTTAAAGGAGGGACGAAACTCAAAGCCCTGTAAACAAAACTAATAGCATCGGTTACTAACTCTTACCGATATATACTTAAGTATAGCACGTTGCATGCCAATATTTAAACCATTGATTTATCTTAACTTACATAAAAAACTTTCTCGTTTCAAGACAATTCCACCCGAACAGAAGACGCATTTGTCCGATTTGCCGCTTTATTTAAATTTGTATGTTTCTCTTCTAAAGGAAAGAGGGGCGAAAAAGATCGATTTTCCCACAGATTCAGCGTTCCAGGGGCGGCCATTAAAACCTGCAATAACATAATTTCACCTCTTCATAGTAAGGAGCCTTAAACTATGCGTAAAAATATTATTTCATCAGCGGCTATAGCCATGATCATTTTGTTTTCTACGGTTTCGTTTGCGGAGGAAAAACATCAGCACGAAATGCGCGAGACAAAAAGTGAAGCCCTTTCCCTTCCGCCCGACCTGAAACCTGTTCTTTTAAAAGAGATGAAAGCTATCAAAAATGGAATGGAAAAAATGATCGGCGAAATGGCCTTTGGAAACTACGATAATGTAGCGGAAATAGCGGGAAAGATTGAAAAGAGCTTCATTCTGAAACAGAAGCTTTCAAACGAACAGTTAAAAAAGTTGCATGGATTGTTACCGCCGGGGTTTCGGGAATTGGACGCAAAGTTTCATAAAAACGCCGGGATGCTCTCCCATGTGGCGAAAGCCGGCCATATCGACCTAGTTTCTTTTTACTACTACAAGCTTCTGGAAGGGTGTCAGGAGTGCCATGGTAAATATGCGCGAAAGCGTTTTCACGGCTTTAAAGGGGAGAGCGCTCATATTCATGATGAAGAACATTAAAATAGGATCAGCGCGTTATTTTAATAATACCCTGGTCTTATTTTCTCCCACATTTTTATGTATTTACAGAACACATGGTAGGAGGAGAGCGCCGAAACGATAAACCCGGGAGCGCCGTCCAGAAAACCAAGGTTGAGAAAGTACATTTTTATAAAAGTGGCCGGTGGCCTTAGCGCAATGGAAAACCACACACCCTTTTTACCTTTCGCAAGCTTTTCATCGGCTCCTATTTCTGTAAAATTTTGTATTGTGTTGATATGGTCTGATATATCATCAAATGAAAGATGGTAAATATCTCCTTTCAGGTTTTCGCATTTACCTTTTATAAAAACTTTGTCGTGCGGATTCTCACCGCCCCAACGACCTTTTCCACGCTTGAAAAGACGCATTTTTCGAGCTGGATACCATCCGCAATGGCGAATCCATCGGTTAATATAATAAGCGCGGCGAGGTATGTCGTATCCATCGGCTTTAGGGTTTTGCAACGCTTTCAGAATTTCATCGCGCAGTTGCGCAGACACCCGCTCGTCGGCGTCGAGATTTAACACCCAGTCGCCGGTAACATTTTGCAAAGCAAAATTCTTCTGCTCGATATATCCATCCCATTTATGATAGATAACCTTTCCCCCTTTGGCTTTTGCGATCTCCACGGTCTGGTCGTCAGAGCCACTATCGACAACTACAATTTCATCGACAAACGAAAGACTGTCAAGACAGTCAGCGATTTTATCCTCTTCGTTTTTTGTAACGACCGTGGCGGATAGCTTGATTCTGGACATCCGGTTTATTCGGTAAGTTTTACAGCTTCGTCAATAAGCATGATGGGGATATCGTTTTTTATCTCATACTTAAGCTTGCAGGCGCCACATATCAGCCCGTCCTCTTTTTCCGTCAGCTCAAGATCCCCTTTACATTTGGGACACGCCAATATCTCTAAAAGCTTTTTATCTATACTCATGATAAAACCCCTGTCCAACTCTTTAAATGTGAAAGATTATAATAATTTTATGGGGCCTTTTACAAAGCGGCCCTGTAAACAGTATCAAATGTTACATCATGCTTTTCCGCGGCCTTTCGGACGGACTCAAACTCCGGAGCCGCCTTTACTTCCCCATTAGGTAAATAGGCCACTTTCACTTCTATCACGCCATACTTCGTTTTTACCTTTTTTATCTCTCGTGTCAGGCTAACGCGGTAGACCTCGTAACGCCTGATGCCGAGCGTTGACGTATGTTTGAAAATAATCCGTTCCATTTCCCCGGCCATTGAAGTGTCGCACAACACCTTTAACGTCATACCAGCCCTGCCCTTTTTCATATGTATCGGAGTTATGGTCACATCCAAAGCTTTTTGATCGAAAAGCATTTTCGACACAAGCGAAAGCGCCTGCGGGTTCATATCGTCGATATTAGTCGCAAGCTCGATCAAGCGCTCTTCAATATATTGACTACTTTCCGCTCCAATAAACATCCGTAAAATATTCGGCCTGTCGTCAAAATCATATCCGCCGGCTCCGATCCCAATAACCGAGCAGGTCATCAACGGCTGAGAGCCGAATCTGCTGGCCATTGTTTTTAAAATCGCCGCCCCCGTGGGAGTGGCAAGTTCCTTTACCGGGCCTTCGGCATAGCTAGGAATGCCTTGCAACAAAAAAGCCGTCGCAGGAGCAGGGATAGGCAACACGCCGTGTTCCGTTTTCACCACTCCTGAGCCAACATTTATAGCCGACACCATCACCTCCCCTATCCCAAGCTCTGTGAAACCTATGGCGGCTCCAACTATGTCTACTATGGAATCAACTGCGCCGACCTCGTGAAAATGAACTTTTGCGAGAGGAACATCGTGGACCCGCGCTTCAGCTTCGGCCAAAGTTTTGAATATCGCAAGAGCGGTTTTTACAACATTTGGCTCAAGCTGGCTTTTTCTGATTAGCTTGGTTATGTCTGAATAATGACGATGTTTATGACCCCTGTCACGCGCAAGCCGCACATAAACCTTTGTCGCCGATATCCCGCATTTCATTACCTTCTTCGCGGATAAGGTGTATCCATCCACCCCAAGTTTTTTTAACTCACGCCGGAGTTTTGTAACAGATAGTCCCGCATCGACCATGGCGCCGAGAATCATATCTCCGCTCACACCATTAAAACAGTCGAAATAGGCGAGTCTCATTTTGTATCGCTATCCGGCAGGCTGTTTATCTTATGCGCCAAAGCTCCTGCGCCAAAACCGTTGTCTATATTTACAACAGCTACCCCGGCTGAACAGGAGTTGAGCATAGCAAGGAGCGCGGAAACTCCCCCAAACGCGGCGCCGTAGCCTACCGACGTGGGAACGCCTACCACTGGACACGACACGAGCCCCCCCACCACCGATGCGAGCGCCCCATCCATCCCGGCCACAACCACGATAACGCGCGCTTTTTGTAGTTTATCCGAATGTTCAAACAGCCGGTGTATCCCGGCCACGCCAACATCATAGACAGTCGTAACTTTGGAGCCCATGATCTTAGCTGTAACAGCCGCCTCCTCTGCGACTCCAACATCCGACGTTCCAGCGGAGACGACAAGAACGTATCCTGTGCGTTTCCCCTTTTTCGGCTCTATAGTAATGGCGCGTGAACGTTCATGGTACACGGCGCTTTTTGCGAACCTTTTCACTTTCGCGTGGATCGATTTCGAAGCGCGTGTCGCCAGAACAGGATGTTTTGCCGCGACCATTTTTTTTATTATGGCCACAGTTTCGGTCTCCGTCTTCCCCTCGCAATAAACGACTTCCGGGAAACCCTGCCTTAACGAGCGGTGGTGGTCTATGTTGGCGAACCCAAGGTTTTCTGTCGGGTAAGCTTTCAGTTTTTCCATCGCCTTTTGCGGCGTAAGCTTCCCTTCATGAAGAGCTTTGAGTATTTTTTCAAATTCACGTTTCGGCATTTAGAATCAGAACTCCTCTTTCAACGACCTTGCCATCAGGTCTTTTACCGCTTCATGCGGGTCTTTATTTTCATGCACCACTTTATAGACCTCGGAAGTTATCGGCATGTCCACTCCATGTTTTTCCGCCAGTTTGTAGACGGAAAGCGATGTCGCCACACCTTCCGCCACGGCTATCATCGAGTTTAAAATATCCTCTATTTTCTCACCTTTACCCAGCCTCAACCCAACAGTACGGTTGCGGGAAAGGTCGCCTCCACAGGTCAACACAAGATCGCCGATACCGGAAAGACCGGCAAAGGTTTTAAAGTCCGCTCCCATAGCCTCGCCAAGCCGAATCATCTCGGCAAGGCCACGCGTTATTACAGCGGCCCTCGTATTATGCCCAAGCCCAATCCCGTCCGCTATCCCCGCCGCTATGGCGAGCACGTTTTTAACTGCGCCTCCTATCTCCACACCGATAACGTCATCGTGCGCATAGAGCCTGAAATATGGCGCGGAAAGAATCTGCTGGGCAAGCTTGGCCGCAGCGCTGTCTTTGGAGGCTATCGTAGCGGCTGTCGGAACTTCTTTAACCAGCTCTCTCGCAAATGTCGGACCGGAGAGGCAGCATAGCCGTCGCGAAATATTTTGCGGCATGGTTTCCTCAATCATTTCCACTGGCATCGCAAGGGTTTTGTTCTCTATCCCTTTGGCCGCTGAAACGATCACTGCGTCCTCCGGAATAACTTTGGCTAGTTGTATCAATATCCCGCGCATAAACTGGGATGGAGCTACTACGATGACCAGGCCGCATTCTTTCACCGCTTCGGCCATGTCGCTTGTCGCCCTCAGGTTTTTCGGCAACATGACCCCATCAAGGTAAACAGAATTTTCCCTTGAAGAGTTTATGGCCTCCACAACCTCTTTTTCAAAAGCCCATAAGGTCGTGGAAACCCCATTTTTCGCAAGGGACCATGCGATGGCCGTGCCCCACGCTCCCGCCCCTATAACTGCGGCGGACTTTTTGACGCCCATTCAATATCACCGTAAATATTAATTAGCTTATTATAACCACTCACAGATTCATTGAATTTATTAGCAATTCAATTTGACCAAGATAACATTAAATACACCCAATATTATCGCATAAGCGCATAACGGAGGCTAAGCGCGCCAGGTTCTTGTTTTTAAATAGAGCATGCAATCCTGGCGCGAAATATTCGGCAGGGTATAATATTAAACACAGAAATATAAAAACCTTCAGGATCGGTCCGGATGAAAATCATCACAACGCACCTGCATGCCGACTTCGATTGCGTCGCATCGATGGTGGCGGCGAAAAAACTGTACCCGGACGCCGAGCTTGTTTTCCCTGGATCGCAGGAGAAAAACGTGCGTGATTTCCTTTCGGAAACCGAATATCCGTTGCAATATCGCCGCCTGAAAGGACTAGACTTGGGCAAAATAGAGCAGGTTATTGTGGTGGATGCGTCCACACGGGAACGAGTGGGAATGTTTTCAGAGCTTGCCGATAATAAAAATGTCCGTTTTCATCTATACGACCACCATCCTTTGTCCAAAGTCGACATTCCGTTTGAATCCGCCGAGATAAGGGAGCGTGGCTCCACCGCAACTATATTTGTGGAGCTTTTCCGGGAACGGGGAATAGACATTTCACCGCAGGAGGCCACGTTGATGGCGTTAGGGATTTATGAAGACACCGGCTCTTTGACATTCTCCTCCACAAGTCCGGAGGATTATGAAGCCGCGGCATGGCTCCTGAAGCGCGGCGCCGATCTCAATGTCATATCACGCTACATCAGCAGAGAGCTTAGCGCCGCTCAGGTGGACATGCTCAACATGCTTTTAAAGAGCCTGGAATTCAGGAATATTGAAGGCGTAAAAGTGGCGTTGGCCACCGCTTCAACACCAAGATATCTGGGTGATATCGCCATGCTGGCGCATAAGATCATGGATATTGAAAATATATACGTCCTGTTTATCCTTGTCAGAATGGAAGACCGCATACACCTTGTGGCAAGAAGCAGGATTGAAAGCGTGAACGTAGCGGAAGTGGCTGAACAATTTGGTGGTGGTGGCCATCCCACAGCGGCGTCCGCAACCATCAAAAATCTCACTATGCCGCAAACCGTAGACAAATTTTGGGAAGCTGCGACCAAAGCCGTGGAACCTGCCCCCGTGGCAAGCGATATGATGGTTGAGCATGTGATAACCGTAAATATCGACTCCACCATAAATGAAGCGGAAGCGCTTCTGACACGGTTTGACATTAACGGGATGCCGGTGGTAAACGAAGGGCGTCCGGTGGGTCTTATAATGAGACAGATTGTTGAAAAGGCGATTTTTCATGGTATGGCGGAAAACAAGGTGGGTGACTTTATGATAAGCGAATACGCCACCGTCAACCCGGACACTAAAGCTTCCGTTCTGGAAAGCATAATGCTTGAACATAGGCAAAAGCTGGCTCCGGTTGTTGAAAAGGACACCGGTAAGTTGCTTGGGCTTATAACACGCGGCATGGTTCTTCAAAAACTCTACAAGGACAGTTTGAAAAAGCCTGGCACGCAGATAAAACATGAGCGGGGCCGTAGAACGCCGATCACTAAAAATATGGATGACATGATGCGTAAAAGGCTTCCTGAGTCCATTATTAAACTTTTTAACATTGTGACCGATGTCGCCAATAAAAACGGATACCCTGTGTATGTAGTCGGTGGTTTCGTACGGGATCTGTTGCTCAATATCCCGAACATGGATGTGGATATAGTGGTGGAGGGAGATGGAATAGATTTCGCTCACAAGCTGACCGCGCGGCTTGGGGGGTATGCTCAAACGCATGAAAAGTTTAAAACCGCCGTGGTTGTGTTACCGGACGGGTCGAAGGTCGATGTGGCGACGGCCCGTATCGAATATTACGCGCATCCGGCCGCTTTGCCGACTGTTGAGATGAGCGCCATCCGCCATGATCTTTACCGTCGTGATTTTTCAATCAACGCTATGGCGATTAGGCTAAACGGTTCTCGGCCAAACACTTTGCTCGACTTTTTTGGCGGGCAAGAGGACATCAAGTCCCGTTCAATCAGGGTTCTGCACAACTTGAGTTTTGTAGAAGACCCTACAAGGGCGTTTCGAGCCGTCCGGTTTGAAAGCAGGTTCGGCTTCTCTTTGGGAAAACAGACCTTGGCCTTATTGGGAACAGCTGTGAGATCACAGATGTTCAATCGCCTTTCCAGCAGCAGGCTTTTTGCCGAGCTTAAACTTATTTTTAAAGAAAAAAGACCGGCCCGGTCATTGTCCAGGATGAAAGAGCTTGATCTTCTCCGTTTCATACATCCAGCGATGGATTTTAACGACTCAAACGCAAATGTGATGGACAGGGCCGAAAGTCTTATCGCGTGGTACGAGCTTACCTTTCCAGGAGCCAAACTGGACGCGTGGCTTATCAGAATGCTTGCGGCTATAACCAACCTTACGGACAAGCAGGTGATGGAAATAGGGGTGGACTCGCCATCAATAAGAAAAACCGTTGATGTGATTCTTGAATGCCGAAGCTATACGACCAAGGCTTTAAAAGAGCTTGCAAAGTCAAATAACACAATGACGCCTTCAAAAACATATGAGCTT
>UOGA01000228.1_pt1 | contig 12097 bp, 14 predicted proteins | sample 1989841 | NCBI WGS metagenome assembly UOGA01 (sample SAMEA4712198, study PRJEB27164) | hydrothermal vent metagenome | biome: marine basaltic hydrothermal vent biome; feature: marine hydrothermal vent; material: mineral | place: Pacific Ocean | collected 2011-06-14/2011-07-23 | depth 1691 m | reverse complement strand
GGCGCCACCGTTTTGAGGCGACGCAATCACGCTGTGTAACAGGCCTTTTGAGGCGGCGCCTTATGCTGTGTAACCGGCCTTTTGAGGCGGCGCCTTATGCTGTGTAACCGGCCCTTTGAGGCGGCGCCTTATGCTGTGTAACCGGCCCTTTGAGGCGGCGCCTTATGCTGTGTAACCGGCGTGATATTGGTTTACCAGATCAATCACGACGGTAAGGGCGTCTGAGACCACGCTTTTAAGCTCTTGATCGGGAATGCGGCCAATCATAACAGCCAGCTCGTTTTTGCGCCCGACAAACTCGGAAACAAGAGGCGCCAGCCGGTCAACGGGAATATCGCTGTTTGCCAGCGCGTTTTTGAACATCTCAAGGTCGGTAAACAGGCTCTCCATCCTGTCCACGGCCATCGAGCCTGAGAATGAATCCGGGCCAACAGGTGGCGCCATGAAAGGAAGACCGGCCCCCGGTAAAGGGGGGGCCGACGTGGATGAGGGATCAGAAGCGCCGGTTTTGGAAATCAAATTATTGTAAAGACTCGCAAAAGAGGCCCCTGAAACAGGCTCTTTCCCGACCGGCTTAATGGAAGGGAGTCCTTTATTCGCCGGGTCTATTCCGTCAATTTTCATATTTTCAAACCTTACGATAACCAGAGTATATCATACGTTTCGGCTGATTTTAAAAATCCCTTAACAATTATTTCACCAGAGGCGCTATCGCGTCTTGCGTTGAGTTCACAGGAAATATACCATAGGAGAATCTGGTGGTTTGTGTTTGGATTCAAGCCGTAAAGTTAAAGGGAACCTTTTTATCTGGAGAGTGGAGACCATGCCTACTACGCAAGAAAATCTTGAAACCGCTTTCGCCGGTGAAAGCCAGGCCAACCGTAAATATTCAGCTTTCGCGGAAAAGGCTGAAAAAGATGGATTTGCGAATGTGGCGAAACTGTTCAGGGCCACAGCAAAAGCTGAGTCTTTGCACGCGCAGGGCCATTTAAAAGCCATGGGCGGGATAAAAACTACGGCTGAGAACCTGGAAACGGCCATATCTGGCGAAACATACGAATTTACCGAGATGTATCCTCCAATGCTTGAACAGGCGCAAGCGGAAGGACACAAAGCCAAAACCATGATGAAATGGGCGTTGGAAGCTGAAAAAGTACATGCCAGACTTTATACAAAAGCGTTGGAGGCCGTTAAGGCCGGAAAAGACCTGGATGCGACAGCTTATCTTTGCCCTGTCTGTGGACATATAGAATTCGGGATACCCTCTGTAAACTGCCCTATATGCGGAGCCGCTCCAGAAAAGTATATGTCGATAGGCTAATCGCCGATATTGAGACTCACCAGATAGTGTGGGGATTGTTGCGTTTTGAGTTACCACAGGAAACATCGTTACTCAAAGGCGCTTACCGTAGTCTGGCGCTCCTCCTTTTCTTATCCCCTTACCTCTTTTAATTCAATATATTAAAAATATATTGAGATACCAGTCGCGGTACAATCGCCGGGGTATGGCTTTTGCCTTACTGTTCATACATTCATTTACATGATTATTCGTTAAAAGACTAAGCGCCCGATAACATTTAGCATTTGTGGGGCGCTGTCAATTGGGTAAACCAGAATAGTTCAAGAGAGGATGGGATGGAGCATGAAAGTCAGATTTGAAAAAGAGCAGGTTGAATCTAAAATAGGAAAATGTCTTGTGGGAGGCCAGCCGGGAAATAACCCCCCCTTAATGATCGGCAATATGTTCTGGCCGGGGGACAAAATAGTCGAGTCGCGCAAAGGAACTGTCAAGTTCGACAAGGAAAAAGCGACCCAGCAGATTCGCCGCCTCGAAGAGCTGGAAAAACTGACCGGGCTTCCTTCGCTTGTCGATATGGTGGCCAACACCGGTGACGAAATGAAACAGTATATCGACTTTTTCGTGGAAGCGACCGAGGACTCAAAGATGCCGTTCGCTTCAGACGCATATATGACCAAGGTCAAGCGCCCCGCCGTAGAGCATGTAGCCTCTCTGGGCCAAATGGACAGATACCTTTATAACTCGCTTTCTTTCTGGGAAAAAGAGCTTGAGGAGGAGATGGAGTATATCGCCAAGCTTGGCGTTAAACATGTGGTGCTTGGGTTATGGGACGCGCAAGACGACTTTTCCACCGGACGGCTTTCATGCCTCGACAAAATGTGGGAGCTTTTGGAGCCATACAAGTTTGAGACAATTCTTTGCGACTGCTCCGTAATGCACCTGCCCACCGCCATGATCTGCAATAACGCCATGCAGTTGATAAAAGATAAATATGGATTACCCAGCGGCTCCGGCCCGGCCAACGGTGTTTACATGTGGATGAAAGAAGCGCAGGCGATTGGCGGCAAAGACGCGTTTAAAGGCGTGGATGTGGCCACAGAGGCTGTAGCCTCACTCGGCGCGGACTGGCTGATGTATGGCCCCGTTGACACTTGCGACAGAATCTTTCCGGGCGTCGCCATAGCCCAGTGCAACTTCGCGTCGATGGTTATGGATGAATATAAGGAGCTTCCGGAAAATCCGACTCATCCGTTCAACTTGCTGTTCCCCGATGTCGTAAAACAGTTCCACGACAAGCTCGCCGGTGTCGAGAAAAAAAGGAAATGGTTGCGTAAATAAGACTGGCGAATTAATCAATCCCGGCTCCGGGCGTCGGCCCGGCCCGGGCGCATGGAGATTGGGGGTCGATTCTGTATATGATCCAGGCGATAAACGCCCCCATGATCGAACCGGCTATCGCGTCGGAGAGGAAATGGACGCCCAGGTAAACCCTGGATAACGCCACAAGAGAGGCGGCCAGAAAAAGTAGCGCGCGGCGGCGCCTGATGTAGAGGGCGAAAAACATGGCTGTGGTAAAGGCGGCCTGGGAATGGCCCGACGGAAAAGACCTGTTATACAAAAGGTTTAAAGGCGTGTTGACAACCGCCTTTCCGCTTTTTGTCTCCTGTTGAAAATGTTTCAGGGGCCGGTCGCGCGGCGCGACATGCTTGACGGCCTGAAGCGAAGCTCCGGCCACTGCCATTGTAATCAGAAACGTAAGCGCAAGACGGCGGCGCCGGTTTTTCTCCGCTCTCGTTAAAATATAGTAAAGACCGCCCAGGATGAGAACTATGGAATCCCCCGCCATTGTAGCTAATATCATCAAGGTGTCGGCGAAAACCGAGGACAGCCCGTTGTTAATCCATAAAAAAAAAGATTCGTCTATGCCAACCAGAGCGCTAATCACTGTTTTGCCCCGCCATCAGGCGCCTTCTCAAGCCATTCCATTTTTCCTCCAGCCATATCCCTGGCCGTGTCGGCATTGTGTCCTTTGAGACTCTTACGATAAAATAGACCCCGATAAGGCCCATGATCGCATTCGGCGCCCACATGGCCGCCACAGGCGGTATTTTCCCTCCGGCTCCCAGCCCTTGCCCCATCATCAGAAAAAAATAGTTTAAAACTATCAGCAATACGCCGACCCCGAATCCTCCAGCCGAGCCCCTGCGGTGCGTCATGATTCCCACCGGAGCTCCCAGCAGGCCCAGAACAACACACCCGACAGGAATGGAATACTTTTTGTGAAGAGCGACTATTTCCGCGTTAGCCGGTTTGCCTTCTGCCCGCAAAGATTTTATCCGCGCCTTTAACTCTGGAACGGAAAGGTGCGGAATCTCTTTTTCAAGAGGCTGGTTGAGTCTTTTAGACAGATCGAAGCTAAGATCATATTCGTCAAAAGCGATCGTCCTGTATGCTTTTGATTTCGTCATCGTGTGGATGACGCCGCCTTCAAGCTTCATGGTCACAAATTCGCTATCTGGATGAGGTATTAAAAAACCTCTCCTCGACTCGATTATCTTTGGCTTGGCCGGATTGCGCTGGTCGGAGATAAACACTCCTTTTAGCGCTCCATCATTGTTTTCGTTTACATGTATGACCATATCAGGAAAATCAGAATAGAATTTTCTTTCTTTGATATCGAGATTGAAGTTTGTCTGCAGGATTGTTATGACGGTCTGGCGAAAGGCCAGATTGCCTCTATGGGTAAGGTTGGTGGTCAGATATAACGTTATGGCGCCAGCGATGACGGAAATGAGAAGAACCGGAGCCAAAAGCCGGTACAGGGAAATGCCGCTTGCTCTCATGGCCGTCACCTCGTTTTCGGCCGATAATCGGGAAAACGACATAAGTGTAGACATTAAAATCGCCAGAGGTATGGCCAGCGTAAGGAAAACCGGACTTATATAGACCAGCAACTCCCCTATCATCCGGGCGGGCGCATGCTGAGTCAAAAGAAGAGTTGAAAGAAAATTTACTTTCTCCAACATAAGAACAGAGAACAGGACAAAACCGGAAAGGAAAAATATTTTCAACTGCTCTTTTATTATGTATCGATCTAGCACCCGCATGGGGTAAAATGATATCACAGTAAAGGTAATTACATCAGCTATCTGTGGTCAATCGATATCTCTTGTTAAGATAAATCCATGTCAGGTCTGGAGAAAAACATACTTGTAATAGACAACAACAAGTTGTCACGCATGGTGATGGAGGATGAGCTTAAATCCTCCGGGCTCAACGTCTCTTTCGCCACTAACGCCGATGAAGGGTTGCTATTGGCGTACAGCCTCGATCCTGATTTCATAACCGTAGAGCTCACTCTCGAAGATATGAGCGGCATAGAGTTGATAAGCAAGCTCAAGGAGTCGGGAAAAACCGGAAGCGTTCCTTTTATGGTCGTGACCGGTTACGAAGATTCGATTCAAAGAGAGCTGTGCCTCGGCGCCGGAGCTGTTGACGTTTTGTACAAACCCTTTTCCCACGGCGAGCTGACTCACATAATAAAAGGCAATCTCGATTCGGCGGAGACGAAAACAGGACGGAAAATTCTGATAGTGGAGGATTCATCTACGATCAGGGCCATAACGAAGCACCTTCTCGAAAGACGGGGGCACACCGTTATCGAGGCCGAAAACGGGCTTGAGGGTTTAAAAAAGCTTGAGGATCGTTTTCTGGATATCGACATGATAGTAACAGACATAAATATGCCGAAAATGGATGGACGCCAGTTTGTCACAAAAGTAAGGAGCCAGCAGAGGTTTCAGTTCATACCTATCATCGTCTCCACAACTATCACGGAAAAAGAGAATGTAAGACTGCTTTTAAGCCTGGGAGCGGACGACTATATTGTAAAGCCGTTCGCCAGCGAGGAGTTTATCGCAAGAATACAGAGCCATCTGAGGACAAAGAGTTTATATGAAGAGTTGGGGTCGGCCAACAAGCAGTTGTCGGAATTCAATGAAACACTGGAAGGGCGTGTCGAAAAGAGAACCATCGAGCTAAAGGAGGCCAATCTCGACGCGATTTACTCCCTGGCCACGGCGGCTGAAGCCAAAGACGACGACACCGGTTTTCATGTCCGCCGGATCCAGCATTACAGCAAAGCTCTGGCGAAAAAAATCGGCCTGTCGGAGACTCAGGCGGAGGAAATCGGTTACTCGTCGATAATGCATGATGTGGGCAAGATATCGATCCCCGACAATATTCTGAAAAAACCGGGAAAACTGACGAAAGAGGAGTTCGATCTTGTCAAGACTCATTCGGTCCAGGGAGAGAAAATTCTTTCGGACAAAAACTTTTTCAAAACGGCCAGGGTAATCTCCCGGCACCACCATGAAAAATGGAACGGTGAAGGATATCCGGACGGCCTTTCAAAAGAGAATATTCCTCTCTCCGCCAGGATTGTGGCTCTGGCGGATGTTTTCGACGCCTTGACGAGCCGGAGGCCTTATAAAGAAGCCTGGCCCATGGAAAAAGCTATTGAGGAGATAAAAATATCCTCCGGCTCTCATTTCGATCCGGGTATATCGCGGGCATGGCTCGCCTTGTGGGAGACGGGCGAAGTGGAGCGCATTTTCAACAAATGGCGCTGACCGGTCGGCGGCAGATTAAATCCGGTTCATCCTGCGCGCATCAGCGCTTCATAGGTTAGTCTTGCGCATTTGTCCCAGGAAAACATGGCCGCGCGGGCAAGCCCGGCTAAAGAAAGCTTTTCGCGCTCACTATCCGATTCAACCACGCGGATTAACGCCTCTGTAAACGACTGCTGGTCATCCGGGTCGAGAAGCAAGGCGGCGTCCCCGGCCACCTCCGGAATCGATGTCCGGTTTGTTGTTATCACCGGCGCGCCGCAGGCCATGGCTTCGAGAACCGGCAGGCCAAACCCCTCGTATACGCTCGGATAAAAGAAAACCGCCGCCTGGTTGTAAAGTTTCACAAGGTCGGCGCGGGAGACGAAACCGAGTGTATGGACTTTTGATTCGAGGGAACGCTCTTTTAACGACTGTAAAAATTTTTGATACGAAGGATCGTTTTCAATTTCTCCTGTCATCACGAGATGATAGTCGGGCCTCTTTTTTAAAAGCCCGGAGAATGCTTTAAACAAAAGACTTATGTTCTTCCTCCAGTCTATCCCGCCAACGTATAGAATAAATTTTTCGGGAAGATTCAAGCGTTCACCGCCATTATTGACTTCAGGCCTGAATTCAGGATCGACCCCCAGATAAACCACCGTCACTTTCGACGGCTCCACATGCGCGAACCGAACCACATCATGTTTGGTGTGCTCGGAATCCGCCAGAATCAGCCTCGCGCCCTTTAGCGCCGCAAGCTGTTTTTTCATATGCGCCTTATGCTTTACCGATCTTGAGTAATGATCCTTTAACGCTATGGAAATAAGGTCATGGGCGGTGACACAATAGGGGACTTTGAGCCCTGCTGGCGCGTCCAGATGAGAAGGGAAAAAAATCGACTCCACTCCGGCGCGTTTAACGGTCGAGTCTATAATATTTTTATAGAAAAAATGGCTCCAGATATAATCTTTGATAAACGGTTGAAACTTACGCGCCCATCCGGGATCAAAGGGACTTGCGTTTAATTTCAACGGCTCGACCGCTTCATAATCGGGATCGTAAAAAGGAGCGATCAAAAGCCCTTCCGGGGCCAGATGGCGGCGCCTGATGACATTGCCCGTGTATACGCCTATCCCCCGGTTTTTGTGGGCTTTGAAACCGTACTGAAGCGCCCGGAGATCGAAACCGATAGATTTCATCAGGCTATGCCCTGCTCTCTTAGCCATTCAACTCCCCTTTTGGCCCGCTCGACCGAAATTTCGTCCCGCATTTCAAGTATACGGATGGTGTCAGGTTTTAAGTATGGCCTGAGCGATCCGAAATCGACCGCGCCCTCTCCTCCCGAAGGTGGCGGCAAGTGGTCATAGTATCGATCAACATCGTGAAGATGAACGCCTATGAGCAGGTCGCCAAACTCTTCAAGCCAGACATTGGCCGGTGTTATCCTCAGATTATTCTGGGCCTGGGCGTGGCCTGTGTCGTGCCAGTATTTCATCCTTGAGCCGGATAACCGGGAAAAAATAATGGCCATCTCCTCAAAGGCTGGATACTCCCGCAAATAGTACCTGTTCTCAAGCCCCACGTCCACGCCATGTTTTTCGGCTATCTGGCTTATCTCATCGAGGCTTTTCAAAAGCATATCGAACGTGGCCCCCCTGCTATCCAGCCTTTTTATTTTCAGCTCCCCGACAAGCCGCCGCCCCTCTTCTGTGTCGATAAGGCCACGGTCATAAAGTTTTTGAAGGTCTAAAGTCGCTTTATCCATCGGAACATCCCCGGCATGAACTATCACCGCCCGCGCTCCTATTTGCTCGGCAAGCTTGATGGTGCCTGCCACATCGTCCACCGCTTTTAAGCGGACGGTTTCATCCGGATCGCTCAATTGCCAGGCCTCGGCCACAGCCTTGTTTTTCTTGCAGGCGGGCGCGGGGCAGACGGCGTGGATGGAAAGAGGAGTTATTTTCAGCTCCTCGCACGCCGATAACAGTTCATCCAGGGTCTTTTTTGTCAGACGGTAATCGATTTCCAAGGCGTTCACGCCTAATCCAGCCACCTCGCGGGCCAGTTGGGCGCCGCCGGGTATGGAGCGTGAGCGCCAACATGTTGAAACGCCAAACAATGTTACTACCGCTACCTCAATTCTTTTTCTATCTGTTCGTGCACTCTCATCGATATGTCACGGTCTCCCAACACTCCCACCCTGACGGTTACCCTCGTCTCGTTGTTGGTCCATCGCTCCAGGGAAAGCTTCACCACATCTCCTTTGACCAATTCAGCTTTTATATACCCGTTAAAAGCGTCGTGTTTTTGCTCCGTCACTTTTAATTTCAGTTTGCGAAGAGCGTGTAGTGAGCCTTCCCATGAGGTCTCCATCGGCTGTTTATAGTTGCGTGAAAGGTTCCCGTTAATCCATGCGTAGGCTCCGGCGGCTCCGGCCCCACCGGCCACCAGCCAAAAACAGCCTGCGGAAAACGGAGCCAAAAGCAGAATCGCCACCATGCGTTTCATCATGTTTCTCTCTTATTTAAGACAGGTTTTTTAAAAGAGGCCCACTATATCAAATCCGGCGGCTCCGGCGAACAGCATAAAATTTATCCGCCAATGACCTCAAGGGCTTTGGCCGCGCTGATTCCCTCGATACAAACGGTTTTCTTTCTGGACGCCTCCCCCCTCAAGATAGATATGGACGATTTTGGAGCGCCGAAAAACCTGGCCAGCGTTATTATCAACTTTTCGTTGGCCGCCCCATCCACCGGCGCCGCTGTTATTCTTACTTTTAAAGCCCCGTCATAAACACCCATGACTTCGCTTTTGGATGCGCGAGGCGACACTATCACCGAAACATGCGCCCCTTTGGCGCCCTGTTTTATTACCGATTTGTCCACCTCCGGCGACGATGACAAACGATGGCTCACATCATCGCCCCGTGAAGCGAGCGCCCGATCTGTATGAGAGTGTTCACAAGAAAATATTGGAGAAAATAAATGCCCATTATCAGGATTATCGGCGAGAAATCTATTCCGGCGGTGGGCGGGATCACCCGCTGGATACGGCGCAAGACAGGGTCTGTCACTTGCCTGAGGAAAACCACAACCGGATTGTACGGATCGGGGCTCACCCAGGAGATCAAGGCGCGGATAATCACGACCCATAAATAAAGAGTAAGCGCGATGTTAAGAACCTTTGCGAAGGCGATAAGAAAATTTCCAAATACGAACATTATGGAGCCTCTAAAAATTGCTTTCGTAGCGAAATCGAGCGAAAAGCCGTCAGGCAAGGCGGCGAGACAAAATAGCCGCAAGCGTAGTAATAACTACGCTGAGGACGATTTTGGCTCGTCAACGAAGCATGGCGCCTTTTACAGCCGATTGTAGCAGAAATGGATTATTAGAGGTTCCCATTAATTATCCTAAAGTTGATATTAACTCCCAAGCTCTTTCGATCTTTTCATGGCGGCTTTAACGGCGTTTTGGACTACATCGCTAAACCCCTCGCTCTTTAACGAAGCCAGCCCCGCCAGGGTAGTCCCCCCCGGCGATGTGATCCGCTCCCTTAACTTCGCCGGAGAGTCGCCAGTCTCCCGCGCAAGCCTGGCCGCTCCATAAAGTGTCTGGCCAGCCAGCTTCTCCGCCACTTCCCTGCCAAGGCCGCAACTTAACCCGGCATCGGTCAGCGCTTCTAAAAACGTGAACACAAACGCGGGGCCCGAACCGGACAGACCCGTCACAGCGTCCATAGCCGACTCGTCCACCACAACGGTTTTTCCAACAGCGTCGAAAATCTGGCGCGCTATCTCAATATCGTCTTTTTCCACCGCGCCGCCCGCGCATATGGCTGTGGCCGCCTCACCTACCATAGCTGGCATATTGGGCATGGCGCGGATTATTTTTGACCCGGACGGAAATAAAGCCTCAAGCGACTTGATGGTAACGCCTGCGGCGATGGAAATCACCAGCTTTTCGCCGTCGATTTCTCCTCTAAAACTTCTGGCCACCTCCGCCACTATTTGCGGCTTGACCGCCAGTATGACGATATCGGCGTTTTTAACAGCCTCCTCGTTATCGCCCGCCGCCTTGACGCCAAGCTGACCCGATAAGGCTTCCAACGTCTCCTGATCACTGTCGAACGCGGATATGCGCTCCGGGGCCGCTGTTTTCGAGCTCACCAGCCCGCGTATAAGCGCAGAGCCCATGAAACCGGCTCCTACAAAGGCGATGTTTTTGTTTTCGATCACTGATTCTCCAAAAAATAAAATATCGTTAATTGTAAACTCTTTTTCCGAAAATAGCGGAGCCGATCCTGACGATAGTGGCCCCCTCCTCCACGGCGACTTCGAAATCTCCTGTCATCCCTATAGACATTTCAGACAGTGAAACGCGGTCGATCCCCTGCGCGTCCAGATCGTTTTTGAGCGACACCAGCTCTTTAAAGTAGGGACGGGACGCCTCCGGGTCTTCATTATACGGCGGAACAGTCATCAGGCCAGATACTTTTATATTTAACAGACCGGAGGCCTCTTTCAAAAGCTGTGCTGTGTCTTCGGGCCTGCATCCGGCCTTCTGGCTCTCCCCGGAAATATTCACCTGAAGCAATATTTCCGTGATAACGTCAGCCGATCTGGATCGTCTATCAAGCTCACGGATAAGATCGAGCCTGTCTACGGAATGGATTAAAGTAAAAAGACCGGGGCAGTATTTCGCCTTGTTGGTCTGGAGCGGGCCTATCATATGCCATTTTGCCCTGGCGCCTATTGTTTTATATTTGCGCCGCGCCTCCTGCACCCTCGACTCCCCCAGGCTTGCCACTCCAGCCTCGACGGCCTCGACAGCTTTAGCTTCGTCCACAGCCTTGGTCACAACCAGAAGCTCGATCTCGTTCGGATCGCGCCCAGCCCGCATCGCCGCCAGTTTTATCCGGCGGCGCGTCTCGGCTATGTTTTCGGCGATAGTGGGCATCGCAAAGCAAAAAATATTTGTGAAGTCATCGCAACCAAACCAGGCGGGCTATTGAAACATAAACAGACCGAACCGACCGGCCGGAGGCGCAGGCGCCACCCGGTTAAAGCCGCATGGGCATGATTATGAAGATCAGGCCGGCGTCATCGGGCGGTTGCGCCATAACCGGGCTTAGCTGATCCTGCATTTTAAAAACAACATTGTCGTCGTCGAGGATATTAAGCAGATCAAGGACATATTCCACGTTGAGACCGATGGTCACGTCGTCCCCCTGGAACTTAACGCCCATTTCATCTTTGGCCTCACCGATTTCCCCCCCTTCGCTTATCAGCTCAAGCTTGTCCGACGAGAACGAAAGGCGGATCATGTGCGATTTTTCGTCCGCAAGGGTGGCCACGCGCCTTAAGCTGTGGACAAATTCAGAGGTGTCTATCGTGGCCTCGCGGTCGAAAGATTTCGGGATCACCTGCTCATAATTGGGATAGGCGCCTTCGATAAGGCGGATGGCCAGAACCATCGAGCCGCTCACGAAAATAATATGATTATCCTGCATGCAGAATTTCAGAGAGCCGTCCGCCTCGCCGATCAGCCTGGACAACTCGCTTATGGCTTTTCTGGCGATGATGACCTTCATATCCTCCGAAACTCCGAAAGCCCCCTCTCTTTCCACATACGCAAGCCGATGACCATCTGTCGCCACCATGCGCACTTTTGTTTTGCTCACTTCGAAAAGCGCTCCGTTTAGCGTCATACGGGTCTCGTCCTGGGAAATGGCAAAGCTGGTTTTCTTAATCATTTCGGCCAGCATCCCGGCGTCCAGACCTATCAGTCCGGATTGGTCGTAGTCTGGAAACGCTGGAAATTCATCAGGATTGATGGTGGCCAGGTTGAATTTTGATTTTCCGCATGTAAGCCTGCATCGACCGTCGTCATCGACTTTTACCAGTATCTCCTCAGAAGGTAGCTCCCTTACGATATCGTGCAGTTTTTTCGCCTGTACGCTTACCTTGCCGGGAGAGGCCACTTTCGCCTCATGGGAGCCACGCAAACCGATGTCGAGGTTTGTGGAGAAAATCGTGATGCCAGAGCCTTCTGTTTCGATCAAGGCGTTGGCCAGGATCGGCATCGGGCCTTTTGAGGAGACAACGCCCTGGGCATGCTGGAGGGCTTTGAAAAATTCGTCCCGGCTGATGGTAAATTCCATATCGTCGAACCTTGATTGTTAACGGCTT
>UOGA01000027.1_pt1 | contig 12117 bp, 11 predicted proteins | sample 1989841 | NCBI WGS metagenome assembly UOGA01 (sample SAMEA4712198, study PRJEB27164) | hydrothermal vent metagenome | biome: marine basaltic hydrothermal vent biome; feature: marine hydrothermal vent; material: mineral | place: Pacific Ocean | collected 2011-06-14/2011-07-23 | depth 1691 m | reverse complement strand
GCCATCGTTGTGGCGCTTGCCTCCTCCATTTTCCCATATATCGGGTTGGCGGAAGGGGCTTTTGGGCTTCTGGATGAAAAGGCTAACTACATTTATACTCCATTAATGACAGGGTTCGTATGGGCCGCCGCCGGGTTTGCCGGGGCAGGTCAGGATTAGTTCTTGCCCGGCGGATATTGCGCGTTACTAATAACACCGATCCTATGAGATCCCTTTTATGGTTGAATCGATAGTCCGCTCCACAGAAGCCTGGGCAGACCGTTTTTTTTCACACAGGTTAAACCCTTTGCCGCAAGCCGGGGCAATTGTTTTCCTGCTTCTTACAGTTCTGACAGGGTCTGGAGCAATATTGTTTCTCTACTACTCTGTTGAGTTTAAAGAAGCATACCGATCAGTCGCATACCTGCATGATGGAACTATCATTGGCGCCTTGGCGCGTGGTATGCACCGGTATTCTGCGGATCTTATTTTCCTGTTCGCTTTGCTGCATATGCTTCGCTCTTTTTTTCTGGGAAAACACGGGGAGGGGAGATGGCGGTCGTGGCTATCCGGGACAGGGTTGCTACTGTTCCTAATATATCAGGGGGTGACAGGCTACATCCTGCCGTGGGACGAGAGGGCGCAAGCGGTTCTGAATGTAGTACTGGAGACAATAGCGGCAATTCCCGGGATAGGGCCGGAAATCGCCAACGCCTTTTTAACGAATGATGGTATCAGCACTAGGAAAGTGATTTATATCCTGGCGTTGCACCTTGTTCCACCGATAGTTGCGCTCGGTTTCCTTGGTTTCCACTTTCAGCGTTTGCGCCGCCCAAAAATATGGCCTCAAAAGCCGCTTATCGTGGCTATTGTCCTGGGGCTGGTTGTTTGCGCCGTTTTGCTGCCAGCGAAAAGCCTGGCCCCCGCCGATTTTTTTACAATACCAGGCCCTGTTTCATACGACTGGCTGCTACTTTCTCCTGTTGTGTTCATGAAATCTATGGGCCCTTCCGCATTCTGGATAACGGCCTTTATGGCGATCGTCCTGTTTGCTTCGGTTCCGATTATACTAAGCTATCGTAAGAGTGATGACTATGTGAGGCTTGACGAGCGGAAATGTGTCGGTTGCGGGTTATGCGCCGTTGATTGTCCTTATGCCGCCATAGAGCTCGATCCGCTTCCACCCGAAGAAAAGCATCCGCTGATGGCGTGGATTGATGAGAAACGATGTGTCTCTTGCGGTGTATGCATAGGCTCGTGCGGTTTTGACGCGCTAGACATGCCGCTTAGAAAATGTGCCGATATACGTCTTGAGGCGGAAACGTTTCTTGAGAAAAACGGCTCATCAAAAGGCGCTCCCATTATTATTTACGCCTGTAAAAACGCGCTCGACATAAATGAAGTGGAAGAGAACATGGGAGCTGATGGGTTTGAAACCGTTTTCGTTCCACTATTATGCGCAGGGCAGCTTTACACTGGCTGGATTGAGGAAGACCTGAAAAAAGGCGCGGCGGGCGTCATGGTCATACGATGCGGATGGAACAGCTGCGCGGGTAGGGAAGGGGCGACGTTTGCGGAGAACAGGATATATCACGAAAGAAAACCGTGGCTTAGAAAACGCGTTCCGCTGGAAAAGGTTCGGCTGGTTTCTTGTGATAAAAACCGTAGCGGCCATGTATTAGGCCTGATAAAACAATTTAAACGGTGGCTTGAAAAAGATAGCGGAACGTTTCAGAGTGAAAAAACAGCCATACCTGCGCCTAGTATGTTGGTTTCAACCACTATTGTTTTGTTGTTTACCACAGGGTTTATATATTTTTCGAACATGCTTTGGGAAAGATGGGAATATGCGCTGGAGGATTGGAATAAGGGTCGGGTGATTGTTTCGCTTAATAGCCCCAAGCCTGCCCGGTTAAAGGTGTCGATGAAAGACAAGCTGTTGATTGACAAAAGGTTTTTTGACAAAGGTAATGGCGGACGAGGGACGATTTATGAAAAAATAGCTGTCGATAGCCTGGCTTCCGATATTTTAATTACCTTTCATTCAGGCTCTAAAGTCAGTAAAACGTTGATTAAAGGGCCGATTGGCGCTGGTCGTGTGGTTGTGGTCCGGGAAAAAGCCGGGAAGTTAATTGTGGAAGGCTACAAAAACTTGGGCGAATAATTCTTTGTGATATCATCAAAGGAAGAAAATATTTTGGAAGTGAACAGACTATGAGGACGCTTGTTTTGGCTGTTGTTGTAACGCTTGCCTGTTTTGCGCAAAGCTCTGTTGCCGCGCCCTCGGCGACTGGTTCCAAGCCTAGCGTCGAGGAAGTGTTCAACAATATGCAGAATGAACTGATGTGTTTATGCGGTTGCAATTCCATGCTCAAAAAATGTCCGCATATCAATTGCGGGTTTGCGATCCCCGAAAGGAAAGAGATACTTTCACAGCTTAAAAGTGGAAAGAGCAAGGACGAGGTGATCACCTATCTTGTGGAAAAACATGGAGAGCAAATTTTGAGCGCTCCTACAAAAAAAGGTTTTAACCTTGTCGGATACGCTACGCCCTTTATTGCTATCGTTCTTGTCGGGTCACTGGTCGGCAAGACTGTTTCGAGATGGGTCCGGCGCGGGACGGAAGCTTCGTCGAATACCTCTGCGGCTTCTGTCTCCAGGATGGACAATGTTGATAAAGACCTTGCGGAACGCCTGAAAAAGGAGTTGGCGGATTTTGATGATTAACATTATGATTTTAACCGGACAATTTTCGAGAGGATAGTAATGCTGACTCTGATAGAACTTCTCTTATTGGTCGGAACTCTGCTTGTTGTCTCTTTCCCCTTGTGGGATAAAAGGTTTGCCGAAGATATTGTCGAACTGAAGGAGAGCGAGCTTTCCGACCTTTTGTACAGGAAAGACGCCTCGTTCATCGCGTTAAAAGACCTTGAGTTTGACCATAAGACAGGAAAAATAGACGACGTGGATTATGATGAGATGAAAGCGCGATTTGAGGGTGAGGCGCTTGACACGATAAAAAGAATAGATGACTATCAGCACGGCTCCGAAGCTGTTGGAACGGTCGATCAAAAGGTCAAAACATCAGCAAAACCATTAATAGCAAATAAGTCAAAAACCGATATCGGTTATTGTGTGAGCTGTGGAGCCAAGGTTAAGGAATCTCACAAGTTCTGCTATTCATGCGGCGCGTCCCTTCCCGGTACGGAATAGCCGCTACAAATTATTGGGATATACAACGGTGAGGTGGGTGGCTTCTCCGTCATTATATGCGTATATAATCGTTTCCTCGCCTGATTCCGGATTTTTCCATCGTCCCGCATAAAGACCGTTCAAGATATATGACCCGTTATCTTTGTAGCCTTTTTTGGAAAATATTCCGGCGTATCCGGTTTCAACTTCCTTGAGGCTTGCGTTTGTTTTCAGATGCAGTGTATGGTCACTTATACCCTTGATGTTACTCAATAAGCTGGCTTCAGGTAAAATAAGCGCATTTGGGATTGACCCATTCTTCTCCGCCGATTTTGCTGAAACCGATAAGGAGCGGGAGTCTTCTTTTTCTCCTAGCGAAACGCTTATCTCACCGTCTTTGCGATCCACTTTAGCGCCTGTGGCGGATTCCAGCATTTTTTGAGCGGTTTTTTCAACCACCGCTTTCTCCACTTCTTTGATTTTGGAACAGGCGACAACTCCAAAAATAAAAAAAGCGCCCAAAACGGTTACGCAAGCAAGATAGAAAAAACGGCTAATCAATGGACGTGTAGAAAAGAGGTTTTCATGATAAGCTTGCGTCCGCGCAACTCTATATCGCCATTTTTTGCAAGCGTCCGCATGGTTCTATAGATCGTTTTTTCCGAAATGCCCAGCCGTTGCGATATCTGAAGATAGGTAGGTCTGTCGTCAAGCCGGTAGATATCGTTTTCCATAACTCCATCACGAATAACCAGCGCTTTGAGGTAGTGAATAACTCTTTCTGTGCCATCCATAGCTCCAAGCCGTTCTATCATTTCATCTGCGGAAAGGAGCCTGTCTATCAAGATGCGGGAGAGGTTTATAGCTATAGTGGGGTATAATCGCATAACATCAATAAACTTTTCCCCGCTTATTTTGTACAGTTTGGAATCACTCAGGGCGACCGCTGTGGCCGAGCGTATCTTACGCTTGAAAATGGTCATTTCGCCGACTATGTCGCCGCTGCCTATTGTGTAAACGATAATTTCTCTGCTGACATCGTTATCGATAATGATTTGCAGGGAACCTTCACACACCATATAAAGTCCGGTGCTTTCGTCATTTCTGTAAAAGAGATAAGAGCCTTTGGATAAATTGACCGGAGTTAACCTCCACGTGATATCTTCCAGCTCTTTATTGGAAAGACCCGATAATATGTTGACTCTACTAAGATTTGAAGCGTCTGTCATATTACCATTGTGAGATTGCCATCTCGTTTTGGTCAGGGGGTATTTTTACGTAAAAGCCTAGTTTGATAGAGCTTTACTTAACAACTTGGTGGCTTTTTCCTCGTGGATACCCTTGGCCTCCGCAATTTCACTTACAACAAGCTTTTGCGCATTGTCGAACACCTGTTGCTCACCAAAGGATAAGCCTTTTCTTTCCTTAAGAAAATAAAGATCACGGTAAACGAGAGCGACCTCAAATATCGAGCCGCTCTTGATCTTTTCCATGTAGGTTTTCTGACGCTTGTTCCAGTTGGACTCTATTCTTTTAGCGCCGCCGTCTTTAAGGATTCGCATGATTTTAGGCACTTCACGCTTGGTTATGAGACTTCTCATTCCCACAAAGTTGGCCTGTTTAATAGGGGCCATGATTTTCATGCCGCTTGTCTTGAAAAAAATGATATAGCACGACTCATTGACGCCCGCGACGCTTTTTTGCTCTATTTTTTCGATAGTGCCTATGCCGTGGGAAGGATAGATTATCTTTGAGCCGATTGGAAAGCTTGTCTGAGATTTTTGTTCCATTATTGTGTATAAACCCTCATGTGATAACTACGAAAGAGAGTCACATCCTAACAGAAGTTGTGGCTATCGTCAATTCACACGTTTAGAAAAGTATGTAATGATTGTACTTGAGGGTTAGACATATAGTAATTATATCGGTAGATTTTGCCATCTTCCCGAAATTACCATGGAATTTGAGTCAGGATGGATTATCGTCTCTGTCTTAAAGCTTTTTAAATGCAGCTTCCATAGCTTCCAGGGTTTTCCATATATCTTCTTTTGTGTGGGACAACGACATGAAGCCAGCCTCGAATTGTGATGGCGCAAGGTAAACGCCATTTTGAAGCATGCTATTGAAATATTTGGCGAACCTATCCGTATCGCACGTTTTAGCGTCAGCGGCGCTCTTTACCCTGGGAGTCTCTGTGAAGAACATCGAGAACATCGCCCCGACACGGTTGAACGCCGTGGGGATAGCCGCCTTTTCAGCGATTCCCCTGAGACCGTGAGTCAGCGTATCGGAAAGCTCTTCCAATTTTTGATAAGTTCCGTCTTCCGAGAGAATTTTTAATGTTTCAAGCCCTGCGGCCATTGCGAGCGGGTTCCCGGAAAGCGTTCCCGCCTGATATACAGGTCCGGCCGGGGCGATTTTTTCCATAATTTCCCGTTTACCGCCAAACGCTCCCACAGGCAGGCCCCCGCCAATGATTTTGCCCAACGTAGTGAGGTCAGGCTTTATGTCGTATAGCTCCTGCGCTCCACCGAAAGCCACACGGAAACCCGTCATCACTTCATCGAAAATCAGAACAACGCCGTGTTGATCGCACAATGAACGTAACCCTTTCAGGTAACCTGGTTCAGGAGGCAACACACCCATGTTACCTACGATAGGCTCCAGAATTACGCATGCGATCTGATCGCTGTTTTTCTCCATAACCTGCTTTATGGACTCAAGATCATTGAAAGGAACAGATATAGTGAGGCCAGCCAACGTAGCTGGCACGCCCGGAGAATCCGGCAGGCCGAGAGTTTCCACTCCGGAACCGGCTTTGACAAGCAGTGAATCCCCATGACCGTGATAGCAACCGTCGAGCTTTATGATTTTGTCTCGTCCGGTATGCCCTCTGGCAAGCCGTATAGCGCTCATGGTCGCTTCGGTGCCGGAGTTGACCATTCGGACGACATCTATAGACGGGTAGGCGTTGATCACCATTTCCGCCATCTCTACTTCAATTTCGGTAGGGGCGCCGAAGCTTGTTCCCTTCTCAGCGGTTTTTTTAACAGCTTCGATGACTTGTGGATTGGCGTGGCCGACTATCATCGGGCCCCATGAACTGACGTAATCTATATATTCGTTTCCGTCGCTGTCAAATATCTTGCACCCCTTGGCTTTGTCGATAAATAGCGGCTTGCCGCCGACAGGTTTAAAGGCGCGGACAGGGCTGTTCACACCGCCCGGGATAATTTTTGCGGCCCTCTTGAAAAGTTTTTCCGATTTATCTGTTTCCATGATTTTGCTCTTTGTTACTTGATATATTTGCCGATAATGATATCGAGTTTTTGTTTGGTTTCGTCAGGTATAGTGTTGGGGTCTGTCAATATTCCATATTGAAGGGCGCTACTACATGGGCAGTCGCGCTCCTTTTTTATTTTAGGAACCGCCGCCTTGATGGCCGCTTTCGAATTACTGATGTTGGAGGCCATCGTCTGGAGAATCTGTTCCACGGTTACATCCTCTTCATGCCAGCAATCGTAATCTGTGGCCAGCGCTATGGTGGCGTAGCATATTTCCGCTTCACGGGCCAGCTTGGCTTCCTGCAGGTTTGTCATACCGATGACCTCGGCCCCCCACGACCTGTAGAGGTGTGATTCAGCTCGTGTGGAAAAGAGCGGGCCCTCCATACAGATATACGTTCCACCATTATGTGACTTCCAACCGATCTCTTTTGTCGCCTCATACAGAACGCTCCCAAGGTAGTGGCATGTAGGATCGGCGAAAGTTACATGGGCCACAACACCGGATCCAAAAAATGTCCCATCCCTGTCTCCCCGTGTCCTGTCTATGAACTGGTCCACTATCACAGCGTGCCCCGGCTCGATTTTTTCTTTAAGCGAGCCGACTGCGGAAACCGAAATTATGCGCGTGACCCCCAGCTTTTTCATGCCCCATATGTTTGCCCTGAAGTTGATCTCCGAAGGAAGGATGCGATGTCCACGTCCGTGACGAGGAAGGAACGCCATCTCAATTCCATCAAGGTCGCCTATAACAAATTCGTCTGAAGGGTCGCCGAAAGGGGTGGCGATTTTTTCCGTTCGGATATTCTCCATCCCCTCCATTTCATATAGCCCGCTTCCGCCTATAACGCCAATGGTCATTTACAAACTCCCCGGTTCAATAAGTTTTCGTAGGTGTGACTGGTAACTATCTCATATAAAAATCGGTTGTTCAAGACGCAGGGGAATGGGGTGGCGTATAGAATCATTTTTTCAAACAGAGACACTAGCGAAAATGGATATGATTGCGTCGACAATACCCATTCTGGTAAAATAATAGCGTCTTTAGAGGGAAACAACACTTCATTTTCGATAGGGGAATATTTATGCCTCAACGTCTCGGTGTCACAATAAATAAATTCATTATGGAGCAACAGCGGAACATCCCGTGGGCTACAGGGGATTTATCCGGACTGTTAAACGAACTGGTGGTGGCTACCAAGGTAATCGCCCGTGAGGTGAACAAGGCGGGGCTGGTGGATATACTCGGCAAGACAGGCGACACAAACGTCCAGGGAGAGGAAGTGAAAATACTGGACGAATTCGCCAACACGACCATTGTGGAGAAAATGGATCATACAGGCTACCTGTGCGGTATGGCGTCCGAGGAAGTGGACGATATCATCGAGATAGATGACAAGCATCCGCAGGGGGGTAAATACACTCTTGCGTTTGATCCTCTGGATGGATCATCAAATATCGACGCCAATGTTTCTATTGGAACGATTTTTTCCATTCACAAGAAAATATCAAACGCGCCTAAAGCGACTAAGGAGGATTTCCTGCAAAAAGGGAGCAAGCAGATCGGCGCGGGCTACGTGATATACGGTTCTTCTACCATGCTCGTATATACCGTTGGCGAAGGAGTGCATGGCTTTACATTGGATCCTTCCATCGGAGAGTTTCTGTTAAGTCACCCATTTATCAAAACCCCGCCGAGAGGAAAGATATATTCTGTCAATGAAGGTAACGCGCAAAAATGGGACGAGCGGGCAAAACGGCTCGTTGAGTATTTTAAGACACCCGATAGCGCAATGGGTCGCCCTTATTCGACTCGTTACATAGGCTCTCTTGTTTCGGACTTCCACAGGAACCTGCTCTACGGCGGCATATTCATGTATCCGGCTGACAATGAAAACCCAAACGGGAAGTTAAGACTGCTTTACGAGGCGGCTCCAATGGCGTTTATTTGCCAGCAGGCTGGCGGAGCGGCTATTGCCAATGGGGACGACATCCTCGATATCCAGCCTGATGATTTGCATCAGCGCGTGCCTCTATATATCGGAAGCAGGGACGATGTTGAAATCTGCCGGAAGTTTTTAAAAGGGGAGATGTGACGTCTTACGCCATCCTTATCCGCAAGAAAATGATCTCGATGATAAAAAATTCAAACTAACCCATCATGTAACCCCAATAAATTTTTCTTCCATACATATCCGCTGTGTTATCATTGCTTTTGCTCAAAAGGGGCTGTAGCTCAGATGGGAGAGCGCGGCGTTCGCAATGCCGAGGCCAGGGGTTCGATCCCCCTCAGCTCCACCAAATTTGCTACACACTATCAAAATCAAAGCTAACACTTCAACAATTGGCGCCATGCCTGCTTTCAACATTGCCTGATACTCGAGCTTTAATAAGGCTACGACTTATTTCTCCTCACTCGTGGAAAGAGTTCCGTACGGCGCCCTAGGGGTAAGGCGCCTGGAGCGTTTTTCCCACTTAAATCGGAGTTCGAGTATCAGGCAATATATAGCAGGCAAAGCGATTAAAGACAAAACCGTAACGCTGATCATCCCGCCTATCATAGGCGCGGCTATACGCCTCATCACATCCGCTCCCGTACCATCGCCAAACATAATCGGGGTCAATCCTCCGATTATGGCGCATACGGTCATCATGATGGGCCGTACCCGTTCGGACACGCCTTCCAGCACAGCTTTGCGAATATCTGTGACGGTCTTTAACAATCCTTTTTCTTTTCTTTTGATCATCTCGTGATCAATGTAGATAAGTATTAAAACGCCGATCTCGGTTGCAACCCCCGCCAATGCTATGAAGCCGACACCGACAGCGACGCTCATGTTGTAATCAAAATAGTCAATAAAAAATATTCCTCCGATGGCGGAAAGCGGCGCCGTGAGCATAACCAGTAATGTTTCCGTGAATCGTCGAAAATTCATATACAACAAAATAAAAATAATCCCGAATGTAACCGGAACCACAACCTTGAGCTTCTTTTTAGCTCGTTCCATATATTCGAACTGGCCGCTCCATGCAATAGAAACACCGGCCGGCAATTTCACAGATTTGGCAACGGCTTCCTGCGCCCATGCAACATAGGTCCCAACGTCGATGTCCTCGATATCGACGTATATCCAGGCGTTTGGCCGCGTATTTTCGGTTTTGATAATAGGCGCGCCTTTGGTGATCTTGATTTCAGCTACCTGGCTTATGGGAATTTGTTGACCTGTAGGGGTTGCGATAAGTGTTCTTTTGAGGCTGTCCAGCGTATCGCGCAATTCCCTGCCGTAGCGTACATTTATCGGATATCTTTCCAGCCCCTCAACTGTAAAGCTTACGTTCATACCGCCGATGGCGCTACTTATCACGTTCTGGACGTCGCCTACGTTAAGACCGTAACGGGCAGTCTTTTCCCTGTCTATTATGAAGTCGAGGAAGTTTCCACCGACGACCCGCTCTGCGTATACGCTCCTTGTACCCTTCATATTTCGTAAGGCGGATTCAATGTCTTTTGCGACTTTTTCCAGCACGTCAAGGTCGGGTCCGGCTACTTTTATTCCCACGGGAGTTTTTATACCGGTTGAAAGCATGTCTATGCGGGTTATGATCGGCATTGTCCAAGCGTTAGTAATGCCGGGAAATTTTATCGCTTGATTCATCTCCTCCATCAAGGATTTTATATTTACGCCTTTTCGCCACTCGTCCTTCGGCTTTAGCCTGACAATAGTCTCAACCATGCTCAGAGGGGCGGAATCTGTCGCCGTCTCGGCGCGGCCAATCTTTCCGAAAACGCTCTCTACTTCGGGAAATGTTTTTAATATTTTATCGGTCTGCTGCAATATCTCCTTCGCCTTTGTTATTGAAATCCCAGGCAGAGTTGTCGGCATGTAAAGTATGTCGCCTTCATCCAGCGGCGGCATGAACTCTCCACCCAGCCGGGACATGGAAACAGACGCCAGAATCGCGAAAAAAACCACCGTGACAATAACCACAGCCTTGAACCTGAGCGCAAATTTTACCAAAGGATTAACTATCCACATTAATCCTACGTTAATAGGATTTTTCTTTTCCGGCGTAATCTCGCCACGAATAAAAAAGATCATCAGCGCCGGAACAAGCGTGAGCGCCAATATAGAAGCGGCGGCCATGGAGAACGTTTTGGTATAAGCCAGGGGCTTAAATAGCCGTCCTTCCTGGGCTTCCAGCGCAAACACGGGAATGAAGGAAAGTGTTATTATCAAAAGACAGAAAAAGAGCGCCGGGCCCACCTCCTTGGCGGCGTCAACGATTATATCCGCCCGCGGTTTTTTCCCTGCGTCGCGTTCAAGGTGTTTATGCGCGTTTTCAATCATCACCACCGCCCCGTCTATCATCGCCCCTATCGCAATGGCTATACCACCCAGTGACATTATGTTAGCGTTTATTCCCATCCAGTTCATGGCTGACATGGCAATCAGAATACCCACCGGCAGAGTGATAATCGCAACCAGCGCCGATCGCAGATGCATAAGAAACACTATGCATACCAGCGCCACAATCACACTTTCCTCGATTAGTTTTTCCTTTAAAAATTCCACCGCGCGATGTATAAGGTCCGCCCTGTCGTAAACCTCCACGATTTCGACTCCTTCAGGAAGACTTTGCTTCAAAATCTCCAGCTTTTCCTTCACGAGTCCTATAGTTTTCAATGCGTTTTCACCAAAACGCATGATCACTATGCCACCCACAGTTTCCCCTTCGCCATTAAGCTCGGCCAGGCCACGCCTGATGTCGGGTCCGATGGAAACGGTCGCCACGTCTCTGATGAGGATGGGGCTCCCATCGTCGTCAACGCCAAGCGTAACCTCTTTAATATCTTCAATTGATTTTATATATCCAAACCCACGCACCATGAATTCCGATTCCGCCATCTCGATAATTTTACCGCCAACATCATTGTTGCTTTCGCGTATCGCTTTTATAACTTTCATTATGGAGATGTTATAAGCCAGAAGCTTGTTGGGGTCGGCTTCCACCTGGTATTGCTTGACATATCCGCCTATTGAGGCGACCTCCGCGACGCCTGGTGTGGTCTGGAGCTCATATCGCAGGAACCAGTCCTGTATGGAGCGAAGCTGAGAAAGATCGTGCTTGCCGGTCTTGTCCACCAGAGCGTATTCATACACCCAGCCCACGCCGGTGGCGTCCGGGCCGAGCGCTGGCGTTATACCTTGGGGCAATCTTTTGGCCGCGAAATTTAAATACTCAAGCACACGGCTTCTTGCCCAATAAAGGTCCGTTCCGTCCTCGAAAATCACGTAAACGAAACTTAATCCAAAGAAAGAGTAACCGCGAACAGTTTCGGCGAATGGAACCGATAACATGGCTGTTGTAAGAGGATATGTAACCTGATCCTCCACCACCTGCGGAGCCTGTCCCGGAAACTCAGTGAAAATGATGACCTGGACGTCGCTTAAGTCTGGTATGGCGTCAAGGGGAATCGTCTTTGCGGCGAAATACCCCCCTATGGTTATAAAAACCGAGGCTAAGATTACAAAAAATTGGTTCCTTACGGATATATCTATTATTGCTTTTAACATGGTTACCTTTTATTTCTTGTTCTGGGAATGATCCATCGAACCGTGATCCATTTTCGAATGGTCCATACCGTCAGATTTCTTCGAAC
>UOGA01000076.1_pt1 | contig 12167 bp, 8 predicted proteins | sample 1989841 | NCBI WGS metagenome assembly UOGA01 (sample SAMEA4712198, study PRJEB27164) | hydrothermal vent metagenome | biome: marine basaltic hydrothermal vent biome; feature: marine hydrothermal vent; material: mineral | place: Pacific Ocean | collected 2011-06-14/2011-07-23 | depth 1691 m | reverse complement strand
GGCGTAAAGAAGCGGTGGCGTTGTTTGGCTCTCTGGCCGGCAAAAACGTTCTGGACGTGGCGTGCGGCACAGGCGACCTGGCCATAGCGATAGTAAAAGCGGGAGACGACACGACAACAGTGACGGGAGCCGATTTTTCTAAAGAAATGTTAAAAATCGGAACCGAAAAAATTAAAAAAAACAACCTAGGCAATCGAGTGACTCTGGAGGAAGGCGACGCCTTGAATCTTAAATATGACGATAGCTCTTTCGACTGTGTCTCCTGCGCTTTTGGCGTGAGGAATTTCGCCGATCTTGATATCGGTTTAAAAGAGATGTCCCGCGTCTTAAAAAAGGGGGGGACCATGGTGGTCCTGGAGTTTACAGCGCCAAAAAACCGGTTGGTCGGGTTATTGTACAGGTTTTATTTCACACGCTTGCTTCCAATAATCGGCGGCGTGGTTTCCGGGAAAAAGTCGGCGTACACATACCTGCCAGATTCCGTATACAAATTCCCCTCACCTCCGGAGTTTAAAAAACGGATGGAATCGGTTGGGCTTTCGGATGTATCGTTCATACCTCTTACCCTTGGCATATGCGGGATTCACACCGGTGTGAAAACATGAGCGCAACAACAAGCGAGCTTAAACAAACGCTACTGGAAAAGCGAAAGCTCGTCCGGGAAAAGCATGAAGAGGGCCTTGACGGACTTACCATATGCGGAGATCTATCTCAGATAGTTGATGATCTTATTATCGAGCTGTTCGAGGAAAATAAGAACGGCTTTAAAGGGTCGCTAGTCGCCATCGGAGGTTATGGCAGAGGCTTGTTGAACCCTTTTTCCGACGTCGACCTTTTGTTTCTCTTACCCGCATCGTTAGGAGGCGCCGTAAAGGTTCCAGACGCATTGAACGTGATGCTGACAAAGCTGTGGGACATTGGCCTTAAGGTGGGGCATAGCACACGAACCATCGCCGACACAGTCACTATGGGTCTTGCCGACCTGACCGCGCGCACAGCCATGATGGAAAGCAGGCTTTTAGCTGGTGACGAGGAGTTATTCAAAGAGTTTCTTAACAAATATTCCCGCAAGGTGGCGCACAACAGACCAAACGTTTATATACTGGAAAAAATTGATGAAATGAAACGCAGGCATATGGCTTTCGGCATGGTGACATGCCTTACCGAGCCAAACCTGAAAGAGAGCCGTGGCGGATTGCGAGACCTGCACACGGCAATGTGGGCGATACGATCCAAAACGGATGTGGCGACAGTTGAAGAGCTTGCCGGCAGGGGTATGATGGACCCTTCTGATGTCGCCCCTGTAAACAGGGCCCACTCTTTCCTTATGAGATTGCGCAACTGCCTCCACTGGAAAGTCAACAAGCCTGAGGACAACCTGATACAGTCCCTTCAGCCAGATATAGGGCGGAGCGAAGGTTATGTAGGCTCCGATAACGAAGTCGCCGCGCAACTTATGTATCAATATTACGAGGCCGCGGAAATAATAGACCGGTTCAGCCAGGAAACAACCGAGTTCGCGCTTAATTATAAAAACCGCCGAAGATTTTGGCGAACGATTAACATTAATATAGATAACGATGGTCTTTTTACAGACGGGGTAAAACTTCACGCGAAGTCTTTTCCTCCCCACGTTTTCGAGGAAAAGCCCACCTTGCTGTTTCGCATCGCCCGAAGGCTTTCCGATGAATCTTTGAAACCCGCCCCGAACCTGCGGCGCGGACTTAACAAGCTATGTAGAAACGCGCCTGATGAATGGTTTGAAGGGAAAGAGGCGGGGCGTTGCCTTTTAGCGATCCTTCGCCTGAAAGAGAGCGCCAAGGCTCTCTCGGTATTTCATGACACCGGTATTTTAACCCGGTTTATTCCGGCATTCGCCGATATCACATGGTTGTCACAGTTCGACATGTTCCATCGATATTCCACAGATGAGCATACGATACATACTATCCGCAAGCTGGAGGGGATCGCTCATAATGCGCCTGTATGCCTGCTGATGCGCGATATATTCCGGACTCAGCCGGACCTTGAGATAGTAAAGCTGGGCCTGCTAATGCACGACCTTGGTAAAAGAGCCGAAGATCATCACGCCGAGGAAGATGACCTGGACCGCACTAGCGCCATACTTACAAGACTGGGGCTCGAAAAGCTTATTGAGCCGATACATTTTCTTGTAAAAAATCATCTGCTTATGAGCGTGACGGCGCAACGGCATAACTTCACTATTCCGGAAACACTGAAACATTTTTGTGCGAAGGTCGGCGGTAAAGCTAATCTTCGCCGCCTGTACCTTTTGACATATGCGGATATTGCAGGCGTGGGGCCGAAAGTATGGAACGATTGGAAAGACAAAATATTGAGCGACCTTTTCGCGAGCGCCGAAAAATATTTCATAGAAGGCGACGCGCTCTTCCTTTCGGAAGAGGAACAGTTAAAAGCTCTTGTCAAGGAAGTGACCAGGAGCGCAAGGCCTGTTATCGAAGAGTCGGTGGCTTTTGACTTCCTTTCAAACGCTCCAGAACAATATCTTCGCAACTCAAGGCCGGATACCGTGGCGGCGGATATTCACCTGATCAAAGAGCTTAAAAAAGAACGGTTGGCTCTTCGTTACACATTAAACCCCGGAGACGCCACGGGCAAAATCACTCTTGCCGCGTCGGAGCGTCTCGGTTTTTTCTCAATAATCGCTGGCGCTTTGGCCGCAAAAAATATCAGCGTCGTCGAAGCGCAGATCAATACTTTCAAAGGACGTGTGGCGCTGGACAAAATAATTGTTGAGGGACCGAACCTTAGTATGTTCTCGGATAAAAGCACGCTAAGCCGTTTTAATAAAGAGCTTGGCGATCTGCTTGACGGAAAGAAAAACGTGCGGGAGATGGTGCAACGAAGGTTGCGATATACGCAAAGCGAACTTCAATCCGAAACCCCAACACAAGAGCCGCAGGCGATGATTCTCAACCACCTGTCTGACGAGTACACCGTTGTTGAAATTTGGGCGCAAGACAGGGTTGGCCTTTTATACGACATCACCAGAACTCTGGCAGACCTTAAACTTGATATAAAGTCGGCCAAAATAAGCGCTGAAGGGCGTATGGCTATAGACGTGTTCTACGTCGCCACCGAGTCTGGCGGGAAAGTGGAGGATCATGAACACGAAAAAGAGGTGGTCGACTCTATTCTCGTAGCCATAAACAGCCCCATGGGGGTGGATTAAGAAAAAGTAGCAAACCCCATGGCTTACCAAACGGCTTATATTCATATTACGAGATATATGTAAATTGGGGCGTTGGAAAGCTATGCCAGAATCTTTTGAACCGCGAGTTTTCGGAAAAACAGGCGCGCGCGTTGGCCCTCTTGGTATCGGGTCCAGCTATGGAATAGACGCCAAAGGAGTTGAGGAAGCATTTGAGCGTGGCGTTAACTATTTCTACTGGGGATGGCGGCGGCGTGATGGCATGCGTGACGGATTACGCTATATCCTAAGGCAGAACAGGGAAAAAGCTTTTATCACGATCCCAAGCCTGGCCCCAACGAACCCGATGATCCGCTATTCAGTCGAAAGGGCTTTAAAAGCGCTGAACACGGACTATATAGATGGTCTTCATTTTTTCCTGCGAAAAGAAAAACCCCCATGGCGCTCGCAGCTTGAGCCTGCGTTGAAGCTTAAGGAAGAGGGAAAGATACAACATATCGGCATATCATCCCATCACCGTCCGAATTTCCCAGATTTTTTGGGTGAGCCGTTCTCTGAGTTCTACCATGTGCGATACAACGCAAAACATCGTGGCGCGGAAAGCGACGTTTTCCCGAAACTGCCACCTAAAGGCGACCCGGATCGCCCAGGTATCGTAGCGTTTACCGTGACATCGTGGAAACAGCTCATAAAGGCAAACCCAAAAAAACTTGGCGATCTTGCCATACCCACAGCGGGGGATTGCTATCGCTTCGCGCTATCTCACCCGGATGTAGATGTCTGCATCACCGGTGCGGCTAACGCAGAGCAGATGCGCCATGCGCTCGACGCTATCGACAAAGGGCCGATGACCGATGACGAGCTTGGCTGGATGCGAAAGGTAGGCGATAGACTTTATAAAAAATAAGCTGATGTCATGCCGCGCGTACCCTTTAGGGTGGACTTGATCCGGTACCTTGTCTCATGGCTGGACAAGCTCACCAACTATTTCTTTCCCTTCTTCAATTTCCCCATTCGCTCCTTGATATTAGCCTCACGGCCCTGGTCGGACGGCTCGTAATACTTCCGTCCCGCAAGCTCCTCCGGCAAATATTTCTGCTCGACATAGTGGCCCGGGTAGCCATGCGGATATTTATATCCTTCTCCAAAGCCAAACTGTTTGGCGGTTTTGTAATGCGTATCCTTAAGGTGATTCGGCGCAGGGTGGCTCTCTCCGCTTTTAACATCTTTAATAGCTTTGTCTATCGCCATATAAGCTGAGTTACTTTTGGGTGCGGTGGCGATATGCAACGTGGCGTGGGCCAGCGGTATCCGCCCTTCCGGCAAGCCTATCCTGTCGATAGCCTCCGCGGCGGCGATAGCTATCATCAGCGCCGCAGGGTCGGCAAGCCCCACGTCTTCCGAAGCTGTGACGATAAGTCTTCTGGCGATAAACCTTGGATCTTCGCCACCTTCCAGCATTTTCGCCAGCCAGTATATGGCGGCGTCCGGGTCCGACCCACGAAGCGATTTCTGGAAAGCCGAAGCGTGATCGAAATGCTCCTGACCAAGCTTGTCGTACATAATGGAGCTGTCTTTGGCAAGATCATCTATAAGCTTAGCTTCAATTTTCTCAACGCCAGCGGCATGATAGGCCGCCTCCAACAGGTTAAGAGCCACCCTGGCGTCTCCGCCACATTGGCTCGCAACCCTGTCCAGCGCGGCGTCGGATATTTCAATATCCTCTTTCCCAAGCCCTTTCTCGCTGTCTGAAAGCGCTTTTTTGACGATTGCAACTACCGCGTCGTAGGAGAGCGGCGAAAGCCTGTATATCCCGCATCTGGACCGCAACGCCGGGATAACTTCAAACGCAGGATTCTCCGTAGTGGAGCCGATCACCACGATCTCCCCTTTTTCAACATGCGGGAGGATGGCGTCTTGCTGAACCTTGCTGAAGCGGTGCACCTCGTCTATGAAAAGGATCGTCCGACTTCCATTTATTTTCCACGCAAGCCTTGCTCGTTCTATAGCTTCCCGAAGCTCTTTTACTCCGGAAGTGACAGCGGAGACTTCTGTAAACGCGAAACCTTTCACCCCGGCTATAAGCCTCGCCAGAGTGGTTTTACCTGTTCCCGGAGGCCCCCAGAAAATCATCGACGAAATTTTGCCCGACTCTATTAATAACCGTAACGGCTTGCCTTCGCTTACAATACCTTCCTGCCCTATAAATTCTTCAAAAAAGGTGGGGCGCATCCGTTCGGCAAGAGGTTTTGGCGGAAGATCATGTCTATTTTCCGCGTTATCAAAAAGATCAGGGCTCATATGGAAAATTCCTCAGCTTCGATAGCGTTGGCCGGATAACGGCTTTTTAGTCAAACCGCACAAGTAACAGGCTAGAGAAAAAGGGGGTAAACTCATATTATTTATCATCTATGTCATTGTATAGTACATGATTATGGCCAATGCAGACAAATGTCCACTTAGCGTAGTTGACACTAAATCACTATGTAGTGATAAAATTGCCTTATACATAAATGAATATAACCTGTCACGCCGCAAATATGATCATAGGCGGAATATCAGAAGTAAGCGGCTTTGAATATAAAGAATCTGCGATAGTGGATCATTTCACTGTGTACGCTCATTTATATGCGGTATGCCGCATAACCTAACCTTTACGCTAACAATATCTTTGGCTTTCTAATGAGCGAAATATCACTAACCTACTCACCGCATTTCCAGGAAATCGCCGGCGTCAATGACAAAAACCTCCATCGAGTGGAGAAATGTTTCGGTGTGCAAATTTATGTGAGAGACGACAAGGTGTGGATACGCGGCGAGGAAAAAAACGCAACAAACGTAGGGAATCTGCTTACTCAATTAGTCGAGGCTATGGAGAATGGGCGTGAGCTTGGCAATGGCGCGATCAAATTCATAATACCAGCATTTCATGATGATCCGACTATACGGATAGAAGATGTTTTCAGTGAAAAAATACACCTTGCGACAGGTAAACACGATATCGCCCCAAGGTCTGTCACTCAGAAAGAATATATTTTCGCCATGAGCCGGTTCGATGTAACGCTTGCGATAGGGCCGGCCGGCACAGGTAAAACATACCTTGCCATGGCTTGCGCGGTTTCCGAGTTATTGCAGAAACGTGTCAGCAGAATTGTCCTCACCCGCCCAGCGGTGGAAGCGGGAGAAAAACTGGGATTCCTCCCCGGCGACCTGTATGAAAAAATAAATCCGTACCTCCGCCCCTTGCACGACGCTCTTTTCGACATGCTGGAAGCGGAGAGGGTAGAACAGATGATAGAACAGGGAATGATCGAAATCGCCCCGCTTGCGTATATGAGGGGAAGGACACTGAACGACGCCTTCATCATACTAGACGAGGCGCAAAACTCCACACAAGAGCAGATGAAAATGATCCTGACAAGGTTGGGGCTCAACTCTAAAATCGTCATAACCGGGGATATAACGCAGATAGACCTTCCTAGCAAAAAAAGCTCCGGGCTCGTTCACGTAAAAACCGTACTCAAAAACGTTGAAGGTATACGCTTCATAAACTTTACTGATAAAGATGTTGTGCGACACAACATAGTCAAAAAAATCCTGAAAGCCTACGACGCAAACATCGAGGAATCGGAAAAAATAGCTTCCACTCAGGAGGCGGAAAAATGAGCCCGACCGGAAAAATAATAAATATCAATGCCTTTAAAAACAAGGAAAGTGGATTGACATCGAATCAAACACTTTCAAACGGAAAAAGAAAAAAGAATAAAAAGAACACTGTTTTTGTAATATCCCTTGTGGTTTCCGTCGCCATATCGCTTGCGATGATGATGACCCCGTCCAGCAAGAAAATGAAAATCCCCCCTGTGGACTCCATCATTCCATACAATATCAAGGCGCAGGAGGACATGCTTATCGAGGATAAGGAATCCACCGAGATAAATAGAAAGCAAATATTCGACGCTGTCCTTGATGTATATGATTTTGATTCCGCCGCTGAAAAAAAGGTCAATAGAGAGATAACGGACGTTTTCTCTCTCATGGCCAACGCGTATACGACATATACAGGGAAGGCGTATAAAGATGTCATTGCCGAAGTGGACAGGATATTGGCTGATACCGAAGCCACATCGGACTCTTTAGACAGCAACGAAACAGCCGAGCTGGAAAGGCTGGCCGAATCGAAAAAGATTATCGCTGAATTCGAAAGCGGTGAAGAGTTTCCGAAGCTTGAGCAAAAGTTTGCTGACCAGCTTGGTATCCAGATGAGCGAAAAAATGCGCCGGCTGGCCCGTCACTACTATTACAGCCCGGAGATAGGGAAGTTGGTCGCAAAGTTATTAGGCCCTCTCTATGCCAAGGGCGTGGTGCCTCGCAAAAGTCAGCTATTAGCCTCTTCCGTTAAAGGGCTGGATTTGAGATTTTTGGGAAGCGGCGCGGAACGTGTGGTGCGCAATTTTGAGCAAATTTACGATGTCCCTGAAGCTATAAGCCGTATCAAGGAAAAGGCCGCTGAAATTTTACCGGCCGCAAGGCCTGGCTTGAAAAAGCTGGTCATACATATCGCCACAGGAAAAATAGTGCCTAACATTACTTTTAACAGAAAAGAAACGGAACTTAGAAAAGAGAAAGCGCTGGAAGAAGCCAAGCCCGTCTTCTTCCAGATAAAAAGAGGCGAGATGATAGTCCGTGAGGGAGACCGTATTACCCCTATTCATCTAAAAAAACTAAAACATATGGCATCCTTGAAAGATGACCGTGGCCGCTTGAAAATGTTTGTCGGGCTTACGCTTCTAAACCTTCTGCTCCTTATACTTTCAGGGTTTTTCGTACAAAAGTTCCACGAAGATATACGTGAATCCCCGAAGTTGCAACTGTTGCTGGCTCTATTGCTGGTAACGCATATTGGCCTTATCTGGGCGTCGGCGCATGTGTTTACCATGTTCCTTCCCCAAACTCCGGGGATTGACCTGCGGACATATATGCTAGCCGCTCCGTTGGCTTTTGGCCCGATGATGGTCTCCATCTTTTTTACAACCGAGGTTACGGTTCTTTTCACTGTTGTCTGCGCTTTGCTGACAGGGATACTGCTTAGGGAATTTTCCGTTCTTTCGCTCCTTACAATGACCAGCGGGCTTATCTGCGCCCACCAGGTAAGAACATACAACAACCGTTCATCCGTTCTAAAAGTTGGACTGTATGTCTCTCTTGTAAACGTCATTGGCGTATTGGCGTTCGATATGATCAGCTCCAAAACTTTTTCAGACAGTAGCATGGCCGGTCTCCCTTTCGCCATGCTTGGAGGCGCGGTGTCTGCGCTTTTCGTTTCGGGGGCCGTTCCTCTTATCGAAAGTATTTTCCCCGTAGTGTCGGATTTCAAGCTTCTTGAGCTGACCAACTTGAACCACCCCCTTCTCCGCAGGATGATGCTGGAGGCTCCTGGAACTTATCAGCATTCCATGATGGTCGGTAGCTTGTCTGAAGAGGCTTGTAAAACCATCGGGGCAAACGCGCTCATGGCAAGAGCCGGAGCGTTGTTCCACGATATCGGGAAGATGAGAAAGTCGGAATACTTTGTCGAGAACCAAATGAACAACATCAACCCGCACGACAAGCTCAGCCCCAGCATGAGCACCCTGATTCTTGTAAATCACATAAAAGAAGGAATAGAGCTGGCTAAGCAGTTCAAGCTTTTGCCACAGATAGCGGTAATGATACCTGAGCATCACGGAACACAGCTTGTGCGATATTTCTATAATAAAGCTAAGGAGTCGGAAGACGTTACACGCGGTGAAGTTAAAGAGGCTGACTTTAAATATCCCGGCCCGATACCAAGCTCGAAAGAATCGGCCTGCGTGGCTCTGGCGGATAGTATCGAGGCGGCGTCACGCGCATGTGTGGAGCCTACGCCCGCAAAACTCCGGGGCGTTGTCACGGATGTCATTAATGACAAGTTTACTCAAGGTCAGCTCGACAACAGTCACCTCACATTAAGGGATCTGGCGCTTGTCACCGATAGCTTTACACACGTATTAATGGCTATACACCATCATAGAATCAGGTACCCTGAGTTGAGTGAAGACCTGACTGAAAAAAAACGGGGCCGCGATGCGCATAGAGATACTAAAACGAAAGAGACAAGGGACGCCTAAAATATCCGACCTTAAGTTGGATATTGGCGTGATTCTCAACGCGCTCCACCTGGAAGACGCCGAAATCAGTGTCGTGTTGACCGACGACCACGAAATCAGGGAGCTCAACCGGCAATACAGGGGGATCGACAAACCAACGGACGTCCTCTCATTTTCACAGATTGAAGGCTCTTACAGCGATATCGCCCCTTCCATGCTGGGCGATGTTGTAATATCCCTCGATGCGGCGCGGCGGCAGGCGGCGGAACGAAGCCTGGCTGTGGAAGATGAGATTCGCTATTTGCTGATCCACGGTATTTTGCATCTTGTGGGATACGACCATGAGAAAACCACCGCCGAGGCTCGTAAGATGAAAAGAAAAGAACGGGAATTGCGTGGAAAAATTGAAGCGAAGCTGGCCGCTAAAGCATGAAATTTTACGTCACGTATTGCAAGATGTATAATTGAAACGTTTTACTATTCCGCCTCCGGTTACAACAAAATTAGGGTTTTTAAAATGACGGAAAAACCGCTCTGGGCGCCGTGGCGTCTTGGTTACATACTTGGCGAGAAACCTGCCGGATGCGTTTTCTGCCATATGCCAAAGGAAAACGACGATAAAAAAAACCACATACTTTACAGAGGCAAAACCTGTTACGTCGTCTTAAACCTTTTCCCATATAACAACGGCCATCTTATGGTATGCCCGTTCCGCCACACCTCCGAATACGACGAGCTGACCCCTGACGAGCTTACAGAGTCGTCCGAACTTACAAAAAAATGTGTCCTCGTGTTAAAAGAGGCTTTCAAACCGCACGGGTTTAATATCGGCATAAACCAGGGCAAGGTGGCCGGAGCCGGGATAGAAGAACATCTGCACATACACATCGTTCCGCGCTGGGAGGGCGACTTCAACTTTATGCCTGTGACAAGCCAGACCAAGGTGATACCGCAGCACCTCTCCACCACATACGACACCCTGCTTAAGATATTCCGCTAAAAAAGGAGAAACGAAAATATGGCGGGTGTCACACCGATGATGAAGCAGTATCTGGCGATGAAAAAGGAGAACCCGGACGCCATACTTTTCTTCCGGATGGGCGATTTCTATGAGATGTTCGGCGAAGACGCGGTTACCGCGTCGAAAGCTCTTAACATCGCGCTTACCACACGTGACAAAAACAGCGACAACCCCATGCCAATGTGCGGTGTGCCGTATCACGCGTTAAACACATATCTGCCGAAGATGATCCGGAACGGGTTCAAGGTGGCCATATGCGAGCAGGTGGAGGACCCTAAACTTGCCAAGGGAATAGTGCGCCGCGAAGTTTCCAAAGTTGTCACACCTGGCGCGGTTATGGATCCTTCGATGCTGGAAGAGAGATCGCACAATTTCCTCGTGGCGGTGGCTCCCGGCAAACGCGGGTTCGGGCTATGCGCCACGGACCTTTCCACCGGCCTTTTACGAGTATGCGAATTCGTGGGGGACAACTCGCTTTCCGAGCTTTTGGACGAAATGGATCGCGTCGACCCGAAACAGGTTCTCATTCCAGACCAGTTGGAGGAGACTCATCCGCCGCTTTTAAAAAATCTTTCTACTTCGTACGGGAAAATACTCGACAAAATGGAAGGTTGGGTTTTTGGAATTGATACCGCGAAAGAAACTTTGCTCGCGCAATTTAACGTTGCAAGCCTGGACGGTTTTGGGCTTGAAGGTATGACGCTTTCCATATCGGCGGCGGGCGCGGTGATAGGCTATTTACGTGACACGCAAAAAGGAGCGCTCGACCAGATAAACCGCATTGCGATACACAACCCGACAGAGCATATGATGCTCGACCTCGCCACACGCCGCAACCTTGAGCTTACGCGCAACCTCATGGACAACACCCGGCGCGGCTCACTGCTGGAGCTTTTGGACGAAACATCGACCCCGATGGGAGCCCGCCAGCTTAAAGACTGGCTCCTGCGTCCGTTAACAAAAGTGGAGAAAATAAACGAACGGCTGGAAACAGTGCGGCTTTTCGTAAACGATTCGTATATCAACCCCGGCGTTATGGACGCGCTATCCGGTATGGGCGATCTTGAGCGGGTCGCAAGCCGCGTCGCCCAGCCGAACCCGTCCCCGCGTGACCTGCTTCTGTTCGGCCAGTCTTTACGAAAGCTTCCCGCGTTGCGCGAGGCGTTGGAAAAGGTGAACACAACCTTTGGCAAAATGTGGCGTTCGCTGTGGGACGACATGGCGGACACAGCACAGCTTTTGTCCTGCGCCATTTCCGACGAGCCGCCCATCTTTGCGCGTGACGGCGGAGCCATACGCCATGGATATTCCGAAGCGCTGGATGATCTTCGCACGATAAAGTCGGACTCGCGCAAGCTTATCGTTCAGCTTGAAAACGATGAAAAAGAGCGGACCGGCATCAGCGCGTTGCGAATCAAATATAACAAGGTGTACGGTTATTTTATCGAGGTGTCGCGCAGGCAGGCCGAAACCGTGCCCGATGATTGGATGCGTAAACAATCGCTTGTCAATACGGAGCGGTTCATCTCGCCAAAGTTAAAAGAGCTGGAAGAAAAAATACTGACCGCCGAGGAGAAGGCTATAGAGCTTGAGCTTCGGCTTTTTGAATCGGTAAAACGCGAGGCGGCAAAAGCCGTGGAACAGGCGCAGACCATGGCGTCGATAATAGGTGAGGTGGACACGCTATCCTCGCTTGGGCATCTTGCGAAAATAAAAAATTACGCGGCTCCGGAAGTTAACGATGGCGGCGAACTTATAATCAAGGGTGGACGGCACCCGATCATCGAACAGGCCAACCTTGGCGAGCGGTTCACGCCGAACGACG
>UOGA01000095.1_pt1 | contig 12170 bp, 12 predicted proteins | sample 1989841 | NCBI WGS metagenome assembly UOGA01 (sample SAMEA4712198, study PRJEB27164) | hydrothermal vent metagenome | biome: marine basaltic hydrothermal vent biome; feature: marine hydrothermal vent; material: mineral | place: Pacific Ocean | collected 2011-06-14/2011-07-23 | depth 1691 m | reverse complement strand
TTTTTTTCTGACATATAAGGTTACCCCTCTTTCGACGCTTTGCGGAACTTATGGGAGAATGACGCGTCGTATAACCGCGACTCGGCGAATCCTTCACCGCTTAAAACCCTACCGACGATGATGATCGATTGCGACTTTATTTTTTCCGCTTTGACTTTCTCCACAATGTCGCCTAGAAAGCCTTTGATAATTTTCTGATCTGGCCAGCTCGCCTTGTGGACAACCGCCACAGGACAATCTTTTCCGTAATGGGGAATAAGCTCGTCCATCACTTTTTTTATCATCGTGACGCTTAGGAAGAGGACCAGTGTGGCGCCGGTTTTTGCAAAATCGGCCAGCTTTTCCTTTTCCGGCATCGGCGTCCTTCCTTCCATTCGTGTGATGACGATGGTCTGGGAAAGCTCAGGAGCTGTAAGCTCCACTCCCAGCGCCGCCGAGGCCGCCAGAAAAGAAGATACCCCCGGCGTGATTTCATATTTGATACCCATTTCGTCGAGCCTGCGTATCTGTTCGGCTATGGCGCCGTATATGGATGGATCGCCGGTGTGTACCCGAGCCACGTCATGGCCCAAGTCCCGCGCCTTTTCTATCTCCTTTATTATCCCGTCAAGATCAAGCCCGGCCGAATCGATTATTAGCGCATCAGGGCTGGCATAGGCCAAAACTTCTTTTGGAACTAGTGAGCCTGTATAGATAACAATCGGGCATGAGGCGATTATCTCGGCGCCCCGCACCGTAATAAGCTTTGGGTCGCCGGGGCCAGCGCCTATAAAATAGACTTTCATCGACTATTTCCTATCCCCCGATTTTGTGATCAGCCTGTCGCCGGGAGTCTGTCCCGCCAAAACGCTCCCATCCCACTCATATTTCTGGTCATAGCCGCGTGGGGTTATCATCGCCCCTTCATAAACGTATGTATTGGAACAGCCGACGATCACCGTCGTAAGCATTCCTATATCATGATTCAAAAGTTCGTCCAGTGTGGAAATCTCCACCTTCTGCCGGTCGCGATATGCGCTTTTCACCACTGCCACGGGGGTGGCGCCGGCTCTGTATTTTTTGATTATCTCCCTCGCTTCGACGATCTGTCGCGTCCTCTTGCCGCTTGCGGGGTTGTATAACACTATAACGAAATCCGCGGAGGCCGCCGCATCTATTCTTTTGGCGATGACTCCCCATGGGGTCAAAAGATCGGAGAGCGAAATTGCACAAAAATCATGGCCCACCGGAGCGCCCACAAGCGACGCGCAGGCTGATATAGCAGTCACGCCAGGGATTACCGAAACCTCCGGCGATTCACCCCTTTTCCACCCGGCTTCTTTTAACGCTTCGAATACCAGGCTCGCCATTCCATACACCCCGGCGTCTCCGGAAGAGACTATCGCGACGTTCTCGCCAGCCCTGGCCCTGTCCACAGCCACCCGGGCGCGGCCGATTTCTTCTGTCATTCCGGTCTGGACGACTTCTTTCCCATCGAGCCTGTCTTTGATGAGCTTTATATATGTTTTGTATCCAACCACTACGCAGGCTTCGTTTATGGCTGAAAGCGCGGCGGAGGTTATATGCTCATCCCCTCCCGGTCCCAAGCCGATTATGGCAAGCTTTCCTTTATTTCCCGACATGTTGAGCCTCCATTTCGTCTTTCGCAAATTCCATCCTGGCGAGCGCCATGGTCATAGATTTCCCTGCGCCAGGCTCGGTATATGAAAGTTTCGGGACGAGCAGTTTATTAACACCAGCTGTCAAAAGCGCCGCTGGCTCTGCGACGCCCCTTGTTCCTGTGTATTTCTTTACGACTTTCGACGGGTTTTCGATCCCTTCAACGCGGTCCAGCTTTTCCGCAGGGTAATAGGAGATAGGCCAGCCATATTTTTTCGACAAGTCCAGAAACGCCTGTTCTTCACGCTTAATGTCTATGGTTGCGATCTGTTTAACCGACGACATGGAAAAACCGCATTGCCCCATAAGTTTTTCCACTCCCCGCTCCACAAGACCGGGTGGAGTATTCTTGTCGCATCCAAGGCCCAATACGAGGCTCCCGGGACGATATATCACAGTTTTCTCCATCGATGCGCCAAGCTCGGTTGACACATCCCTATCGGTTACTATCATGATCGTTTCATAGCCTGCGGGGTTGACCCCATCTAATGATGAGACGAGTTCGATGGCGCCTGGCAGAGGCTTTTCATTGCTCCACCATCCTGTTTCCCCCGTTTCCTGAACAAACAAAATCGGCGCGCCATTTACACAGCTTGCGCAGGCGCGGGTGATCGTCTTGTCATTGGCCTCGACGCGCCAGCCATACTCTCTTCCCAGTATATCGGCTGATATCGTTCCCATCACATCGGATGCGGTGGTTACTACAGGTGTCGCGCCAAGAGCGTTCGCCACCTTTTGCGTCCACTCGTTCCCCCTTCCAATGTGGCCGGATAGAATACAGACGCAAAATCGCGCCGCGTCGTCGACGCACAATACCGCCGGATCAATGTTCTTGTTCTTTATATAAGGGGTCGAAAGCCGGACAGCGGCGCCGACAGATGTTATGAATACGTGACAGTCGTATTTATCAAATGTTTCTTTTAACGCAGGCGCCACAGGAAACGGCAACGGGGTCGCCTTCGCTTCCGCATATTTAAAATATTTTTCTCCCACGAATAGCTCCGCTTCCGGGAACGATTCTAAAAGCCTCGAACCCAGCTTGGCGCCATGGATGGTGACAGCATATATCGCCATCGGCCTGCGTCCGTGCGTCATGGCTTTGTCTTCCCTGAAAGCGCTCCGCTCCGCTCCCTTCGTGACACAACTATCATAGAAAAATAGTCGCGCTTGCCACCTTCGATTTCATTCAAATCATGAACTATTTTTTCCCCTTCCATGGTCGCCCGTGATACGTAATAAGCCTTTTCCGCACAGCCTTCCCGCTCCAGCGCCTCTATGGTTTGGGGCAATGTTTTGCCCACCTTCATAAGTATTGTGGTGTCGAACTTATCCACGATTTCCGCTACATCGTCCACGCCGTATGTCGCCGGCAATATGGCCACCCGCTCAGCCCCATCGGCAAGGGGGATTCCTGCGACGGCGGCGACGGCGGTGATTGAGGTCACTGCCGGGACAATTTTCACGTTAACTTCGGGCCATCGTTTTTTCGCTTCGTCAAAAAGGTATATGAATGTGCTATAGACGAAAGGGTCTCCCTCGGTGATAAACGCCACCGATTTTCCCTCCTTTAGCCGCTCGCCGATTCCGCTTAGCGCAATCTCCCAGGCGGGACGCAGAACTTCAGGGTCTTTCACCATCGGGAAATTAAAAAATAGCCGCTCCTGCCCTTCGACATCGCCTACGTTATCCTTAGCGATCTTCCACGCCAGCGATTCGTCCTTTTCCGACCGGCGGGGGATGGCAATGACATCGACGCTTTTTAATATGTTAACAGAGCGAAGGGTCATAAGGTCTGGCGCGCCTGGCCCCACTCCGACGCCGTATAAAGTTCCGTATTCCATAATCACTCCTTGGTCACACTTAATAAGTGAACGGGGTTTTGCGCATCGTAGCGCATATACCGCCCGACAGGGACGCTCCTTGACACGTTTAAAAGCACAACTTCCGGGAGATATCCAGCTTCACGCAAAGCCGAGTAGGCTTCGTTCAGGTTTTCGAACGTTATGACGGAAGCTACAAGCCTTCCACCCGGTTTTAATTTTTCAAGCGACAAGCGGATGATAGCAGAGAGCGCCCCGCCAGAGCCGCCTATGAAGACGCAGTCAGGCGCAGGAAGCCCGTCAAGAGCATCTGGCGCAGAGCCGTTTATCACGATAACGTTGTCAGCTCCGAAGGTTTTCGTGTTTTCAAGCGCCATGCCCGCTGTCTCCCCGTCCCGTTCGACAGCGTAGATTTTTCCGTGGCTCGCAAGGGCCCCCGCCTCTATGGCGACCGAGCCTGAGCCTGTCCCGATATCCCATGCGATACTATCAGCCCTCACCCCCAGGGAAGCTATCACCTGCGCCCGAATCTCTCTTTTTGTGACAAGTCCTTTTTTAGGCATTCGTTTCAGCAATATATCTTCCGGCAGATATGGAAGTATCGCAGGAGGCCGCCAGGTCTCATCCTCCCTTTTCAATACGAGGATGTTTAGGGGTGAAGCGTCATCCAGCTTTGCCAGTTCTTCCAGTGAAAATTTACGAACCAGCTCGTCCGGTCCTGCGAGGTTTTCGCAAACCCATCCTGTCCATAAGGTTTCGCTGTATTCGATCATGTGTCTTGCTATGGCGGCGGGGGTGTTGTCAGGATCGGTGAACAGTGCGGCTTTCTTGGCGTGTTTAAGCCTCGCCACAAGACCGGTCATTTCGCGTCCATGGACGGATAGATATATGGCGTCATCCCATTTTTCTCCGATTCTGGCGAAGGCCCATTGCATTGCCGATGGAGAGGGGATCACTTCCACATTTTGGGCTCCGAGCCTTTTGACCAAAGAGTCGCCGATGCCGAAAAACATCGGGTCGCCGGACGCGATCACGCAGACATTGTTTTCGTCCGCAAGCTCCACCACCCGGTCGAGAGCTGATGAGATTCCATTTGAAAACTCCACCAGCTCACCTTCGAACTGTGGGAAAAACTCGAGATGCCGTTTTCCTCCGGCGAGAACTTGCGCGTTGGCGACTGCGTTGAAAGCTCTGCTGGAAAGGCTCGCGCATCCATCCGCCCCGATACCGATAACCGTTACAGGACGTGGTTTCAACCTTTTCTCCTGCCCATTACAGTCAGCAGGGCGTGCGCCGTAGCGACAGCTATCGGGGTCCCTCCTTTCCTGCCACGGGCGACGATGTAAGGGACGCCTGTCTCCATAACCGCCTCTTTGGATTCCTCGGCGGAGACGAAACCTACAGGAACGCCAATGATCAGCGCCGGGCGGGCGCTTTCTTCTTTTGCTAGGCGGATAACTTCGAGCAGGGCGGTTGGGGCGTTGCCTATGGCGACGATGGCGCCGTTTAAAAGGCCGAGACGGTGGGCTTTGCGCATCGCTTCCACGGCCCTTGTCGTGTTCCTTTCGGTGGCTTTTTTAATCACATCTTCGTCAGAGATGAAGTGATGGACTTTTGACCCTGCCGGGGATAGCTTCTTTTCGCTTAACCCCGCGGCGATCATTTTTACGTCAACGATGACGGGACAGGCGGAGGAGAACGCGTCTACCCCCGCGTCTATAGCGTCATCTGAAAAACACATGTTGTCCTTGAAGTCGAAATCGGCGGTGGAGTGGATCACACGCCGGACTACTTCCCACTGATCTTCGGTAAATTCGTGCGGCCCGGCCTCCCTGTCCACAATCGTAAAGCTTCTGTCCTCAATCTTCTGTCCCTTAACTGTAATCTGGTTCATTACACCTCTTTTCTAGTCATGTTTTGTGAAGGGACAGCCGTCCCCTCCGGATATTCATATATCAGGCCGCCATCGAAATCGAGCAGTAGCGCCGTGATGTTCGGCAGATTCCCGGCCATCTCATGAAGCCTCTTATAGGCCAATAAGCATATGGCTGGGAAGAGTCCATTAAACCCGTCTTCTCGGCATAATTCAAGGACATGCCGCGCGGTGTTAGCTTGCGCTATCTTTTCTCTCAGCTCAGGCGAAGCGCCATGCTCCGCCGCAAGTCGCGCCAGAAGCTCCATATTCACCTGGCTTTTACGCGCATGGGTGTTTTCCTGACCATCGGCCATTTTCGCAAGTTTGCCAATCATCGTCGCCACCACCACCTTTTCCGTTCGCCGCTCCGCCGCCCGTTTCAACGCCGCGCCAATGAAATCCCCAACCTGGATGAAAGCGTCTTCGGGAATCTCAGGCATCAGCTTCATTGCGTATTCCTCGGATCTGCCTCCGGTTGTAAATACAAGGCCCCATCTGCCCATGGCGCGGGCGACATCGATGGCCTGCAGGACGGACGCCTTATAAGCTGAGGTGGAATATGGTTTGACGATACCTGTAGTTCCCAGAATAGATATCCCGCCTATAAGGCCAAGTCGGGAGTTTAATGTTTTTTTCGCCATTTCGGCTCCGCCTGGGACGCTTATGGTAACTTCGGCTCCGTCGTAGCCCGTATTTTTGAGCTCTTCTATCGTCATTTCTATAATGTTTTTTCTTGGGACGGGTGTTATGGAAGGGGCGCCGACGGGGATTTCGAGCCCAGGTTTAGTAGCCTGCGCAACCCCTTCACCCCCGATGATTTTCACCCCGGGCTCTTTTGCAAGTCTCACACTTGCGGTGATCTCGGCGCCATGGGTGCAATCCGGGTCGTCACCCGCGTCTTTTATAATTGAGCATATGGCCGCATTTTCCAGAAGGTCGCACCGTTTGAGTTTGAACACGACTCTGGAGCCATTAGGGAGGGTGGATTCTATTTCATGAATGACGCTTTTTGAAATGGCCGCCCTTGTCCCGGCTTTGGACGCGGCGGCGGCGCATGCCCCTGTCGTATACCCTGTCCTTAGTTTGTGCCCTTTTCCCTTTTTTTCACGCATTATTATTTTTTATGCCGACACCATGTATAGAATGGGCAACATTATTGAGAGCCTGTAAAATCCGCTCGTCCAATGTTTTTAATACACCTGAATGCGAGCCTAGCCTGATTCCCAAAGAGACCATGATATCCGGATTGGCCTCCGAGAAGGTTTTTATCTTGTTCGAGATTCTGTCTACAAGCTTTCCAGAAAAAAGAAAATATGGAGCCACAGCAAGCCGCTTTGGTCTTGCCTTCAACACCAGATCGAGAGCCTCGTCGAGGCTTGGCCCGGTCACTCCAATAAAACATGGAATGGTCCAGCGTAAGCCAAGCAGGTCTCCTATCAGCCTTGCCATCTTGAAAAAGTCGGAATTGGCGTCGGAATTGTTTGACCCGCGTCCGATGGCGAGAAGCATCGTATCCTCTTTTGCATCCTCGAAAAACTTTCCGTCCATACGCTCCATCATCGCTTTAGCCATGTGTGGGCTCGTTCCCAGAGGTTCGCCCAGATGAAAGGTGACATCCGGATACTCCTTCATCGCCCGTTCAACATATTCCGGGATGTCATGCCTTGCGTGGCCGGCCTTGAACAAGAGCAAGGGCGCCACAATCACTGTGTTCGCCCGCTTCGCAGCGTTGGATACGGCGGTATATACGTCGGGCGCTTCATGTTCTATATACCCTGTGGTAATTTCCCATTCCGGTCGCATTTTCCTGTAACCGGCCGCGACCGCCTCAAATTCCATATTGCCTGCAGGGTCAGAGCTTCCATGCCCAACAATGATAACGGCGATTTTGTTTTTCATGTCTGGCTCCGGAATGAAGCTTTGGAGCCCGTTAGCTGACGCCACCAGGGTGGCGCCTGCCGATATAAGCTGTGGTAAGGCTTAATAATGAACCCAGTATCATCCAGAAAACGGCGTTTACTACAAACGTTACTATCAAGAACTGAGAGTTTATTTGCCGTAACGCTTCCGAGCTGAAGTTCAGCTCCACTACAGGGGCGCCGATGATGAAAGGAGTGGCGATAAATGAAAGCGCCATGATGATAGAAAATATTTTGGCATATCGCAGCCGAACGTTGAAATGGTCGACAAAAATATGAGGCGCTACGGCCCAGGTGATGAACCCCGCCACCGCCATCATGGAGGAAATGAGCCACCAGCTCTGCCGCGCATCGAAAGGAGCGCCTTGAACGCCCGGTGGCGCCGGAGCTACGCCAAGCCCCGGGATTATATTGAACGCAAGATATCCCGCCAGCCCTAACAAAAGACCTTGGCGTAGAGATATCTTTAAGTTTTGCGCGGCGATAACACCCATCAAAACCGCGGCCACGATCCCTATAGCGGAGCCTAAAAGAGAAGCGCCTAGGATGGTAAACAGGCTTCTTCTTATCCCGCCTTTTTCTGTGAGGTGGTGGCGTGGATCGTGATTGTTAGCGGAGCGCTCTTCATGCGTTGCAGGGATTTGGTTTTCATACACCTCAGCTTCAACGATGATTGGCGTTATAAAACCAACCTGCATAAGGCCAAGGAGGAACCCTGCGCCCAAGCCTGCGACAATGCCGCTGACAAGGAAAATACGCATAGACTTCAAGTTATTCTAGTGACAGGGAAACCCGAAAGCGTGACGAAGATCATGAAACGTATCGTGCGCAATGGGCGCCTGCTCGAAACCGATAAAATATATCCCAGCAATAGCCGTGGCAATGGATATGGCCATAAAAAAATAGTGGAACGAGGCGATACCCGCGCCCTTGACAGCCCAATCTTTTTCAGCAATGGTTTTCATATAATTTCTCCTCTTTGTAAAAGCGACCTTATCTTATTATGAAGAGCTTCTTGTTTCAATAGATTTATCTGGGACAAGCGTGTTTAGATCGGAAAGAATGGCTTTCCCAAATCCCGCCACAATTTTGTTGAAAAATATTTGGTTAAATAACAAAGACATGCGGGCAGACCGATTGATTATCCAAGCCAAGCTTCATAGAATGGTAATATGCAAATGATTTAGAGGGATGTAATATTTATCGTGGTCGAGGTTCCATCGTCCCAGTTGTCCCACAGGAAGTCATTTTCCTTGCCATCTGCGATCAGCCGAAATGCGTAGCGGGCCTGTTCTTCATAGAGCTCACAAAACCCGCCTGGAAGGTTTATGTCCCCATGAGCTTCCGCCGCTTCGGCGGGACATGGCGAGCCACAGTAGTGTCTTATAGCGCACTGCTTGCAAGGGGTGATGTCCTCAACTGTTCTGCCGATGACCTTTTGAAACGCAAAACTGTTAAAAGCGCTTTGTATATCGCCTTCAAAAATATTCCCGCCCTTATACTCGTCCAGGCTGATAAATTCACTGCATGGATACATATCTCCCTTGGCCGATACGGCAAAGAAACAGCGTCCGCCGCCACAAGGCGAGATGTCGCACATAAGCCTTCGGGCCAATGGCGCTACGATGCTCAGGACGATATTGGCAAAATTGGCTACGACAATCTTACGTCCGGTCTTTTTGTAAAGCTCGTGCGATTTGTCCAGCGCCTTAAGGTAATATTCCGCGAGTCTATGATCCTCAGGCTTGACTTTGCGTCCTCCAGGCATGGTGATTCTGACAGGATTTAACATACAAGCGGGGACTTCCATTGAGTGGAAAAACTCTATTATTCCGGGAAGGTCCTCCATGTTGTTTGCGGTGGCTGTGCATATCACGTTGTAATTCGGATATCCCTTGAGCTTTTCAAGTGTGTCGACAACACTCTGGAAAACGCTTTCGCCGGACCATGTTTTTCTTGTGCTGTCCGCAACCTCGCTTCTGTGAGAGTCAAGCGAGAGGCCTATGCCTATATTGTTTGAAGTCAGAAACGCTATGGCTTCGTCGTTGAGGTTTGTTCCGTTTGTTTGTACACCAAAGAGGAAATCGTCTTTATATTTTTCGATACCAGCGAAAACGGCGCTTTTGTTCAGCAGAGGCTCCGAACCGTGGAAGATGATCTGCGGCTTTGTTTCGTCGCCTATGGTCTCGCTGAAAAACGACTTTAAGTTACCCAATGCTTCAATAAGTTTTTCCGTCGACATATGCTCTCCGCCGCGTCTGATATTCTCCGAGATATAGCAATAGGAGCAGTTCAGGTTGCACCGGTCTGTCGGGTTGAAATATACGGCTGACGGTTTTAGTCCGAACCTTAGCGTGTCCATCTCTTTCAGGAAGACTTTACGTTTTTCACGATAGCTCTTTAAAAAATTCCCGTCCGTCAGGGCGTCTCCCAGTTTTTCTTTTCTAATCAGGGACCAGAAGGCGGAATCCGGGTCCACAAGCCCCATATATTCGGAATGTCCGATATCGACAGGCGTAAGTGAAGCTCCAGAGCCGGAATTTATATGAACACCGCGGGAAGAAGCATGGTTTGGGCTGATTGTTTTTGTCACTGTCCACTCCGAATAATTCAATTAAAAAAGCGCCCCCTTAAACGAAGGGAGCGCCATGAGGGGAAAATCTATTTACTTTCCTTGGCCACGGTTTCCTTGTTCATCAGGATGTAATGAGAAAGGCCTGTGCCATCCGCCTTGCAAACTTTGCGGTATGCGATCACGTTTTTTTTCACTGAAACACCTCCTTTATTGCTTGTTTAAACAAAAAAATCCCCGGACCTATAAAGGCCCGGGGATTTGTATAAACCCACGGCAAGCAGGCTCCACCCCAGGTCCACGGGGGCTAAAGCGCCTTAATTTTTCATGGGCAAGTATTCTGGCTTCCGGATCATCCTACTGACCGCGCCTTCCCATCCTGTTAAGGACAGTGGCCTTTTGCGGCTTTCGTTCCCGGTTACAGCGGCGGGTCCGCGACGGATTCTCACCGTCTTCCTTATCAAAAACCTTTAATTTAAAGGTTTACCCACAACATGTTTCCACCGCAAATGCTAAATAAAGACGCCCCCGATGTCAACAGCTAAAGCGCCGGGAATAAAATACGAATAGTCGCGCTGTTGTCGACAGTCGTTAGCGTTAAATTAAGGATAGCTAAAACAGGGAGAGAGGGAATACTCATATCTATGACTTTCAGCAACTCCGACGACACTCCATTGCGCTATGACTTAGAATTACGCTGTCGCTTGCGATCAGGTTAATAACGTTTTTCTTTCCTGTTGGCGACCGATGTTATAACCGCAAAGATCAGAACAATGAATCCGCAAAGAATCAGCAGTTGCGGCCAGGAATGTAACAACGGTTGGTTTCTTATCATGACATCTCTTGCCACTGCGGTCGCATGTGTAAGCGGGAAAACATATGAAATTAAACGAAAGAACTTTGGGAAGCTATCCACATCCCAGATAATATCACTAAGGAAAATCTGTGGAAGTATTACCAGTGGGATGAACTGGAGAGCCTGAAACTCGTTTGCCGCCAAAAAGGACGCAAGTAAACCAAGCATCAGGGCTATAAGCATAGTGAGCGCCGTCACGACGCAGAGGGAGAGTACTTGCGCTGACGTAAACTCAAATTCGATAAGAAGCAGTATATAAGTTAATATGATTGCCGACTGAAGCCCGACAAATACAAAAAATCCTCCAATGTATCCCGCGATGATTTCCCCAAACGAGATCGGAGCTACTTGCAGCCTTTCCAGCGTGCCGCGAAGCCGCTCCCTCTGAAATGTAACCGCGGAAATTATAAATGTGAAAAAGAAAACGAAAAACATCTGCAAAGCTGGCAGGAAATAGTCAATCTGCCGGTAATCGTCGGAACCGTAGATATAATGTTTTTCAAGCTCCATGGCCTTGTTGTTTACAGAATTGGCGCATAACGCGGAACAAGATGCGTCTATGACAACAGGAAGCCTCGCGGCCAGGTCGTCCATTGCGTCCGCTATCGCAGAAAACACATTGGCGGTTGTCAGAGGTCTTGAGCCCTCCACATAAATATGCAACATACCTTTCTTGCCAGAGAAACGGTCTAGCAAAAGCATTTTGTCCAGGTAAAGTATTCCGTCCGCCTTCCCATTAAGGAGGTTGTCTGTTATCAGTTTATTTATGATTACAGGGTCGGTCTCCTCATCCGGGATATCAATGGAAACAAGTTCCACGTCCTTATCATCGTCCAGCTCGTTGATGAAATCTGAATCAAACAAACGCGCTATGCCCCGTGAAACAACGCCTATTTTTACGACTTCATCTTCGGCGACAGCGTAGTAGATAAGCGTCATCACAAAAATGGGAACGAGAAAAAAGAAAGCCAACGTGCGCCGGTCTCGCAATATTTCTTGAATAATCCGTAATGCGACCCAATACGCTTTCATACCTGCTCGCTCTCATCTGTAGTTTCGGTCGCCTTTACGAAAGACGCTTCAAGATCCGAAACCCCGTATTTATCCATAATGCTTTGGGGGCTTCCGTCGCTTATCACCCGGCCATTCCTGAAAAAGACGACGCGGTCGCACCTGTCCGCCTCGGAAATGTGGTGGGTTGTGATCAGGATGGAGGTTCCATCATCGCAAAGCCGTCTTAACATGCTCCAAATTTTTATTCGAAGCAGGGGGTCTATCCCGGCTGTAGGCTCATCGAGCAACAGAAAGCGTGGTTTATGAACGATTGCGGTTCCAAGCAACACACGTCGAATCAAGCCGCCGGAAAGCGTGGATACAAGAACGTTCCTCCTGTCGGCAAGCTCGATAATCTCTAATACCTCATTTACCC
>UOGA01000039.1_pt1 | contig 12184 bp, 8 predicted proteins | sample 1989841 | NCBI WGS metagenome assembly UOGA01 (sample SAMEA4712198, study PRJEB27164) | hydrothermal vent metagenome | biome: marine basaltic hydrothermal vent biome; feature: marine hydrothermal vent; material: mineral | place: Pacific Ocean | collected 2011-06-14/2011-07-23 | depth 1691 m | reverse complement strand
CAAGGCTTTGCTTATGGCGTCGGCGCATGATGAAATCCTCATCCCTTTTTCCCACGCCGGTTGATGGCACGAGATGCCCATAAGCTGTGTCCTGATTTCATCCACATCTATTCCGGCCCGCATGGCAAGCGACACCAGCCGCCCTATCGATTCTGTCTGGCTGGCCGCGCATCCTCCCGCTTTCCCGATGGCGGTGAAAAGCTCGAAGGGACGGCCTGTCTCGTCATGGTTTACCGTGACGTATATAGAACCGCAACCGGTGTTTATCCGCTGGGTCGATCCGAAGACGATATCCGGCCGGGGGCGGGGTTTGACTTTGGTGGCGACGGCTTCGATCTTATCGCCGTTATCTTTCGCCTTGTCGTGGGTTGCGCCGGTGGAGAGCACCTGCTCGTCGCGGGAGCCGTCCCGGTATATGGTCACTCCTTTGCACCCGAAATCGTAGGCGGAGACGTAAACGTCGTAAACATCGCTTTGTTTGGCGCTGGACGGGAAATTAACGGTTTTTGAAACCGCGTTATCCGTATGTTTCTGGAAAGCCGCCTGCATTTTGATATGCCACTCCGGCGTGACCCCGTGGGCGGTGACGAAAAGTTTTTTGAGATCGTCCGAGATGTTCTCGATGCCTTCTATATGCCCCTGATAGGCGACTTTCTCCATCAACTCTTCGGAATAAAAATTCCGGTCTTTGGCGACCCGCTCAAACAGAGGATTAATCTCCACAAGCTTGTCTTTGTCCATTACCGTCCTGATGTATGAGAGGGCGAAAAGCGGCTCTATGCCGGACGAGCACCCGGAAATGATGCTTATTGTGCCTGTGGGGGCTATGGTTGTGGTGGTGGCGTTTCTTATCTTTTCAGCATCTGGCTTGTCGAAAATGGAGCCGACAAAGTTGGGGAAGGGCCCGCGTGTCCGGGCAAGCTCTATAGAGGCTTTCTTCGATTCGGTATCGACAAACTCCATTGTTTTCTCTGCCAGCGCTATGGCGTTATCGGAGTTGTACGGGACGCCCAGCTTGATTAAAAAATCTGCCCAGCCCATGATCCCCAGCCCGATTTTCCGGTTGCTTTTTGTCATCTGGTCGATTTTATCGATCGGGTAGCGGTTCATGTCGATCACGTTGTCAAGAAAACGGACCGAAGTATGGATCACTCTTTTAAGCCGGTCCCAGTCTATCTGGCCATCGTCTTTAATCATTATGGAAAGATTGATAGAGCCGAGGTTGCACGATTCATAGGGGAGCAGGGGCTGTTCGCCGCACGGGTTGGTGGACTCTACTTCGCCCGCATTGGGTGTCGGGTTGTGGTCGTTAATGCGGTCGATGAAAATAATGCCAGGGTCGCCGTTATGCCATGCGGAAGAGACGATTTTATTGAACATGGTCTTGGCGGAAAGCGAGCCTGCGACCTCATTTGTGCGCGGGTCTATAAGATCGTAGTCCGAGTCCGATTTCATCGCATCCATGAAAGAGTCGGTGAGGGCCACGGAGATGTTGAAATTTGTAAAACCTTTGTTGTCTCGTTTGCAGTCGATAAAAGCCTCTATATCCGGATGATCCACGCGCAAAATACCCATGTTGGCGCCTCTTCTTGTGCCGCCTTGCTTGATGGCTTCGGTGGCGGCGTCGAAGACATGCATAAAAGAGATCGGGCCTGACGAAACCCCGTTTGTGGAGCGCACTCTGGAGTTGGCGGGGCGAAGCTTGGAAAACGAAAAGCCGGTGCCGCCGCCGGATTTGTGTATCATTGCGGTGTCACGCACGGCGGTGAATATCGATTCCATCGTGTCTTCCACCGGGAGGACAAAACAGGCGGACAACTGTTGCAGGCCTCTGCCCGCGTTCATCAGTGTGGGGGAGTTTGGCATAAACTCAAGTCGCGACATTATCTGGTAAAACTCCTCCTCGGCTGAAGCCACGTCTTCGGCGGAGCCGTAACGCGCCTCGGCCTGGGCTATATTTTTGGCTACCCTGCGGAGCATATCGGTGGGCGCTTCGACTACATTGCCCTCATCATCTTTTTTTAGATACCGGCGCTCAAGAACGCGGATGGCGTTTTCTGAAAAAAGCTCCTCCGGGTCTGGCCCGTCGTTCTCTTCAAAATCGACAAGGGCTTCCTTCTTTGACTTGTCGAGGGCAATATCGCCTATGTAATCGATTTCGTCCCCGCTTTGCTCCTGGCCGTCAAACTGAGTGTCGCTGTCTGGATTCACGTTAGCCTCATCTCCTTCGATAATCGCCCGTTTATGGCTGTTAAACTGAAAGTCTCTGCCTGGATTCGCGTTAGCCTCATCTCCTTCGAAATCGCCCGCTTATGGCTGTTTTTAAAACTATTTACGCTAAAAAAATTTAAACGCCGCTAAAACAGCCTGCGCGGCGTCTTGAAAAACGACTTTTTGATAAAGATTTCGGGGTTAACCTATTGATGTGTGCATATACCCGCTTTAAACCATTCTTTTCCAAATAAAACCATTCCAAAAGATGTAATGGAATATAATAAAAACCTGATTTAATCCTGATTTAATCCCCCCGGATACCCTATGTTGTATGTGCGCTATTGTAGGATACAATATGTAGTGCGTCAAGAAGTTTTTTTTACACACTTAAATCAGTTCATTTCCACAAGTTCTCCACATGCCGATCATCAATAGTCGCCCCTTTAACCAGCCCACACCGCAATTATTCACATTTGAGCCTATCATATTTTCGTATTTATTTCGTTTTATTGCAAGTGAATTTATTCCAGACTTTCTGGAATAAAGGGGCGGTTTTTCGATTAGATTATTTGTGTTGGCGCTAACAGGCCGCTGAAAAACTATTTTCAGTAGACTGCTAATATAGCGATTTATGTCAGGGTGTGAATAGTATGTTCTGACGCCTTTGATAAATGGTAGGCGGAGAGGGGCTCGAACCCACGACATCCAGCGTGTAAAGCTGGCGCTCTCCCAACTGAGCTATCCGCCCGTCTTCAGACCTGCCATATTATCATAAACCTGCTTGAACCTACTCGACTTTTACTGAGGAAACGAGCGTTGTCTTCCCGTCAGCTTTTTTACCAAACATATCTTCTCTCATCCATATCCTGCGCAGGCTTTTTAATCCTGTAAAAGCGGCCCTGGCGTCGTGAAGAGTCCTCAATCTTGCTATCTGGCGCAGGATAAACAGCGGCCTTGAATAGAACCGTTTGAACGCTGTTTGCCGCAGACGCATGATGTCGTCCCGGCTCATCGTCTCTGGAGCGAACGCGGCCCCCTGGTATGTGTAATCGGCCAGATTTTTTGAAACCGACCCGTATTTATCCGCATGGTCATAAAGCTCACAGCCGGGAAAAGGCGTTAAAGCGTGGAAATTGGCGAAATGCGGGTTCAGATCGCAGGCGAATTCAATCGTCTTTAGCCCGTCTTCAAACGTCTCGCCCGGAATTCCGAACACGAAGGAAGTAAATACAGTAAGACCGGCCTTTTTCGCCATCGATACCGCCTGGCGCGTCTGCTCAAGGGTTATCCCTTTTTTAATAGTATTCAGGTTTTTCTGTACACCGCTTTCCGCTCCAAAGAGAATCGCCCAGCATCCCGCCTTTTTAAAAGCGCGCAAAAGCGGCCCGTCAACCTGGTTTACGACGGCGGAGGCGAACCATGTGAAATCGAGCTGTCTTTCGATAATCCCTTCCGCCAGAGCCAGCGCCCGTTTATAATCGGCGCAGAGCGTATCGTCGATAAATTTAATTTCCTTGTACCCCTGGGCGAGGCAAAGCTCGATCTCATCAAGAACGTTGTCGATACTGCGATAGCGAATCTTGTTTGCCCGATTCTTGTCGATCTGAAAGCAGAATATACATTTTCGATCACATCCGCGCGAAGTGATTATCAGGGCAACCGGTGTTTTCCTGTAAGCCGCCGGAGCCGGGATATATTTACCTGAGTCGCCGAGAAGCTCGCGGTGAGGAAACGGAACGCTGTCGAGGTTGTCGATCAGCTTCCTTGCGCGGTTTTCTTTGATATCTCCGTTAATTCTGTAGGCGATCCCATCGACTTCGGAAAGGCTCCGGTTCTCATCAAGCCTCGCCAACAGCTCGACGATGGTTATCTCTCCTTCGCCGGTCACAACAGCGTCTATATCGCCCGCCTCTTTGAGACATGCGCCTTTCATGGCGATAGGGTATGGGCCTCCGACTGCGATGAATACATTTTTGATCGCCTTTTTTATATCTGAAGCGGTTTTATTCGCCTTGTCCCAGCCGAAAGTGGTGGAGTAAAGCCCGACAAATCCGGGCCGGTAATCCCTTAAATTGGCGAGGATTTCCTCATGGGTCATAAAGGCGCCGTTTAGAAACTTCACGTTATGCCCCGCGTTTTTTATAGCGGTCGCCACATAAAGAGTTCCGAGCGGCTCCCAATAGTTGATTTGCACTGCGGCGGTTTTGGCGGGGAAAATATCCTCAGGAGACCAGGCGGGTATAACGATAGCGCATCGCATGGTCAACAGACACAATTTGCGATCACGTTAACCTCATCTATGCAGATCGATCATTTACAACGGAAAACGCCACCAGATGGGGCGCAAACTCCCGCCCCGTCTGGCAACGGCCAGGTTATTTACGCTGAAGTCTTTTAACTTCCGCTTCCAGCTTTTTCAGCTTCTTGTTCATTTTCCGAAACTGGGCGAAATTGAAGAACTGCTCATTTTCAATTGGAGAATCAGGCAACGACCCGTATACCCTCCAGGAGTCATCCCAGTTCGCAATATTCTTGAAACCCATCAACCTGAGCTCCAGATAAGTGAGCGTGGAGCGGGTGCCGGTCTGGCAATAGCCGATAGTCCGCTTATTCTTGTCGAGTTTTCCGAATTTACTCTCCAGAACATTGGCGGATAGATAACCTGTGGCTACCATCTTCCCGCTCTTCCCTTTTTTCTTTACAAGAGTGTCTACGTGGGGGATGTTGGCAGTGACGTTTGGCACATGCCCGGCCCTGACCGCCCTCATATCTTTACCTTGATACTCTTTGGCTGTTCTCGAATCGATTAGCTGAACTCCCTTGCGCTCACCCCTGGCGATTTTAAGGATTTCCCCGGTCGTGGCGAGCAGTTGTGGATTGAACTTAACTTTAAAACTCACCGCCTTTTTCATCGTCGGCTTTTTGTCGAGCTTGAACCCTGCCGCTTTCCATGCCTCCAGGCCTCCGTTTAGCAGGTGAGCTTTGTCATGACCAAGGGCTTCCATAACCCAAAACGCTACGGTCGCCCGGGTGAGGGTTTTTAAGCCACCGTGGTAAAACGCCACGTGAGTATTATTGCCAATGCCCACGCTACCAAGGATTTTTTCATATTTCGACATGTTTGTGAACATCCTGGCGGTAGGGTCTCTTAAAGCTTTGTCACACCTTTTGCCCAGACTGATCGCGCCTGGAATATGCCCCTTCAAGTAATTTTTCAGAGGTCTGCAATCGACAACCACCCAGTCAGATTTGCCGATGTTCGCCTTGACCTGCTGAGGCGAAAGGAGAAGTTGCGGGTTCGCATATCCTGCGGCGCGCGCCGACCCCGAAGACGCCACAAAAAATAACGCTAAAACTAATGTAAATAACTGTTTTTTTCTCATAGATGGCCCCCTTACATAGCGCGACAGAGGCTGTAAACCTCATATCGCATGAACAAGACGCCCGGCGAAAAACAAACTCCGCCGGTTTACGGATACAGACGTGACATTTACTGTTGATTTTCCTGGTACAAGTTCTGGTAATAATCAAGCGCGTCATTATCCAGAGCTGGTTCAGTCTCCGTTTCGCCTGATGATCCACCACCTCCATATCCGCCAGATTCCTCTTCCCCGTATCCCGCGCTTTCCATCGAAATATTACCTCCCTTCTGCATTCCCGTATAAGCGGATATACTGTAACCGAGAAGGAATCCCACAAATCCGGAGACGATTACAAATACGATCCAGATACTTTTTTTCACGAGATCAATCTTCGCCTTTCTTAATTATCCAGGTATACTTGCCTCCGTCCATCTCCTGGCTCGTAATTTTATTTCCAACATTTTCGCACATCGCGGCGATCGATTCAGATGATGAGGGATTGTCGAAGATCAGCTCTAAAACATCACCCGGGTTCATTTTCTCAAGACTTTTTTTCGTGTAAAGCTGAGGGTGAGGACATACATACCCTTGCACATCCAGCAAGTATTCCCCGTCTCCTTTTTTCTCGAATTTCAAAGCCATATCTTTATTTCCTTTTAAACGATGTTAATAAAATTAAAATCCGCACGCCTCCATCTCCTTGGCCATTTTGCGGTCGGTGTAGATATTGAAAATCTTCACGCCGATATAAGCTCCCAGAATCATCCCCATTCCGAACAGCCATCCAGAAGGATCGCCGTTGGCCACTCGCACGAAAAAAGCGCCAATGTTGCACCCCAGGGCCAGCCTGGAGCCGATACCCATAAAAAACCCGCCAAGAGCGGCCCAGATGGCAAGCTCCAGAGTGGGGGCCTTCCATTTGAACTCGTTGTGAAGCAGAGCCATCACAGCCGCCCCACCGATCAGCGCGACGCTCATCCAGTCCGCCGGGTTAAAAAGAGGGTTGGGGATGCCGTTTACATATCCGAAAAAAATATTGTCCATGTTGTTCCAGCCAAGTTTATGAAGCGCCCATCCCACCCACTGGGCTTCCTGGGTGGTGACATACCAGTAGCCGGGATCGAAAACAGTTCCCCTGACCGACAAGCCAAAATCAGAGCCGAGGTTGTGGAGGATTTCGCCAGCGTTGTTTATTCCGAATTTAAGCCTCAGCCCACGCATGACGAACATCTGCATGCCGCATGCTACGCCAAGCACGAGGCCTGCGATAGCGGTTCTTTTTGAGGCCATCACCATGGTCCAGAACCCTGCCAATTCATCTTTAAAAGACATGGCCCCTTTCGCTTTGACAATCTTTTTTTTGTAACCTGTCCTCCCCCAGAAAAAGTAGACAATAGCTAGCAAAAGCAGGGCGGGAAGAACCACGCCAATGAAAAAATCGCCCAGCAAAGCCCCTGTAAATGATTTGTTTTCCATACCAAGCATTTTAGCGAAAGTGGTGACAGGCTGGTTCCATACGTAACCGGCGAGATATTGATCCACCCAGCCGTCACTTACGTTTATGCTCTCTGGCAATCCTTTTTCAAGGGCGGACTTGGCCCATGAAGCAGGGACAAGCTTGTTAAATACGCCGCCGATATCGACAAACGTGGCCTGGGTGAGGCTGATCGAGAGGATAACAATCATCGCAGGGCCGTTGCCCTCTCCGGATTTGTATAAAGAGCCTGACGCGCAACCACCGGCGAATACCATGCCTATCCCGAAAATAAGACCGCCTATGGCAGAGTGAATGCTGGTGGGCGCCGGATGAAAAGTGCTCAATCCCATGGCGGTGATAAGAGAGGCGACAAACGCGAAAAGTATCGTGGCTATCATTATCCCCACCGCCATACGGGGCACCCCCACCGCGAACAGATCCCTGAACGCCGATGAAAAGCAGAATCTGCCATACTGCAACGCCATACCATATACGAAACCGAACCAAAGGTAGGCTATAAGGTAAACGTAGTATTCGCTCATGCTGTACGTCCATACGCTTACAAGGACAAAAAAACCTGTTATCCCGAAAGCCCACAGTTCTTTTTTCTTTTCTTTTGCGTCCATTGTCATTAAATAGTCTTAAGGATTAACACTTAGCGATTAACATCTATTTGCGCTACTATAGTGATAAAATACAAAAAATTTCATTTAATAATCATGTTGTAATCTGGGATTTGCCAATAATGTAGCCATTATAACGTAATTTGCGCATCGATATGAATTATGCGTGCGTTATGGAATCGATTAATCACATACACTCTGTCTCAACCAAGCTTTGGCGCAACAGAAATTGTTTTATTTATGCTGTTCTACACGACATAAGCGAGATTCCCCCCATAAAACCGACAAATAGGAGACTTTCAGTTTATTTAAAAAAGCAAAAACTATGCCTTGTCGCAAACTTTTATAACATCAAGAAATTACGTTACTTTTAATCAATGGCAATATCCATTGTTTTTATTGCTTTCGCAAATTAGCGCGCCTTAGACTCAAATTTGCGAAAAATATCTGAATATTCTGAAGCAATGGAATTAATTAAAATGAAATGTAAATTGCCTCTTCTCCTTATATTTTTGATAAATATACTGGCTGAACTTCTTACGGTAAGCCAAGCAGGGATAAACCGGGGCAAGCGCCAGGAAGACGGTTTCAATCCTCCACTCCTGGAATAGTTAAACGATTTCGGTATGGTGTGTGTCAAAAATTTTTTCTGTCAGTTTGACCGGCTCTTAACAGATTGCGGCCGCTAAGAGCGGTATTACTGCAACCTTTACCAACTATTGTAACAAAAGTCTTGAATTTGAAGAGGCCCGAAGAGGCGGTAAACTCTTTTATCCGCTCCCCGGCTTCTACAGATTCAGGCAGGAAGTCGGGTGTTGCGTATATCGGCTCGCTCGAAATTATCGCGGCTATATTAATTTTCGAAGAGCGATCACGCCGGTAAAATTCCGGTAGCCCTATATCCCACGTAAACCGTAACGGCGATTTTGCTATAGCGCCTCTTTTATCCCCCGCATGTTGTCTGTTCAAAGCGATTAATTTTTTGTCTGTATATATATCAAGTATCGGAATGGCGATTTCGGTATTCCCTATCGAGTCCTTTTGCGCCAGTGTGTAAACTCCGATTTCAGGGCAACTAAGACCATCGATGAATTTACCGGCCATCTGCAAATTAACCATACTTGTACTTTTTAGAAATGGATAAAACCCGCCATGCAGACAGGCGATAGAAAGCCCTGCGATACCGTAAACCGCGAACCGTCGCGCCTTGGCCTTGCGTCCTTTAATGACCGACAAAACACCATACGACGCCATTATGGCCAGCAGAGGGAACAATGGAACAAGATAGCGTATCCTTCCCACCTGTAAAACCAGTGTAAAAAAAAGAAAGAAACAAGGGATTAGAAATTTTGAATCTTTTCGTTTAATCGACGTCCAAACTCCCAAAAGAGCGAAGATCGTGATAAACGGGCTGGTCTGAAACAAAAAAGTGGACGTAAAACTTTCCCGCCAACGGCCAAGCCCTTCCAGCTGATAGGTCGAAAGTAGCTTTATCTGCTCATTGAATACGTCGGCTTTGTAAAATAGAAATGGCGCCATCGTTAAGCATGTAAACGCGAATATCGCGACAGAATATTTAACCGATGACTTGTTAACGCCATCTTTGTAAAAGACAAAAGTGATGAGAGGCAGAACAAGGAGCATCGGCCATGTGGAGTATTTGGCCAGCAAAGTAAAAGTGATTGTGACAGAGGCGGCCAACGCCCATCCGGCGCCGCCCGATTTATTAACTTTTATAAAAAAATAAACCGAAAGCGTGACCAGCGCCATGGTCGCGATATCTATCAGCATGATCGGGATCTGTGTGAGAAGGTATGGCATCCCGATTAAAAGCAGACCGGCGAAAAAACCGGTCTGCCTGTCCCACAATTGCTTGCCGATTAAATATGTGGTTACCGCAGTCAGCGAAAAAGCGAGAGCGTTAAAAACCTGAATGGATATTCTCGTCTCGTCAAACAGCTTTAAAATTATTCCATACACGAATGGAACGAAAGGCAGGTCTGTCCACGGCTCTACTTTACCTCCCCATTCCGCTATAAAACCTAGCGGCCCGTGAATCTCCAGATATTTCGCCTGCGCAAAGTATCTCCCGGCATCGATAATTACCTCAGGCATTGTAAAAATGGAGACGGCCGTGGCCATCGACAGCGTAAAAAGCGATAACGCCGGATACCTGCCTGCTGTAGCGCTGCGAGAGAGAATGTATGCGGCGCACGTTGCGACGATAACGTATATGAGCGTCCGCTCAAACCCGCCGTCAGAGAAGGCCCATTGAAAGCCGGTCAGCCTGTTATCGTCCAGATGCCGGAGAATGTGGAGAAGAGGGGTGGATAATAATAATAAAAAAGCGATCAGCAATGTCGCGTCGGTGTCGTTGCCATCAGGTTTGCCGGACACGTTATTATCAGCCAAGCGGATATGGCCTTTCACGGCTAGACACGCCTGAATAAAATATGAGCGTATTGTTTGATAAGCGACGGGTACATATACGGGTTAAAGAGGATGTTCATAATCATATAGCATTCATGCGTGCAGTGACATCGGCTACTGGCTATCTTTGCTATTACCTCTTTGGCAAGATCGGTGGTTAACAGTTTGCGAAGGTCATGTTGTGTCTGGTGGATGTTTCCAAGCTTGGCGTCAAACGACTCACATGGGTAAACATCTCCGGTTTCGGTTATGGTCAAAGTCAGCTTTCCCGCCAGACATGGGACGACGCTTTTTTGTTTCGATATCAGATCACAGATCAACTTTCCCTGCACAATATCCTGAGCGGCCTTTAGTCTCGACAGGTTGAAATTGAAAATTCTCGAAGAGCCGTCTTTTAGCCCGCCTGCCAAAGTCGCGATGGTTTTTTTATATTTTTCAATATCGATATTTTTCTCACCATCGTTCGGCGCGTCGCCACGGATCAGCGAGACTGTATGGGTTGTTTTGTCATCCAGGTTTTTGATGAACGAGCAAAGCCACGGCATGGTGTCCTGGGTGGAGGCGCAAAAGACCGAGTTAAATCCCAATTCGAAATTGTCATACTTGCCGAATAACTGATAAAGAGATTTGTAGGTTTCCATGGTTTTGTCAAAAGCTCCTTTAACGCCGCGAAGAGAGTCATTGACATCTTTCGGCCCGTCAACAGAGAGCTTTACCGCCACAACGCTTTTGGGGCACTCCCTGACGATCCGCTCCACATTCGCCCTGATAACCTGCGTGTCCAGGCCGTTTGTGGGCAGTAAAATAACGCCGGGGCTGTTGGCCCGGTAAAACAGGTTTACAATTTGCGCGATGTCGTCCCGCAGAAAAATTTCACCGCCGGAAAAAGCAAGCCACAAAAGCCTGCCCATAGAAGAGGAAATTTTGCGGTAGTCGTTAACGGTGAGCTCTTTTTTGGATCTATCCCCGTCTCCGTTGGAATAGAAACAAAACCGGCAACGCGCATTACACCTGTTCGTAAGAAACAGAGTCAACTGTATCGGCTCTGATTTTATGAAAATGGATTTAGCGTGGCGCCACAGAAGGTTATTCATAAAAGCCTATCGGGGTTGTTGTTTATCCGGCGCCAGACCCGCGCCCGGTTTTTTCCCGGTTTTTAAAAAAGTCGTGGCCAAACCGGTAAACGCGCCGGAGCTTGCCGAAAGCTGAAACAAAGTGAAGTAATAAACAGCCGCAAGCAAGGCGAAAAAGGCGCCGCCAGTCTCAAGAAAAACCGCCAACTGTTTTTTTATCATACCGATCCACAATAACGCAACAGCGATGGTCAAGTAGAAAGGCGCTGTGCTGTCAAGCGCAAAGCCGGTGATGATTAGCGCTGTTGACGCAAGAAACAGCATAGCCGTTGTCTTTAGCTCCAGCGAGGCTGTCCCCGAATCGGTAAACAGATCGCCATGAGCCGCAGAGTATCTGGCCCAATGTCTGGCCTTTGTAAAAGCGTTTCTGATAGAGTCGGTAAAAGAGAAGTTGAATATATGGCGGACAAGAAGCGAAGGGTCGATGACGAGTTTGTATCCTTTTCTTACCATCATTAAGCTAAAGTCCACATCTTCGAGGATGGGATAGACGTCTTCATTAAATCCACCGCCAGCCCTGAATGTATCGGCGTAAATAGCCATAGCGTGGCCTGCGATATATGCTGGATTATCCGCCTTTTTCGTTTCCGAGTAATTAATAAACACAGACTGAAACATGCTAAAAAACCCAGGGTCGAACGGTTTTTTTGTATATGTCCCTCCCACGATAAAGTTTCCGCCAAGTTTTGTTAATGATCGCCGGGCGATGGCAAGCGCGTTTTTTGTCAGCAGGCAGTCGGAGTCGGTGAAAAAAAGAATCTCCCCGTCCGCGGCCCTGGCGCCTGCGTTCCTTGCGCCCGACGCGCCAGCATGAGCTTTCAGACGGATAAGCTTGCACGGATACCGGGAGATGATTTCGATAGAGTCATCGTCCGAGCAGTCGTCTACAACTATTACGTTGAAGTTGTCATCTTCAGAGGCGAGGGCGGCTTTCAGGCAGTCGCC
>UOGA01000031.1_pt1 | contig 12236 bp, 11 predicted proteins | sample 1989841 | NCBI WGS metagenome assembly UOGA01 (sample SAMEA4712198, study PRJEB27164) | hydrothermal vent metagenome | biome: marine basaltic hydrothermal vent biome; feature: marine hydrothermal vent; material: mineral | place: Pacific Ocean | collected 2011-06-14/2011-07-23 | depth 1691 m | reverse complement strand
TCCCCGGCGCCTTGCGGTATTCAAAAAGCTGGGCCAAAAACCGGTTCGCGTCACCTTTGGAGAGGCTGATTCTTTGCTCCCGATAGGCCTCGGCTTCGGCGATGATCTGCGCCGCTTTACCACGGGCTTCAGGTATCACCGAGTTTCTGTAACCCTCCGCTTCGCGGATCAGCCTGTTCTTGTCCTCTTCCGAGTTGTTTACATCACGGAACGACTCACGCACTTCTTTTGGCGGGCGCACGTCCTGCAATTGCACAAGGTTTACGGTTAACCCGGTCTTGTACAGGTCAAGGATTTTTTGCATCTGATTGTGGATATCTTGTTGAACCTGGCTTTTGCCTACGGTCAGGATGTCGTCAATATTATTTTTCCCCACTATTTCCCGAAGGGACGCTTCAGCGATATTTTGCACCGTTTCATATAGACCCCTGTCACGCAGGCCCCGGAACGAGTCGGCTACGCCAAAAAGGAACTGCGCCGGATCGTTAACCTGGTATTGCACAGACATATGAATATCGATCATGTTCGCCCCTTCGGTGAGCATGAGCGACTCTTTCATCAGCGACTGGCGCGACATCCGGGAGGATTCTGTGCGGAATCCGATTTCGATTCTTTTAATTTCCTCGGTTCTAACCTTGATGACTTTTCCAAAAGGAGGCGGTAAATTCCAGTGCAGACCGGGAACTGTGTTGGCGGTATGTTTGCCGAAAACAAGCACGACGCCCTGCTCTTGCAATTCCACCTTGTAAAGACCGGTGAGGAGCCACAAAATTATTATCACAGGGATAATTATGAGAAAGTGGCCAGGTTTAATGGTCGGCGGTTTGAGCTTGGACAGATCGAACTCTGGCATTTTATCAAAACCGCCCGAGCCGCCCTTGGGGCGCCTAGGCCTGTCTTCCCAGCCCATGAATACACCTTATGTTTTTATTAAAGGCGAATTATAGCCACATAATCTGGCGCCAGTCAATATGATTAAAGACGTAAAGCGCGGGGAATACTTTTAAGATTCTGCTATAATTAGGTTTACTCAAAAAAACATGGAAATATGGCGCTGGATTATTTGGATTTCGAAGAGCCAATAGTCGATCTGGAGACAAAAATCGACGAGTTGCGCGAGCTTTCCAAAAGGGACGGCATCGATTTTTCGTCTGAAATCAAAAAACTCTCAGGCAAAGTAAACCGGCTCAGAAAAGACACTTTCTCCAGATTGTCGCCGTGGCAGAGGACCCGTCTTGCGCGCCATCCAAAAAGACCCTACGCTCTCGATTACATAAGCAATATCAGCTCCGGGTTTTTAGAGCTCCACGGAGACAGGACGTTCGCCGATGGAGTTTCCATCGTGGGAGGTTTTTGCAAGCTCGACGGCAGGACAGTTATGATAATCGGCCAGCAGAAGGGGCGCGACACCAAAGAAAAAATCTACAGAAATTTCGGCATGTCCCACCCGGAAGGATACAGAAAAGCGTTGCGTCTTATGAAGCTGGCGGAGAAATTCAACAGGCCCATAGTCACGCTGGTGGACACCCCCGGCGCTTACCCTGGCGTTGGCGCCGAAGAGCGGGGGCAGTCGGAGGCGATAGCCCGAAACCTGATTGAGATGTCGGCGCTAAAAGTCGCGGTGGTATGCGTGGTGATCGGCGAAGGCGGCTCCGGCGGCGCCATCGCGCTTGGCGTTGGGAACAAGGTTTTAATGATGGAGAATTCTGTCTATTCGGTTATAAGCCCGGAAGGGTGCGCGGCCATTTTATGGAAGAGTAGCGAGAAGGTGGAGGAGGCGGCCGAAGCTTTGCGGCTTACGGCGCAGGATCTTCTGCAATTCGGACTGATAGACGAGATAGTCAAAGAGCCGCTGGGCGGGGCGCACCGGAATCCCAGGGTATCCGGGTCGATCCTCAGGCGCGCTCTTCGCCGAAACCTCAACGAGCTTTGCCAGATGAGCCCGGAAGAGCTACAAAAACAGAGAAGAGAAAAATTCAGGAACATGGGATCGTTCGTTTAAGAGAGGTCGCCGCGCTCATTGTCTTGGCGTGGTCGCGCCACCTCACGGAGTTTATCCTGAGTAAAACGAAGGACAACGACATTTTATTTGGCGCCCCTCACACGTTGCGCTACTGTCATCCCGCGCTTGATGCGGGATCTCGCTTTACAAAGCGCTCGCCCTTTCAACAAGAGATTCCGGCTCCCGTATCAAGTCCGGGACGGGCCAGAATGACATGCGTAAAGCCGTGAGAGTCACGGTTGTTTTTCTCCCCTTTCCGAGGGGGCTTATGGCCCGGAGGGAGTGGCCGTCAGGCCGAGGGGGTGTTCTGTTGTTTTTATTAATAGGACACCACCCCATTACGGGCGTGGCCCAGCACAAGCTCCGCGAAGGAGGGGGACTCTTTTGGCGAAGGATGCGAATTACCATTGCATGCTCTGCGGGGTGTTTTTCATCCCGCAGTCGTGCGTATGATATAGCCTGGAGGTGAAGAACACCTCCAGGAGCGAAGAGGAGCCGGGGTGAATAAAAATCAAGCTCCGTACACTGTCATACCGGACTTGATCCGGTATCGATTCAGGCGCGAGACCCCGGATCGGTGTCTACCCTAAGGGGCACACGCGGGGTGACCACTGAGAGATTGCCGCGCTTGCTGTCTCGGCGTGGTCGCGCCACTTCGCTCGCAATGATATTTCCGTGATATGTCATCGCGAGGAAACTATCGGTTTCCGTGGCGATCTCTGGGAATCTTCGCTCGCGGCTTGCAATAACGTGGGGGCTATTAATCAGTCAATAATCCGCAATTCGTTGCTGATTTCGTTATTATCACCGGGGGCGATGGGAAAATTTTCGCTTAAAAGCTGGCCGCATTTTTCTATGGCGTTGACGAAGCCCTCCGCCGGATTGTCATCTTTCATACCTGCGACCATGATCTGGCAGACTTCGCCCCATGTCTCCTGGTCAAGTTTCGCTGATATGGCGTCGTCGCCGATAACGCGAACCATCCTCTCGTAAAGAGACACATATATCAAAATGCCAGTACTGCCTGCGGTGGCCCGGACGCGAAACCGCTGAAAGGCCTCCAGCGCGGCCCGCTCCACTTCTTCTTGCATCTCCTGCTTTCGGATGAACGGAAGCCGCAAGAAAGGAAAGATGGTGGCTGTGGCGGAGCCTAAAGCAAAGCCGAGCGCGATTATCGCCAGAACTGCGGGCAACGACAGGTGTATTACGGCAAGGCCGCTGGCCCACTCGCCTTTGGCGGGGGTCACATCCTGGAAGACGAGCCATGCCAGGCTGAGGGCCGCGACAGCTATCACCAACCCGAAAAAATCCTCCGCCCTGTCGTACCGGCCTGACACGGTGGCCACGACGGGTACAATTTCGCCCGATGTTTTGGCTTCCGCTTTTTTCACAGCCTCGGAGATGAGTTTTAAATCTTCTTCGGAGAAACGCTCGCTTGCAAGTTTCATATGGTTTTTCTCACCACGATCCTGTGGCCCCGCCTCCGCCTGAGAATCCGCCGCCAAACCCCCCGCCGCTTCCGCCGCCTTGCGCCGCTGAACGCATCATAAAGAAAAGAGCGATACCCAAAAAGGCGATGAGCGCCCATGCCCATCCGCTTCTTCCGGTTTTAAACAGGTTTATTATCAAGAGGACGAAGCCGACGGCGCCAAGAACCATCATCGGGAGAATCCACCAGGGCTGTTTCGGCTTTGGGAGCGAAAGCCCCCTTGCCATAGCGTCCATTCCCTTTACGCCCTCTACGATGCCTTCGGAGAACATGCCCCGTTTGAAGTTTGGGACTATGAGCGTGTTCATCACTTCTACCGCCTGCCGGTCGTAAGTCCGCGCGTAATCGCCGCCAAGAGCTATCCTGGCTTTTCTATCCTGCGCGGAAACCAGAAGGAGCATCCCGTAATTCCTGTCTTTAAAACCGACGCCCCAGTTGTCGAACAGGTCGGCGGTATAGCCTTCGATGGAGTATCCTGCGGCTTCGTATTCGGAAAGAGAGTTGATTGTCACGACGTAGATGGGGACTTTTTCCTTTACCAGCAGGTCGAGGGCCATTTTGTTGATCGTCTCGCCATCCTTCGGGTTGATGAGGCCCGCCTTGTCCACATAGAAATTCTTGTTGTCTGGTTTGTCGGGGAAAGTAATAGCGAACGCGCCCGCCACAGGATAAAACGGCAAGACGGAAAGAGAGACGAGGATTAAAAGGATCGCTTTACATCTTTTCATTTCTTAATAACTTCGGCTTTCGGCGGAGCTGGAAAAATTGTTTAAGGCTGAATCTGATTGAATCTATTATACTCTAATATAAGCTTGATAAGCGCCCCTATTAATGAAGAGAAAAAGGAGAAAACGATATGAAACAAAACGTTCATAATATAGAGCGTGTACTCCGGATTATCATCGGAATCGGCCTGTTGGCTCTTGTGTTTGTCGGGCCGAAAACCATGTGGGGACTTATAGGAATTGTCCCGCTAGTGACCGGAGCCATAGGTTGGTGCCTTCCCTATGCTATTCTTGGGATATCAACCTGCAAGGTAAGCGATAACAAACCGGCCTGACGGCGCGTTTCCACTAAACTGATCCAGGCGGGATTTTTCGTCCGTCTGGGTCTTTTCTTTATCACTACGGCGGCATTTCCTCTCCCGCGCCTTAACCGTCCAGAGCAAGCCCTTGATAAAATTGGACAAATGAGCTAAACTATAGAAAATTGAGACTATCGGTATTGCAGGGTGATACTGACAAAGCAGATATGTGAGGCTGACAATGGCGCTTGATGCTAAAGAAAAAGAAACGCTTGTCAACAAGTACGCCAAGCTTCGTTTCACGATTATCGAAGAAAACAGATCCGAAAGAGTAACACTGAAAAACTTTCTTCGTAACGAAGGCTTCACCGATGTCGCCGATTATGAGACTTACGAAGAGGCGTGGGAAAAACTTCAGCTTTCCACCACTCATGTTCTTCTGTTTTCCGTCAACAACGAAGATGGGGCCGATTTTCTGCGCGACCTTATAGAGTCTACCCGGTTCAAGAAAACGCCGATGATAATATTCACGAAAAAAATCAAGGAGTATCCGAAAATTTTCGAGCATGAGGATATTGTCGCTTTGTGGCAGGAGGCGCCCATTAACAACCTGAAGCTTGAGCTCACCTATATAAAAATATTTCAGGACGGGGTCGTCGAGAGAAGCCATATCACCGATGAATCGACATCGCTCGATAATTTTACCAAAGCCGTCGAGCAGATGAGCGAAGACAATTACAAAGAGGCCAAAGAGCTTTTGCGCCTTTGTCTAAAAGAGAACCCAAAGTTTACCGAGGCCTACCTCAAAATGACCGAGACCTTAATAGCGCTGAAGGATTATCAAACCGCTCAGAGAGTCATAGATAGCGCTGAAAAACTGGCGCCAAACGATTCGCGAGTAATGCTTCTGCAAGCCAAAATTGCGGCGGACACGCTTGATAAGAAGGACGCTATCAAGGTATTCGACGATGCCGTGTCCATACACGGCAAAGACCTGATGTTTCTGACGGAAATGGGGAATATCGCTCTTGATAAAGGCTGGCACGAGGAGGCCATCCGCTACTATGAAATGGCCAGGAGCATAGACCCGAACGTTATACATACTTATAACAGGCTGGGGATAGCTTATTCGCGCTCTTCAAACTTCGACGGCGCGCTCGCCATGTACGAGCTGGCGCTCAAAATTGATGAGCGTGACCCTGGAATACATTTCAATATGGGGATGATGTATTACCGCAAAAATGAAAAGAAGACCGCGCTCGAAGAGTTTAGAAAAGCGAGCGAACTGGCCCCGGAGATGCCGGAGCCTCAGGAGTGGATTGAAAAAATCGAGGCGGAGTCATAAGCCGGGCTGGCGGGAGCCGACGCTATGGCGATAAGCGGGGTTTTGCTGTCCGGGCGCTGTTTCCACGGCTACGGCCCCGCATGAGAGCGGCCAGAAAAACAGAGCTGTAGAGCAGTACCTCCAGCCCCACCGCAACGACATTGTGGAAAGACAGGATATCGACCCTGCTCGCTCCGGGAAAGATGGGGAAAATAAAGTATCTATCCGTAAGCGGCCACAACGCCGGTAGCCCGATTCCGTTCACCGGATAAGTGTCCACGTTAAACAAATCCAGAAAAATATGGGCAGAGTAGCAGACGGTTGTCAGCGCCGCCGCCCGCGCCGCAAATTCAGATTTTCTTATCTTCCCCCACACCCATACCATAACGCCGAGGCCAACGGCGAAACCGATAGAATGAGTGATTCCGTGGTGGCGCTGGCCGGAGAATTCAAGCCCGGCCCTGGTAATCGTGATGAAGTCGGCGTCCGGGATGTTCGAGGCTGTCACACAGAGGGCGGCCCATCCCAGGCATCTTGCGGTTAGCAGATCTTTCAATGGGGGTTTTGGCTTTTCACTGACAGCCCATATGGCAAGTCCCGCCAGAGTGTGCCCCACCGGAGTCGGCATCGGACTAAAACTCCACAATTTTGCGTTTGTTGTTTATGTAATCGACCAGCACATACTCGGTCAGACTGCCGGGCTGTGGGTGGAAAAGCCTTCCTTTGCCAATCTTCATCATCCGGTTTATAAAATCATCCTCTCCATAGAACCCTGTGTCGAAGTCGGAGCCGAGAAGAAAAGCGTTTAAAGTGATTCCTTCATCTTTGCAGGCTCTTACCTCGCGCAGTGTAGCGGCGTATCCCTTCTCGCCGGGGGGGTAGTGGAGGACGAGGCTCTGACCTTCGAAATAGGCGGTGGGGGCGCCATCGGTGATGAGGATAATCTCCTTGTTGAGACCCGGCTGTACCATCAGCCTCAGCCGGGCCATCTCCAGCCCTTTTTGTATGTTCGTAAAATATCGAGGCACATGGGCGAGGTCGCGCGCGGGGTCATCGATTTTGCTCATGTCGATGTTCATCTGCACGCCGCCGCCCCAGAAGGTTATCGGCTCCGGGCCTAACGTTACCAACTGGCTCAGATGGAGCTGTCTTGCGAATGTGGCGAAACCGATAAAACTGATAGAGTCCTCCGGGTAGTGGGAGCGGATCATGGCGTCGAGGGCCAGCGTCATTTTTTTCGCGTTGTAAAACCTGCCGAACCTGCTCATCGAGCCGCTCATATCGATCATAACCACGATACTGCTTTTCGCCACCCCATGAGTGTCGTGTATCTCCATATCTTCCGCTCTGATCTGGATGGGAAGAGCGGCTCCGCCACGTTTAAGCGCGTTTATCATAGAGCCGGGAACATCCAGATGGGCAAGCGAGTCGCCATACTCGTAAGGGCGCGTGCTTACTTTTTCCACACTTCCCTCTCCCGGCTGGCCGACCTCGTGGGCGCCTGCGCCGTCGGTCTTAAGAGAAGCGTAAACCTCCCTTAACGCAGTGTCTCCCACTTTGCGGGCGGCGGCCGGAGTCAGTTTGAAGATGCCGTCGCGCTCCTCCACCTGGCCTGTGGCTTCCATAGCCTCTTTCAGCTTTTCAAAAATTTTATCTCTCGCCTGTTTGAAATCATCATAAGCCTCACCGCCCAAAAATTCTTTCAGCGCCTCCTCATCGACGCCGTTCAGGTTTCCCTTCGACCTTGCGTCTTCAAGCTCGGCTTTGAGTTTGTCGAGCGTGTTAAATTGGGCGGTGACTTTCCTTGCCGACTCCGGGGCGAGCTTTTGGACGCCGGTGAATGTTTTTCCGTGGCTGTCGTGAAAGCGTTCGATATCATCAAGTATTTCGGCCTGACGCAGGGCGTCTTCGATATTTTTGGCCAGCGTATCGTCACCGGAAAAAACATCGTGGCGCATAGCTTCGTATTTCATCTCGTAAAGCTTGGATGACCGGCGCGCTCCGACAGCTTCTTTCAGCTTTTCCAGAAATTCCGGATCGTTTTTTATTCTTTTACGGATTTTTTCGGATAGATGCGAAAACCGGGCGCGCTGTTTTTCTGTCAGGCCGGGGTAATCGTACTTTTGCAGAATCTCATCTTTCATCTTCCCGACTTTATCTATGTATTCGTCGAGGAGATGGTCGAGCTCATCGTCGCGGAGAAACTCGTTAATCGGAAGACCCTGGTCTATCAGGTATTGGAGGGCCTCGTTGAACTCTACGTGATGGCGCATCATCATCTCGGTGATGGCGGAAATAACGTCGTCGAGGGTGAAAGGAGGTTTGTCCGGCTCTTCGTACTCCGAGTACCTGTGGATAATCATGCCTCTATTTTATCAGGATCGGCCAAATTTGGCATTACCACAGAATCGATATCGCGACACAACCTGTATGCGATAATAAAAAAACTCCCCCCCTTCATAGGAGCCCCAGAAGGGGGAGGATAATCGTGGCGCTTATTTTTTCATGATCCCTTCGATATCAAGGATGATTTTTACCTCGTCGGAGACAACAAGGCCTCCTGTCTCCAGCATCGCGTTGAAGTTGACTCCAAAATCTTTCCGGTTAATTTTTCCCTCTGCGTGGAACCCGGCCCTGTGCTCGCCGCCAAACCCCACGGCTGTGCCCATAAGCTCTCCGGTAAGCGTTACAGATTTGGTGATATTCTTGATCGTCATATCCCCAATCACAGTATAGTCGTTTCCTTTATGGGTTATTTTTTTCGAGACGAAAGTTATTTTCGAAAATTTTCCCGCGTCAAAAAAGTCGGGGCTTTTCAAATGTTTGTCCCTTTTTTCAACGCCGGTGTTTATGCTGGCGACTTCCATTGAGGCCGACGCCTTTGTCAGAGCCCCCTTGTCGTCCAAATCGAATGACCCGGAGAATTTCTCGAATTTACCGGCGACATTGCTTATCACCATATGCCTGGCGGAGAAACCGATTGTTGTATGGGCTGGATCAAGATCATAAGTTTTCGCGAAAGCAGGAGCGGCGAAAACGATAAAAGCCAATAAAGATACAGATAAATAACGTAACATCACTAAACCTCCTTTGAATAAAAAAATATCAAATCACTATGTTGTTATAGCATTGAAGTAATAAAAATATAACCGGTTTTCGCTTCTACAGTTTCGTATGAGCGCCATCGCAAAACGGAGCCGCGGCCGTGTGCTTGCAGTTGCAAAGCGCCACTTCCTCTTCCTTTTCGATCTTGAATTCAACCGGCGTGAAATCCGTTCCCTTGTGGGCGCCGTCGCAGAACGGCTGATCTTTGGACAGGCCGCATGAACACCAGTGGTAAACGCCCGGTTTAAGATTCATCACGGCTGGTTTTTTGTCGGCTATTTTCGGCTCGCTCATCTCTATTCTCCTTGTTGTTAATTACAGTTTCACTCAACAACGCTCAAAACAGCATCGCATTTACAACTTCAGTTTCTTGCTGAGGTTTTTATAAAGCTCTTTGAACTCTTTCATATCAGGCCACCGCTTCATTCCTTTGCTCAACACGGAGGCGCCATGCTCCTTTAATCCTTCTCGTAAAAGCAGTAGCGCTGACCGCATATAGGTGTCCGGTTTCGGATCTTGGTTTACTTGTGAATGATTTAAAACTGAGTCGGCGGTGAATCGCGAAGGGCGGGCAAGGCTTATGGCGCGCCAGAAGTTTATGAAGCTTTCCTGGCGATAGCCGGATTCGTACAGTTTTTTGATAAGAGCGTCCGAAAGATCGGCCAAGCCGTTCGTTTCGCAAAGCAGGATAAAATTTTCCGTGACACTAAAATAAGTATCTATTGTCAGAGGGGACGACCGTTCCGTCATGTTGGTAAAACAATGAACAGCGTCGTCCCATCTTTCTGCGTGATAATGATCCAGCGCTTCATATATATCCACTTCCGGCGTCGGCTCCGCAGTCGCGGGCCCCGGCTGTTGGCGCCTTCCTTTTTTGTCCACAATCTCCGCAAAGACCTTTTCATATTCCCGGACGGTTTTTCGAATATCGAATTTTTCCTCAATCGTTTTGCGGGCCGCTTTTCTCATTTTGTCGATGGCCCCGCTTTGAGCCATTTCCACCGCAAGCTTGATTTTCGAGACGACCTCGCTTTGGCTCTCTGCGTTGACCACGAACCCGTCCACACCATCGGTGACGACTTCGGCAAGGCTCGGCTCGTCCGAGACGATAGGAACCGAGCCGCACGCCATAGCTTCCATCACGGCAAGAGGCAGTCCCTCAGTTTTAGAAAGCAGAACGAAAAGATCGGCCTGGGTATCGAGTTTGGCGATGTCGGGCGCCAGGCCATAAAATTTTACTTTGCCAGACCGGTCGCCAGTTTGTCCTCGCCCCGCCAACCATAGCTCTACATCCGGGGTTATCGCAAATATCTGGTCGGCCAGCTCATCGAGATGGAAAAACATCTCCTTTTCCCGGCGGCATACTTGTAGCAAAACGATCTTGCCACCATCTCTCTTTTTTCTTTTATAGCTGAATTCGTCCCTATCTACGCCGTTGTATATAACCACGGTTTTTTCTTTGTCAGGTTGTTCATTCCTGACGGTTTTGGATACACAGACTGTAAGATCGATATGGTCATAAAGCTGTCCGGGCATTTTAGTCACCATGATTTCAACCAGGGAGGGCGTTTTAGACAACCGGGCCGCTTCACATATCAAAGGCTGGAACCTGTCAACGGCGGAGTAGCTCACCACGTCAACGTCCTGCAATAACTTTATCAACTGATCGAACCGGTTTATTTTATCAAGATAGATGTAATCAACCGAGTCATCATAGGGAACATCGCCCGGCTGTATGTCATTTAGAATGACGAATCGGGGATCGAAATATTCCCTCGAAAGATATTTGTAGAGGTAATAATCCATTCGCTCCATCCCGCCGCCCGCCACGTAAGGACGCCGGGAGATGTGAGCGAGTTTGATTCGTCCGGTTTCGCTCATCTAGGCTTTACAAATCATAATGCTAATACAGCGCCATAAAATGGATATGATATGATTTGATATCAAGTATCTTGACATCAAGATAAAAATACATTACATTTAATTTGATGTCCAGAAAAAAAACGGATGATTCGGGAATAAAACTTTGGCTGGTTCTCTGGAAGGCGACTAACGCCGTAAAAGAGAGCGCTTTCGCCTCCATAACACACCTCAATATGTGCATTTCCGATTTCGCGGTTCTGGAGCTGTTGCTTAACAAAGGGCCGTCTCGTGTAAACGAGATTGGGAAAAAGGTGTTTTTGACAAGCGGCTCCATAACGTCTGCGCTCGACAGGCTCGAAAAGAGAGGTTTCGTAAAGCGGGAGAACGACCCGGACGACAGGAGGGTAAAGCAGATCGTCCTTACAGTTAAGGGGAGAAAGCTGATACGATCTTCGTTTGACGAGCACAAGCTTGCGATGGAGGAGGCCGTTTCATCTTTATCCGCCCCGGAGCGCAGGACGCTTATAAAGCTTTTAAAGAAGTTAGGTAAAGGAATAAAAGAAAATGAGAAAAGACCAGCAAACACAAAATAGCTCCACACTGAAAAAACGCAAAGTTGCTAAAATGGCGCAGGGCAAAGAGGTCATCGAAGGCGCGGGCGTCCGGCTTAAAAGAGTCATAGGAAATAATGAGCTTGAGGATGTTGACCCTTTTTTGCTTCTCGACGAATTCAGGTCGGACAAACCGGACGACTACATCGCAGGGTTCCCCACCCATCCTCACAGGGGATTCGAGACGGTCACTTACATGATCGAAGGGTTTATGGAGCATAAAGACAGCGCAGGCCAGTCGGGTGTGTTAAAACCGGGCGGCGCGCAATGGATGACGGCGGGCAGAGGGATACTTCATTCTGAAATACCGAAGCAAAAAGAAGGTTTCCTCTGGGGGTTTCAGCTTTGGGTGAACCTGCCTGCGGAGAAAAAGATGACCGTTCCAAGATATCAAAACATCGAGCCGGAGGATATCCCCGAAATAAAAACGGATGACGGCGTGGTTATAAAAGTGATCGCCGGAAAAGTTTCAGACACAACCGGGCCGGTGACAGGCATCGCAACCGACCCTTTATATATAGACGTAACTGTCCCGCCCAAATGCGTATTCACCCAGAAGATCGAAAAAGGCCATTCGGCTATTGTTTACATGATCGAAGGGGCGGGGCTTTTGGATGATGAAAATAATATGAAAGTGGGGGCCATGACCGGTAGTCTGGCTCTGTTCGGCGAGGGGGACTATATAGAAGTCAGCGCGATGGATAAACGGGCGAGGTTTTTAATGCTATCCGCCAGGCCGCTTAATGAGCCGGTCACAAGGTACGGCCCGTTCGTTATGAATACCAAAGATGAGATTGAGAAGGCTTTCGACGATTACA
>UOGA01000203.1_pt1 | contig 12249 bp, 10 predicted proteins | sample 1989841 | NCBI WGS metagenome assembly UOGA01 (sample SAMEA4712198, study PRJEB27164) | hydrothermal vent metagenome | biome: marine basaltic hydrothermal vent biome; feature: marine hydrothermal vent; material: mineral | place: Pacific Ocean | collected 2011-06-14/2011-07-23 | depth 1691 m | reverse complement strand
TCGCCCACCCAACTTTTGCGGAGGCCATACTAGAGGCGGCCCACGACGTTCACGGCCTTTCCATTCACAAATAAAGAGTCGCGCATGGCCAACCCGACGCGCCGCATCGCCATCGCAAACCGTAAGGGAGGCTCCGGCAAAACCACCACGGCGGTAAATCTTGGCGAGGCGTTCGCCATGCGCGGCCACAGAACCCTTGTTATCGACATCGATCCGCAGGCGAACGCCTCGATATGTCTTGGCGTGGACATAACCCCCCTCCCCCTTACCATTTACGAGCTTCTTCTTGGCATGGAGACTGACATAAACAAAGCCATAGTCCATACCAAAATTAATAAACTCGATTTAATTCCGTCGGCTGTCAGGCTGGCCGGGGCAGAGGTGGAGATGGTCCAGACGAAGGGCAGGGAGACGTGTCTTCGTGAAATACTTCAGGATATTAGCGCACAGTATGAATATCTTATTGTAGACTGCCCCACCTCTTTCGGACTGCTTGCCTTAAACGCCCTTGTCGCCTGCGACGAGGTAATGGTTCCCGCTCAAACACATCATCTGTCAGTGGCGGCGATAGAGCAGTTAAGCGACATTATCGTTATGATAAACCAGAAGCTCAACCCAAAGCTCCGCGTCACAGGGCTTATACCGACGTTGTGCGACCGGAGGATGAAACTGTCCAAAAGCATGATAGAAAAAATGGAGAGTATCTACGGTCGAAACCTTGTAAGGCCCCGTATCCGCCTCGACGCCAAGCTGGCCGAAGCTCCGTCGAAGGGAAAACCTATCCAGCTGTACGCTCCCAAATCCAACGGGGCCTACGATTATATCGTTCTGGCCGACGACATAAGGATGATGTAGCATGGAGCGCCTGTCGATTGAAGGAAAAGGTCTTGAAGCGATAATACGTGATACGTCCAAAGACATACCGGCTCCAAGAGAAAATGCGGATGAGGCGCAGGTCGAAGCGCTGAAAAAAGAAGCGTCTTTATATAAGGGCAAGATAGAAAAACTTCGCTCCAGATTAACCAGGCAGGAAGGCAAGGCTTCCTCTCTTGAGAATGAAATGGAGCGGCTGAAAAAAATATTCACCGATGAAATTCCTCAAAGCGAAGACCCGGAGCTGGTGATAGAGACGTTCAGAGAAAAGGCGGAGGAATTCGACCGGAAAAAAAACCTTCTGGACGCCTTCTATCTGTACAGGAGGATAATCAGGATGGACCAACAAAATGTCAACGCCCTCTATCAGCTCGCCACCATCTACTACAGCGCCGATTTTCCATCAAAAGCGGCGGAGCTTTTAAGAGCCATCCTTGAGATACAGCCTGACCACGCCGGGGCGGCAGAGAGCCTTGAGGAGATCGAACGCGAATTATAACGCATGTTGCAATTAGTATATCCAGCGGTTATATTTATTTATTAATTTTCTTATTTTTCCCGTACAGGATTAAAGTTGAACGCTGAAAACGAAACCAGCTTGGTAAAAGAAGAGCCAGACTATCGTCAATCCAAGTCGATACTGGTTGTAGACGACGATGAATCTGTCGGTAATCTGGTTGTGAAACTGCTTGAGCGCGCCGGTTATCACTCCCTCTTGCGCCTCGACGGGCAAAGCGCGCTTGAAGTCATAAAGGATGGGAAGCTTGATCTGGTTATTACCGATCTTCGTATGCCAGAGATGGACGGAATCGAGCTCATCAGGAAAATAAAAAAGATCAATGAAAAGCTCGGTGTAATAGTTATCACCGGATATGGCACGATGGAGATATTCATAGAAGCCATCCGCGAAGGCGCGAGCGATTTTATTGTCAAACCGATAGAAAAAGATCAGTTTCTTAACGCCGTAGACAGGGCTTTGCATAGAAAAGAGCTTGAAGAAAGCCTGCTGGCGCGCACCCAGCAGTTGGTTCAAGCGGAGAAGATGGCTACTGTCGGGGTTTTAAGCGCCGGTATCGCCCACGAGATCAACAATCCAAACACGTTCATCCGCACAAACCTTCAGTTGATGAATGAATATATCAAAAGACTCAAGCCGAGACTGGACGATTTGAGCGTCGAGAAAAATGTTAAATCTTTGCGTGAAATAATCCTTAAAGAATTCCCGGATATGATAAACGAGGCTTTAAAAGGAACCGAGCGTATCCAGAAAATAGTGGCGGGCGTGAAGCATTACGCCCATAAAGGAGACGGAGGGTTCGCGGAGAATGTGGATATCAGGGAAGTCATCGGCCATGCCGTCACGTTAGTGCGCGCAAGGCTTCGAAAACATATAACAATTACCGAAAGCTATTTGAACCTGAAGGAAATTAAAGGTGAGTTTTCAAAATTGGAGCAGGTGTTTGTAAACCTGTTGGTCAACGCCGCTGACGCTATCGAGGATAAAGTGAAAGCAAAAAGGGCGGAGGGCGACACGGGGTTTATGGGCTTGATCGATGTGTCGGCCACAGTTATAGAGGGGGACGATCTTGAAACCGGGGCTAACCCGGAGTATCTGATTCTCACTTTTTACGATAACGGCCCAGGTATCGCTCAAGAAAAAATAAAAAAGATCTTCGATCCGTTTTTTACGACAAAGCCGGTGGGAGTCGGAACAGGCCTCGGACTGTACATAAGCTATGAGATTATCATACAGCATGGAGGCGAGATAACCATACAGAGCGAGCCGGGAGAAGGAACAGCTTTTATAATCAAGCTACCCGTAGAGGGAGCCTCCATCAAAAAACAGTCGGAAAAACCTGAACAAGAAAAACCTGCGTGATTTACCGTTGCGGCGCTTGCGTCTAACGTTTTCCTTTTGAGAATCTTCCCGTCCACTGGATACCCGGAGATTCGGGATCCGTGGGCACATTCAGCTCGTACTCGAACTTTCCCGTCATATACTCGTGCATATATTTAGCCGCGTTTTTCGCGTGACCCATAGCCATAATGACTGTCGAGCCCCCGGTAATCGAGTCGCCTCCCGCGAAAACGCCCGGTATGCTCGTATGGCAGGTAGTCTCATCGACCATCACTATACCCCATTTGTTGACACGTAGCTCCTTGGCGCTGTCCGGCACGATCGGGTTGACTTCGCATCCGAGCGAGAAAACCACTGTGTCCACCTCGTCGATAAACGTATCGCCCGTAGGAACCGGTTTTCGGCGGCCAGACTCATCCGGATCCGAAAGCTCCATCACGTCGCATTTGATCGCTCTTACGAAATTATTCTCGTCACCGATAAACTCTACCGGGTTTGACAGCCATTTAAAATCGATAAACTCCTGCTCCGCGTGCTCCAGCTCTTCAGTTCTGGCAGGAGCCTCTTCGCGCGAGCGCCGGTAATAGCAGGTTGTCTTCGCGCCCAGCCTTTTCCCGGTTCTAAGTACGTCCATGGCCGTGTTGCCAGCCCCGATAACGCCCATTTTTTCGCCTTGATAAAGAGGCGTTGTATATTCAGGAAATTTATCGGCGTGCATCATGTATATCCTGGTCAGGTATTCGTTGGCCGAATAAACCCCGTTCAGGTTTTCGCCCGGAATGCCGAGCATTTTCGGGAGACCGGCTCCCGTTCCGATAAATACCGCGTCGAACCCTTCTTGCCCCAGCAGGTCGTCGAGCGTAAGGATTTTTCCGATTATCATGTCATAACATAAAGTGACGCCCATATCCTCAAGGAGCTTTAAATCCTCGTCGATAATATCAAGAGGAAGCCTGAACCTTGGGATTCCGTAGACCATCACGCCGCCGCCTCGATGGAACGCCTCGAAAACTATCACATCATGCCCTTTTTTCCTCAGTTCGTAAGCGCATGTGAGGCCGGAGGGGCCGGAGCCGATAATCGCGACCTTTTTACCAGTGGAAGGCGCGATTTCCGGTATACGCGGAAGATTGTTTTCCCGTTCGTAATCGGCCACAAACCGCTCCAGGTTGCCTATGCCCACCGGATCGTTCTTTTTCCCCACAACGCAAACAGCCTCGCACTGCTTATCCTGGGGACAGACCCTGCCGCAGGCGGCGGGAAGGAAGTTGGTCTCTCTGATCTTGCTGGCCGCCGCTTTAACATCCCCCTGCTCGACAAGTTTCAGAAATTTCGGGATGTCGATTCCAACGGGGCAACCGCCGATACAGACCGGTTTTTTGCACTGGATACATCGGGACGCCTCGTCCATCGCCTGCTCAAGGGAATATCCAATAGGCGCCTCGTCCATATTGAGTATTCGTTTAGCGGCGTCGTGCAACGGCATTTCGTTGCGCGGTTTGGCCATTCGCTCTTTAGCTGACAGTTCTTTTTTTTCTCCAGACATAAAGCCGTCGTCTCCTATAGTTTCATCGCTTCCATTGCGATTTTCTCTTTGTCCATAAACATTTTCTGCCTTTTCATAAGCTGGTCGAAATCTACTTCATGCCCGTTGAAATCGGGGCCATGAAAGCAGGCGAATTTGGTCTTGCCGCCCACGCTGACCCTGCAGGCGCCGCACATGCCGGTGCCATCCACCATGATGGCGTTTAAAGAGACCCAGCATTCAATATCTTCTTCTTTTGTCATTTTGGAGACGGCGATCATCATGGGGACAGGCCCGACGGCAAGCGCGGTGGAGACCTTTTCTTTCTCCACAATTTTCTCAAGCGCGTGCGTTACAAACCCTTCTATTCCCTCCGATCCGTCATTGGTCGTGACAAAAACCTCGTCGCACACTTCGCGTAGCTCATCGACCATGATTAAAAGGTCTTTCTCTCTGGCGCCCACGATGCCGATGACGCGGTTACCCATTTCTCTTAAATCTCTGGCTGTGGGAATGATGGCCCCGGTGCCGTATCCACCGCCGATCACAACGCAGGCGCCGTCGTATTTGGCCACGTGCGAGCGCTGTCCCAGCGGCCCGACCATATCCACAAAGCTGTCTCCCACCTCTTTTAACGTCGCTTCGGTGGATGTCCGCCCGGCGGCCATGATAATGAGATCTATATATCCTTTTTTCCTGTCCCATCCGCAAATGGAAAGGGGGATTCTTTCGCTATGGCTGTTGGGCCGGATGATGACAAACTGGCCCGCCTTGATTTTCGCCGCCAGTAAAGGGGCGTTTATTCTTAGATGATAAGTGTTCGGGGAGAGTTCTTTTTTTGTGAGAATTGTGAAATCCTGCTTATAAACGCTCGCTTTAGATTTGCCGTTTTGCTTTTCTCCCGATCTGCAAAGGTGAAGATAATGCTCCGCCTCGTTTCTCACAATATAGGCGATATCCCATTCGTAATCGTCGAGCCCAAGCGCGGCTCTGAAGGCCTTGTGGGATTTTTCGACCTGTTTTTCCGTAAGATACGAATTGCACAACATTTTTCCTATCGCCTTTATCGCATGTAGCCTGGTCAATGCCTTGGGATCGGAAAGGGCCGCAAAACAGGTATCGAACATTTTTTCACGTTCTTTTTCTCCTATGGCCGAGCTATCGAGGCGGTTGGAAATCCTTCCAAGACAGTAAAGAGCCGAGGACTTGACCTGCACGTTGGGCGAGGCGGCGCATTCCAAAACAGAGGGCAGAAATTTCAGCGCGTCGGCGCCTGTATAACATCCTGCGGCGCGAAGCATGCTGGTGAGAATGTACTGATCGTCTTTATATTGTTTGAGCCCGCCGAGAACAAGATCGACCGACGATCCGCCGATGGCTCCGATGATTCTGGCGAAATGCCTCACAGAATCGGGATCGGCCTGCGTCAACTGCTCCATGGCGACCTCCGCCGCGCCCTCCCCTAAAGAGACCATCAGGCTCTCGGCCTCCATCACCGCCTGTTTGAGCGGCTCGTTACCTGTGTAATCATGATAAAAAATCGTGGAAATCCCGGACGCAAGCTCTTTGCTCTCCTCCGGGGAAAGGTCTGAAAGCTTCTTTATCTCCTCAACGGCCTCCCGTAACCGCTCTGTGTCCCCGGAGGCGAATTTTTTCGCGATGTTGTTAATTCTATCCGTCATTAATAACTACCTTCCATGATGAAAAACACAGTTTTTCTGACTCACAAGGAGCAAAAGCGATTGGTAACCCTGATGCGACAAGCGCTAACAATCGAAGCTTAAGATTTGATTAATTACCCCCTGACGATGACAGCTTGTCACTCTCTCATATTTTGCCATGATTTTCAACCCTAACCGGCCAGGAAAAAATAAGCGCAAAAATTTGCTTTTTATCCAAGCTCACGGCGGCATAGCGCCATCTGCTTTGAGCCTTCGCTTACCCCCACTTCTATCCACTTAAAGCCAGTGTAAGAGCCTTTATCAAGCTCTTTTAAAATTGCGCCAAGGAGGTGACAGGATATTTTTTCGACCGTGGTGGCGCTTACCGGCACGATGACGCAATCGGCCGCAGGGAACAAAAAACGTTTCTCCCCGAATATAACCTCCACTTCGCTTTCACCTGCGCGCAATTTATATCTTTTCTCGTCCTTTGCGATCAACACCCTGTGGTCGAGCGATTGACATACTTTGCTTACCGCCAGGTTGAGATCGTGAAAATCGATAATAACGCCGTTGTCATCCGGCTCGCCGCATATCTCCACCGTGACGCAATAGTTATGTCCGTGCAGGCGTTCGCATTTACCCATGCCCACAAGGAAATGTGACGCCGCAAATCCGTTCTTGCCGCCATAAACGCGGACTCTGGTTTGTTGTTTCATAACATTAAAATAGCTGATTCAAGGGAACCTCTAATAATTGCTTTCGTCGCGAAAGCGAGCGAAAAGCCGTCAGGTAAGAAGGCGAGACAAAATATCCGCAAGCGTAGCAATGACTACGCTGAGGACGATTTTGACTCGTCAACGAAGCATGGCGTCTTTTACAGCCGATTGTAGCAGAAATGGTTATTAGAGGTTCCCTTAAGACCCTTTGCGCCAGTGGTTAATTATTTCTCCAGATGTTTCCTTGACATGCGCCAAACCGAAAGTAAGAATGGTTTATACAGTTATATCGTCGGCCAGATAAATAAACGGGGAAATCAGTGGCTCTAGAAACGTTCAGCCAACAGCTTGCCGGGTGGGTCGAGCTTAACCTGAAAAACTGCATAGGGGTCGATGAGTGCATGAAAGTGTGCCCGGTGGTCGATCCGGAGCTGACCATAGCCGAACTAAACGAGGCGTCCAAACCGGACGAGGCGTCCAAACCGGGGACAAGCCTTACCGAGGCCACTTTAAAGTTCGCCGCCGATTGCGTGCAGTGCGGAAGATGCGATTCCGTCTGCCCGACGATCGCCGGAAGGTCGATCATGATGCTTGGCCTCAAAGAGAAAATGGCCTCTTCTGGCAAGTCGCCCTTGTCCCACAAAAAATACTTCGCCTTGAAAGGTTTCGACAAAAGCCCTCTGCGCCGGACTGCGTTTAACACGTTTATAAAAGCGAAATGGAAATTTTCAGAGACCGATAAACCGAAATACGACAAGCTGGCCAGACATATCGACAAAGACAATTTCAAGAAGAGCGAGTATCTTTTTTATTTTGGATGCTACATCTTCACAAAAGAAGAATCGACCATTCAGTGCCTTGATATCGCAGACAAGCTTAAGATCGATTATGAAGTGTTGGGTGGATTGAAAAGCTGTTGCGGGTGGCCGTCTCTTCTGGCCGGGAGAACGGGCGAGGCGGAGGATTATCATGAGCATTTAAAAGAGTTGATAGAAAAATCGGATCCGAAATATGTGATAACCGGTTGCGCCGAATGTTACATGTCGCTAAACAAAGTCAACGCGAAGTACAAGATGAAATTCGAGGCTTTGACCACTCCCATGTGGCTGAACATGTTCAAGGACAGGCTGGGCCTGACAAAATCTGATGCCAGGGTTACGTTTCACGATTCCTGCAACATAAGCAGAAAGCTGGGCATGCCGGAGCCTGCCAGGCAACTGCTAGACCATCTGAACCCATCAGTAGAGATGGAAAGGTCGGGGCAAAAAGACACCTATTGTTGCGGTTACTGGGGGCTTCACAACGATCCTGAAATATTAAAAAAGATACATCAAAGCCGGTTCGACGAGGCCAAAGCCACCGGGGTCAAGACTATGGTCGTCGAGTGCATCACATGCCTTGAGTCTTTTTCTAAAAGCGCCGAAGGCTCTGGTTTGAAAATTGTCGATATAGTAAGCCTCGTCCATGACCGGATGAGGTAAAAGTGAAAAAGTATCTGATTATCGGTTCCGGCGTCGCCGGAGTATGCGCGGCGGAGTCGATAAGAAAACTCGATCCCGACGGCCAGATAACGATCTACAACGCCGAGTCTTTCCCTTTTTACTTCAGGGCGGCCATGGCTTTTTATATTAAAGGCGCCATATCGGAAGAAGAGCTATACGCAAAGCCCGCGTCGTGGGCGAAAGACCTGCGGATCGATCTACTAAATGAAAAAGCTGTCCGGGTGAACACGGGCGACAAGGAGGTCTTATGCGAAAGCGGGCGAGTGGACAAATACGACAGCCTTCTTATCGCAACAGGAGCGTGGCCTTTTAAAGCGCCCTGGCCAGGGGCCGGTCTTGACGGAGTTGTCACCTACCGCTCAATTAATTGCGCCCGCAAAACCATCGAGCTTGTTAAAAAAGATAATATCAAAAAGGCGGTGATTGTCGGCGGCGGTATTCTGGGCGTGGAGTTCGTCGAGGACTTGCACAATCTGGGTGTTCAAACCACGCTCCTTGTAAGAGGCGGCGATATATTAGGACTGCTGTTCGATCAAGAGGGAGGGCGGCTGATACAGCGCCAAATGGAGGCGGACGGCGTTCGGATGGCGTTCGGCGCCGAATTGGCGGAGATTACCGGGGAAAACGGCCGCGCCACCGGGGTAATCACAAAATCAGGCGAAAAGCTTGAGGCTGGGCTTGTCGGAATCGCCATCGGCGCAAAGCCTCACATAGAGTTTCTTGAAGAGTCGGGAATTGAGACCGACCGGGGCGTAATAGTTGATGGACAGCTAAAGACGAGCATTGACGATGTATACGCCGCCGGTGACGTGGCCGTTCGCAAAACGGGCGGCCAGTTTGTTCCATGCCGCACATGGCTTACCGCCGCCAGCCAGGGGAAGGCCGCCGGGGCCAACATGGCCGGGGCGAAGACCGACTTTGAGGAAAAGGTTTTTTTCAACGCAAGCCACGCCTATAAATCGATCTACGCGGTAGTAGGCGCCTTTAACGCGCCACAAGGGGATGGTTATGAGCATATCAGGATTGAAACGGGTAAGGGCGCCTACAACAAGATAATAGTAAAAGAGGGCAAAGTCGCCGGGGGGATTTTTATTGGCGACATCCGCCTGGCGTGGGATGTTTACAGGGCTGTGGAAAATGAAGCGCAAGTTGATGCGAAGGTTTTATCGAGCAATGCAAGCCACGACAAAGCTAGAGCCATCATCGGCGGGCCTCCGTCGCTTTTCTGACATGGCGCCTTTTACAGCCGTTTGTAGCGAAAATGGATTATTAGAGGCTCCCATAAGTCCTTATGGCTAGCATAAAAGAGAGCGTCGTAAAGATACGCAAGCAGGCGGTTGGAATTAACAGGGCTTTCGCCGAGTTGACGCCTATGCTTGATCGAATCCACCTGATGTCATTTAACGCAAAGCTGGCGTCACACCAGTTAGGCGACAAAGGAATGTCGTTTTCCGTTATTGTTACGGAAGTCAGGGCTTTAGCCGGGGAGCTTCGAGAGCTGATAGTGGAGGCTGAAAAAGACCTGTTGCAGGTGGTAAGCGAGCTGGCTTCTGTTGTTAAAAGCGAGAACGACCTGAAACTGTTTCAAAAAAGTATCAGCTGTATGAATTCGGAAGGGGAGAGCTCTGACGGGGAGGCGGCCAGCAAGGAATGGGGCGGATGGAAAACCGCGATGGAGCCGGGCGTCGAGGCGGAATGGCGGGAACTTCAGGATAAAACAGATAAAGCGGGCGCCCAACATTTAATCTGGGACAAAATCATCGGTTACAGAATTATAATAAAGAATAATTTTCTGAATCTGGACAATCTTGCGGGCCGTCTGATGGCGCTGATGGAAAGGATAGATAAGGTCGCCTCCAGAAAGAGCGATTTTCTCGCCATCACATCCATGATAGAGTCGGCCCGTGTCGCCGACAAGGATTCAGGCCTGTCTACGGTTTCAGAGAAGCTTCGCATCCTGGCTGGTGATATTTCCAGAGCCGAAGAGAAAGCAAGCTTCCAGGCCGCTTCATTTAAGGCGAGCACATCGAGTATCGCAGTTATCTTAAAGAACGAATAATTTTAAAACGTGATGGTTATATGATTAAAGAGGAATTGTTCAACGAGGGCGGTCGTCGCTGGGTTTATTTTGGGCGAGATACTAGTAGGCCATCTACGTTGATAGATACGAACGAATACCTGGTTATCGACGGCGACGCCGGGCTTCTGCTCGACCCTGGCGGTATGGAGATTTTTCCGTCTGTTGTATCTGCTGTTTCAAGAGAAATAAGCCTGGAGAGAATAGAGACTATTTTCGCGTCTCACCAGGATCCGGATATTGTGTCTTCGTTATCGTTATGGTTTTCTTTGAATAATAACATCAAGGTGTATGCGCCCGGAACCTGGACCCTGTTTATCCCGCACTTCGGCGGAGCCAGAGAGATAAACGCGATTCCGGATGAAGGTATGATTCTGCCCCTTGGCGAAAGCTTCGATATTCAGCTGATTCCCAGCCATTATGTTCACTCATCGGGATGTTTCACCGTGTACGACCCGGTGGCGAAAATATTGTTTAGTAGTGATATCGGCGCGGCTCTTTTGCCGGAGGATTACACAGATATTTTTGTTAAAGATTTCGACAAGCATACCGTGTATATGGAAGGATTTCATAAGCGGTGGATGCCTTCGAACAGGGCCAAGAACGCCTGGATAGAGCGGGTGAACGGGCTTGATATCGAGTATATGTGTCCTCAGCACGGCGCTGTTTTTAAAAGAGAGGACACACAACGTTTCCTGCAGTGGTTTAAAGAGCTGGAAGTAGGATCAGCCGCCGAAGTGAAGATGAACCTGACCCAGGAGTCGGAATAATCTTTTTAGAAATTCCCTTAAGCTTTGGCGCCCGCCGTCAGATGCCTGGCCATGAACCGTTTACGCTCTCTGCTGTCGGGCCATATGACCAGTATGGAGCCTAACCCGATAATCACGCCGCCAAGCCAGAGCCATTTCACAAGCGGGTTGACATGCGCCTTGAAAGTGGCCGATCCGTCTTCGTTCAAGGCGGCGAAAATCAGATAAAGGTCTTCTTTGTAGGTTGTGTGGATCGCCACTTCTGATGTCGGCTGGGGGCTCATGTTACCCCTCACATCTTTTGTGTAATGGATGTTGCGCTCTGGAAGGGCGTATCCCAGTTTCTCGCCGTTTTTCTCCACAAGAACAGTGGCGACAACTTTATCCAGGGTCTGTTTAGGCTGTGTGTGGACTGATTTCACAAACGTGAGAGTGTAGTCCCCGATCTCCATTTTTTCCCCAGGCGAGAGCGCGGCCTGTTTTTCCAGGTTGTACCATGCGCCGGTGAACCCCACGAACATCAGTATGACCCCTATATGGATGACATACCCTCCGTAACGCCTCTTGTTGCGCCCGAAAAGGTTTATAAAAGCCGTAATAACGTTCTCCTTGCCGCCTGCCGCCCGTGCGCGGACTCCTCTTATTATTTCCATCCCTATGGTGGAGGCGACGAAAACGCAGATGGTAAAGCTGACAAGAGGCAGGAAATCATGTATCCCGGCGAACCAGATCGTGGCGGAGCCGGTCAAAGTGATAGCCAGAGGAGTCAGGAAATTTTTCCGTGTGTTGACCCAGCTTGCTTTTCGCCACGCGATCAACGGGCATATTCCGGTGAGCAGGAGTAAAAGCAGGCCTATGGGAACCATCACCTCGTTAAAAAAGGGCGCTCCGACCGTGATCTTCTGGCCGCGAACCAATTCTGAGATCATGGGGAAAGTCGTGCCCCACAATACGGCGAAAGCGGCGCCCATCAGAATCAGGTTGTTGAACATAAACGACGCCTCCCTCGACAGCACAGAATCGAGCTCGTTCTTGCTTTTAAGCAAGGGCAGGCGCGTGATTATCAGGTAGGCGGAGAACACCATGACAGCCATCAAAAAGACGCCGAAGTATGTGCCCACCGTCGATGCGCCGAACGAATGAACAGACGAGATGAGCCCCGACCTTGTTATAAATGTTCCGAACATCGTCAGGACGAAGGTTGTGGCCACCAGGATGACGTTCCAGACTTTGAGCATATCTTTTTTTTCCTGAATCATCACCGAATGCAAAAAAGCGGTGCCGG
>UOGA01000047.1_pt1 | contig 12268 bp, 10 predicted proteins | sample 1989841 | NCBI WGS metagenome assembly UOGA01 (sample SAMEA4712198, study PRJEB27164) | hydrothermal vent metagenome | biome: marine basaltic hydrothermal vent biome; feature: marine hydrothermal vent; material: mineral | place: Pacific Ocean | collected 2011-06-14/2011-07-23 | depth 1691 m | reverse complement strand
CTCTATCACCTGCGTTTGAGTCTCTGGCATCTAAAGGTATCTCCCTTTTATCGATATAAAACTAGAACCCTTTGTACGGATTCGGGTCAAGCCCCTCAAGCGTTTCCATGAAATCGTTTATCACTTCAGGAACCCGGTTATATTCGTTTATGGCAAACTCCTCAACACGGATACGCTCCGACTCCAGCATAAGCCTGTCCAAAGTCTCCTGCACCTTGCTCATGCGGGTCTCGGCAAGCTCCGATCCTTTGATGAAATGGCATTGATAATCGTCGCCATGTTTACAGCCGATCAGCAGGATGCCGTCAAACCCGGAAGAGAGAGCGTCGCCGATCCACACAAGGTTCGTCCCGCCAAGACATCGCAACTGAATGAACCTTACGGAGGCGTTATACTTAAGCCTGTTGATTCCAGCCATATCAATGGCCGGCATGGCGTCGTTCTCACAGATAAAAGCCAATATGCGAAGCTTGCCGGTGTCTTCATCCGGGACGTCGACAGCTTTTATCATCGAGGCTATCATCGGGATACTGTAGTCGGCGAAGTTTATTATCCTCTGCGGACACGCGCCCATACAGATGCCACATCGCCTGCAACGTGTTGGGTTCGGTAACGGTGTTCCCTTATCATCCTCATCCAACGTTCCGAACGGACATTCCTCCGTACAACGTTTACACTGTGTGCATGTGTCAAGATTAAACTCAGGGTAGCTCATATCACCCGCCCTCGGATGTACGGCCTTGCCCTGCGAACCGAGCGTCACACACTGAATCGCTTTAAGCGCCGCGCCAGCCGCGTCATTCATCGAAGTGGCAATATCTTGTGGATGACGCACAGCTCCGGCGGTGTAAATTCCTGTTCTCTGCGTCTCATAGGGGAAACAAATGTAATGGGAATCCGGAAACCCGTAATTCAAGTCTGGCAGTTCAGCGCCCTTCCTGTAGGTAAGGTTAAGTATAGACGCCTTGCCGATCTTCAGCCGGTCCCGGTCGGTAAGCTCACACGCAGGCTTGTCCACCGTAGCGGTTGGATCGTATGTGCTAGGCACCATTCCTGTCGCCAACACTATCATATCCGCCTTTATAGCGACTGACTCCCCTATCAAAGTATTGTCAGCCGTCACCAGCAGGCTGTCGCCAGACTCCGCAACGTTTGTAACTTCGCCCTTGGTAAGGAATATGCCAGGGTCCTGTTGCGCCTGTTTATAGAAAAGCTCCGTATTACCGGGAGTCCTGATATCCTTATATATGATTGTGGCCGACGCTCCGCTATCCTGCTCTCGTAGATACAGCGCATGCTTTAAAGAGACGGCGCAACAGACCGACGAGCAATATGGCAAATGGTTTTCGTCACGCGATCCGGCGCATTGGATAAACACGACGCTTTTGACGGTCTTGCCATCCGACGGTCTTTTTATGGAGCCTGCGGCCGCCATCTCCTCGAAGTCGACATTGCTGACAACATTGGGCAAACCGGCTCCCAGATGCGTAAGCTTGTCGACATCGTAAGGTCTCCACCCTGTCGCCAGCACCACCGCCCCTATCTTGATCGTAGACTTGGAGCCGTTTAGCAGAACGACATCGAACATGCCGGGCGCGCCTGAAATTGATTCTATCGTAGTGTTTAAATGAACCGTAATATCAGGGTCGTTTTCAACCGCCTCGATATGTTCGGCAATATCGTTTTCCTGAATCTGCGTATACGGACTTTTACGCGGGAAGGTTTTTTTCATCTTGTTCATGAACCCGCCCAGCTTGTCTGTCTTTTCGATCAGGTCAACCTTGTTACCAGCGGCTGAAGCATTCCTGGCCGCGGTAAGGCCGGTGACGCCGCCCCCTATAACAAGAATCGTATTTTCCAGCTTCTCAACGACAGGAACAGGAAAATTCGTCATTTTCATCTTGGCGATACCCATTCGCGTGTAATCTTCCGCCATCATTTGTGTGTCTTCATTGTTTGGCTCCTGACACCAGGTGACCTTCTCACGCAGATCAACCCTGTCCATCAGAATATTCTCACCAAAATCGAAAATGTCGTAATTGACACGGCTGGAACAGGCGGCGACTACAATGGTGTTCACCCCTTCGCCCGCTATATCACTTTTTATCAGGTTTACACCCTGCTCTTCGCAAAGGAATGGATGGGTCTTGCAAACAGGAATTTTAGACTCGCTGGTTACGACTTTTGAAAGCGCGTCAATATCCAGACTTTCGCCGATACCGCAACCTGTGCAGATATATGTTCCGATTTTTTTTTCAAACTTTTTCTCTTCGGTCATCTACGCTTCCCTTTATTTTTCGACAGAAGCCTGGATGGCTTTCAAGGCCGTCCCTGTAGCGTCTTGTATGGAGGTTGTAACATCGGTCGGGCGTTTTGCGACACCTGTAGCGAAAATTCCTTCGGCGGTTTGAAGATCCAAAGGAATAAATCCGTTTTCGTCAAACTTTACTTCCGCGCCGTTTCCTTTAAAGGCAGGCTCCATACCGGTCGCCAACACAACCAGATCGCAGGCGACCTTTATTTTCCCGCCGCCCAGAATATCTTCCGCAGTGACAACAGCCATACCGGACCCGTCTTTCTCGACCTTGGCTACCTTGCCTTTTATAATGTGAACTTTCTCGTCCGAGTCGACTTTATTGTAGAAAGCTTCATATTTACCCGGAGCCCTCAGGTCAATATAGAAAATATAGACTTCGCTATCCGGGTATTGCTCTCGCACATATGTAGCCTGCTTCAGTGAAGCCATGCAACAAATGGCCGAGCAGTATGGCAAATGGTTTTCGTCACGCGACCCGGCGCACTGGACAAACGCCACTGTCTTGACCGGTTCGCCATTGTCACGCCGCAAAAGTTTGCCGCCCGTAGGCCCGTTGGGCGCCGCAAGCCTTTCCATCTCCACATTACTTATGACGTTTTCTATTTCGCTGTAGCCCAAGTTAGCTATCTTCGAAGCGTCGTAAGGCTTCCATCCAGTGGCGTATACTACCGAGCCTACTTTTACCGTCGTTAAACTCTCTTTCATTTTCAGGTCGATAGCGTCGTATTTGCACGCCTTGACGCATTCCCCGCAGGATTCGCCTTTGCAAACATCCATATCGATAACATGTTTCATCGGCATCGCCATCTGGTGAGGCAGGTAGACAGCTTTAGTCTCGCTCATGTCATAGTTGAAGTCGTCGCTACGGGAAACGGGGCAAACCTTTACGCAGTCGTCGCAGGCGACGCATTTTTGCTTCACATACCTTGGCTTCGTTTTAATGGTAGCGGTAAAATCCCCTTTGGAGCCTTTAACATTTTCAACTTCGGAAAGGGTTAATATCTGAATATTGGGGTTGGATCTGATCCTGCGGAAATTGATTTCGATACCACAATATGGCGGGCAAAGCTTGGGGAAATATTTATTCATGCGTGACACCCTGCCGCCAAGGTACGCCTCTTTCTCAACGAGATACACCTGTTTGCCACACTCGGCCGCTTCCACAGCGGCGGTCATGCCGCTAATCCCACCACCTATTACAAGAATGCTATCTTCCATATCAACTCCAAGTTGCCTGCAACACTAAAGCTACGATAAAATGATATATCAAGAAAGGTATGTCACGCGCCGACAATACGCCATACTCGTCAATGCAGACTGTAAAGTCACACCATTTTCAGTTGTGAATTCAATATAAAACCGTATAAATCATTGGCGATTATCATAGTATAAAATCACCAATATTTCATAAGGTTTCCTCTTATAAAATCGGGCCGGGGATTTTATTTCCCCGGCCCGCGTAAAACTTACTTAACGCTAAAAAACCGGTTAGTCCTTGGGCACGAGGTCGATATGCGGAACTTTTTTCATTTCCCACTCACCGCTCTTCGGATCGTATGTCGAGTTAACGAAACATTTCCAGTTTTCCTCGTCCAGCTTCGGATAGTCGGACCTGTAAGTGAAACCAGGATAACGGGTCTCTTTCCTGAAGTAGATGTGCCTTAAGTGCATCTCCGCTGTCCAGATGCGGTGATAGTTCTCCCAAGCCCTGAGCAACTCGTGCAGGTCTTTGGCGGCCATCTTATCCGCGTCCTCCTTGAGCATGCCAAGCAGATGCAACGCCGTGTCCATCAGCTTCTCGGATGTAGTGTAATACGTGGAGGTTCCCGCAACATACTCGTCCATCATTTTGTTCAGCCGGAACATAACCATCCTCGGGCGGATGTAGTTCGGGTTGACGGATGGATCGGTTGAATAGTCGCTATGGTCAAGATAGGTCTGGAACGGCTTGTAAATCTGCGCCGCCAGGTCTTCTTTGGAAACAGTGATAGTTGGCGAGAAGTCGCTGTTGTCGCGCATAAATTTCACCATTGACTTACCGGCGATCCTGCCTTCGGTAAATGAACCGGAGGAGAACTTGTGGCCAGACGCTCCAACACCGTCACCAGCGGTGAACAATCCTTTAACAGTGGTCATGCGGTTGTAACCCCACTGCCACTCTTCCGGAGCCAGATCTTCCGGACCGGAAACCCAGATGCCGCACGCGCCGGCATGGGAGCCGAGCAGATAAGGCTCTGTAGGCATCAATTCGGAAGCCGTCTCTTCCGGGCGGATATTCATACCTGCCCAGACATTGGCCTGGCCGATGCACATATCAAGGAAATCTTCCCACGCCTCAGCTTCGAGGTGTTTGACTTCCTTAGGAGTCATATTTTCAGAAAGCTTGGCCATGCCTGTTGGCGTGTCCATCATAATCGGGCCGCGGCCTTCCTTCATCTCTTTTAACATAAGATGGTTTCGCAGACAGGTGGCCGGAACAGCCGCCATGCCGTATGGTGGATATTCCTCAAACATATGCTTGTTCGTAGCGGAATAATCCTCACCAAGGCCATTGAGCGCCTTAGATTTAAACAGAAGGAACCACGCGCCAACCGGGCCGTAGCCGTCTTTAAAGCGGGCGGGCACGAAGCGGTTTTCCATGGTGGTCATCTCTGCGCCGACCTGGGCGCACATGGCGTATGTGGAGCCTGCGTTCCATACAGGATACCAAGCGCGCCCCATACCTTCACCTGTCGACCTTGGGCGGAAAATGTTAACCGCGCCACCACAGGCGACCAACATCGTTTTACAGCGGAAAATGTAGATCTTGTTCTCACGAACCGAGAAGCCAACGGCTCCCGCTATGCGGTTTTCATCTTTCTCATCGAGAAGTAATTTAACGATAAAGCAGCGCTCGATAATATTGTCCATACCAAGTGCGTTTTTGGCCGCCTCGGCTACGATGACCTTGTAGGACTCACCGTTGATCATGATCTGCCATTTACCGGAGCGGACCGGCTTTCCGCCGTCGCGCAAGGACTTATCCTCGTCGCCAGCCTGTTTCCATACCGGCAGGCCCCAATCCTCAAAACATTTGACTGTGTCGTCAACGTGACGGCCAATATCGTAGACCAGGTCGTCACGGGTGATGCCCATAAGGTCGTTGGCGACCATTCTGACGTAATCTTCAGGGGTGTTGTCTCCAAGATAGGTATTGATCGCCGACAAGCCTTGCGCCACAGCGCCGGACCTGTCCATAGCGGCCTTGTCCACCAACGTAATCTTATGTTTTCCGTTGGCCCAGCGAACAGCCTCAACAGCGGCTCCGCAGCACGCCATACCACCACCAATTAAAAGGATATCCGTCTCATGCTCTTCGATGACCGGATTCGCTGCAAAATCAGCGTGATAATTCTCTGTAGGTTTAACCATTGTTTATTTCTCCCTCTCCTGCTTATTTCGCAATCGCGGCCAGTGTTGCGCCGGGCTCGGTAAACAAATTGTTATTATCAAGATCCGATTCTTTAGCCTCGGGCCTGCCCTCATAAGTTCTGATGGAGCCTTCAGGCGTAGTCCTTATTGGGAATTTGAAACGTTTTAGTTTTCCATCGCGGAATTTAATGGTCCACATAATGGAGTCGGAAGACCTCATCGGGATCGAAGTTCCACCCATAGGAACGAAATCCGCATACGGACGAGCCTCAATAGCCTGTTGTGGGCAAATCTTGACGCATGAATAACACTCCCAGCATTGCTCCGGCTCTTGGTTTAAAGCCTTCATTTTGTCTTTGTCCAGGTACATTAGATCGTGGGGGCAAATATACATGCAAGCTGTCTTGTCCTGCCCTTTACACCCATCACATTTTTCACTGATAACGAAAGTAGGCATTGATCCCTCTCCATTAAATTATTGTTTACTAACTGTAACTTGTTATATTAATTATGGTTTCTTTACTTAAAAACCATCTTAATGCACCTTGTCAAACACTGGCGTACATGCCGGATAAACTTGAACACACTGTCTAACAGGCACAAACAAAATACGCACCACACTAAACCTGAAGCAAACAAAGAACGATTATGCATATTTAACCTGAAAAAATAAAATAGATTGTTTGGATAGATGCGATAGACTATAGTCTATGCAATATACTATTAGTTATATAATAATATGCTAGATCAGATAACCATACATCAGCTTGATCTCTTCCTGGTTGCAACCAAGCTAAAGAATTTTTCGCGCGCCGCTGATCAAATGTCTATCAGCCAGCCTGCGTTCTCCGCCCAGATAATCAAGCTTGAGAAAATCCTGAATGTCCCGCTATTTGAACGTATAGGGCGAAGAATAGAGCTGACCGAGGCTGGGTCCGTTTTTGAAATATACGCCAGGAAAACTCTCGTAACCTTAAGAGAGGGGAAGCAGGCTATCGATGATATGTCTCAAAAAGTGCTGGGAACGCTTAGAATAGGCGCTAGCACTACGATCGCCAACTATATACTTCCAAGCTACCTCGGCAAATACAAGAAATCTTACCCACTGGGTAAAGTGGAAATGATCGTGGGGAACACAAATCAGATCGAGCAGTCCCTTCTCCGCAACGAAATCGATATGGGGCTTGTGGAAGGCCCGGTGCGGCACAAAAATATAAAAATTTATTTTTTCAAAAAAGACGAGCTTGTCCTAATCCTCGCCCCGGATCACAAATGGAGAAAAAAGAGCTTAATAACCCTGGAGGAACTTAAGGAAGAGCCTTTGATACTCAGGGAACGTGGCTCCGGCACACGGAAAGTCTTTATGGACATGGTAGATAAAACACATACAAACCTGAACATCACCATGGAGCTTGGAAACACCGAGGCTATAAAAAAATCGGCCCAGGCCAACCTCGGCGTGGCCGTTATGAGTAGCTCGGCAATAAAACAGGAAGTGGAAATCGGCTCTTTGACAGCGGTAACTCTAAAAGGAATCGAAAACGAAAGAAAACTGAACCTTATAATCCTTGCCAATAAATATTTGTCCAACCCTTTAAAAGCTTTTATATCTATTCTGAACCCGAAAGAAAAAGTTGAAGGAGTCAATTCATAAAATAACAGAACTTTTTTGTTGATCCTGTCAAGAAATCCAGGTTATTATCCTGTCAAAAATTACGCCAACCTTAATTCTCCCAATTCAACTTCATGCTAAAGATATATAATGGAGCTGATGAAAGAAAAAATGTTGAAAAATGAATGATGAAATAAAAGATACTGACCAGTCCGAAGAAAGCCCGGACGAAACATCTGGCGTCACAGGGCAAAGCGAAGAGGTGAAAGCCTACTTCAGAGAAACTCATGAGGCCCTTGAGAAACTTGAAAAAGTTGAATGGCGCGACAAATTCAATTTCCGTTGCCACAAAGGTCTCGATTGCTGGACAGCCTGCTGTAAAAACTCGTTGATTTTCCTTACTCCATATGATGTTCTGCGACTAAAGCAAAAGCTTGGCGTAAGGTCGGATGAATTCCTTGAAAAATATACCGAGGCGACTGTCGACCCTGGGTTTGGGCTTCCATCTCTTCGCCTGAAAATAGTAGAAGGCGAAGGATGCCCATTTGTCTCCCCGGACGGTTGTGGGGTATATTCTGACCGGCCGACTTCATGCAGATTATATCCTTTAGGTTCCGCGGTATCTTCCGGGTCCGGCGCGGCGGAGTCTCAGCGCACCCATTTTAAGGTAGAGGAAGATTATTGCCTTGGATGGGGGGAAAAGGACTCGTGGACTGTGGAAAACTGGGTAATCGATCAGGACGCCACCGACTACAATATGTACAACGAAATGATGATCCGCCTGACATTAAGCCCTAAGCTTGTTGCCCCAGACAAGCTCGATGATAAAAAGCTCAGCATGTTCTATATGGCTCTTTATGATCTTGACCGGTTTCGTGAATTTATTTTCGATACGTCCTTTCTTTCTAAATTTGAGGTTGAAAAAGACATTGTCGAAAAAATCAGGAGTCAGGACGAAGAACTCCTGCGCTTTGGTATGAGATGGGTTGAGTTTTCTGTCATGGGTATGCCCACCATGGATTTGAAGAAAAAATGAGTCTTCAACAAAAAAATATAAAATTTCTCATTGCCGACGATAGCGCCCTTGTAAGAAGGATGGTTACATCGTCATTGGAACAAATGGGCTTTTCCGAGTTTGACGAGGCCTGTGATGGCGCTGACGCGCTATCAAAACTTGATTCCAGTAAGTACGACCTTGTTATTCTGGATTGGACGATGCCCAAAATGACGGGGTATGACGTTCTGCGCGAAACACGCGCCAACAAAGGGACCAATCAAAACACACCGGTTATAATGGTCACCGGAGAAGTGGCGAAAAAGAAAATTGTGGATGTTTTAAAGCTTGGCATCAGTGGTTACATCATGAAACCTTTCGATTCCGCTATATTTGAAAAAAAAGTTATCGAGGTTTTAAAAAAGCCGTAGATACGGCTGATTCCTTGAAATTCAAGGTCTCGATACATCACTTTTGCCAATTTCCAGCATGTAAAATATTTGAAAGATCAGCATTTTTAAATATCCAGGCAATGCGCGAACTTTTTTCACGCGATTTCCCAAATCTCAATCCTCAGCCCCGGACAATAACTTAAAGGTTATAATAATTCGCTCGAAGGAAGAGTAGTTATAAAAAGGTTTTCGCCACTTTTTACAAAGCGATGAAAAAGAGTTGACACGACGGGGAGCATACTCTAAACTTCAATATTTTTCGGTGAGTAGGGCACATGTTGACGGCGGCTTCTTTTGAGGCCGCTTTATTAGTTTCAACAGCAACATAGAAGGCCCATATTATAAAAGGAGAACTAGTTGCCGACTATTAATCAGTTGGTCCGTAAGGGGCGTCAAAGCGCCATTAAGAAGACCAAAAGCCCTGCGTTGACAAAGTGTCCGCAGCGACGTGGAGTGTGTGTTCGCGTGTATACGTCTACACCTAAAAAACCGAATTCGGCGTTGCGGAAAGTAGCTCGGGTCAGGCTTACAAATGGATATGAGGTTACAACCTACATCCCTGGCGAAGGGCACAACTTGCAGGAACATGCGATCATTCTCCTTCGCGGCGGCAGGGTAAAAGATCTTCCGGGCGTTCGGTACCATGTGGTTCGTGGAACGCTGGACACCCTTGGTGTGGAAGCTCGTAGGCAAAGCAGATCAAAATACGGCGCGAAAAAGCCGAAAAAGAAATAGTAGGAACAGAAAACAATGTCAAGACGACGTATAGGCGCAAAACGGGAACCGGTGGGAGATCCGAAATACGGAGATATTTTGGTGAGCCGTTTTGTCAATGTCATTATGAAAAAGGGAAAGAAAAGCCTGGCGGAGCGTATTTTTTATAGCGCGCTGGACCAGGTGAATGAGAAAATGGACGACGAACCGCTGGAAGTGTTTAAACGTGGCGTCGACAATGTCAAGCCTCCCCTTGAAGTCAAATCAAGACGTGTGGGCGGGTCCACATATCAAGTGCCTATAGAAGTTAAATACGACAGGCAAATAGCCCTGGCTTTGCGTTGGATCATAGCAAATGCCCGCAAACGCGGGGAACGTGGCTTTCATAACCGCCTTGCTGGTGAAATCATGGACGCGGCAAACAGAACTGGCGGCGCGATTAAAAAAAGAGAAGACACCTTGAAGATGGCGGAGGCCAACAAGGCTTTTGCCCATTACAGGTGGTAAAGTAGGAATTTCAGACAATGGCCCGCAAAACATCCTTAGACAGAGTCCGTAATATCGGAATAATGGCTCATATTGACGCCGGCAAAACCACCACCACAGAGCGCATCCTGTTCTATGCGGGAATTACGCACAAGATTGGCGAAGTCCACGAAGGGACTGCTGTGATGGACTATATGGAGCAGGAGCAGGAGCGTGGCATAACCATTACTTCAGCCGCTACCACTTGCGATTGGAAAAAACACTCCATAAATATTATCGATACGCCAGGTCATGTGGATTTCACCATGGAGGTCGAGCGTTCGTTAAGAGTTCTCGATGGAGCTGTAGGCGTTTTCTGCGCTGTCGCAGGCGTGGAACCGCAATCGGAGACCGTCTGGCGGCAGGCTGACAAATATAACGTTCCACGTATCGCGTTCGTCAACAAGATGGATCGTATCGGGGCGGACTATTTTTCCGTAGTAGAGGAGGTGCGTGAGCGCCTTGGTCACAATGCCGTTTCCATTCATGTCCCGGTTGGCTCCGAGGGGGATTTTTCTGGTTTTGTCGACCTTATCACAATGAAGTCGATTATATACACAGATGACGATATCCATGGCTCGACCTTCAAGGAAGAAGAGATATCTGGCAACCTTATGGATGTGGTAAATGAAGAGCGTGAAAAGCTGATGGAAGCATTGGCCGACCTGGATGACGACCTGATGACCGCCTACCTTGGAGGTGAGGATATAAGCGAAGAGAAAATAAAAGAAGTAATTCGCAATGGCGTTATCGAAATGAAAATTATTCCGGTTCTTTGCGGCTCCGCCTTTAAAAACAAGGGGGTACAGGCTCTTTTGGATGCTGTGGTGGATTTCATGCCTTCACCGGTCGACATCGATGATGTGGAGGGAGTGAACCCGGATGATGAAAATATAGAAAAGCGCAAGCCTCTGGACGAAGAGCCTTTCTCCGCGCTGGCGTTTAAGATCGTCGCGGATCCATTTGTAGGGCAACTTACGTTTTTCAGAGTGTATTCCGGTGTCTTGGAGTCTGGCTCATACACCATGAACAGTAACAAGGGTAAAAAAGAGCGCATCGGGCGAATTTTAAAAATGCACGCCGACAAGCGTGAAGATATCAAAGAAGTGCGAGCGGGAGATATCGCAGCCGCCGTGGGGCTTAAAAGCACTACCACTGGCGACACTCTGTGTGACAACGCTCACGCTATCGTGCTGGAGTCGATGGAATTTCCGGAGCCTGTTATTAAGGTGGCGATTGAGCCTAAGACTAAAGTGGAACAGGAAAAACTCTCTGAAGGGCTTGCTAAGCTTGCCAAGGAAGACCCGACTTTCAGGGTCAATGTCGACCATGAAACCGGGCAGACTCTTATCGCCGGAATGGGAGAGCTTCATCTGGAGATTCTCGTAGACCGTTTAAAGCGGGAATATGCTGTGGACGCCAATGTTTCAAAGCCGATGGTGGCTTATCGTGAAACAATAAAAAAGGCCGCGAAGGCTGAAGGTAAATTTGTCAGGCAGTCTGGCGGACGTGGTCAATATGGTCATGTATTATGTAATGTGGAGCCTTCGGAACCTGGCGAAGGGTTTGTATTCGTAAATAAAATAGTCGGCGGATCCGTGCCGAAAGAGTATATTAACGCTGTTAAGAAAGGCGCTGAAGAAGCGCTAAACACCGGTGTGCTGGCAGGCTATCCTGTGGTGGATGTGAAAGTCACCCTTTACGACGGATCCTATCACGAGGTGGATTCATCGGAAATGGCTTTCCAGATAGCAGGCTCAATGGCATTAAAGGATGGCGTGAAAAAAGCTTCACCGGTTCTATTGGAGCCTATTATGGACGTGGAAGTAGTTACTCCTGAAGCGTACATGGGTGATATAATGGGTGATTTGAGTTCGAGACGCGGCAAAGTATTGGAAATGGGAGAGCGCGCAAACGCAAAGATCGTAAAGGTCGCGGTGCCTTTATCCGGCATGTTCGGATACGCCACCGACGTACGGTCGATGTCGCAAGGGCGAGCGACCTATACTATGCAGTTCGGGCGTTACGAGGAAGTTCCCAAGAATGTGGCGGAAGAAATTATAGCCAAATTTACCGGCAAACAAGCGGAACAAGTAGCTTCATAAGGAGAAGATTTAAAGGTTATGGCTAAAGAGAAATTTGACAGGTCGAAGCCTCATGTTAACGTGGGGACAATAGGTCATGTTGACCATGGCAAGACGACGTTGACAGCTGCGATAACAGAGGTGTTGGCTAAGAAGGGT
>UOGA01000222.1_pt1 | contig 12277 bp, 11 predicted proteins | sample 1989841 | NCBI WGS metagenome assembly UOGA01 (sample SAMEA4712198, study PRJEB27164) | hydrothermal vent metagenome | biome: marine basaltic hydrothermal vent biome; feature: marine hydrothermal vent; material: mineral | place: Pacific Ocean | collected 2011-06-14/2011-07-23 | depth 1691 m | reverse complement strand
TGCCCGGAGCTTGGTTACCGTGAGGTTTTTAACATCGCGCCGAAACCTTTCATATACCAGAATCTCGGTTATCTGAAAAAATAGTCTTTATTCTATGTTTGTGTAACTGTTTGCCAGGTGTTTAAATCATGGCCGCTATAATAATTTACTTCGATACAAGCTCTCTTAACCGGTTAAATAACGATAGCAACAAAGAAATTATTATCAAAGCTCTTAGGTCATCACGTTTCCAAACTGTCATAAGCGCCATGAACATTGCTGAATTGTCTTTAACAAGTGATAAAACACAAAGGACCAACTTGCTAAGAATGGCTCATAAGTTACGAAAAAAGCATTTGCCCCTTGCTTGGCCAGAAGATTTACTAAGAAACGATCTTGACAGGTTTGTTGGCCGTCGGATGAAGAGGAAGATTGTTTTAGACGACAAATATAAGGGGATAAATATCGGCTTAAAGCATCCCGAATTAATTGGTGATATAGAGCTAGAAGAGGTGCTTAATTGGAAAGATTCCTCTATTTAATCGTGTGGCGTGATGTTACCACCGTGCCGTTGATCCCTCACCCCTTCGACCTTGCATGCAACTGTTCCTTAACACGGAGCGTGAGATTCTTCCCCTCGACGGGAGGGGACCGAGGGGAGGGCGCTAAAGATCATTCACCCCCACCTTACTCCTCCCCCCTCAAGCGTTTTTTCGATATCAGGAAAAAACACAAGGGGGAGGAAATTCAAGTTGCATCTTCTTTACGTGCAGGGGGAGTGCAAGATTTCCCCTCCTTTCCGAGGAGGGGTGGCTGGACCACGCCCAGACGGGGTGGTGTCCTATTAAATAAAAACAACTCCCACCTCCTCGACCTGAAAAGCGATAAGCTTTTCGGGCCATTCCCCCTCAGAAAGGAGGAGAGATTTGCGTTCCTTCTCGACTGTGGCGAGCTGATCTTCCCTTCGAAAAAGAGGAGGGATTAAATAAAGCGCTTACACCATGTAAAACGATAACTAACATCTAACTTTTGTCATTATCGTCGAGCCGGTCTTAAACAGCTCTTTGAGTCTTTCCGGTTTGCGTCCGTTTAAAATAAATACGTCCCATCCCGGTTCAAGACAGCTGACGAAAACAGGATCGACAACGCCTGATTTTTTTAGCGACGCTTTGCTCACTATTTTCTTCAGCTTGCCGTTTTCAAAAATCCCGTCTACGCTTTTCAACATTACAAGTCCGCCGATTCCAAGATAGCGGCACACTTCGGCTGATATGGTGTCTGATGTCGCGTCCCAGGAAGCCTCGATCCGCTTTTGACCGACGGCGTAAGGGTAGGGGATGAACACCGGCGTCGCAGACGCTTTAAGCGCGGCCTCTACCTGGGATCGGTTATGCGCCACGATCCCGTTTTTAAATCTTTCCGCAAGCTCATATCCGAACTGCCCGGTGGAGATGACAGCCTGGGCATGCGCGGTTTTGTCTGAAGTTTTGCGGCGGATCGACCGCGCCCGGATAAAATCGGCGAACGCGCCTCCTCCGGGGACTATAACAATCCGAAGTTTTAATGAAAGTTCGTCTATTACAGGTGTCAGTTTCGACAAAACCTTTTCGTTATCCAGGCTACCCGATAACTTAAAGACCCACCGTTTGCGTCGAAATGTCACTTGATAGTTTTTATCTGCGCCGGAGATGATGGCTCGCTCGATAATTTATCTTTATCTACTGCTACTATTATGTATGAATAAGTAGAGCCCGGTTTAAGTTTTTCGACAATGTAAGAAGAGCTTTTGGTGACTCCTATCTTGTGCCTGCCGAAAATGCCGACGGAATAGATCACATAATGATCGATATCCGGCTCCTGGTTTTCTGTCCAGCTAAGAGTCACAGAGCTTTTCGCGGCTGACGCCTCTAGCCCGGAGGGAGCTGATGGAACCGGTTTGGTCGTGGTATCCACAGTTTCAGACGGCTCGCTTACCAGGCCGTCTTTATCTATGGCCTGTGTCTGGTAATAATAAAGCGCTCCGTTTTTTAAACCAGCGTCCTCAAACATCGTCTCCTCTGTAGAGCCGATAGCCCTGAATTTCCCACCCGGTTTTTCCGATCTCAAAATCCGGTAGCTGGCGATATCCGGCTCGGCGTTAGGGGCCCAGCTTAACGTGGTTTCGCCAACTTTGTTTTGCGTCGCGGACATTCCCGCCGGAGCGGTCGGCACAGGCTTTGTGACAGCCTCGACCACCTCCTCGGTCATGCTTTCCACCCCGACCGAGTTTATAGATCTGACGGTGTAGTAATACTTTGTCCCGTCCTTAAGCCTCTTGTCCCAGCCTCCCGCGTCTTTAAACTTGTTCGCGCTACGCTTCCTTATTTTCTTTGTAAGTTTTAGCGAAGCGGGAGACTCACCACGATAAATGGCATAGCCGATAACTTCAGAGTCGTTTAAAGCTTTCCATGAAATCGCAACTTGCTTTACCATGCCAGACACCGCCTGGATCGAGGCAGGCGCCGGAGGCGGCCCGAAAGTGACGCCGCTAACGGGGGCTGTCAGCTCCGATTCCGCGCCGCCGCTGTTGACAGCCGCCATCCGATAATAATACTTTTGCCCGTCGTGGATTTTTTCCCCGCTTTTGTCTTTGTCTGTATATTCGGTTTCCGACCGGTCGGAGATTTCCTTGACGAGCTTATAATCCCCGTCGGCGGCGGTGTTGCGGTATATGCGGTACTTCTTGATTTCAGAATCTGGATGACGATCCCAGGCCAGCGATATTGAGCGCACCGCCGAAGAGACAACATGGAAATTCGCCGGGGGTTTCGGTTTCTGGCGCGACGACCCGGAAACAGGCTCTGTCATGTTTCCGGGTTTATCCTCTTTATTATACGAGACGATCCTGTACCAGTAGGTTTTTCCGTCTTCGAGGTCATGCCCGGTTTTTTTATCAGGTTTATCTATATATTCTTGCGTGTCTGACGATGTTATGCGCGCGATCTGTTTATACTCGCCAGTTCTAGATTCGGAGCGGAAAATCGTGTAACCAACAGTCTCTTTATCCTCGCTCGCCTCCCAGACTAATGGTGTTCGCATGATAGAGCCTGAGATGGCGGCAAGCCTTGTGGGAGGATTGGGGCCTCCCTTGGCGATCACAAACCCTGTCTCCGAAAAATCAGAAAGCTCGTTTTCGTAATTGTACGCTTTGATTTTATAGAAATATTTTTTTCCATCGACCAGTTTATCTTTTCTCGACCCTTTGTCTATCGCCTGAATCTCGCTTCTTTCGGTGACTTTTTTAAACTTCTCGAAGGGCCCCTGGGGTTTATTGGACCGGTATATGTAATAGCCTTTCACTTCGGGTTCGGGGTTCTGGCTCCATGTCACTGTTATCACCTGGAACTTCTCCGAGTATCCGCCCACTCCGGTCGGCGGGCTGGGACGAAGCCGGATAAAGTCGCCCTTTTGTATCGAGTATTTTTTCTTTTCCTTTATGATCCTGGCCTCTGACGACGTGGGGCCGGGAATCGTGATCTTTACTTTTCCCTTTAGCTCCTGGTTGACGGCCAGCGTCATGCCGCTTTCAGGGTCTATTACTTTCTCGTCTGCGCTGAAAACTGTTAAGACCTGATCTTTTTTATACCCCTTCATGGTTCCGACATTGACTCTCACCGTCTTTGTCCATTTATCTTTCTTCTTTTTTCTCTCGACGATGTAGCCGTTCTTATAAGGAAGCGCTTTGAACATTTTAATAATGTAGGGCGCGGCCTCCCTTCCGGAATACTGGATGTTGCCCGATTCGTCGGCGGCTTCTATATAGTAATAGATATGTTCGGCGCCCATAAAAAGGCTCGGTATGATTACTTTATAGCCTTCGGAGCCGGAGACCTCTTTGAATTTTTCTTCGATGAATTTGTTTTCCCCATCCCGTTTGAAAAACAGTTTTACGTAAGCGAGCTTCTTGTTATCTATAACTTTTGCCTTGATCGCAAGCACGGAGGCGTCGGAGCTTGCTATCACAGGTGTGTGGAAAATTCGCGGCGCTTCCCTGTCGAGTTCGACGACCCGCACATCGAACGGGTTTTCAGGTTTTCCCTCAAAAGTTACGTTGGCGCCGACATCTGTGGCGGTGATGTAATATTGAAGCCCGTCTATTGAAACTTTGTCGCGAGGAGCCACTCCTTCGTAGACTCCTTTTTGAACCTGGTTCATATTTACAAACTCATACTCGGCGGCGCCTTTCCTCCTGAAATAAAGCTTGACCTCCACAACTCCCAGATTGTCCTGCACCGTGGCTTTCACCCGGAACGAGCTTCCCTCTTTGGCCGACTCGGCCCGCTGATGGGTTATGGTCGCCGGTATATCGTCGGTTATTCTAAGCTCCAGATAAAACTCCGACTGTTCGGCCGCGAGCGCTTCGATCTCACGCTCTTCGGTTCTATATCCATCTTTCACTATTTTTAATTTGTGAGCTCCGGCAACAAGATCGTTCACCGGAAGGGGGCTTAACCCCCGCAACTCACCGTCAACATATATGTCCGCGTCCGAGGGATCGGTTTGAACTACAATGGATCCAAGAGAGCGCATTCTGGCCTGGTCGTAAAGCCTGATGACACCGGGCGGGTACTTTTCCGGAGCCAGCTTTTTTTTCGGGTTGAGGAAGACAGCATGCCCAAATTCCTCGTCGGCAAGATCGGCCTGACCCTGGGCGAGGTAAATCATTCCAAGGAGCAGGTGGGCCGACGCTTTATCTTTGCTGTCGGAGATGGACGGCAATACATTTTTTAACAGGCTTACGGCTTGCGCAAAATCTCCTTTCTGATACATGGCTCTTCCCATCTCTATATCCCCGGCGCCCGCTTGGCCCCAGCTTGATTTCGTATCGCCGGTAATCAAGGCTGTGGTCAGCAATACAGCCAGAAAAAATGGCAGGGCTAAAATTTTTCCAATATTTTTCATTATTATTCAACAGCAAGTAATATAACTTTTCTTTTTATCACGATTACGCTCCGATTGTAATCTTCCTGACCTTCTCTTTTGATAACTATCTCATGCGGCCCGATGGCGAGACCGGTGGCGATCACCGGCGTCTCTCCCTCCGCTTTTCCATCGATAAAAACCATCCCGGAAGGTTTTGACGTGATTTTTAACGATCCTGTCTCTCCCTCTATCTGGTCTCCACTTTTCCCGGACGGTTTTGTTAACGCTTCCGCCTCCGTGAATTTGTGAAATATTTCAAGCCGCTCACCCTTTTTGAGCCAGGCCACTTTACTGTATGGCTCAAAGCCGGGATTGACAAGTTTTATGGAGATTTTTCCCTCTTGCGCCTTTTCAATAAGCCTTGGGGTGGGGCCGATTTTATTATTATTTATATAAATGTCGGCCCAGGGAATCGCTGTGACACGCAAAGAGCCGAATCCGAGCTTGTCGAGTTTAGCCGATATTTCGGCGGTCTTCGCGCTTTTGATTTTGATTTTTTTCGTAAAAGAGCGATAACCTGGTTTTTTTATCGTCACCTTGTGGTCTCCGGCCGCAAGCTCGATTTTAACAGGAGCCCTGCCTGATTTTTCTCCGTTGATAAAAACCAGAGCTCCTTTTGGCAGAGAGCTTATTTTTAGAAATCCGTCGGCCAGCTTCATATCGGCGGTGAGTGTTACAAGTTTACCGCTACTGATTTTTATCTCCTTTTTCCACGGCTTAAATGAATCAGCGCGCGCCTCGATGGTATGCTTTCCTGGATCCAGTTCCAGGCTTGTTATCGGAGTCGCGCCAACGGCAATGCCATCTATCGTGATCTCGCTTTCGATTGGCGAGTCGATCGCCACAAACCCTTTAAGAATCGCCACCGGCTCCGGAGCTTCTGGTTTGGCAGGGGTGGCGACGGCTTGTTTCGCGTCTTTTGGCGGATTATCTGGCGTAAGTCTCTCAGGGATCGGCGGTGAGTCTGACGCCGGTTTTTCAGGCGCCTTAACGGCAAGCTCAGGCAGGACTGCCTGACGCTTGGCGCCTTGCAGATACCACCACGCCCCCCCGACCGAAACCGCTATAGACAGCAATGCTATCGCCCACAGCAACCCTTTGCTTTTTTGCGGAGCGCCGTCTGTGGACACGGTATCGCTAACAGCGAAGTCCAACGTCATCGCCGCGTCCGATCCGGTAAGATCGCCGAATCCGTCCGGAAAAGAAGATATCCTTTTAAGGTCGCCTGCGACATCGCCGCCCGACCTGTATCTTTGCTCCGGGTCCTTGGCCATCATTTTTTTTATAACCGCCTCTGCGCTGGAGGATAGGCGCTTGTTGAACGTGGTTGGCGGTAGGGGATCATCTTTTATAATTTTAAAGATAATGCCTGTAAGCGAATCCGCCTCGAACGGTTTCACACCCGTCACCAGCTCATAAAACATGACACCGAGGCTGAAAATATCTGACCTGCCGTCCATAGGCAGGCTTTGAACCTGTTCTGGAGACATATATAGAGGGGAGCCGACCGCATGCCCGGTCTGGGTGACCGACCCGGCGGACTGGAGCCTGGCCAACCCGAAATCGGTTATTTTAACTTTGTCATTTTTCTGAATAAGAATATTTCCAGGTTTTATGTCGCGGTGTATGATTCCCCGCTCATGAGCGAACGCAAGGCCTTCGGCTATCTGGATAATCAGGTTCGCCGCTCTTTTAAACGGCATTTTTTTCTCTTTACGCAAAATATCCGCCAGATCCCGGCCCTCTACAAATTCCATGGCGATAAAACTCATCCCGCTCTGCTCGCCTACGTCATAAATAGTGACTATGCTTGGATGGGTCAGTTTCCCGGCGGCTCTGGCCTCAATATGGAAGCGCTCTATCAATTCTTTTATCCGGCCCGAATCGGCGATATCCTCGAACTTGATAATCTTCAGGGCCACGAGCCGGTCTATTTTCGGGTCTTTTCCTTTCATGACAATGCCCATACCGCCCCTTCCCAGCTCGCTTATAATTTCGTAACGACCAAGGCTTTCAATTTCAGGCATAGTTCAAAAAATCTCGAAAATGAATATCCTGTGGAATTTCAATTGATTTTTTGCGCATAATGAGCGTATAACCCATCAATCACACAGTTTCCACCACCCGCCTAAAGATATGAAAAAAGTATAAAGCCAAAGTAATTGGGTGTCCATGTTATTCCCCTACAATGAGTTACGAAATTACTACTGTAATTGGCGCTATCATAAGCCTAGAATGAGCATTGTAATGAAAACGGTATTAAAGGGCGGCTTTTCCCAGGCTCCGTCTTCTGTTTCAAGGCTCACATACATGTCAAGATATTGACGTTATTGGACTGATGCAAGTTGGTATTAAATTTGCTCTAACAGCTACTGAATATTTGTCTAAAGTTATATAAAGAACATTTATGGATTTATCAACCATAGTTGGTATTGTCGGCGGTCTTGGCGTTATTATAGGCGCCATAGGCCCGGCCAAATTGGTCATTTTTGTCAGCCTGCCCTCATTCCTGATCGTTGTTATCGGGTCAGTAGGCGCGTTTTTAGTTAACTACCCCTTCGCGGATATGAAGGTTTTTATCTCTGTGATGCTCAAGACATTGAAATACAAGACTGTTGAGCCGGACGAGATAATCCCGATGCTGATAGATTTTGGTGGAAAAGCAAGAAGGGACGGGATACTTGTCTTGCAACAGGAATCGAAAAATATAGATAATCCTTTCCTCAATAAAGGAATCCAGCTGGCGATAGACGGCACGGAGCCGCAGATGATTTTGAAAATCCTTGAGACGGAGGTGGAGTATGTCAAAGAGCGCCATCGCCTTGGCGCCGAAATGTCTACGGCCTTTGGCACATACCTTCCGGCTTTCGGGATGATCGGGACTCTTGTCGGGCTGGTATTGATGCTCCAGTCTCTTGACGATCCGTCCACCATTGGCCCGTCGATGGCCATAGCCTTGATTACCACATTTTACGGCGCCTTGCTGGCCAACCTTGTTTTTCTACCGATGTCTGGAAAACTGAAAAAAAGAAGCGCCGACGAAACGCTTCTTATGGAGGTGATGATAGAGGGAATCGTTTCTATAGCCTCTGGCGACAACCCAAGGATCATGGAGCAGAAACTGCACGCTTTCTTACTTCCGAAACTTAGAAAGAGCCAGTTCGACTGATGAAAAATATAAAACGCCCCTTGGGCGCCGAGCGCGGCGATCTTCAAAACAAGATGAACGTGACGCTTATGATGATACTTCTCGCGTTTTTCATAGTGCTCAACTCTCTTTCCGTGCCAAAAAGCGATCGGCGAAAAGCGGCGCTCGGCTCTTTAGTAGGAACGCTCGGTATCTTGCCGGGAGGGCAGTCTCCTATGCAACATGATAAAAAAAACGTCTCCAAAGCCTCGGCGCCGCTTCTTACCGACGCTATCGCCGCCGCCGAGCTGATAGGAGAGTTTGAAGAGTACGCCATACGAAAAAAACTCGGCAGGGAGATAGCCACCATAGTAACCAACAACGGTCTTCAGCTCATTTTGCCCTCATCGCTAATATTCGAAGAAGGCACGGCTGTGATTAAGCCTGCGTCGTATGAGCTGATAGCGCAGGTTGGGAAAGTTCTGAAGAGGATACAGGGGCCGTTTGTGATCGAAGGGCACACCGACAACCTCAAATTTAAATCGGCCAGGTATCCGTCTTCCCTTGACCTGTCGATAGGAAGGGCAGGCGCCATCGCAAGGCTATTCGTAAAAGATATTGAAGTTAATCCAATTAACATAGCTATAGCGGGGTACGGGCCGTACAGGCCTCTTTTTCCCAACGATACGCCGGAGCATATGAAGCGTAACGACAGAATCCGGTTTGTTTACAAGAGAGTTACTTAAAACCAGAGTTTAAAATGGCTATCGCTACAGCTCAGAAGAAGAAAAAGAAAACCAGTGGTGACGAGGTGGATCCTGAGATGTGGATGGTTACTTTCGGCGATCTGCTATCGCTCCTTATAACATTTTTCGTTCTGCTTTTTTCTATGGCCACCCTGGACCAGCAAGTGCTCGAAGATGCGTTTTTTTCAAGTTTCATGGGTGGGGCGGGAGCTTTGTCTTTTGGTCATGGCTCTGCCGTGAAAAACATTAAGGCGGAACGTATAATCTCCAAACGGCAACAGGGTTTAAGAGAGTTTCATGAGTTTCTTCTCGACAAGTCGAAAAGCGATAAAATGCTGACCTCTCTTTCAGGGCTGGCCGAAAGCCTGCTGGCCTTGGATGTGGCCGTAAAAAAAAGAGGCCCCAGCTTTGTCCTGGCGTTCAGGAGCGAGAAGATGTTCGATCCGGGCAAAGTGGAGCTTAAGCCTTCGGTAAAAAAAGCTTTGGTCAAGCTTGGTAATGTTCTCCGGTATTCAGAAACGGAAGTCATGATAGAAGGACATACTGACGATATACAGATATCAACGCCAGAGTATCCGTCTAACTGGGAGTTGTCGGCCACGCGGGCGGCCAGGGTGATGATGTTTTTTATTAATGAAACCGAGGTCGGCGAAAATCGCCTTGGGTCTGTCGGTTATGGGGATACCAGGCCGATTGTCGGAAATATAAATGAAACTTATCGGGCGCGCAACCGGCGGGTGGACATAATAATCCGCCAGGCGACCGAGACATAGGGATGAGATAAACTGGAGGATAGATTATGGCCGAAGAGGAAGAGGCTACAGCCGAGCCGGACGCAGCCGAGGGCAAGGGAGCGTCAAAGGGTAAGAGCAAGATTCTTATCATTATCATTGTACTGCTTGTGGCGCTTGGGGCCGGTGGCGGAGCTGTGGTTTATTTTGTAGTCCTGCCGAAAATGGCGGGCGGAGAGAAGACCGGTGACGCGGAAAAACAGAGCGCCAAAAAAGAAGTGGAGGCTGATGTGGCCTCGCTGGGCGCGACGGCGGAGCTACCTTCTTTTATAGTGAATCTGGGCGGAGGCTCTGGGCGCTATCTTAAAGTTACAGTTGTGCTGAAACTTTCGGCGGAGGATGTCGCAACAGAGATAAAAAACCGGGAGCCTCAAATAAAAGACGCGGTTATCACAGTTCTTTCCAGCAAAACCCCGGAAGAGATACTCTCCGTGCAGGGCAAGTACGAACTGAAAGGAGAGATTATGAAACGAATCAATGTGTTCCTCGCCACAGGCGTGGTCAAGGAGTTATTTTTTGTAGAGTTCGTGGTACAATAGGGGATTGCAAATGAATTCTTTATATTTAATCTTCGAGACAGATTAAATGAGCCAGGTTTTATCACAAGAAGAAGTCGACGCTCTGCTAAGGGGTGTTACCGACGGCGAAATCGAGACCGAAGCCGAGGAGATCGTTGACGACTCTGGCATAGTCCCTTACGACCTGACCACTCAGGAGCGTATCATCCGGGGCAGAATGCCGACCCTCGATATTATCAACCAGCGTTTTTCACGGCTTTTCAGAAACTCTTTGTCGGCGTCTCTTAGAAAAGCGCTCGACATATCCACTGTCTCCACCGACACGGTCAAGTTCGGCGAGTTTGTCAAATCGTTGCCGGTGCCGGCTTCGCTTCACATTTTCAAGATCGAGCCACTGCGCGGTTTCGCTCTTCTTGTCGCCGAGTCGAAGCTTGTTTTCGCTCTTGTAGATACTTTTTTCGGCGGCACTGGCGAAGCGAAAATGAAAATAGAAGGGCGCGACTTTACTATTATCGAGCAACGAATGATTAAAAAAGTCGTTCTTATGGTGCTTGAGGATATGGAGACGGCGTGGAAACCGGTTCACAACGTGACCATGAGTTTTGTGCGATCCGAGGTCAACCCGCAATTCGCCGCGATTGTTCCGCCAACGGATGTTGTGGTGGTGGTCATGTTTGAAGTCGAGCTGGATCAGATAAGCGGAACTTTAACTGTTTGCCTGCCCTATTCAACTATAGAGCCAATCATCGGCAAGCTTAGGGCCGGCTTTCAAAGCGATCAGCTTGAAGTCGATCAGGCCTGGATCAAGCGGCTTAAAGAAAGGTTGAAGGAGGCCAGCGTTGAAGTCGTTGTCGAAATGGGGCAAACAACCCTCACAGGCGGACAATTTATGGATATTAAGATTGGAGACGTAATTGCGCTTGATACGGACACTGATGATGAGATGGTGGTGATGGTCGAGGGTGTTCCCAAATTCAAAGGAAAGCCGGGCGTTATCAAAGGAAACAAAGCTATCAAGATAAGTACGGTGATTCCAAGACCAGGCGCGAGACCAAAAGACGAAATAAAAAAAGAAGAGACTCCATTAAAAGCGTCAGCATAGGTACTTTCAATTATGAGCGAAGAAGAAACCAGCGCGGAAAACGAGGAGGATTTATGGGCGGCGGCGGCCGATGATTTAGCCCAGCAAAGGGAAATGTTGCGAGACGCCTCTCAACCTGCCGCACCAGCCGCAGAAGGACAACCGGCGGGCGAGGAGGAACAGGCCACCGCCGTCGCGCCACCGCTGGAGGCTCCTGAAGCCGCGTCAGACGCGCCTCCTCTCTCTGGAGCCCAGCAAAATGAGATAGGCAGAATTCTCGATCTGCCAATGAACCTGGCGGTAGAGCTTGGACGGACGAAAATGCTGATAAACGATCTGCTCCAGCTTGGTCAGGGATCGGTTATCGAGCTTACCAAACTAGTCGGCGAGCCGCTTGAGGTTCTTGTTAACTCAAGGCTGGTTGCTAAAGGAGAGGTTGTTGTTGTAAACGAAAAGTTCGGCATCAGGATTACCGAGATTTCATCGCCGCATGACAGAATTAAGTCGATGAAATAACCTTCCTCCGAACTGGCTTGTTAATCTGTTGGGCGCCCCCACGCCCCCGCCCCCGCCCCCACGTGCGACACACGAAACCCAAGAGCGGAGCCGCAAAAAATGGAGCCCTCGCACCGCCCCGCGCGACATGCGGAGCGGCTCAATCTTCACTATTAAGCGGCAAAACAACCTCTGTCAAAATTCCATCATATTATTGGCATATCCCTTGCTCTATACCTTTTCAGACGGCTTGCGCGGCATATTTATGGCGCGAGTCAGCGTGTTGAAAAAAATGAAAAGGTGGATAAACAAGGGAAATAACAGTGAAACGGTTAAGGGAACCTCTAATAATTCATTTTCTACTGCAAATGTGTGAAACCGCCTCTAGCTTTGTTGGCGTAACAAAATTGTCCTCAACGTATGTTTCCATACGTTTGCGGGAATGTTGCCTCGCCGCCTTGCCATATGCAATTTCACTCATTTTCGTGACGAAAGTAATTTTTAGAGGTTCCCTACTATTTTTTCTCAACTTTTTCCTTTAATAATGCCGGGAAGTTAGTTTATAATGAATCTAACTT
>UOGA01000016.1_pt1 | contig 12281 bp, 10 predicted proteins | sample 1989841 | NCBI WGS metagenome assembly UOGA01 (sample SAMEA4712198, study PRJEB27164) | hydrothermal vent metagenome | biome: marine basaltic hydrothermal vent biome; feature: marine hydrothermal vent; material: mineral | place: Pacific Ocean | collected 2011-06-14/2011-07-23 | depth 1691 m | reverse complement strand
GTAATAGTCATCGGGCGCGATTCCCGCATACGATTCATTAACAGGGAAGTTACGAACATTTTCGGCTATTCGGAAGATGAATTGATCGGGCTTGATATCAAGATACTTATGCCAGAGAGATTCAGGGCGGATCATGAGGTCGGCATGAAAAGGTACATCAAAACCAGGAAGGCCAGTATATTAGGGAAACGGGTTGAGATGGAAGGCTTGAGGAAGGACGGAACAGTATTTCCTGTTGAAATAAGAATTGAAGAGACAATAGTAGAATCGGAACCCGGCGGAGACAGCTTTTTCACCGGCGCCATACGCGATATTTCAAAACGTAAAAAGGTGTTGATGGCGTTGCGTAATCAGACCCGTCAACTGAAAGAGCTGGACGATTTCAAGGACAAGATGTTCTCGTTCATCTCGCACGACTTAAGATCGCCCTTGACCTCGAATATCGGACTTGTAAACCTCTTGCTGGACAATGGCAAGGAGCCACTTACGGAGAGGCAGCAAAATATACTTAAAACACTTAGAAAATCTATCTTGCATCAACTGAAGCTTGTTGAGGACTTGATAGATATTTCCCGGATCCAGAGAGGCGCCATGGAGATAAAGCGAGGTCCAGCCAAGGCCGGGGATATCATAAAAGAGAGCGTGTTGATGCTAAAACAAATGGCGAAGGATAAAGGAATAAAGATTGTCGTGAACCGTAGCGAGGATATATGGATCAACGTAGATATGGAAAAGATGATCCATGTCGTCAACAACCTGTTGTCGAACGCCATAAAGTTCACCGAGACTGGAGGCAAGGTAACGCTTGACACTATAAGCGATGGTGAAAATGTCGAGATCGTGGTTCAAGACAATGGCGTGGGGATGGATGCTGAACGCCTTGAGAAAATATTTGATCTGTCGGAAAAAGTATCCACGTTCGGCACGGCGGGAGAACGTGGCACAGGTCTTGGGCTCTCCATCTGCGAGGAGATTACTTCACTTAACAATGGTAAGATTGTTATAGAATCGGAACCAGGCAAAGGCTCAACCGCGAGGCTGAAATTTACGCGTTGTAAAGAGCCGGTTTGATTTGCGAGAGATTTTATTTCCAGACTGTCAGTAAGTCGAATTTAACAAAAAATAGCAGGTATCATACCTTTTTTCTTGCTATTATGAGGGTAAATTATATCTAACCTTTTGTAATTGTTAACTGTTCATCATTTTTGCTTTATTTTCGTTTACTTTTAGGATTGTTCCGATATAATTAAATCCAGTTAAGGAAAATATTAACCTGAACAGCCTAAAAGGAGAGCCGATGGCCAGGGAAAATAACGATAAAAAAAGGGCGTTGGAAAACGCATTTACGCAAATTGAAAGGCAGTTCGGCAAAGGCGCCATCATGCGTCTTGGCGATGATTCCAACCTCAGTGAGCCTATAGGCGTTATTTCCACAGGGTCTTTATCGGTCGACGCCGCTCTCGGTATTGGTGGAGCGCCGAGGGGTCGTGTTGTGGAGATATTCGGACCAGAATCCTCAGGTAAAACGACGTTGACCCTGCATATAATCGCAGAAGCGCAAAAAATGGGCGGGCATGCGGCTTTTATAGACGCAGAGCACGCTTTCGACCCTTCATACGCCAATAACCTTGGCGTCGATATAGACAACCTGATAATCTCCCAGCCGGATAACGGAGAGCAGGCTCTTGAGATCGCGGAGACGCTTGTACGCTCCGGCGCGATAGACGTTATCGTTGTGGATTCGGTTGCAGCCCTTGTGCCGAAATCGGAGCTTGAAGGCGATATGGGCGACGCCCAGATGGGATTGCAGGCGCGTCTGATGAGCCAGGCGTTGCGCAAACTTACCGCAATCATATCAAAGTCGAAAACCTGTCTTATATTCATCAACCAGCTTCGCCAGAAGATTGGCGTCACTTTCGGCAATCCGGAAACCACAACAGGTGGAAACGCTCTTAAGTTCTATTCCTCCGTTCGCATCGATATTCGCAGGATAGCGGCTATCAAGGATCAAGGGGAGCCTGTCGGGAATAGGACACGCGTTAAGATTGTTAAAAACAAGCTAGCCCCTCCATTCCGTAACGCTGAGGTAGATATGGTGTATGGCGAAGGTATCTCCAAGGAGGGCGATCTTATCGACCTTGGTGTGGAGCATGGCTTCGTGCAGAAATCTGGAGCGTGGTATTCCTATGGCGAAGAGCGAATAGGGCAGGGGAAAGAGAACGCCAAGAAGTTTATGAGGGACTATCCGGAGACTGCGTTTGAGCTTGAAAACAAGCTGCGTGAAAAAATGGGCCTACCGCTCGCCGAGGAAGCTCCCGTGGCCCCGAAGAAGCCCGCTGTCGAAGTAGTCGAAGCGTAACGCAAGTTTATACTGTGGTCATGGCTGAAAAGCCGTCCTGTTTAGCCCAGGCGTACAGATACCTTTCCAGGCGCGACCACTCCGCCCATGAACTGCGCGTAAAACTCCGCGCCAAACAGTTCGACAAAGCCGATATCGATAAAACTATCGAGCGGCTAGTCGAACGTGGTTATATCGACGATATCCGTTATTGCCTGAGTTTCGCCAACGCAAGAGTTAAAAAGATGCGTATCGGCCCGCAAAGGCTTAGAATAGACCTTATACGCAAAGGTTTCGGCGATGAGATAATAGAAAAAGCGCTGGAAGCTCAGTATGGAGCTGATGATGGCGAATGGCGTGTTGCGATGGAGGCGGCGATTAAAAAAACACGGACGTTCAAGCGGGGACTGGATAAGAAATCGATGCGCCGCAAGTTATACGATCACCTCGTCCGACGCGGATTTTCCGGCGAGACGGCAAGAGGAATCGCGTTTGAAAAACTGGATGAATTAATAGAAAGCGATTGATATTAATTGAACATACCACCCTTGTTTTTTGAGACATACGCTTTTATAGTCGGACTTTGCGTCGGCAGTTTTTTGAACGTTGTCATATACCGCATGCCGATGAATATCTCCGTCGTCAGTCCTGGCTCCCACTGCCCGGAATGCGGCTCCCCGGTCCGCGCTTGGGACAATATCCCCCTTGTAAGCTGGGCGCTTCTCATGGGGCAATGCAGGGATTGCGGCGTTACTATCTCCTCACGATATTTTTTTGTGGAGCTTTTAACCGGTGTGTTGACTTGGGTGGTTGCCAGAGAGTTTGGCATTGCTCTCGAAACGCTTTTCTACCTTCTTTTGGTATGGGCGCTTATAGCGGTTACTTTTATTGATTTCGATTTTCAGATCATTCCGGATGAGATCACGGTATACGGAACCATATTCGGGCTGGCGATCTCACCTATACTCCCGATTGGTTTTCAAGGCGCGTTAATCGGCGCGGTTCTCGGCGGCGGAATATTTTATCTTCTTGCGATGGCGTATCCGGGAGGGATGGGCGGAGGCGACATAAAACTTATGGCCGGTATCGGGGCTTTTCTCGGGTGGAAGCTTGTGTTGCTAACTATAATTCTTGCTTCAATATTGGGCGCGGTCGTTGGAATAATAGCGATGATAGCGTTTGGTAAGGGGCGGAAGGACAGGATACCTTTCGGCCCGTTTCTCGCCATTGCGGCATTGATATCGTTGTTGTGGGGCGGGGATATTATTGCGGCGTATTTGGCGACTCTAGGATAACCCGACGCTAGCAGACTATTGAAAAAATAGCCACGCTGTCATTCTGAGCAGAGCGAAGAATCTCAACTGTTGATTTCAAAATGTTGTGAGATTCACTTCGTGTTTGAAGCCAGCTTCGTCGCCTAAAGCCTCCTAAGAATGACAAATTTTATTCATACAAACGCGAAAGCGCTTCGTCCAATATCTCGGCGCCTTTTACGATTCGCGTATTATAAACCGCGCTAAGCAGAGGCATTTTAAAATCGCCGCTTCTATTTACCAGCCGGACGGCGTCCTTTTCCGTGGTGACGATATATTCCGCTCCGCAACTATCAGCTTCATTGGCGATCGTCTTTATATCGGCGTCGGAGTAATGATGGTGGTCAGGAAAAAACCTGCGGCCTGCGATCATATGCCCGATATCCTCCAATGATCGTATAAAACGCTCTGGCGCGGCCACTCCGCAAAACGCGTAAACAGGGCCGGAAGGAGGCGCCTCCCGATTGCGCATGACGTCGGCAAACCCTGTTATCTCGCCACGTGACAAAATAACAGGTTTATCATTTCCGGCATACTGTCGGGCAACCACCGCAATTTCCGCAAATTCTTCGTCGGGAACAAATTCCGTCGCCGTAAACGCGATTATATCCGCCCGTTTTGCTCCGTCGGCGTGTTCTCTCAGCACACCTCTTGGTGTTAAATGTCCGTTGCCGAAAGGGAAGTTGACTGAAAGGAGCAGTATATTCAGGTCGCGGCCCAAGCGTCTATGCTGATATCCGTCGTCCATTATAATAATTTCCGTTCCATATCGTTTAACCATTTCCCTGGCGCCTGCCAGCCTGTTTGGAGCGCATACAACAGGGATGCCGTGAAGTTTGCGGGCGAGCATATACGGCTCGTCGGGGGAAAGCGGGGGAGGGGCGGTGATGTTTACGCCATCGGATATTATTTGTATCGGCGCAATGGCGGCTGTTCCATATCCTCTTGAAAGAATGCCGATTCGCCTGCTACGAAGTTTCTCCGCGACAATCTCTACAAATGGCGTTTTACCAACTCCGCCGACGGTGAGAGCGCCGACACATACAACTTTGCAAGGAGCGGATTTTGGCTTGAATATTCCCTTGTCGTACAGGGAGTTACGCAACCCAGAGCCAAACCCGTAAATGGCTTCCGCCACAGCCAGAGGAGCCGCTAAAATGCCCGGCTCATCCAGCCCGCGCATGATGCGTTCCACACGGGTTCTAAGGGATGTCATTCTGGGGCCGCGCTAGTAAAAATTGATGAGATCCTTCGCTTGCGCTCAGGATGACAATAGCAGACGATGTCATTGCGAGGAGGCGTAAGCCGACGTGGCAATCCCGTGTGCATAATAAGATTGCCGCACCCCCTTTGGTCGTTCGCAATGACAAATAATCTTCATTAAACCATTGTTTATTTTACGCTGGGGTGGCGTTTTATTGCGTCTTCCTGCATGGAGGAGAAAGTGTCCTGTACATATGAGGCGGAAGACCAGAACATGAGATTAGGCCCATCCAGATTTTTGCACTCATTGGAGGTCACAACCCCGTCCCCGTCAGTGTCATAAGTCTCCGCTCTACATTCTGGCGTATCAGATATTGGGTCGAATGTTTTGCCAGAGCGTTCTGTCGGGTGGTAAAGACCGAGATAGTGTCCTACCTCATGAGCTATAGTCGCTCCCTGGACTAAAAGTTGAGCGGGAGGCATCTGTGTAAAACCACCCATAGTGCTCACAACAACTCCTGAATGGGCGGTTCCCTGTAAAAGCGGAATCCCTGGGATACCGCCAGCTCTACCCAATAACCCGCTTCCCATGCTAGTAACAAAAAAGAGGTTTAGATAATCGTTACCGGTCTGCGAAGAAAGCCTGAAAAGATCATCAAGATCATCCGGTTGTTTGTTTACGTTGCTGTCGGTAGACATATCGGGAAAAGTCAGCAGTTCGGCCTGGCTTCCTGTTAGTTCACGAATATTAACGTTTCCAATCGTTACCCCGGCATTCTCCATGATTCTCTTAAATTCATCTATAATGACGGCGAGGTTTTTGTCGTCCGTCCCAGTATAATCCTGGATTGCCACTATCCATACGTTAACATCGAGCTTGGAGCCAAGCCCGGTCTTTATAATCGTGTAAATTGAAACCTCTTTAGACCCCTCAGACACAAAAGTCGACCCAACATTTGCGATCTCAAACGACCATTCACCGGAATTAAAGGCGTAATCGGAGCTATGCGGGATGGTAAAAGATAAGGCGCTCTGTCCAAAATTTTCGGTGGAATTGCGTCCTACCAGGTCGTTACTGGAGTTCCATACCACCATCTCGGCTCCTGTCGGGTCAGTGATGCTATAGATGTCAATATCAGAAGCGTCGCCACCGTCGGCGATTATGGTCAAAGAACTTGCGTCTGATGGAACAGAGACACGGAAAGGGTTAGTCACTGTGCCTGTCGGCAATGTGAGGCTGTCAACTTTCTCCAAACTAGTGGAGGAAGTTCCCCCATCTTCGCTACATCCGGCTATCGACATACCGGCCAAAAGCGCCAAGGCGGCGATAAAATATTTGTTCACATGCTTGCGATCAAAAATCGATAACAGAAATTTGTATGTAGGCATCTATTCAAACGCTCCACTAAGGAAAGGGTTATTGGCTTTTTCATAGCCTATACTGGTAGGCTCGCCGTGGCCGGGATAGACTGTGATATCGTCCGGCAATTTGAAAAGAGTCGTCTTGATGGAATTTAACAGCATCGGGCCGTCGCCTCCCGGCAGATCGCTTCTGCCGATCGACATGCGAAACAAGGTGTCTCCTGTAATCAGGTTTTTGCCGAAAAGAAGGCATATGCCGCCTTGTGTATGGCCGGGAGTGTGCAATATCGTAAAAGAGAGGCAGGGGCAGATATCCACCTTGGCTCCATCTTCAATAAATTCGTTCGCTTCGGGAGACGGCTTGACGCCTATATATTGCGCCATGTCCACCATCGCCTGATTCGTCAAAAGCTCGGCGTCGTTTTTATGCAGAAGGAGAGGAGCGTTTGTGGTGTCCTTGATCTTTTTTATGCCTCCCGTATGGTCGGCGTGAGCGTGGGTGAGAATGATTTTATCAATTTTCCACCCCTTACCATCTATTACGCTTAATATACGGCTTGGGGAATCGCCCGGATCTATGACGGCGCAGAGGTTATGCTCGTCACAACCAACTATATAACAGTTGACCTCAAGCGGCCCGACTGTGAGCGTGTCGATTTGAATAGTCATAAGTACCTTGTAATGGGAATTGAGATCCTTCGCTTACGCTCAGGATAACAGAGGGCGGCTCATGAACCGCCCCTACCACAACTCTGTTTGTCATTCTGAGGAGCTTTAAGCGACGAAGAACCTCACCGCAATAAAAAATGAAATCAAACAAACTAAAAACGCTACCTTTGCCAAAATATTTATTTTATTGTAATTCAGCGTTGGGTGGAACAAAAAACGACAACAACGCCGCCGCCTATATGCTAAACTTTGACGATATACTATAGAGAAAGTTATTTTGTAATGCCGGAAAATGCTGAAGACGAGCTCATAGCTCATGAAGCTCCTCCTTCAAGTAAGTCTCCTGCGGCCGGCGCAAAACTAATTGTTTTCGCCATTCTCGTTATCGCTATTATCGCCATCTTTAAATTCACGGGAGTTGGATATTATTTCAGCAGGGAGTTTATTTCCGCCTTTCTTGACAAAATAGGAGCTTGGGCGCCCGTAGGTTTTATGGCGATATATGCTGTGGGTACAGTCCTGGGAGTTCCAGGCACTATACTAACGATTCTTGGCGGAGTAATTTTTGGAACCATACTGGGCACAATACTTGTTGTAACCGGAGCCACCATTGGCGCATGCGGCGCTTTTTTCGTGGCGCGTGTTCTTGCCCGTGATTTTGTGGAGCAGAAGTTCGGCTCCGCCCCGTGGTTTAAAAAGTTCGATGAGGGGATAGAGCGTGAGGGGCTCTTTTTTGTTCTGTTCGTGCGTCTTGTGCCTCTTTTCCCGTTCAACGGTATAAACTTCGCTTCCGGACTCACAAAAGTAAAATTCAGGGACTATTTGATCGGAACGGCAGTCGGGATAATCCCGGGAAGTTTTGTATTCGTATACGCCGCCTCCACAGCCGCAGAAGCCGCCACGGAGGGAAAGCTAAGCCCGGAATTGTTCGTAGCGTTGTTGTTGCTGGGGTTTTTGGCTATTGTTCCGATTCTATATAAAAAATATAAAGTAAAAAAAGAAACGGGCAAGGGCGAAGAATAATATATTGATCTTGTTCAATTGAAGCTGGCGGCAAGGTTCGTTATAATACATTATGGGAAGTGTATAGCAGAGCATTTACGACGCCCCCATGGTATTCATCATTGGAACAACTGTTTATTTAGTCATGGGAATAAAAGACTATGTATGATTGTGTGATTATCGGAGGTGGCCCTGGCGGAATCACGGCCGCTATATACGCCATTCGGTCCGGAATGAAGACCGTAATAGTGGAAAAGCTTGGCGTGGGCGGGCAGATAGCCATGTCTGACATTATCGAGAACTATCCAGGGTTTCCATCAATCTCCGGCATGGAGCTGATGAAGCATTTCGAGGAGCATGCAAAGTCTATAGACGCGGAAATAAAAAATGCCGACGTTACCTCTATTGAGTTAAATGGCGATACAAAAATAGTCCATACGACTACAGGAGATATCGAAGCAAAAGCGGTAATCGTTGTCACTGGCGCGGAGCCTAAAAAGCTGGGGTTTAAAGGCGAGGGCGCATTTACAGGGCGCGGCATATCCACATGCGCCACATGCGACGGCCCTTTTTACAGGAACAAGCCGATCGCCTTGATAGGAGGCGGGGATACAGCCGTCAAGGAATCTATCTATCTGTCGAAGATCGCTTCGAAGGTATACCATATTCATAGGCGAGACCGGTTCCGGGCGGAGAGTATCCTTCGTGAAAGGATAAACTCGAAAGATAATATCGAATTTCTTTGGAACCACACAACGGAAGAAGCTTTGGGAAATGAAAGCGGCGTTACAGGGATCAGGGTTAAAAGCCTTGAAACCGGTGAGACGAAAGAGATAGAAGTCGACGGTATTTTTGTCTTCGTCGGTATAACTCCGAACACGGGCTTTATCGACTGTGAGAAGGATGATCAAGGGTTTATTGTTGTAAACCAGAACATGGAAACCTCCATTCCCGGCGTTTACGCCGCAGGCGATTGTCGTGTAACGCCTCTAAGACAAGTTGTCACAGCTGTTGGAGACTCCGCGATAGCCGCTTTCAAAGCTGAGGAATATGTGTCTGAGATGGAGGGCAATTCCTATAACAAGAATTTCAGCGCCAAATAGTCGAAGTGAAGCTTTTCTTACCGTTGCCGTCGGGCCTTTCCGGCAAAAGATATAATGTTAATGTGTTGCCATAACAATGACCGCTTCCTTATACGTCCAAAATAAAAACGCCTGGATTAAGTACAATCAAAGCAGAGTTGACAGGGCGTTTGAGATCAATCAGGAAAAAAGCCGTCTGGCTTTTCATGTCATCCCGTTCCTTTTACAACGCAACGACCCCGATCTCCCTGGATATATCGAAGGGAATTATAAACCTGTAGGGATAAGCCGGTATGCGCCGGATAAGGGCGCGATGGAGTCAGTGAGGCGGAGCTTCCCAAGAATCAATTTAAACAAGCTCGATATTCCGAAAAAATCGGACAGGGCAGTTATAGAGTCTCTCCTTTTGATGGGATCGATCGGCGCCGTAGGTCACAACCTTTCGTCAGACCACGACTACTGGGTTGTTGTGGACGAAAAACTGTTTCTGGACGATGAAATTAAAGCTTTGAAAGAGAAGCTTAAAAAGCTGGAGGAATGGGCGGAAACAAAAAAAACGGAAATTCATTTTTTCTTTTCCGATGTAAACAAGGTTCGGGTCAATGATTTTGGTGAGACCGACAAGGAATCCGCCGGTTCGTCCCAGGCCGCCATTTTAAAGGAAGAGTTCTACCGCACCATGATTTTGCTTTATGGCAAGCTCCCGATGTGGCTGGCTTTTCCTCCGGGTGTGTGTGAAGCGGAGTATGAGGAACACAAGGAGCTCATGTTGGACGAAGGACATTTTGGAAAGGATGATGTTGTAGACCTTGGCCCCGCTTGTGTCATACCGGTAGAGGAACTTTTCGGCGGGTTATTGTGGCAGTTCAACAAGGCTATGGAGAGCCCGAATAAATCAGTTTTAAAAATGGCGTTGCTGGAGAGCTACCTTATGGCAGGCTCCAAATCAGAGCTTTTGTGCGACACATTGAAGCGGTCAATTCAGGAGGAAACGCAAAACCCTGAGGATTTCGACCCATACATTTTGATGATCGATTATATACGCAAATACTATCGACAGGCGAAAAGGGGGGAGGACCTTTTAAAGGTCGAGAAATGTTTTTTCCTTAAATGTTTCGACTCTCCTATCAAGAGCCTGGACATCAAACAAAACCTTCCATATAAGGAACATGCCTTGAGGGCTTGCATACGGGAATGGGGATGGAGCCTTGATACGCTTATGGAGTTAAACCATTTTACGACCTGGGATTCACTTAAAGCGGAACGGGAGGCCTCAGCCCAGCATAGCTATATGCTGGAAACCTATAAAAGGTTAACGGACACCATCGCAACGCAGGCAAATGTGAAAAGCGCCATTACAGACTCTGACCTTACTGTTCTTGGCAGAAAACTTTTTACGCTCTATGCTAAAAAACCGGGCAAGGTTGAGTTCTTAAAAAGGATGAAAAATGAGACCGAGTTGCTGGACTCCATCACATACGCGGCGGTTTTTGCGAGGGGACAGAAGCCTTTGTGGACCGTTTACAGGGAAAATATTGTAAGCCAGATGAAAAAAGGGATGTCGGTCGACAGGCTTGCGTTGAAAAGCGCCAGAGACCCTGTAATGTTGATGCTGTGGCTTACCTTAAATCGAGTATACGGGGAAAACACGTTTCTATATTTTGTGCCGAACCAGACTCCGTTGTCGCTTAAGGACGTTCAGCGGTTGATGGAGCGGATTTTTGCCTTGTTCCCTCCTGTTGTGTTGAAAGACCTTGCGCAGCTAGACCTGCTGACTAAAGCAAATGTTACCAAAATCATGGTTGTTGTAAACTTGCTTGAGCAACGTTGGGAAAAAGATATTAAAACCTTTCATATCCTGTATGCGAACAGTTGGGGCGAGGCTTATTGTGAAATAGGCGTCGGTAGCGCGGCCACCAAAAAGCTTCTGGATATTTTGAATCAGACAAAATCCGATTTTTCAATAAGCGACCAAACCCATTTTCATATATTCATACCTGAAGGAGATAACCAGGGGCGGCTTTCAGCTAAAATAAAAAGCTTTCTGGCGGAAAAATATAATCCTTTTATACGGACGTCTGATAAAACGAGCTAAAACTTTGAACGGGAAAGAGACTGTTTCCATAATAATATCCGCCTACAAAGAGGGAGATAAGGTCTTAAAGCTTGTAAACATCTTATCTCCTGCGGCGGATGTTCAGCTTGTCGCCGTTTTAGCTGAAGGCGATGATGAGACGTTGGAGCCGCAGAAAAATAAAGCGGTTACGATCCGGGCGCAAAGAGGAAGAGCGCGACAGATGAACGCAGGGGTAAAGGTCGCAACCGGCGGCATACTCCTTTTTTTACATGCGGACACTGTTATTGATCCGGTTTCGTTCGACAATGTTCGGTCCTCGCTTAACAAATCGAATGTCGCGGGAGGAGCTTACAGGATAAAAATAGACGCTCCGTCAAAAGGATACGAATTTCTGTCCGCTATTGTAAATTTTCGCAGCAAATGGTTCAAGGCGCCTTACGGAGACCAGGCGATTTTTATAAAACGCTCGATATACGACAAAATTGGCGGGTTCGATGACGTTCCTATAATGGAAGATGTGCGGTTTGTCAAAGCCATGAAGCGGTTGGGGTCGCTTGAGCTTCTGGACGATATCGCTGTTACGTCGGCGCGAAAATGGAAAAGCGAGGGGCCGGTTTACACGACGTTACGCAACTGGTCGATCCTGCTGGCGCATAAGGCCGGAATAAATCCAGAAATACTTGTGAAATGGTACTATCCGGAATAAAACCGTTGATAAATGAAAAAGATTATTCTCCCGCTTGTCATTTTGTCGGTAATGATGGCCATGGGCTGCGACAACAGGTCGGACTCAACGGTGGCCGCCACAGAGCGCGGAAAGCTTCTGTCGAGTGAAAAACTATTAACTCTTAGCGCAGCTGAGTTGGCGTTAGTTTTTAATTTAAGCGGAATAAATTCAATCGTCCCAACATATGGTTTTACGGTTTACAAAATTGTTTATGACACTATCGATCCGTGGGGAAACGCGGTCGACGCTTCCGGCGCCATTTCCATTCCCCTGGGGTTGACTACAGCCCCGGTTGTAAGCCTGCAACATGGAACAATATCGAAAAATTCAGAGGCTCCTTCGGCGGGTGGGGTGACAACATTAATCGGGGCTTCGCTGGCTACGTTTGGATACATCATTGCGATGCCTGACTATCTTGGCTTTGGAGCGTCGAGCGCTATTTTACATCCTTATCTTCATGAGGAAACCATGGCCTCGGCCAGCCTCGACATGTTGCGGGCCGGAATGG
>UOGA01000108.1_pt1 | contig 12341 bp, 14 predicted proteins | sample 1989841 | NCBI WGS metagenome assembly UOGA01 (sample SAMEA4712198, study PRJEB27164) | hydrothermal vent metagenome | biome: marine basaltic hydrothermal vent biome; feature: marine hydrothermal vent; material: mineral | place: Pacific Ocean | collected 2011-06-14/2011-07-23 | depth 1691 m | reverse complement strand
AATGAAATCAAACCTGAAACCAGACAATTTGAGCGACACGAGGTTGTCACCCATGTCTCCGGGTCAGACCCTTTCTATTATGGTCGGGGCGAGAGGATTTGAACCTCCGGCCCTCTGCTCCCAAAGCAGATACGCTACCAGACTGCGCCACGCCCCGAAAAAAACAAACCGTATAGTATCATATTTTAGCGGGCTTTCTTAGCCGCTTACCCGACAGTCAGCCCCAGACACACACGGCTACAACCCATAGACTTGGTCTTCGGATAAAGCCCGAAGAGTGCTCATGAAGAGCGGAAATGATGGTTTAATTATACTCGAAATCAAGGGAAATAGTACAAATAATTGAGGTCATTTTATTAATGGTATGATAATTCAGAAAATCAAAGGAGGGCACGGTGTGTAGGCCGATTGCTATAAGCTATGAAATATCGAATTGGGAAAATTGATGCCGCAGTCGATCAGCTGGATTGGGCAATCAAGCTCTTTCTCGACCATAAAGCATACGTTCCAGCGATCGCGCTCGCGGGTGCCGCCGAAGAGATTATCGGTGAGGCGGTCTCTTCTGAGTCTGCTTTTAGGGAATTGATGAAGAGGCTTTCTGCTAAATACGGAATCCCAGATAGAGTTCTTTCCCAAGAACATCTAAACAAAGCAAAGAACTGGTTCAAACATTGGAAGGAAATGAAAGATGAGGAATACATCGAAATAGAGCTAGAAACAGAGGCAATCCAGTATATTGTCAGAGCCGTAACCAATTTAGTCTCTTATGACAAATCGCTTACTAGTGAAACACAACGCTTCTTTGTTTGGCTCACTGAGAACCGGAAGGACTTATATAATGCCTTATAATACGCCACTAAAGCTGATTGGCTACGTTGGCGCTTTGAGCCTCTTAGCTTGCAGCCTATCTCCGCGTTAAAGATTCCGGTTATACCTGAGAGAAATCCCCCTACTAGCCGGCAGGCAACCTGCCGGTCGGAGCAAAAGAAAACTGGGATTTCGAAGTCGGCTATATTGGGGAAAATGATTCCCAGAACTGCGTTGATGCTCCCTTCGGAGTGGTCACCGGACAACTCTTGTCATACGTTCTTCTATAGCGTATATTAGTGGTAATTATTCACACTGGACTGGAGGTTCACGAATGACCACGGCTGTAAAGAAAACGATATCCCTGCCGCCTGATCTTGCCAGGGAGGCTGAAGAAATCGCCAGGACAGAGGGAAAAACTGTCAGTGGCGTTATTCAGGACGCTCTCCGGTCTGTCCGCGCCAAACGTTTAAAAAAAGAGTTCCATAATATTAAAGGGTTCTGGGGCCGCAAAGCGAAAGAGAAAGGCATTCTCACGGAAAAAGAGCTTGAGCGGTACCTGCGTAAGTGAGAGCGGTTTTCGATACCAATATATTCGTTTCCGCCTTGGCGTTCCCCGGCGGGCGCGCCGAGGAGGCGGCGCTCATGGTAGTCGAGGGGAAGGTTCGACTTTTGGTGTCAAAAGCGATCATCCACGAGGTTCTCGATGTGCTGGCCCGTAAGTTTGACCGTGACAAAGAAGAGCTGGCGCGGGTTGCTGTATATCTCACCGAGCTTGGAGAAATGGTTCGTCCCCGGCGTAAGATCAGGGTTCTTTCCGATGATCCGGATAACCGTATTCTCGAATGCGCCATCTCTGGAGAGGTGGATGTCATTGTTACTGGCGATAAGGCAATGCTGAATCTGGGGGAATACAAAAATGTTAAAATCGTATCCTTAAAGGAATTCCTGGAATCTGTTTAATGACCGAGTAAAATCCGCCGCCGCTCAAGCGGTGTCTTCGATTTCAGGCAGGAGCAGGTCTTCCAGAAAAAAAGCTGAGAACTCCGCCCTGCCGGATAATCCCGATTTTTTATATATCTCAAGAGACTGCTGTCTTGCGGTTCTTTCACTGGTTTCCCGGATCCCGGCGATTTCTTTAAAACTAAAACCTTTCAACAGCAAAAGTCCGACTTCTTTTTCCGCCGGTGTAAAGCTCCAGCGCGACATCTGTTTGTCTATAACTTCGCCCAGTCCTTTTAAATGCTTTTCCGCTTCGCTCCTCCACAGGGCATACTCTTTTTCTGATTGCTCCAGGTCAATAAGCAATTTCACATTTCTCTTTTTAACAGCGATATTCTCTCTTATTACAAGAAAAACTCCAGACATCGACATTATGAAAACTAGACCTTCGAAGAAAACGTGACCGGCGGAGCCGCCGCTAAGTGTGTCGTAGGTGATATCTATCGCGATTATCACAGAAATGGCGGCGAAAACAGACGCTGTGGCGATATAGTCTTTTGACATATCTCAGGTTTTATCCCTTCTGATCTCAGACTGTTACCAGATGAGTCATACGGCCAATGGTAAAACTTTTTTTCTCGGATTATCTTATCAGCAAGATAGAAACAGAACAAATTTTAAGGAGGAAAAAATGCCGTTACATCCTTTGGTTGTCCATTTCCCTATAGTATTGGCGGTGATGACCCCGATAGCTTTCATCGTGGCAGGTATTATGTCAAAGAAAACCGAGAACCCGAAATCGCTGTGGATAGCCACCACCGCGCTTTGCGTATTTTTCTCGGCATCGGCTTTTATAACCATGGAGCTGGGTGAACAGGATGAAGAAATAGTCGAAAAGGTGATCTCCGAGAAGACTATTGAAAATCATTCAGATTGGGCCGAAGCCTTCACCTGGGCGACACTTGCGCCTCTCCTTTTTTCCGGCTTAATGGTCGCCAAAAACAACTCCTGGCTGAAACCGGCGGCTATCGTGTCCAGCCTCGTGGTTCTGGGACTGGGAGTGCAAACAGGGCATTCTGGAGGAGAGCTGGTGTACAAGCATAATGCCGCCCAGGCCTATGTCAGCAAACAGGCGCTTGCGCAAAAACAGGCCGCGCCGGACGCTGTGACAAAAGAGCGTCGCGACGATGATGATTGAAACAATGTGAAGATAGTCGCTCCAGAAAGCGAATTGACCGCGCCCGGCTGTTCAGGCAGTCATTATTTTGGGATTGCCTTGACAGATGGGGCGGTGACTGCCATTATCAATATATGAACATATGCTCATATATTGATAATGGTAGTCGAAACTGAAAAAATCGAGGATGTCTGTGAAACTGTTTTCACCGACGAGAAAGCTGTGGCTTACGTTCGTTCAAGGCTTTCAGACGAGCTGAAGACCCACAAGATAGCGGAAATATTCAAAGCGCTCGCCGACCCGACCAGGATCCGCGTGATCGAGGCCCTGTCGATTAAAGAGCTTTGCGTATGCGATCTGTCGAACCTTCTTGGCATGACCCAATCCGCGATTTCCCACCAGCTAAGAACCTTGAGGCAAAACAGCATTCTCAAATATAGAAAACAGGGACGGATCGTCTATTACAGCCTCGACGACGAACATGTGTCCGGGCTTTTAAACTCTGTATCCAGCCACGTCTCCCACAGGTGAGGGTGGTAACAACATGGAAACCATTACAGCGATAATCGCCTCTACCTGGGCCATACTTGAAGATTCCGCCGTTTTCATACTGTTCGGGTTTACGCTCGCCGGAATAATAAAAGTATACCTCCCCATGGGCGCCGTGAAAAAAAGCCTGGGCGGCCGTAATTTCGGCTCTGTGGCCAAAGCGGCGCTCATCGGCGTCCCCCTGCCTCTTTGCTCTTGTAGCGTAATTCCAACAGCCGTGGCTCTGAGAAAAGCTGGCGCGGGCAAAGGAGCGACCAGCGCGTTTCTGATATCGACCCCGGAGTCAGGAGTCGATTCGATAAGTTTAAGCTACGCCCTTTTAGACCCTTTGATGACCGTTTTCCGCCCGATGGCGGCGTTTTTAACCGCCTTTTTCGCAGGCTTGCTCGAAACCTTGTTCGACAAAGACGATTCTGTGGTCTCCACCGAACAAAAGCGCGCCGAGCCTGCCGGTTGCTCATCCGGGTGTGAGAAAAACGCTGTGGCCGATGACGGCGGCGCAACAGGCCGTCTGCGGAAAATTGCCCGGTTCGCTTTTGTAGAGATGATGGACGACCTGGCGGGCTGGATGATGTTCGGGCTGGTTTTCGCGGGAGTGATAATGGCGCTTGTTCCAGAAAAGTTTTTCACTGAATATTTTAACGAAAGCTATTTGGCGATGCCTGCAATGCTCTTTCTGGGCGTTCCCATCTATATATGCGCCTCTTCGTCCACGCCTATGGCGGCTGTGATGATAGTAAAAGGGCTTTCGCCGGGCGCGGCCCTGGTTTTTCTTCTGGCGGGCCCGGCCACGAACATAAGCACAATTATGATACTTCGCAATTTCATGGGCGCAAGGTCGATGTGGATTTATCTTTTCTCGATAGCGTTTTGCTCCATCGCGCTGGGGCTTGCTCTCGACGCGATTTACGGGGCGCTGGCTATAGACCCTGCCGTTACCATGGGCAAGGCGGCTGAAATTTTTCCAAAGTCTGTCGAGACAACCTCGGCGGTTATTTTCACGGCGCTTGCGGCAAGATCGATATTAAAACAGTATCGGAGAAAATTCGAACATTTCATACGCCCGACGGCGCAGAAAATTTAGCTGGGAGATTGACCTTTCCGTTTATCTCGTGGTGGGCCGCCAGATGTTGATTGCTTCTCCGACGGAGTTTTCAATGGCTATCTGGGTCAGGTTGGCTTCCAGCGCCAGCGCCGGAAATTTCTGGAGAAGCTTTATGCTCGCTCCGGGAACAAAGCCCAGGGAAAGCAGTTTTCCCATGGTTTTTTTGTTGGTTGTGTTTATCGACGCGATTTTGGCCACTTCCCCGGTTTTCATCTCCTTGAGCGGTACCACCAGGCTTTCCACCGATTTCCTTATTTCTTTGCAACATTCCCCCTCCGGTATGGGCGAACCATGAGGACATGAGCGCGGATGGCCCAGAAGAACGCATATCGACTCCACGAGCTCCGGCGCCAGGATATGCTCGAACTCACAGGCGGCCTGCTCTGTCTCTTCCGGTTTTTTGCCCAAAACATCGGCGACCAGCCGCTCGGCCAGCCGGTGGCGGCGGATGATGCCTCTTGCGAGGTCGAGGCCCATTTGTGTCATGGTGATGTTCTCACCGTCAAACTTAAGTATGCCGCTTGAGGAAAACTCGTTTAAATCCTTTTCGAACTCCGTTTGGGCGTCATGCTCTCTTAATGATGACAATGTTAAATCGTGGCTTTCGTCAAGATGCCACAGGATTTCCAGCAACTCATCTTTTCTATGATCTTTGTTGTGTTCCATACGATATTTATCCTACTAAAACAGCCTTATTACTGAATTTAACAAACCACCCACCAGAATGGCTATTATCATAATAAACATATTTATGACAGCCGCCCAGCGAAGCCCCAGCTCTTTAATCATAACCATAGTGTTGGAAACGCAAGGTATGAAAAGAGTCATCACCGTAAGGCCGACCACTATCTGATAGTAATCCACCTCCATGGCGTCGACCATATCCTTGAAATAGACGGCGCCAAGCTCGCGGCGGGACAAAACAAGTATGAATACCTCGGTGGCCTTGTCCGGCAGTGAAAGAAAGCCTGTAATAACAGGGTGGGCCACTGTTATTATTATCGCAAGAATACCGGTCTTCTCCATAATAAACATCAGAACCGCTCCAAGAACGAAGAGGGGCAAAGCTTCGACAAGAAAACTTTTCACACGATAATAGGTTTTACGCGCTATGTTTTCAGGGTTCGGCCATCGAAAAGGGGGAAGCTCCATAATAAACCCGGAGTTTTTTTCCGATTTTAAAAGCCAATTCATCAACATACCGACCGTTATCTGCGTAATCAACACCGCTCCGACCACAAACAATATGGCGGAAAAGGGGGCGGTGGATAAAATGGCGATCATTACTCCAAGCTGGACGGCGCAAGGCACGCCTAAAGCGATAAGGGAGATGGCGATTATCCTCTCCTTTTTCGTCTCAAGCGATCGGCTGGTCAAAGTAGCCATGGTGTTGCACCCGAAACCAAGCGACATGGTCAATACCGATTTGCCAGTCAGACCAAGATAGGAAAACATCCTGTTCAGCAAAACACTGAGGTTGGGAAGATAGCCCACATCCTCAAGGAAATTTATGATCAGAAAGAAAATTATGAGAATTGGAACAACGGTTACCAGGGCGTTCATAACTCCCATTGTAAGAACGCCGAAATTGCCCACCAAAAATTCGTTAGCAAGCTTGTTCGTGACGATGGAGTCTACAAAATTGGTTAGAGGGATAAAAATCCACATGTCCAGGTACGTAGCTATCTGTGTCGCTATCGTGCCAACGCCGTAAAAAGTGATCCACATGATCGCAAGAACTATAGGCCAGCCTAAGACAGGGTGACGCGAAGCCCAGGCCGCTTTCTGGGCGAGGCCCGGCGCTGTGAATAAAGCGGAGCTGATGACCCGCTCGGCCGTTTTGTCGGCCCACCCTTTGCGCGCATTAAAAAGTATTCGGCCTATGTCAGAAGAAGGATATCTCCTGTGATACTTACGGATAGCTTCTCTGGTCTTTATTAAAGCGGCATCCTCTCCACGGCTCTTAATCCACTCCTCCACCGCCGCTACCCCGGACAAAAGAAGCAACGCCACTGCTTTTGAAGGCCTTTCGCCCTCTTTAAAACTGGAGCCGATCTCATCCAAAGCGTTTTCTACGATTATGGGGTAACGGACGACCCCGTTAACGGGTCGGCTCGCTTTTATCGCATCCCCTATTTTGGCAAACCCCGCCTCTCGCTCCGCCGCCGTTTCAACCACCGGTATTCCCAGCCGCTCCGACAGCTCCTCCGTGTCTATCGTTATGCCCCTTAAAGAAGCCTCATCCATCTTGTTCAACACGAGTACCGTCGGTATGTTCAACTCAAGAATCTGCGACAACAGAATCAACGAGCGTTTAAGCCTGGATGGATCTCCCGTGAAAAGAATAAAATCGGGGCTGTCTTTTAAAAGAGCGTCTCTTGTAATACGCTCATCCTCAGAATTTATGTCAAGAGAGCTTATCCCTGGCGTGTCCCAGACCTCGTATTCGATTCCTCCGATGTTCGATTCTTTATGAATAGAACCTACCGTTGTCTGCGGATAGTTGGCGACTTCGGAATAAGATTTTGAAAGCCTGTTGAAGATGATGCTTTTACCGACATTAGCTGGCCCGATTATGGCTATTTTTTTCTTGGCGCCCGCTTTTGCTTCTTTGGTTTTATCTGGGACATTTACCACTTAAGTAAACTCTAAAATTATTATCGATATGACCAACTCGGCCATTTAACTTTTTCAAGCTGGCGCCGCCGGACTGCCATCGCCTGCATGTTTTGCTAAGTCGCAACCTAAATGAGCTTTCTGCTTATTTGTGAATGATAATCATTATCACTGCGTCTGTCAATAATAGACCTGTAATAGAGATCTGACGCGCTTGTCAAGCCAGTCTCAAAACTCCTTGAATTAACACATTCCGTCCCGAAAATGTCTTCTCTGACGTTGAGGGAAAAATTGGGGAAAAGCTTGTTTCAGTTTCCTGGCGACAGGCCGGAGCTTTTATTGTCGGGCATGCTTTCTATATATACCGACCTGCTTGGGAAAGCTATCGAAAGCCTCAACTCCTCAAGCTTTCTCATAATTTTAAGATTTACGCGCTGGCGCACTTCGAGGTATTCGGCCCACACGGCGCTGTTGGAGAAAAAGTAGAGAAAAATATCGAGCGATGAGGCGCCAAAATCGGTAAAATAGACGAGTGTGGTCATTCGCTGATCCACGCCCGGATCGGTTTTCAATATTTCCCTCAGGCTCTCCACCGCTTTTTCCATCTGGTCGGCGGTCGCGCTGTACGACACCCCTACCGTCATTTTTATACGCCGGACGTTATACCCTTTGTCCTTTCGCCGATCCATGTTCTCGACTTTCACGTTGGCGATCATATTGTTTGGAATGTTCTCCACCGTCTTCCCGAAAGTGCGGATTCTGGTCGATCTGAATCCTATCTCCTCCACCACACCCTCAAAATCCGCCCCCTTGATCCAGTCGCCCACCTTAAACGGCTTATCCACCATAATCATCATCGATCCGAAAAGGTTCGACAACGTATCTTTGGAAGCCAGAGCGATCGCCGCGCCGCCGAGCCCCAATGAGGCCACAAGCCCGCTCACCGAATACCCCAGGTTCTGGGCGATAACTATCAGCGATGTGATCACCACCAGTATGCGAAGCGAGGCGGTGATAAGCGGAGCGATGCTGATGTCGAGCCAATGTTTTGGGTCGGCGGCCTTTTGCTTTACTACTGCGTCGACTACACTCACCAGACGAAGAAGGAGCCATGCGCCGAGCAGAAGAATCAGAACCTCGCCGATAACGTTTACAAAATGCTTTATATCCACCGGCTCTGTCGGCTGGGGAAGAATTTTGACGGCCAGCCATATGCCGTAGGCCAGAATAAGAACTTCAAGGGGCGGGCGTATCGCCTGAATGACCGAGTTGTCCCACTCGGTTTTCGACTTTTCCGCGTACCGCTCCAGCATCCGGATAAAGCTTCCTATTATCAGCCTGCGCATGGTCAGGGTAAGGAACAAGATGAGGAAGCTTAAAAGCGCTTGATATACGCTGATGCCAAAAAAACTGACTTTTAAAAATTCCGATAAATCGCCCATAGATAACATTCGCTTTACATGCCTGTTAGTGAACCCCGGTTTCCCGCATGATTCTATCTGAAACCACTCTCAACAAAAAGATTAATTAGCAAAGTCTAACTTATATTTGAGACCTCTGAAAAACTCCTGCAATTGTCATTACGAGTCCTTCGCAAAGCTTGTGCTGAGCCCTTCACAGAAGTTCAGGATAAACTCCGCGAAATAATCTCTTGCACTATAAATCATAGAGCGGAGATTGCCACGTTGTTGTCCCGGCGTGGCCGCGCCACTAGTCCCGGCGTGGCCGCGCCACCTCCTCGCAATGACAGCTAGACGTTACTTTTTTCAGAGGTCGATATTTAAAATTTGATCTCTCCGGTTAAAGAAGATAGAAACGCTTTTAATTGCGCAAGCTGATCTTCCGACAGACCCAAAGGCTTCAGAAGGGAAGATTTATTCGGATGAACCCCTCCTCCGGCATTGTAGAAACTTAAAACCTCGCCTAAGGTTTCAAACACGCCGTTATGCATATAGGGAGGGGTCTCGGCGATATGCCTTAAAGTGGGTGTCTTGAATTTGCCGATATCGTTTTTATCTTTGGTTATGGTAGCCCTGCCAATATCTGATGTTATGGTCATCCAATCACGGTTTTTGGTTCTCTTAAGATCAAACCGCAAGCTGGTCTGCACACCGGCTGAATGAAAATCGGTCGGCTCCGGAACACCCAGGTTGTGAAATTGTCCATCGGTGAAATTTGGCCCGTTGTGGCATCGAACGCATCCGGCTTTCCCTTTGAACAGTTTCAACCCTTTTATCGCCTCGACTCCCAGAGCTTTTTTATCACCCAACATATATTTGTCAAACGGCGAATTTTCAGACACTATGGTACGCTCAAAGCTTGCGAGGGCTTTCCCGATATTCTCAGGCGTAATTTTTCCGTTGAAGGCTTCTTTAAACAAAACTACATATTCAGGCTCCGCCCTGATTTCCTCTACAACAAGCCCAGGGTTTTGGTTCATATGCAGAGGGTTTTTCATAGGCCCCAGCGCCTGTTTGTCAAGGCTCCCTGCCCTGCCGTCCCATATCCAGACTTTTGCATACGCGGTGTTGACAAGAGTCGGGCTGTTTCTACGCTCTGTAATTGTAGGGTAGGCGGGGGAGTAACGTGTATGCGTTGTCCAGCCTTGATCCGGGTCATGGCAACTGGCGCAACTCATGGATCCATCCCCCGAAAGCATATCGTCGAAAAACAGTTTTTTGCCAAGTTTGATCTTGGCTTTCGTCAACGGGTTGTTTTTTGGAACAGGCACGGAACCTGCGACACCTATGTCAGGGATTTCGCCCCTCTCTTTTTTAGCGGATTGCGCAATACCGGCAAACACGATTAGCGACAAACTTATAAAAACAGCGATTTTTCTCATTTTGCGCCCCTGTAAAAATTTGACTAATTACTTGCAAAACAGTTGGCGACCCTATGCCTGGCTAACTATATTAATAACCTCAAGATAAGTTAGACATTAAACTGCGGTAACGGCCTCAACAATAAGCCTTGCCAGTTGTGTTTTTCATAATACACGCCAACAAGCGGGCTTGCCATAGCGCTTTTTCACGCTTGTAAAAACATCGTTTTGATTTAATAATATAAGCATGAGTCAAAGAGAGCGATTACGGCGTTTTTCTCCCTGCCGGAAAAATGTGTCTGAGAGGAAGAGGAGCGATGGTTTCTTATATCCTTTCGGCTCGTATCCTGAAAATAAATTTTCCCAGCGAACCGGTTATGACTCCAAATTCATAAAAGAAGGAAAGTATTTCTACTACCAGGTCGTTTTAAGCCATGAGAGGATACTGCCGGTTCTGTTTGAGTTACTTAACGCCCTCCCTGAAAAAGCTTTTATCGTCACCCAGATACACACGGACGATTATTACAAGGACAGCGACACGTATGTCAGCGATGAGCCTGTGGAGGTGGAAGAGCTTTTGCGATGGATCAGGGGCTGGAAGGATGTGGCGCTCGACGATGGTTTTTTTGGGATCGGAGCGTTTACGGAAGGGCCCACGATGGAAGTGTTTCTTGACGAGCATAAAACCATACATATTTATCATCACGACCCCGATTTCATGGAAGGGACGCTTGAAAGGCTGGGCATTGCTTTCGTTATGGATTTAAGGCTTTACTGGGATGAGCCCCACTATCACGAATCGCTTCCGCTGTTAACCGAATATTCCGAGGACTACCTGACAGCTTTTGAGGATCTCGCTGATAAATATGATCTTTTGCTCGACGAAGATGAAGATGACGACACCGACGAAGATGGCGACCCTCTGGGTATGACCTGCTGGAAAATAGAATTGAGGGGTTACAAGCCTAAATCCGAATTCGATCCCACACCGCAAGGTTTTTACTCCACACTCTATCTTAACGCCGAATCCAGAGACGAGGCGACGGATATGGTGGAGATGTATATGGAGTCAAAAGATGAATACGCAGACCTCTTCCTCCAGATGGCAAGAGTGCCCGAAGAGCTTCTTAGCGCCGGGCTAAGGCGGAAAAACTATGATCCGGAAGAGCCGGTCGTCTGGTTTGAGTCGGAGCGGATTGAGTTCAAATGGAACCAGACGGGTGGGTTAGATTGCCTTCCTTCTTAAAGTTGGTGAATACTTATGCGGTCCAGCGGTTTTTTCTAAGAGAGCCGGTATAGGCTTCTTCTTCGCGAAGTTTTTGCGTAATTTTGTCCGCTATCTCCTGGGACTTTACTTTATATGTCCTGTCCTGAACTTCGCGCTTTAGCTTGGCGATGAGCTCCGATCTGACACTGGGCAAACCCTCCATTTTTTCCTTTTTCCTTTGTTGTTTGTTATGCTCTTTAGCTATAGTATCGGCACGAAGAAAATTTTGCATTAGGATTAAATCAAGACTCCGAATAAACTGGTTCATACTTGTTTTTCAATATATTGCATGGATCCCGGTGATAGAGCGACCATGATAAAAAGTTTTAAGGGCATGCGTCCCGATATAGACGCATCGGCTTTCGTCGATGAAAGCGCCCGGATAATCGGGGATGTCAAGATAGGCCCGGAGTCAAGCGTATGGTTTAACGCTACGGTCAGGGGAGATGTCAACTACATCCGTATAGGAGCGCGTACAAACGTCCAGGACGGATCGGTACTGCATGTAACCAGGTATACTCACCCGCTTGTCCTGGGCGATGATATAACGGTCGGGCATTGTGTGACATTGCACGGATGCCATATCGAAGGGCCGGCTTTAATCGGTATCGGGGCGATTGTCCTCGACGGGGCGCATATCGAATCAAACGTCGTCGTGGCGGCCGGAGCGCTGGTAACAGAAGGAATGCTGGTTAAATCAGGAACCTTGTTCATGGGCGCTCCGGCAAAACCGAAACGGGCGCTGACGGACAAGGAAACGCTCTGGCTGAAAGAATCCGCGCTTAACTATGTTGAATACAGGCTTGATTATATGGACAGGCCCGATACGGGCCCTGACTTTTCCGCTTGACGGCGACTTTTCGTATTCATAGACTGGCTATCTTTAACATATGGGAGCCTTTAATAAAAGCAACGCTATGACGTTAAAGCTAACAGTTACCAGAGTCGGTGGATTTCCTAAAATTTGCGCGGTTATGACCATGGCGGCGATAGTTTTTTTTGGCGCCTCGTGCTCATCAACATCGGATAAAAATTCAGGAAAAAACAGGGATGTCGC
>UOGA01000191.1_pt1 | contig 12347 bp, 10 predicted proteins | sample 1989841 | NCBI WGS metagenome assembly UOGA01 (sample SAMEA4712198, study PRJEB27164) | hydrothermal vent metagenome | biome: marine basaltic hydrothermal vent biome; feature: marine hydrothermal vent; material: mineral | place: Pacific Ocean | collected 2011-06-14/2011-07-23 | depth 1691 m | reverse complement strand
GGGCCGAGCTGGGAGTTTTACTGGCCCTACTTTGATTACCCGATAGGAGGCGATGCATGGACCTATCCAGGGGTGCCCCTGAAGATGACGGTGGCAATGCTGGGAAATATGCCAAACTGGGCCGGAGCCCTCACTATACTGGTCTTTATGGGAGGTGGAATGGTATTGCCTTTAGCGCTGATTCGTTTTAGCGATTCGTTTAAATTGGCCGCCATGTTCAAAGACTATTTCAGAAAACTTGGCATAATCCGGTACTGCATTATCCAGGTTCATGTTTTGCTGATGCTGGGCATGGTGGGAAAGGTGCTTTTGAGACTTACCTTCGGGTACAAGTACATTTTCACAACTCCCTGGTTCAACATATAGCCGAATAGTAAAGCAATGCTAAACAATATAGCTCTGGCGCTGGTCACCGTAAATATTATTGGCGTCATTGTTTTGTGGAAACGCGACAAGAGCCTGCTTTACGCCATGTTCGCCATGTCTTTGGTGATTCTGTTCGGAATTACGACATTTAAAGACCTTACTCCTGAATGGAAGGATATCCAGAGAGAGTATGTCCGGCTGTTGTCTGAAAAAACGACCGATCCGGTTAAAATGGAGAAGTTAAATAGATACCCTATAAAAATCCGCCAGGCCTGGAACCATGAGCTTGGAGTGACTGACCGGTGCCAGACGTGCCACCTGGGTATCGATAATCCGCAGATGAAAGACGCGCCACAGCCGTATACTTTCCACCCTGTGGCCCATGTGCTTGAAGACGGGCGAATCGTACATGATTTTAACACCATCGGATGCACAATATGCCATGAAGGGCAGGGACGGGCCACAACAAAGGACGACGCTCACGCAAGAGGCATCCGGCACTGGGAAACCCCGATGTATCCTTCCGGGAAAAAGGGTATGGCGCAGGCTTCATGCGCTAAATGCCACGAGGAGCTTACCAAGCCTGAAGGATATGAAATTCTGGCGGGGGCGGACATGATTATGGACGCGAGGGATTTTACCCTGGGACAGAACGACCTGGAGATCCAGTGCACCTCCTGCCACTCCATTTATGGAGTGGGCGAAGTTGTCGCGCCTGACCTTTCCGGTTTCGGCGAGTCCACAGAGCACGAATTCGAGGCGACGCACATTATGAATTTTGTGGAAGGTAAAAAAGACAAATACAACTGGGCTTTTCAGCATTTTCTCGATCCTCAAAAAATAACGCCGGAAGACGAAAAGCTCGGCATCGAAGAGACCATAATGCCCAACTTCGAGATGTCCGAAGAGATGGCCCACAAGCTTACGACGCTTGTATATTCCATGAAAGAAAGCTCCGTTCCCGTTAAATTCCGCTACCGGCCGGAGATAAAGAAAAGAGAAGCTAAAAGAGGACGTATCCAGCGCGAGATCGCGGGGCTTTATACCGCCGAAGAGTATGGAAAACTGGCAGAGGGTGAAAAGCTTTTCCTGGCGTACCCGTGCTGGGTGTGCCACTCGATTAAAGGCAAGGGCGGCAAGCTTGCCCCGGACCTTACCAAAGTGGGCAAACGCCGCGACAGGGAGTGGATGATCAAACACTTCAAAGATCCGCCGTCTGTCACGAAGAAGTCTTTTATGCCCAAATTCAATCTTTCGGATGAACAGATAGAAGAGTTGATTGCTTATCTTGCGACTCTGCAATAACCGAAGGCCTACGGATTATAAAAGGAATTCGCCCGGTGGCGGCTCCTCTGCCCGGCCTGATTTTTAATTATAGATTTTTCGGAACATGCGATGACCGTGAGAAAATATAATTTCTTATACGATGAGAAAACTTACGCCGACATTCCCTGTCAGCTCTATTGCCCTGTTCATACCGATGTCCAGGAATATGTCCATCTGATTTCAAAAGGAAAATTCGCCGAAGCTCACGCTCTTATCCGCGAGACCAACCCGTTCCCGTCTGTATGCGCCAGAGTGTGCCAGCATCCGTGCGAGACAGGATGCAACCGCCAGAAGCTTGACAAATCGGTTTCCATAAGAACTTTAAAAAGGGCCGCGACAGACTTGTCCGAGGCGGATTTCATTCCACCGCCAAAAACTTATCCTACACTTGAAAAAATCGCCGTTATAGGCGCAGGCCCGGCCGGGTTGACGGCCGCTTACGACCTGGCGAGGCTCGGCTACAGGGTCACGGTTCTTGAGTCTGAAGCCCACCCCGGCGGGATGTTGCGGTATGGGATTCCCTCTTTCCGCCTCCCCAGAGAGGTCATCGACAAGGAAGTGGAGATGATAAAAAGGGCGGGCGTGGATATCCGTTACAACACACGGGTCGGAAAGGACATTACATTAAACGAGCTACGGGCGGACAATAAGGCCATTCTTCTTGCCGCTGGCGCCTGGAAACCGGCGATGTTGAAGGTTCCTGGTGAGGACTATGATGGCGTTTATCACGGAACCACCTTCATGTACCGGGTAAATAGCGGCGAATCGATCCCGGTTATGGGCAAAAAAGTTGTGGTTATCGGCGGGGGTTTTACAGCTATGGATGTGTCGCGCTCGGCGGTCAGGCTGGGCGCCAGCGAGGTTCATATCGTTTACCGGCGGACTAAAGAAGAGATTCCGGTCATGGAGCAGGAAATCACCGAGGCGACAGAGGAAGGAATCATATTCCATTTTCTTGTCTCCCCCGTTGAAATTGTCTCCAAAGACGGCAAGACGGTTTCGGGCCTTAAGCTTATCAAAAACGAGCTTGGGGAGCCGGATAGCTCTGGAAGGCGAAGACCGGTTCCCATCAAAGGCTCCGAGTATGTGATGGATTGCGATGTGGTGGCCCCGGCTGTGTCCCAGTCGCCCTCCAACGAATGCCTCGACCAGGCAGGAGATGTCGAGCTTTCGAAATGGGGAACTATCGAGGTCGATAAAAAAACCATGATGTCAAATATCGAAGGGCTGTTCGCATGCGGCGATTTCACGACCGGCACCCAGCATGCGATCAAGGTAATCGCCGACGGTCACGAGGCGGCTGTCGCCATCGACACTTATCTGAGAGGCGAATCCGCCCAAAAGACCGGCAAAGAGCGGGAAGGATATGAGCTTTACGACGCCGATGAGCCGGGCGACAAACAGGCGCAGTATGACGCCATCGAACGGCGCGTGAACGGTATGATAAAAATCAATGACAGAGTTAGCACATTTCTGGAGGTGGAGACAGGTTTTACAGTGGAAAACGCTGTCGAAGAAGCGAAGAGATGCTTTCAGTGCAACTACTTCTGGACGTACTTGCCTGACTTTTGCATTATGTGCTCCAACTGCGTCGATGTATGCCCGCAAAACTGCCTCTCTATCACTCCTCTTACGGAGCTTGAGCACAACAGATGGCTTAACGAGGATATCGGACTAAAGGAGCAGGGAATCACAGGCATCGTCATCGACCGCGACCTGTGCATACGATGCGCCTTTTGTAAAGCGGTCTGCCCCACCGACTCAATTACGTTTTCTTGTTACGGCAAAGAAACGAAAAAGCAGGCTCCGGTTTCCGATTAATAACCTGGGCGGCGGATCTTCTCCTGTTAATCCGCAAAGCGTCACGCTCGGTCGTCTGTTTTTATGCGGTCATCACCTGGTTACGCCCCGCCTTTTTCACATTATACAGAGCCTTGTCGGCTCTTTTGAAAAGCGCGTCAAGAGAATCGGGCTTCGTTTCATCCAGCATTGAAGTGGCCACCCCAAGGCTCACCGTGACAAACGCACCGATCTTTGATTTTTCATGCGGCAATTCAAGCTGGGCCACAGTTATTTGAACCGATTGCGCCAACGCTCTGGCTGAAAAAATATCGGTGTTGGGCAAAACCACGGCGAACTCATCGCCACCGTACCTGGCCACCAGGTCGCCCGGCCTGTTGGGGACACTATTGATCGCCCTTCCCACCTTTTTCAGGCAGTAATCGCCTCCCTGATGGCCGTAATGGTCGTTGTATTGCTTAAAATAATCTATATCTATCATCACCAGGGAGATAGGCCGTAAATTGCGTTGGGCGCGTTTCCATTCTTTTTCAAGCGTCGAGTCCAAAACCCTTCTGTTGGCGATACCGATCAGCCCGTCCAGCGAAGAAAGAAGCTCCAGCTCTCTTTCACGTTTTTTGCGAAGATCCGTCTCACGCTTGAGCTTGAGCGCCGAGCTTACACGCATACGAAGCTCCATATTGTCTATCGGCTTTGAAATATAATCCCCGGCTCCAACATTGAACGCCTCTTCAAACGTCTCTTTTTTCTCCGATCCTGTAACCATGACGATTGGAATATCGCACAGACGTTTATTTTGCTTGATCCTTCTGGTCGCTTCAATCCCGTCCATATCTTTCATTATGATATCCATCAAGACGAGGTCGATCTCAGACGCATCATCCTCCAGGCTATCCAAACCAAGAATCTCAAAAGCCTCGGCGGCCGATTCCGCCATGACAATGTTATTAAACCCGGCTTTAAAAAGAAACTTACCTATCAGACTACGGCTTAAACGGGAGTCGTCCACCACAAGAATGCGCATTTCCTCTATCACGCGCTTTGACACTTCGGTCATTCGAAAATGATCTCGACCCTTTGCAGATAGTTTTTGATCTCGGAGACTTTGGCTCCAATCGTTTTCGCGTCTGTGGCTCCGGCGGCGTTTTCAATATCCCGGCCCATCTCGGTAACCGCGTCAAATCCGTAACCGCCTCCAGAGCCTTTCATGCTATGCCCCAATACACGTACCGTTTCAAAATCATTCTTGTCGAGCGCCTCTAGAATTGATTGCAGGTCTTCGGCCAGATTCAGAAGAAAATCCGGGATGATATCCTCCAGATCAGGATCGACATGGACGATTATCTTTTCATTTTCAGCTGGCATTAGCGCTTTGACCGCCTCCAAAAGCTCCTCTTTTACAATCGGCTTGTATAGAGTCTTTGAAGCTCCCATTATCTTCGCCATCCGGAGCATATCCGGTTTGTTTTCCGCCTGGCCGCCAGATATAGCAATAACTTTTGTGTCAGGGCGTATCCTTTTGATACGCTCAATAACTTCTACTCCGCTTTTTCCCGGCATAACAATATCGGTGATGACTATATCAGGTTTTATCTTGCGGGCCAAATCGATCCCCTCTTTACCGCTCGACGCTTCCACCGTCTCATAATTGGCGGAGCTGAGGTATTTATCCAGAAGGAGCCTGATGTTCTTGTCATCATCAACTATGAGAATTGTATTGTTGCTCATGATTTTATTGTTCCTCAAGTTTTTTACGCCACGCAGTCTCACAGACCGCAATCCGCAGGTCGATAACGGCCAGATCAGGATCGACGCGGACTATTATTTTTCCCTTTTCATTACGGTCTCCCACAGGTCAGCCCTCCTTTCTGTATTTTTCAATGGCTTCAAACAACACAGCTTTTTTTATCGGCTTTGTGACATGCCCGTCGCAACCTGCTTCCTCACTTTTTTCTTTATGCTCTTGTAGCGCGTGCGCCGTAAGAGCCAGTATGGGGGTCGGACTCTGGTTATTTTTCTCTTCCCATTCGCGGATTATTTTTGTGGCGGTAAGGCCGTCCATCACAGGCATCTCCATATCCATTAGAACAAGGTCGTATTTGCCCGATATAAACTTATCCACAGCTATCTGACCATTTTCGGCGATCTCTATTCCATGCGGGCTTTTCTTTAAATAGGCGAGGATAAGGTTGCGGTTATCCCTGTTGTCCTCAACGAGAAGGATTTTCAGGGGCGCGCTGTCGGCGCCTGCTTTTTTGCGTTTATCAGTCGCTGGCTCTATGGCCTCCGCCCTTCCCAAAGCTGTATTGATACTCATCAGCAATTCGGACTTCTTCACCGGCTTATGGATGTAGCCGTCAAGCCTGAGTTTTTCAATCTGTTCGCCACTCTTTCCGGATCCGAGGGATGACGTGATTAAAATTATGGGAGCGCTAATTTCAGGATCGCTTTTTATCTTTTCAGCCACCTCAAAGCCATCCATTCCCGGCATCATGTAATCGAGCAGAATAAGATCGTAAGCCCTGCCCGACTTTTTGGCGTTTACCAGCTCCTCCATACAGCTTATGCCGTCAACCGCTTCCCCGGTCTCAGCCCCCCAGCCTGAAAGTGTTTTACCGAGTATCATCCGGTTCGTAGCGTTATCATCCACTATTAGCGCCCGCATACCTTTGAAATCCGCAAATTCAGATTTTTTCCTGCTCCGATTGTCTGTGTCCAGCCTAACCGTAAAATAAAATGCGCTCCCCTTCCCCTCCTCGCTTTCCACCCAGATTTTACCGCCCATCATCTCAACTATCAGCATGGAGATTGAAAGCCCCAGGCCGGTGCCGCCATGCTTGCGGGTGGTGGAGGAGTCGGCCTGGGAGAAACTGGCGAAAATGGTTTCAAGCTTATCTTTGGGAATACCGATGCCTGTATCTTTCACAGAAAACAGGAGCTCTACTTCATTTTCCCGTGCTTTACTGGTTTCAACGCCAATTACCACTTCGCCTTTTTCCGTAAACTTTATGGCGTTGCTGACAAGGTTTATAATCACCTGCCGCAGGCGGGTGGGATCGCCCAAAAGGGCGCGAGGCAAGTCAGGCGCGAGCAAATGCGCCAATTCGATGCCTTTTTCCTGCGCCTGTATAGCCATAATTTCGCCTGTACGCTCGATCAGCTCATGAAGGTCAAAGCCGGTTCTTTCAAGCTCCATCTGCCCGGCTTCTATCTTGGACAGGTCGAGTATGTCGTTAATAATGTTCAGAAGGTTTTCACCGGCGTAACGGTATGTGTTGACATACCTCTCCTGCTCATGCGTGAGGTTGGTTTCGATAAGCAAATCGGCCATCCCTATAATCGCGTTCATTGGAGTGCGGATTTCGTGGCTCATGCTGGCTAAAAACTCACTCTTGGCTTTATTGGCCTCCTCGGCGACCCTAGCGTATTGCTCCGCTTTATCCATGGCGTTCAGGATTTCAGTCTCTGAATTTATACGGTCGGTGATATCCTGATGAGTGCCGGTGGCTCTTAGCGGTTTGCCCTCCTTATCCCATGCGACCACTTTTCCACGATCCATTATCCATTTCCACTCGCCTGATTTGGCGCGCATCCTGTGCTCGGTCTGGTAAACCGGGGTCTTGCCATCGAGGTGGGCCTGCAATATTTTTGTTACGCCCGGCATGTCTTCCGGATGGACAAGTTTCTCCCAGAAATTGTAAGTAGACTCTATTTCGTCAAGTGAATAACCGAGCATTTTGGCCCATCGTTCGTTAAAAATCACATCGCCGGTCTGTATATTCCAGTCCCATAGTCCCAGGTCGCCGCCATCGAGAGCAAGCTCCAGACGGTCTTTGCTGGCTTTCACCTCTTCTTCCGCTTGTTTTCTTTTGCTGATATCGATCACCATGCCGACAAATATTCTTGCGCCGTTGACAGATATTTCGCTTACCGCAAGGAACATGGGGAAAGTTTCACCGTCTTTGCGTTTGCCCACTACTTCGCGCCCTTTTCCGATAATTTTCGCCTGACCGGTTTTTGTAAAATTGGATAGATAACCGTCATGTTCGCTGTGGTACGGCTCCGGCATAAGCATCTTCACATTCCGCCCCATCACTTCATCCACCGAATAGCGGAATATCTGTTCAGAAGCGCGGTTGAAACTTTGAATAAGGCCTTGATCGTCTATGGTGATAATGCTGTTCACAGCGTTATCAATTATGGCGCGTGTGCGCTCTTCGCTTTGCTGGAGCGCCTTACGGGAAAGCTTCTCTACCTGGTGCGTTCGAATATAGTCCAGAAGTAAACCGGTGAAAGGGACTATGTAGGCTATGATTTTCAGGAAATGCGCGATGTTGAAGTGGTTATCGAATAACGCTGTGGAGCCAAACGCCATATGAAGCTGGGTCGCTATGTTGGGAATGAGGCTTATGATTAAGGCATGGGAAAAAAAGCTCGGATGTTTTCGATAGAAACGGGGAAATATAAAAAGACCGGCGATAATAAAAATAATTAGCGGAGCGATGTCGTATGGCCGTGTGATAAGTAAGTCCGGATACATTGTCCGGGGCAGATGTTCGCTTGTCGCGCTGATATGTATAATCCCATACGCGATAACGCCGAATGCTATGCCAGACAGCAGGATAATCCTGAAATTGACGATCGGAGTTGCTCCTCTGCCGAGCATGATCACACTCATCCCGGCGATCATGATGAGGGGGTTGAACGACCTGCAGATGGCCCAGGTGAACGGAATAAGGTCGCGGTTGTCGGCGACCGCTTCTATCAGCCTGTCGGCCGCCAGCGTATGGAAAGCGTCCATGCATCCAGCGTAAAACAGCGTCACGCCTATTAACGGGGTCACCAAATCGCGCTTGATCTTTAAATGCGCCAGAGCCAGCAGAACAGTGAAGATTGCGGCGCAAAACGCGGTCCACTCCAGGATCGTATGGGTAAACGCCCCCGCAAGCTTGGAAAACATCGCGTCGGTTACCCGGCCTGGGGAATTTATGATTACGTCCGCAAGGTCTACACTGTTTTTGTTTGCGCCGAAATCAAAACCGAGAAAATTAAGCGTAACTGGCGCCAGGCAAATCGCCACTATCGCCCAGATAACTTGCGCTGGAAGCTTCTGGTTTTGCAGTGCGTCTTGTTGTTGGGTTTTGCTTTGAGCCCTCGCGTTCATTTATTAAACGGCAAGCGGCGCATGGTGAGCGCGCTTTTTATTTCCAGGCGAATACTCTTGTGGAGCAATGGGGATTGTTTTACGACACAGATAGATCATAAGGGTTTTGCTGATTTGCTATAATTGATATTCAGATACTACCATAAGTATCTATATATTATACTAGCATCCCTCTGTTTGCCGCAACACAATTTGGTTTGATGGTTTGGATTTGCGCGCAAACCGGGGTTTGATCTGACACGATATTCCGATGGAGATGACGCTAACTAAACTATCAGGCCGCTGAAAATAGTTTTTCAGCGGCCTGGTAAACTTCTTGATAAGAGAGAGCCTCTAAATCTTAATCAACGCATTTAAGCGCGCCATGCGGGCATTTTGCCACCGTCTCGCGAATGGCCTCTTCGGTGGCTTTCGATGTGTCAATCACAAAGCTGTTATCTACAACCTTGAAAACCTCCGGTAAACCTTTCACGCATTCCCCCGCCTGTTGGCAGGCGCCATCGTCAAATTTGACTTCCATTTTTTCTCCTGGTAATATGGTTTCCGCCCACGCCGCCTGACTTGCGCCAGATGGCCCACAAGTGTACGCTTGATTTTAACAACATCACCGTATTCCCGCAATATAGGGTTTTAAAACTATGGCTCTGATCGTGATTTACGGCTCGCTGATCCGTAACTTGAGACGCTTGGCAGAAAACATGGGTTATTTTTACGATTCAGGAATATAATTCAAGCGGATAACACTTGTGCGGATAATATTTATAAAAATAAAGCAAATCACGGTCGAACTTTAGCTCGGTTTTGAAAATGAGAAATGGCGCGAAGGAGAGAAAAAGCCTGGCGCAATTATGCGTTGAGAAAGGAATGTCCCTTACTAAAAAACGCAAGGTGATTATTAATGTTATCGAAAAAAATCCTGGGCATCTCAATACCGAGGATGTTTATAACCGGGCCAAAATGGAGGACTCTTCAATCAGTATAGCCACTGTTTACAGGTCGCTAAAGCTTATGAGGGATTACAATGTGATCGACCATCACTCTTTCGGGCAGGAGCATCAACGCTTTGAGAGTCCGATGAAGTCGCATCATGACCACTTCGTTTGCAACGGGTGCGGGAAGATTACGGAGTTTACCAACGATTCTCTGGAGAAACTAAAAATTAACGTCGCCAAAAGCCACGATTTCGAGATGCATAGCCATCGGCTGGAAATTTACGGCCTCTGCTCGGATTGCTCGAAAACCAGCCAGTAATATTTCTTTCAGAGCGATCAAAAAAATGTTGACAAGCTGATTGGGAATGAATATCATTTTTACCTGGGCGATAACGATTATCATTATCGCCCAGGCGCAGACGCGGGCAGGCGGCGCAGGCGATGCGGGCGGCGTGGACGGGCGTGGCCTAAGCGGTTGATATGTTATTAACTATATTAAACAGTTGTCAGGTAGCAAGATATGACCGGCGGATTACTTATCTCTTTTCGTGAGGGGCTTGAGGCGTTCCTTGTCGTAGGAATCATTCTTTCGTTTCTTACGCGAATAGATCTGAAGAGATACCATAAATGGGTCTACGCCGGGGTGGGGCTGGGCCTCGTCACAGCGTTTGCCCTGGCCTTCTTTTTTCAGCTTTTCTATAGCGGGTTTCAGAGCGCGCGGGCGGAGCTTTATATCAAGATCGGGATAATGGGATTCGCTGTCTTGATGCTCACATACATGCTGGTCTGGATGGCCCGCAACAGCCGACGCATTAAAGGCTCCGTGGAAAAGCGTCTTGACGATATCGTCAGCGCGGGAAACATCCTGGCCCTGGTGTTTATGGCCTATCTCGCTATTTTAAGGGAAGGTTTCGAGACGGTTCTTTTCCTTGGCGCGCTGTATGGCGCAAAGATGGGCGAGGCCGCTCTTTACGGCAGTCTGATCGGTCTTGCGCTGGCCATTGCGGTTACCACGGCTATTTTCAAGGGAATGAAAAAAGTCCCCATACATCTCTTTTTCAAAATCACAGGCGCGCTGGTCCTGGTCATAGCGGCTGGCCTGCTCAACAACATGGTTGGAATCATGCAGGATATAAACCTGCTTCCTGTTGTCAAGTCCGCAGTTTTCGATATCAGCTGGCTTATGAGCGACTCGTCGGACGTCGGTATTTTCTTCAAGGCGCTGTTCGGTTACACTTCGGCTCCGAGCCTGCTTCAGATCGTATCTTATATGGCATACATGACCGGCTCCGTCTATCTTCTCATCAGAACCGGGAGACCGGCGGCCAAAGGAGAGCTGGCCCATGCGTAAGGCGCTTTTTGGCCTGGCCTTATTATTTTTCTCCCTCTCCTGGCCGCACACAGCTTTTTCGTATGGTTATGCCGAGGCTGAAGACGAAATGGTTATTATTTTCAGGGAGGGGCTCATCGCGGCGTCGGAGGGAAACTGGGATCTGGCCCGCAAAAAATCTAAAGAAGGCATTTCCGCGCAAAAAGGGCATCTGTTCGAGGCGGATAAGCTTGGGCCGGAATTTAACGTGGCCATTGAGAAAAAGGATACTTCAAAAACCGCAGAGCTTTTCGCCAACCTCGTGTATATCTCGATCCGGGAGAAGCTTTACCGGTGCATGCGCGACGGGCTGAAAGATTTCAAGAACAATAAAGCAAGGCTGGGCCTTGCCCGCAAAAGCTATATAGACGCGCTCGACGGTAACGTTAAGAAACAGGATCCGAAAAAAAGCGAGGCCATATTAAAGCAGTTCGACATCGCTCTTGAAGCGGTGGGGAACCCGGGGCTTTTCGGCGTTGGCGCAAGGCAGGCCGATCCTGAGGGATTTGAGAAAGCGGTTAACAATATCGATAAGCAGATTATGCTGTCGTTCCCACGATTTTTTCAGGGGAGCGCAACCTAGAGACCGCCTCTTATTATAAGTTTCATTTAGTCTTTTAATCCATTAACAGAGGAGTTTACTATCATGTTTTACGGACGCATAATGAGAATGAGTCTCATTATTACTATTTTCGTGGCTCTAATGAGCCTGCACGCCAAACAAGCGCTCGCCCAAAAATCACCCTATGACATCGGCGCGGTAGCGGCCTTAAAACAGGGAGATAAAGTTCAGTGGCACGGCTATTACGAATTCGAAGCGTTAAACCAGGATAATCAGAACGCCACCTACGACGCGCATAAAATAACCGTGTGGATGGGCGTCAAGCTGAGCAAAATAGCTTTTCTCTCTTCCGAGGTAGAGTATGAGCGTTTTCCCAGGCTAGAAGCCGGGGAAGAGCCGAAAGGAGGCTCCGGCGAGATCAAGATAGACAGCGCCCAGTTAAGGCTTACTCCACTGGACGGAACGACAGGATATTTCGGTATCTTCTACGCGCCCTTCGGAATAGAGTATTTAAGCTATCCGGGGCAGAAAAACAAACTGGTCACCCGACCAAAGGTCATGAAAAGCGGGGGCATTATCCCCGGCACATGGTCGGTTGTCGGTTTGGGAGTTAACCAGGTGTTAAAAGGGATCGGTCAGCTGGACGTTTACACTGTAAACGGCGACGCCAAAAACGGAGGGATATCCAGAGACACTAAAAGCGGCGGTAACAACAGCAAGTCAATCGCGGCGAGGGTAATGTTCGACAAGTTCATCGAAGGTGTCAACGTAGGCGCATCTTATATTTCAGGAAAATGGGACGTAAATGACAAGTTTGACTCTATGCGA
>UOGA01000011.1_pt1 | contig 12442 bp, 8 predicted proteins | sample 1989841 | NCBI WGS metagenome assembly UOGA01 (sample SAMEA4712198, study PRJEB27164) | hydrothermal vent metagenome | biome: marine basaltic hydrothermal vent biome; feature: marine hydrothermal vent; material: mineral | place: Pacific Ocean | collected 2011-06-14/2011-07-23 | depth 1691 m | reverse complement strand
CGAAGAAACCGGCTCCCATGGGCCATACGGGTAAAAATTTACCATCGACTTTTACAAGCCCCCAAATCCCGTGTTGGTCGACGTAAGACTGGTCATAGAAAAACCCGGCGCCGTGAATGAGGCGTTGGGCGAGCCTGACATTGAACATGGTGTCGCCACCGAAAACGGCATATCCGTTGGCCATGTATATTATCAGGAGCGGCAGGAACAGAAGGAGGAATGAGAATAAATGCAAATGTCGCGCAGGGTCGAACAACTCTCTTTTTAAAAAGAATAGCGTGCCCAATAGTAAAAGATAAATCGCTCCTGTGACTTGAGACATCACTATAAGCGATCTTTGATATATCAGTGGCGGGCCGAAAAGCTTAAGAGAAATCCCCCCGCCTGTAACTGTCATAATAAAAATCATAAAAAGAATTGCGGTTAAGACAATCCATTGGCCGATAACAAAATTTCTGAAAGATTCCCGCCCCTTTAACCAGAAGGAAAGAGATAACAAGCTGTACAACCCAACAAACTGTGTGATCGACTTCCACAGAACATCCACTCTCAAACGAAGAAGAGGGGTTTTTATGTCAATCGGGCCGTAGAAATAGTAGTAGGTAAAAAGAATAAGGTATACAGGCGTCGCGGCTAAAAGAAAATATCTGAACCAGGAGCTTCCGATTATTGAAAGCGCTTTTCGATATGCTGAGGAGCCTTGTTGATTCACCCTTGCTGTAGCGCCGGGCTTTGAATCAAGCCTGCGCCGATGTCACAGCCTCTGTAGGCCGGACGATGTGGGTTCTCATCTTAAGGTCATTTGTCGAAAATCCTAAAGCCATAGCCACAAGCTGTGGCACATGCAATATAGGCATGTTCAGGCTCTCCCCTGTGCAGGATTCGATCTCCGGCTGGTATGCGTCCATGTTCAGATGACATAAGGGACATGGGGTAACGAGGCAGTCCGCTCCCGCATTTTTCGCTGACAGTATGGCGTTGCCTGATAGCTGAAGCGAGTTGGTCTTGTTCATCATAAGGATCGGGAACCCGCAGCACTTCAATCGCTCGGAATATTCCACAACTTTGCAACCTAGCGTCTCGAAAAGTTTTTCAAGCTCGTTCGGATTATCCGGATTCTCAAGGTCGGAATATTCGTGTGGCCTCAAGGCATAACAGCCATAAAACGGCGCCACTTTAAGTTCGGAAAGTGGCTTTGTGACGGCGGCCTTGAGCTTATCCAGGCCAAAGTCCTCCAGCATGACCTCGTAAAAATGCTTTATTTCCACACGGCCTTTATACTCATGCCCGGTCTCCGCTATCAAAGCTTTGTTCACCCTGGCCTTATACGCAGGGTCTTTTGCAAGCTTTACTTGCAGTTTTCTGTGCACGCCCTGGCATGTGCCGCAGATATTCATGATATTGAGCCCCTGTTCTTCGGCTAGCGCGAATGTGCGGGCGTTTACGATATCGGCGATCATCGGGTTGTCTTCACTTATCACACCGGCTCCGCAGCAAGCCGCGTCTACCATCTCCACAAGCTCGATTCCAAGCTTTTTACAAACTAGAGTTGTGGCGGTCATAAGCTCACGCCCGGCCCCTTTGGCGACGCATCCTGTAAACAAAGCGTATTTCATGATGTCTATTTCCTGTATTGGTCGAACTTGGAGAAGATCTTTTTCACCTCGCCCACCTTTTCAATGGAATGGTGAATGATCGGCGGAGCCTTGCCGCGCATTATCATCCTGAGTCCAACGGGTAATATCTCCAGCAAACCCGGGATATTGAAAAATCCGACACTGCGTGGCGGCAGGTAGTTTTCGTTTAGTCGCCCGCTTTTGCCCACTGTCTCGCGGAACCCCAAAACGTGGCGCGCTCCGTTGTTGTTATGAACCCCAATCATCATGGCCGCTTCGCGTGTTTCTTCTATTCTTGACAAGGGTTTGGTCTCGGTCGGGCAACGGGTGGAGCATTCCCCGCAATGGGTGCAGTCCCACACTCCATGTTTTTCGCTGATATCCTGAACGCGCTCCAATGTTTTTTCGTCACGCGAGTCATAGATAAATCTGTGGGACTTGGCCAATGTCGCGGGACCAAGAAACTTTTTATCAACTTCCAGGACGTTGCAGTCGGACCAGCAGGAGGCGCAAAGGATGCATGTTGTCACGTCATCTATTTTGCTGAACTGGGTTGGTGTCTGTAAGCGTTCATTTTCCGGGTTGTCACGGCTATCCGGCTTCAGCCACGGGTTCACCTTCCGTAGTGACGCCCAGAAAGGCTCCAGGTCGACAACCAAATCCCTTAATACATCGAAGTTGCCGATCGGGTCAATCTGAATCACTCCGTTTATAACAAGCTCGCTCGCCTGCGTTTTGCACGCCAGTGTCGCATGGCCGTTTATACGCATTGCGCAAGAGCCGCATATCGCCGAACCGCACGACATCCTGTAACACAACGTTGGATCCTGCTCCGCTTTTATCTTGTTCAGGCAGTTTAAAAGTGTGATGCCAGGGTCTAGAGCAAGCTCATAGTCCTGGTAATACGGCGTAGGGTCTTTTTCCGGGTCGAACCTGTGTATTTTAAACGTTACCTTTTCCATCAATATTTTCTTTCCTCAGGCTGATATTTCGTCACCCGTACCGGCCTGTATTTGAGCTCATACCCGCCGTCGTCTGTCCGGAAAGCCATTGTGTGTTTCATCCACTCTTCGTCGTCACGTTTTGGGAAATCGACACGGGCGTGGGCGCCGCGGCTTTCCTCCCGCGCGACCCCTCCAGCTATGATAAGCTCGGCGTATTCAAGCATATGGGAAAGCTCCAGAGCTTCGATAAGATTCGTATTGAAATTTTTACGCTTGTCATCCACCCTCACGGTTTTAAAGCGGGTTTGCAAGTCTTTTAACTTTTTATTCGCTTCCGCCATATCTTCGCCAGACCGGTATACACCAACCTTGTAGGTCATGGTTCTTTGGAGCTCTTCACGGATCGGCCCAAGCTCTTCTTTGGACGAGGTGTGCAACAACCCGCTAATTTCCTTGTCCACCACCCCAAGCTCTCTTTTTTCGTCTACAGGAGACCAGTTCATCTCCCTTGTCACGTCCAGCATTTTCTTTCCCGCCCTGCGGCCAAATACCAGCGCTTCCAATAGCGAATTCGTGCCGAGCCTGTTTGCGCCGTGAACAGAGATGCATGAGCATTCCCCGGCGGCGAACAAACCTTTTATAAGGTTGCCTTTTTCATCCGCCACAACCTGACAGTCGTTGTCCGCAGGTATTCCTCCCATTGAGTAGTGCGCTGTCGGCTGGATCGGCACCGGATCGGTAATGGCGTCCACTCCAATGAAATCCTTGGCGATATTGTAAATCTGTGGCAGGCGCTCCATGATTTTCTCTTTGCCCAGATGCCGCAGATCGAGCAATACATAATCTTTGTTAGGCCCGGCGCCGCGTCCTTCGTTGATCTCCGTCTGCTCGGAGCGAGACACGATATCCCTCGGCCCAAGCTCCATTTTGTTGGGCGCGTATTTTTCCATGAACCGATCGCCATCTCCGTTGAGCAGATAACCACCCTCACCACGCGCCGCTTCGGAAAGCAAAATGCCATGCTCATATAAACCGGTCGGGTGGTATTGTACGAATTCCATATCTTGCAACGGAACCCCGGCCCTGTATGCGGCAACAATGCCGTCGCCAGTATTTGCGTATGCGTTTGATGTGATCTGAAACGCCCTGCCGTATCCGCCTGTGGCGAACAACACAGTTTTTGCGTGAAACACTTCCATCCGGCCGGTTTTGATGTCCATAGCCACCACACCACGGCAAACGCCTTCTTCTATAATCAGGCGGGTCATATACCATTCGGAATATACCTGCAGCTTGCTATGATTTTTCATCGACTGTTCGAACAGGGTGTGCAACAGCGCATGGCCGGTCCTGTCCGCCGAATAGCAGGCCCGCTTAAACGAATGCCCACCGAAAGCGCGTTGCGCTATTTTATTTTCATCCGTGCGGGAGAAGGCGCACCCAAAATGCTCCATCTCTATAATAGTGCGGGGCGCGTCGTTGCACATCATCTCTATGGCGTCCTGATCACCAATGTAGTCCGCTCCCTTAACCGTGTCATAGACGTGGGTGTCTATCGAATCATCCCCGTCCACATTAGCCAAAGCGGCGGCCACGCCACCTTGCGCAGCTCCGGAATGGCTTCTGCTCGGGTATACTTTTGTCAGAACGGCAACGTCAAGATGTCCCACCATTTCAAGGGCGGCTCTCAATCCGGCAAGGCCGGAGCCTACGATTACTACGTCATGTGAGTACATAAAAACCAGTAAGTTTGTATAAATATTGATGTTTGCAATACATAAGGTGATGATTGTATATAAATTAACTCCCGCTTTCCAGTGGAAAATATCTTTAGAAACAAGCCTTATCAGTGTGGAAGGAGCGATTTACTTGTAAAGGGGTCCGGGTAAGGGCGCTAAACCCTCACCCGGAAAAGTCTTAGCGGATAGGGGGACCCGCTAAGCTCTATAGGGGCTATATGAAGCGAGGTTACTACCTCTAGCATTTATTTAGATGTGAAATGAGTGTTTTCGATTCAAGTTCATGTTTTATTATTTAATAATATAACATTTTTTTGAGGTTTTCTACCCATTCAGGTAATAATTGATAGATGAGCCAGCCGATTTATCAGGTATGTCATTTATGACGTAATACAGCTTGGACCAAGCGCCTCAATATATAAGATATAGCTTATGGAGATATACATTTATTTTTATTAGTAAAGTATTTCTGTAAATTATAGCTTGACTTGCAAAAGTAACCTCTATAAAATTTTTAACCAATATCGCAATATCGGTTGAGGCCCAGATGGCGATATTATTGGGAATAAGAGGCTTAATTGTTTTAGTTTCAATAGTTAACTAATAGAGGAGCAGAAAAAATGAGGAGATTATTTGTTGCGACCCTTGCTATGGTCGCAGCCGTTGCGTTTACTCCGGTTCACGCGTCGGCAAATGTCAAAGTCAGTGAGGCTTTCCAACCTGGCGTTCAATTGCAGTATTGGGTCCTTCTTGATGAAGACGCCCGGTATAAAGTTTCCGGCGGCGAAGACCAGGCTTTTGGTTTCTTAATGAAGCGTAATCGTTTCAGCATGAAAGGCAAAGTCGCCGATGGTATGATCGGCTATAAGGTCAACGTTGAAGCGGCTGGAAGCAGCCTTACCCTGAAAGACATGTTCGGTCAGGTCAACATGGGTGGCGGACTGTCCGTCAGAATCGGTCAATATAAACCTTTCACGAACCAGGAAGCGGCCGCAAGCTCCAAAAAGCTTGCTAACATCGAGCGCGCAATGGTTGTTAAAGCCACTGCTAAAGCGTTTTATGTGAATAACAATAGCTTTCGTGATCTTGGTGTCCAGATTACCAAAAAGATCAAAGGTGTTGGCAAATTCATGCTCCACATCGGTAACGGCCTTGGAGCCGCGGGTGATGGCAGAGACGTTGGTGGTAAGAACAGTAAAGGTGATGTCACCGCCAATGCTTTTGGTGACGTGGCTATAGTTTTCGGTGTGGTTCTCAACCCGATGAAAGGCCTTCGCATCAACGCTTCATACGGTTCGAACCAGCATGACAACGCTGTTGTTGGTAAAGACACAAAAGTCAGTATCGACCGCACTATCTACAGTGTTGGCGGCAAATTCTCCATGGGCAAAACTGGCCTGTGGCTTGAAGGTGAATATATCAACTTCCAGTCCGGCTCAAAGGACGCCGCTGGCGAGAACGAGATCAAGGGATACTATGTCCGCGCAGGTTTCAAAGCTACCAAACAGCTTGAAGCTTTGGTTCGCTACGAGTCCGAGGAAGTTGGCAAAACCAACGCCAAAGAGACCACTGGTATTGCCGTTGGTGTGAACTATTACATCCACAAGTTGAACAAGCTTCAGCTTGAGTGGTACCAGAAAGACCCGGACGGCGGAGACTCTTATTCCGCTACGCGTCTTGCTGTTCAGATCAATATCTAATAGTTTGATTGTTTGATTTTCAAAATGCCCGGCCCTTATGGGTCGGGCATTTTTTTTGCCCGCAAAGCTTCCAGCCTGGGATATATTATTAAGCTAACTTGAAAACTTGTTAATTGTTCAGAGGGAAAGAAAAATCTTCGTGTCCAGGTTATTCTGAACGAAGTGAAGAATCTATCTCTACTGTGAGATCCTTCGCCATGCTCAAGATGACTTGAAAGCTGTTAATTATTTTCGGTAAAGACTTTAATATGAAACCAAACAGATTTTACGTAATATTTATATGCTTGGCTACGTCAGCTCTTTTTTTAGCGGACACTCCTCAGGCCACGGCTAGTCAAACCACAGAGAACCCCGCTCAAACACAAATAGCTAAAACCATCTATAACCAACTGCTGGAGATAAAACCGCAAATTACAAGCCCTTCAGGTTCCGTAGTGGCGGTTAAGGGCGGGAAAATTTATATCGAGAATACATCTGGCGCGATTGTGGAGCCTGGGAGTGTATTAAGCGTTTCCCGTATAACTGAAGAGATCACCCACCCTGTCACAGGTGAAACGCTTGGAGTGATTAAAGAAAAAGTGGCAATGGTAAAAACCGCTCCATCGGACAGCAAGCTTATCGTCGCCAATATATTATCGGGCGGGGGGGAGGTAAAACCGGGAGATATAATAGGGAGCGCGACCGGTAAAAAGCCGCGAGTGGCTATTGTGTACTCTATCAATGTTCAATCATACGGTTTAAAGGGTTTCACAAAATCTTTGGCGAGGAAACTTACAGCCTGGAAAGGTGTGTCGTGGGTTCCAGGTTACGCTGTAGAACGTTATTTGTATGATGAAAAAATATCGGAAGAAGCTTTATCCAGCCCAACTCTCATAAAATCGTTGGGGGCCTCTCTAAAAGCGGACTATACCGTCCTGATAACATTGAGGGAGAAAGAAGGGGCGATATTAAGCGATATAACCTTAAGCGATGTCAAAAATGGAAGTGTTCTCGTCTCTCGAAAGGGGCTCATTCGCAATCTGGAGTCTGCGAAGGCTACTGCAAAAGTTTCGAGCCCGGCGGCGGCGTCCTCTTTGCAAGCTCCGCCCGAATCCTTGGCCAAAGCTGAAACTGGCAAGTCGCTAATAAGGAAAACTGACAAAGCTACTGTCCTGGCTTCGTTCGACATGGGGGTAAACGCCCTGCTTTCTTACGACCTCGATGACGACGGGGTGGATGAGCTTGTGGTCGGGTTTGAAAGGATGGTGGCTGTTTTCAAGGTTCAGGGAGGCGATCTTACAAAGATATGGGAAAAAGACATGGGGCGAAGAAGCCAGATAGCCGGGCTTTCCGCTGGCGACTTTAATGGTGATGGCGCTGTGGAAGTTTATGTAAACGGTGTGAATGAAGATATTGTGTCATCGATGATATTCGAAAGCGTGGGCTCGGGAGGGTATCAAATCATCCGTGAAAATATGGACTATCTTTTTTACTCAGGCTCCGATGGCAAGCTCTACGGCCAACTTCAGGAGCCAGATATGAGCCTGGATGAAAACATCTATTCACTTGTGTGGTCGGGCTCCGGGTTCAAATCTTCTCTGTTCATGAAGTTGCCGGAGGATAAGCGGTTAAGCGGCCTTACGTTTTTCGATATCGATGGTGATGGAGTGATGGATGTGGCCGGATATAACTATCAGCACGGGTTAATGTATTACTCCAGCGTAAATAATGGGTGGGGGAATATATCGGGGGAATATGGCGGATCGAACATTTATCTTACTATTCCTACAGATGAGGAGATAATCCTCACACAGGAGTTTCAGCCGGTTATTATGGCTTTACCCGGAGATGGAGATTATATAAAGCTGTTGGTCGTCAAGAACCATCCAGCCATTGGATATTTTGTCGATTCGCCTACGTTTACTAAGTCGCAGATGTATATTTTGGAGCATGACGGTATTGGATATTTCAAAAAAGCCGAGACCCCCCTTGCTAATGGCGTGATCCAGGGAGTCACAAGATACGACGCCAGACACCCGAATCTAGTCATTATTTCGGTCACGGAATCGAGTATTTTTGGGAAGGCAAAGTCCAAAATTATCCTGATGAATCTCGACCGTTACTAGAGAAATAATGAAACAATTATCCACGTCCGCCTTGCTTGCGGTTTCAGTATTCATCGCAGTCGCATATGCCGGAGCCGCTAATGCCAAAACACCCCAGGAAAAAATGGCGGATAATGTAGCCTCGCTCATATCTCCTTTTGAAAGCCATGTGGCCAAAGTTTCAGGGTCGACGGTATATATCACAATTCCCCAAAAAGGCATGCTAGTAAAAGGCGCGCTTGGAGAGATAGTGGGCGTGGATGGCTCGAAAACGGGTTTTGTGAAAATTGTTTCCGTCGAAGAAAAGTACGCTGTGTGTGACATTCTCAGGAAAAGCGGAGAGATAATACCGGGTCGGTCAATAATCCGTGGCTTGTATCCGCCTGCCCGCGTTTTGTGGCTTGAACAGGAGCCTAAGGATAGCGATAAACTTTATAAACTTTCCAGAGTGCGGGAAAGTGTGCGGACACGCGGCTCAATAGATATTTCGTCTGCGGACGTGACGGAATATTTTCTTCGAAAGTTTCAGGGAGTCCCTCTTTATGGCATACCACACAACGCCCTTGCGAAAGTGGCGCAAGCTGTCGGGGCCGATCTTATAGCTCTTTCAATGATTGAGGACAACAAAAATGATGTAACCGCGGTGGTAATGGTGCTGGGGCCTTCCGGGGGGCGGCTTGTTTCCTTTAAGGAAAAGTGGCGTAAGGATAAAGTCGAGCCTAAAAAGAAACAGACTAAAAGCGCTGTGGCTGGAACGGGATCTATCAGTGTCAAGGGGAAGCGTGGAGATGGCTTTTTACAAGCCGCATGGGATGGATCCATCGCCGCCGCTCAAATCCTTGAGAACAAAACCATGGATATTCGTGAGCAGGTTCGGTGGAGCCGGTATCAGCTGGATGTGAAGGTTTTGTCAGCGTCATGGGTTCGTTATGGCGTCGCTGCGGACCTTAGGCTCGCGGTTCTCGATCCTGGAGGCCTTCGCATAATGCGTCCGGATGACGGGGAGCTTAAACCGATGGCTGAGTATAGGGTGGAGCGTCGTGGACTGAGGCCTGTCAGCGTTTCTACGTTTGATACGGATGGAGACGGGAAAGATGAGATTTTCGTCAACGCTTTTCTTGACGGTAATCTTGCGTCTTTTGTCGTAGAAATAGCAGGGGATAATATTAAAGTTTCGTCCGATAGTTTACCTTTCTATTTTTCTGTGTCGTCAGACGGAGCCCTGCTTGCCCAAAGAGGCGCCAGGGTCTTTACAGTGACGCGAACGGGCGCCGAGCTGGAATTTGTCCCGGCGTTCACATTGCAAGGAGGAGAGATACCTCTTGGAATTAATAGGTTTGATATTGATGGCGATGGAACGCTTGAGCTTGTTGGCATGCTGTCCCAAGGCAGGTTGTTGATATTCACACAGGCCGGTCGTCCCGCCTGGAAAGGAATCGGGTTTGGCGCCACTGGTAGAATTGCCATCCCTTCAGATGATGAGCATTCTTATACGGCGCTCACTGTTCCGCCAAAAGTTCTTCCGGTAAAGGATGAAAAAGCGGGCCTGACCATAGCGGTGGCGGGGGCAAAACATAAAGAAAGCGGAATATTGAAACGCGCCTCCCTCAAAGACGGCTCCATACGGTTCGTCACAGTGGAGAAGGGGAAATACATCGTGCAGGATACCATATGGTCCACTGAAGGCTGGATAAGCGACCTGATAGCTCCGGCCCTTGCCACCGGCCCTTTCGCAGAACGCGGAGCGCTAGGCTATATCAGGGTATACTCCGGCCTTGTTTACGACGAGTCGGAGATATTCCTCCCTTACGAATGAAACCGTTGCTTTGGAAATCGAGCCTGAAAGCTATTCTTCCTCAATCGTAACTTTCATTTCAACCCTTTCAACAGGGTTGTCCCGCGCATCACGTTTCTCGGCGACGATCTTATCGACAACGTCAAGGCCGTCAATAACCTCGCCAAAAACAGTGTATTGACCATCCAGGAACGATGCGTCGGCCACACAGATGAAAAACTGTGAACCAGCGCTGTTCGGGTTTTGAGACCTGGCCATAGACAGAGTCCCACGTTTATGCGGTTTGTTGGAGAACTCGGCGTCAATCGTATATCCAGGCCCGCCTGTGCCATGGAGCGCCTTGTTACTTGCGTCTTTGCTAAGTGTGTCTCCACCTTGAATCATGAACCCAGGTATCACCCTATGGAATGTGGTTCCATCATAAAATCCTGATTTCGCAAGTTTTTTAAAATTTTCAACATGCCCTGGAGCCACATCCGGGAAAAACCTTAATTTAATTTTCCCGTGACGCGTATCTATAATGGCTATCTCTTCCACTTTTTTTCCTTTCTTTTTGACTGCCGCGTTTTCACTTGCAACGGAGTTGGTAGCCGGTATTAGCGAAGCAATCAACATGGCCGATAGAAAAATTTTCAGTAACGTTTTCATTATTATTTCAATCCTCAAAATCAAAAAATGTAATTCTATCAGGGCAGGCATAGGAATGTCCAATAAAGGAATAAAACTTTGAAACCAAAAGGGGAGATTTGCATCATAATAGTGCGTTAGGTAAAGTGTATGGAAACCTGAGGTTAAAGATAAATATGCCAATATATGAATATACCTGTCAAAATTGCGGCGCTGAGTTTGAAAAGCTGACATCGCTTGCTTCCGCGCATTTGACACAGGATTGTCCCAGTTGTGGAAAGCCTGAAGGCAAACGTATAATGTCTGTAAGCTCTGTAGGGGCAAACGGGCAGGGGGCAAGCTCTGGAGCTTCCTCGTGCGGTTCGACCGGCTTTGGCTGAGGCGTATAATTTTCCGGCCCGTGAGGTCGGTTTTACTTTTATGATGAGGGCTTTTATATAATGTCATGGGATGGGTTGTTAATCATTGCCGCCGTCGTTTTGGTAATGGCTCTGACTGGCGGCGGTGGATGAAGACCTTCGGGCAAATGCTAGTTTCGCCGTGTGCGAGACAATAATAATCTGGCGGACTACTAACCGATAATGAGCCATGTCGCCATCTATTACGACCCTGTTTTTTTGCGACACGACACAGGCTCTCATCCTGAAAACGCTCACAGGCTGGAAGCGATAGTATCGAATCTCAAATCAGCCCCTTTCGCTGATAAGCTTTCGTGGATCACACCTGCTCCGGCCGAAATTTCCGACATTGAACTGGTTCACACGTCGGAATATATACGCCATATTGAAAACGAGATTAAATCCGGCGCGCAATATTTAGACGCCGATACTGTGGTATGCCCCATGTCGTGGGACGCGGCTCTTATGGCCACCGGAGCCGTGGTTGACGCTGTCAGGTCTTCTGTTGAAGACGAACATATCAAGGCGTTTTGCGCTGTCCGCCCACCTGGTCATCACGCCGAGGCGGATAAGGCCATGGGGTTTTGCCTGTTCAACAACGTCGCCATCGGAGCGCGTTACGCCACAAGCAGGCTCGGCCTTGGAAAAGTGGCGATAATAGACTTCGACGTGCATCACGGCAACGGAACCCAGAACGCTTTTTATAACGATCCTTCCGTCTATTACATATCAACCCACCAAGAATATCACTATCCCGGCACTGGACTTGCGAATGAAACGGGAGCCTCCAACGCAACGGGGACGAACATGAACATTCCTATGCATGCCGACGATTCAGACGAGGAATTCCTTTCTCAATTCGATGAACATATAATTCCTACCTTGCGGAAGTTCTCACCTGAAATCATAATGGTCTCCGCCGGGTTCGACGCCCATGTCGATGACCCCCTGGCAGGCCTTTCGCTTACGGAGGAAGGTTATGCGGGCATGACGAGGAGGCTTTGCGATCTTGCCGACGAAGTGTGTGGAGGGCGCTTGGTCTCTGCCCTTGAAGGTGGATACGACCCTCGCGCTCTCGCAAAATCTGTGGAAGCGCATGTGGGCGAAATGCTAAAATACTCAATCGGATAAACACTCTTTATCGCATAAACCGCTAGCATAATGCTTTTATTTTAGTGTAATATAATCAAATATTTATGTTGGTGTTGATCTTGGGGCAATCAGTATAAAAATTACCATGCGAAACTTCAGGCCAGTCATTTTCTCTGTATTGTTTGTCGTCACTGTGGCGCTTGCCATCTCCGGGTGTCGTCTTCAATATCAGGGCGAAACTTTTACTCTTAATATATTGCCAGGTGGGGCGGGTGAACTTACCGTAACATATAAAAATTTCGGCTCTGAAGAGACGGAGTCTCATTATAGAAATCGCGATCTTGATGATATACAAAGGATGTTCAAAGACAAAAAATATGCGCGCCAGGCGCTTGAAAAAGGTGTTGTGATAAAAAAACGGCGACTTGATTTTGTAGAATACGTTCT
>UOGA01000313.1_pt1 | contig 12464 bp, 13 predicted proteins | sample 1989841 | NCBI WGS metagenome assembly UOGA01 (sample SAMEA4712198, study PRJEB27164) | hydrothermal vent metagenome | biome: marine basaltic hydrothermal vent biome; feature: marine hydrothermal vent; material: mineral | place: Pacific Ocean | collected 2011-06-14/2011-07-23 | depth 1691 m | reverse complement strand
ATAGCCTCTAAAGTTGTCTATCAGATTTTTTATTAAGGATATGTATTAAAAATGAACATCTACGTTGGAAACCTCCCTTTCTCTATTACCGAAGACGCTATGCGCGAAATGTTCGAGCCATTTGGGGAAATTCAGTCAATCAAATTAATCACCGACCGCGAAACAGGAAGGCCCAGGGGCTTTGGTTTCGTTGAAATGGATAACGCCGACGCCGACGCGGCCATTAAGTCGCTTAACAACACAGAGCTTGACGGCCGTACCTTGAAAGTCAACCAGTCCGAGCCTCGCAAGTCTTCTTCGTCCAAGCGGCGCTGGTAAGGTCACGCTTAACCTAACAGCCGGGCTTTGCCCGGCTCTGTCTGGCGGATTATTCCGCCCCCACAATTATTCCAAGAAAAAACAATACAAATGACATTCGACCAATTAGGTTTGATAGAGCCTCTCCTGCGCGCTTTGCGCCAGGAGGGCTATGAAAAGCCGACCCCTATACAGACCTCGGCTATTCCAGAAATTTTGGCCGGGCGCGATCTTCTGGGGCTCGCCCAGACCGGCACCGGCAAAACCGCCGCCTTCGCCCTGCCTACCCTTCAACGACTTATAAAAGGAGACAAGCGTACGCCCAGGGCTCCATCAGCGCTCATCCTCACCCCCACAAGAGAGTTGGCGGCCCAGATAGGCCAGAGCTTCGCCACTTATGGCCGCCACCTGAGGCTTAAGCATACGGTGGTTTATGGCGGTGTGCCCCAGGGACGCCAGGCGCGCGCGCTGGCCAGCGGCGTTGATATCCTCGTCGCCACTCCCGGAAGGCTTTTAGACCTTATGGAGCAGAGGCTTGTCAGCCTTGACAAGATAAGGATTCTTACGCTGGATGAAGCGGACCGCATGCTCGACATGGGGTTTATCCACGACATAAAAAAACTTGTGGCGGCAATGCCTTCCAAGCGCCAATTTCTCTTTTTCTCAGCCACCATGCCGTCCGCCGTCAAGCGGTTGGCTTCAAATTTCCTTACTGACCCTGCCACCGTATCGGTCAGCCCGCCATCGTTTACCGCAGAGCGGATTGAGCAGAAAGTTATGTTTGTTGATCGTAGCGATAAAGACGCTCTTTTGCGCGAACTGCTCAAAGACGAGGCCATTTACCGGGTTCTGGTATTTACCAGGACAAAACATCGCGCCAACCGTGTCAGCGACAAGCTCAACAAGCTCAAGGTGTCCGCAGAGGCTATACACGGGAACAAATCACAAGGAGCGCGTCAGCGCGCGCTGAAAAACTTTATATCGGGCCGAACCCGCGTGCTTGTGGCGACCGACATAGCCGCGCGCGGCATCGATGTGGACGGGATAACCCATGTAATAAACTTCGAGCTTCCCAATGAACCGGAAAGCTATGTGCATCGGATTGGCAGAACGGCGCGAGCCGGAGCCAGTGGCGCCGCCATTTCATTTTGCGACCATGATGAAAAAGCATATCTTGGCTCCATCGAGCGTTTAATCAAAAATGTGGTGCCGGTTGACGACGGGCATCCATTCCACTCGGTAAGGGCCGCGGCTTCAAGACGTCCTGCGCCTATTATGCTAAGAAAACAACACCGCAATGGCCAGGGGAGAAATAGCAGAGGCTCAGGCGCGCCAGGGGAAAGCTACAAAAGAAAGCGTAATTTCAGCCGCCATACTTAGGCGAGGACGCCTGTTTTGCGCGGGGCCGCCAAGCAGAAAAAACATTAAAAACGTAAAAGCGGGTACAGCTTAACAAGCTGTACCCGCTCTTTTTTTCTGCTATCGATCTATATTCCTGTTTAAAAATATCGGGAAAACGCCCACTCCAAAAGTGGGCCAATATCCACACGAGCCTTAACGATTTTCATCAGGAATGCTCGCCGTCAGAGCTGTCATTGGAAGAGTCTCCGCTGTCATTGCTGTCGTGGGAAGAGTCATTGCTGTCGTTTGAGCTGTCGTGGGAAGAGCCATTGCTGTCGTTTGAGCTGTCTGTTGAATCGCCATGTGATTCATTGTCGTCACTTATGCCGTCATTATCATCGTCATCGTCTTCGAAATCATTCATGCCATCGCTGTCGCTATCGACCTCTGTCAGTGGATTTACCGACGGAGTGACAGTGGCAATGACTCCGGTTGTGGCGCCGGTTCCGGTCGGTATATTTATTATGCCGAGGTCGATGCTCGTTGAGGCTCCGCCGGTCAACGGAATCTTGCCAGTCGTAGAGGCGCCCGTAGCTGAAGTGTTAAACTGCAAAGACGCCACTGGTGTATCGTCGGCTCCGACCAGGTCGAGAGTATAGCTGTCGTCTACAGGAACCGTCACCTGGAATCCGGCGCTGGCTCCGGTGAGGGCTGTAGTCCGCGCCGAGGAAGTTGTTGTCGCGCTATAAACAGTCCCGTCGCTTCCACTGACAGCGCGAACTCCCGAAATGCTGGACAGATCACCGGTCAATGTCCCGGAAATCGTTCTTTCGGATACTGAACTCGACGAAGAGCCGCCAGATCCGCAGGATGAGAGGAAAAGCAATGCGGCAAAAGAAAAAGAGACTACAGATGTTAGTTTACTCATAGTTTTTTACCTTTCTCTATAAGTCGAACGAAAAGATACATATTTCACTTTCCCCCCGTTTGCATAACAACAAAAGCAAATGTCGCGCTACAACAAACCTATTGAAAAATAACCAGATAACCCGGCCCTCCGCCTCCTGTACTCCTCCAGCGACCTTTGCTACGATAATAATATTCTACTATAATAACATAATAATAAAGTCGCGATTAAACGTCCACGAATAGTTCAGGAAATTGGTAATAATATCAGATGAATCCATTCCGCCTGAAAATAATCTATTATAGACTAGGATTGAGTTTATATTTGGATTGTGGGGGGGCGTGTGACCCCTGGTCTGCAAAACCTAAGTAAAGTTTATGAAATTTTACCAATAGCCAAAGGAGATTCTTTATGAGCGTTAGCGCCGATAAATCACTCGACTGCAAGGGGTTATCTTGTCCCGAGCCTATATTGAAAACAAAAATAGCCATCAATGAGATGCAGTCCGGCCAGGTGCTGGAAATGTTCGCTACCGACCCTGGCTCCGCCAACGACATCGCCTCCTGGGCTAACCGGACAGGCAACGAACTGGTCGAATCGGTTGAAAACGACGGAGTATGGCAATTTTTTATTAAGAAATCGTAGACAATTTTGAATATCTGACAAAAAGGGGGGAATTATGACGGAAGAAAAACCAAAGAGGATTGCAATAATAGCGCTTCATGGCTCGCTGGATATGGCCTATCCGCCGCTTATTCTCGCTTCAACGGCGATAGCGATGGATATGGAAGCGGCGATCTTTTTCACTTTTTACGGGCTCGATATTGTAAATAAAAATAAATATCAGTCCCTTGGCGTGGCGCCTCTGGCGAATCCCGCCGCCCCGATGCCGATACCCAACATTATGGGCGCGATGCCGGGCATGACCATGATGGCCACAGCGATGATGAAAAGCTGGATGAACAAAGCGAATGTCGCCAAACTGCCTAAACTCCTCGATATGTGTTTCGAGGGGGGCGTGAAAATGATCGGGTGCCAGATGACCATGGATGTGATGGGAGTCAAGAAAGACGACCTTTTAGATGGAGTCATGGTTGGCGGAGCGGCCACTTTTCTCGATTTCGCCGTTGACGCGAATGTAACACTCTCTTTTTAATACAGATTTATTCCGTTTTCAAGGCTTCCACCATCTGGTGGAAGCCTTTTTCGCTATCTTCTAAAAAAAAGGACGCGGATTTTACTCCGCGCCCGCAAGATCGCAAAAGCCGCTGGTCAGGCGGAGACTTCGTTAAGTTTGCCAGTCTTGACATCGTAGATGAATCCACGGACAGGAACGCTGTCTGGAATCCAGGGATGAGATTTTATTTTCTGTATCTGCTCACGCACGTTTTTTTCAATATCGGGAAACGCGTGAAAAACATTCGGGGCGACCGAGTCTGTTCCTGTTCCTTCTTTCAGCTTGCTACGCAGATCGTCATCTTTGAAAGTCAGCATGCCGCAGTCCGTGTGGTTTATTATCATAATCTCCTCTGTTCCCAGCAAATGATGAGAGATGATAAGAGACCGCATGGCGTCTTCTGTGACGATACCGCCTGCGTTGCGGATAACGTGCGCGTCGCCGTTATTTATTCCTAAGATAAGAGGCACAACCAGCCGCGCGTCCATACATGCGACCACCGCCAGTTTTCGGCCCGGCGGCATCGGAAGATCCCCCTCGCCGAAACCTGAGGCGTACTTTTCGTTAGCTTGTAAAGTTTCATCGGTTACACTCATAGCTTCCCCTTTTGAAAATATTTGAATGAATTTGACTGACCTTATTGTCAAGGCTCCTAAAACCCCTAATGGGGGTGATTGTGCAGTCTTTTAAACTAATTGTCAATTGGAAGCCCCAGGCCAGGCTATGGAATCATCGATAGGCTGTAGAAAAGATGTTGTTTTTTTTCCGGGAGCCGCCGATCATATCCGCCGCCAGAGCCTGTTATCTGGGACAGCCCCATATTTTTTTTAAGATCGCCACTTGACATATTCCTTTAAACGCCCTATATTATAAATCAATAGATCAATTGAACGATATGTTTTCTCTCGATATCATGGTGATCGGGTTTAAGCGTTCAGCCAACAGCTTGTGTATTACGCGATATGAAAGGAGTAAACGATGGCAAAAAAAACACTTTTCATTCTTAACGATCCGCCTTATGGAACTGAAAGAAGTTATAACGCCCTGCGCCTTGCTGGCGCGCTGGGGAAGAGAGAAGGTGAGGAGATAAAATTATTTCTTCTGGGCGACGCCGCATCGTGCGCTAAAGCCGGGCAGAAAACAGCTAACGGTTATTACAACATCGAAAAAATGCTGAAAGTCGTCGCAAGGCAGGGCGCCCAGATCGGTGTATGTGGCAATTGCATGAACGCGAGGGGTCTGACTGAAACGGAACTGGCGGAAGATTGCTCCAAAAGCGCTCTTGATGAGCTTGCGGACTGGACGACGTGGGCTGATGAGACGCTTATCTTTTAAAAAGGAAACATGTGATGAACGACAAATCGATGCTTCTGATTATCAGTAGCGATCCATACAAGGAGTCCGACGCGGCGTGGAACGCTTTGAGGCTTGCAAAAACAGCCAGAGAGGACGATGTTGAAGTAAAGGTATTTCTTATAAACGAAGGTGTGGACACAGGCCGCAAGGGAGTCAAACCGCCGGAGAACTCTTTCGATTTGTCTGAAATGTTGAAAGAAGTCGAATCAAAAGGAGTCGAAATTAAATATTGCAAAACCTGCATCGACCGATGCGGAGTGGGAGAGGGCGAGATGATCGATGAGATAGAGCCGGGATCGATGCCGATCTTGAGCGAGTGGATCATGGCCTCGGATAAAGTGGTGACATTCTGACAAGGACAAAAACATGGGCAAAAAAATTCTTGTTTTAGGCTCTTCTTTCGGTGGATACCATTGCGCCCTCAATTTGCGAAAACTGTTGGGCAAAGAGCATACTATCCAGGTCGTCTCGTCTGACGATACGTTCACATTCGTCCCCTCGCTCCCCTGGGTTGTGATGGGGTGGCGCGAGCCCTCCGCCATACAGTTTCCTGTGGCCAAAAGTTTGCGCCGCAAGGGTATAGAGTTTGTCTGCGACACTATCGTAAAAGCCGAGCCGGATAAGAACAAAGTCACAGGCAAAGCGGGAGAATATAACTATGACTACCTGGTCGTGGCGACCGGCTCGGAGCTTGATTTTCCAGCTGTCCCCGGTCTTGGGCCGGAAGGAGGGTATAGCGGCTCGATCTTCAACGTTCAGCAGGCTCTACAGTCCAAAACCGCGCTGGAGCGGGCGCTCGACAAAGGCGCAGGCTCGATCGTCGTCGGCAACGCGCAGGGCGCGTCATGCCTTGGGCCTGTTTATGAAATCGCGATGATGATCGACACACATCTTAGAAAAAAGAAGATACGAAACAAATTTTCACTTGTGCTGTTCACAAACGAGCCGTATCTTGGCCATTTTGGCGTCGGAGGTTTTGGAAAGGTGACCCGCATGCTTGAAGACGATTTCGCCGACCGGGATATAGAGTGGAAAGTTAGCTCAAAGCTTGCCCAGGTCACGCCGGACGAAGTAGAGCTTAGCGACGGCTCGAAATACAGGAACGATTTCTCTTTAATCGTTCCCGCTTTTTACGGGAGCCACGCCTATATGGGAATAGATGGATTCTCTAATCCACGCGGGTTCGTGACAGCCGACGATCATCTGGCCAACTCCAAATACCAGAATGTCTACGCAGTCGGCGTATCGCTCGCCCTTCCGCCTCCTTTTAAGACTGATGTCCCGGTCGGCGTTCCCAAGACGGGCCAGATGACCGAGGCGATGGCGAAAGTCGCCGCGCATAATATTTCTGCGGACATTAAAGGCGGCCAGAAAAAACGGGGGAAGGATTTCGATGTTATCTGCATAGCCGACGCAGGCGACAGCGCTATTTATCTTTACGCAAGCCCGCTCCTGCCGCCTCGCAACAAGCTGATCCATAAAAAAAGCAAGAAGGCCCACTATATGAAACTCGCTTTTGAAAAATATTATATGGCGAGCCTGCGCTACGGTTTACCAAACCTAGATTTCGGGTGGTGAGACAATAAAACCCCTTTCTTGCTGTCTAATGGCAGGAAGAAATTCAGAGCCATAAATATGTTAAAAAAAATATCTTTACTGTCACTTGACTATCCAAAGACCGTTATTGCGTTAATGCTTCTCATCACTATGGGACTCGCCGCGCAGATGGTAAACATTCGTATAGACACAGATCCGGAAAACATGCTGGAGATCGACCAGCCTGACAGAGCTTATTACGATGAGGTGAAAAAAGAATTTGGTATCAATGACCTCCTCGTTGTCGGCATTGTTGATAAAAAGAGCGTGTTCCGCCCCGAAACGCTGGGAGCGATGTCCCGGATCATGGAACAGGTAATCCGCATAAAAGGGGTTATTATTGAGGATGTAATAAGCTTTACCACCACGGATAACGTTTCATCAAAAGATGGAAGTCTGGTAATTGAACCTATAATGGGGGCGGTTCCGGAAAGCCCAGGCAAGCTTGAAGCTCTTAAACGATCAATATATAGCAATCCGTTATTCGTTGAGAAAATCATCTCAAAAGATGGAAATGCGGCGGCGATCTACATTCCAATAGAAGAAAAAAAGTTAAGCAGGACTATCTCGGAGCAGATAGAGGCCATTGCTCAAAAGGAGCTTAAGGATGGCCAGAAGATATATATTGCAGGACTTCCAGTGGCCGAGGATGTATTTGGCCACGAGATGTTCAAGCAGATGGCCTACACGGCGCCTGCGGCCGGAATGATGATATTCCTCCTGCTTTTTCTTATTTTCAGGAAAATTTCACTGATTTTTTCTCCCATGATTGTCGCCATGTGTAGCATCGCGTGGGCCATGGGATCTATGATAGGTATGGGGCACACGGTACACATCATGAGTTCGATGATACCTGTATTTCTGATGCCCATCGCCGTTTTGGATTCCGTACATATCCTGAGTGAGTTCTACGATCGGTACCCCCAGTGCAAAGACCGGAAAAAGACGCTCCAGGCAGTGATCGAAGAGTTGTTTACGCCCATGCTGTACACATCGATTACTACGGCTGTGGGTTTTGGATCCCTGGCGCTAACAGATATACCTCCTGTGGCTGTTTTTGGAAAATTTATAGCCGGTGGCGTTATGGCGGCCTGGCTGTTGACGATTACACTCGTTCCTGCGTTTATCATGGTATTGCGGGAAGAGACAATTGCCAAAGGCTTAGGCCGATCAAAAGACCGTTCCTCTGGCAATGGAGGCTTTCTTTCAGTATGGGGGCGTTTTACATTCAATAATTACAAGATTTTCGTCGCCGGTGGCGTGGCTTTGTTTGCGCTGGGATTGATAGGAGCCAGCCGTATCGTCGTTAACGATAATCCCGTGAAATGGTTCAAGGAAGGACACAAAATCCGTATTGCCGATGACGTTCTTAATAAAAACTTCGGCGGCACGTATATGGCCTATCTGACGCTCTTGGGAAAAAACGCTGGTGACATGAAGAAGCCGGAAGTTCTTCAATACATCGATCAACTTCAGGCATACCTCGAAGAAGAACAGCTCGCGGGGAAAACATCTTCGGCGGCGGACATCATCAAGAGGATCAACTATGTTCTTCACGATAACGACGCCGATTTTGATAAAACGCCCAATAGTTCTGAGGAAATCGGGCAGTACTATTTCCTGTTTCTATCTTCCGGTGATCCGGACGATCTGGATAATTTCGTCGATTATGATTATCAAAACGCCAACATCTGGGTGCAGATGAAAAGTGGCGATAACAAGGATATGGAAAAAATAATTGACGCTGTAAAACAATACACCTCAGAGCATCCTCCGCCCGATGGTGTCATGCTGAAATGGTCGGGGCTAACCTACATCAACAAGGTATGGCAGGATATGATGGTTGTCGGGATGCTCAAAGCGGTGCTGGGCGGATTCCTGGCTGTTTTTATATTGATGGTCGTCTTGTTTCGATCTGTTCGGCTGGGGTTTATCGCGATGATGCCGCTCACATTCGCCATTACTTTAACATATGGACTGGTGGGGTTTTTCGGGAAAAATTACGATATGCCGATCGCCGTCTGCTCTACCTTGACGCTTGGACTTTCCATCGACTTCGCCATCCACTTTATCCACCGTTTCAGGAAAAAGTTTGAAGAGCTTGAAGACATGGAGCAGACAAATAACTATATTTTCCGCGAGCCTGCCAGAGCCATTGTTCGAAACGCAGTGGTTATTTCTATCGGGTTCTTGCCGATGGCTTTTTCTACGCTTAGCCCATATATAACCGTTGGGCTTTTCTTCGCGTCCTTAATGACGGTGACGGCCACCACAACCCTGCTACTCTTGCCTGCCTTGCTAAAACTAGGGGGTTCGGCGATGTTTAAAGAGGTGAACCCATGAAAACTCTGGTCTCTTTTCTCCTGTTTGACATGTTTTTGGCCACTCTTTTAGTCCCTGCCTACGCGCAGGAGAAGATATCCGGAAAGGAAATAATTAAACAGTCACAAAAAGCCTTTTACTACGCCGGAAACGATATGAAGTCCAAAATTGAGATGACCTTGATTAACAAGGCCGGAAAAAAAAGGTTCCGTGAAATGACGATGCTTCGCATAAATGTGGACGGAACTCTGGAGCAGAAATTTTATATCTATTTCCATCGTCCAGCTGATGTGCGGGGAACATCATTTCTTGTGTTGAAATATCCTGATAAAGATGATGATAGGTGGTTGTTCATATCGGCCATAAAACTGGTTAAACGCATTGCGTCGAGCGACCAGTTCTCGAGTTTTGTGGGATCGGATTTTACGTATGAGGACATATCAGGCCGGGATTTAGAGGCGGACAAGTATCGCCTTGTAAAGACTGAACAGATAAACGGCAAGAGCGCATACGTTGTGGAAAGCACGCCGATTAGCGTGGCGGCCTATACAAGAAAAATCTCATGGATTGATACAAATACTTTCCTCCCCCTCAAGGAGGAGTATTACGACATCCAAAAAGAGCTGTACAAGATATTTTCAGCGGATCAAATCGAAGATGTCAAAGGGATTCCCACAATAATGAAGCGAAGCATAACGAACGTTAAGCGGGGCCATCGTACAGAGGTTTTGTACAAAACGGCTGAATACGGATTAGGCATGCCTAATAGCGTTTTTACGGAAAGATCACTCCGAAGACCGCCGTTGAAATGGATAAAATAAATAATCTCCTGGTAAAGAACCGTATAAATATATGTGCGGGCCTTGTTCTTTTTATGATTCTTTGTCTCTCGCCAAAGTCATTCGCCTTTGAGCTGGAATGGCACGGATTCACGCAAGCCCACACCGCCGCCAAAACCACGGCGAAATATCCTGGCGACAAGCGCGAAGATATCTTTGTAGGCGCGGAAAAGCTTCGACTACAGCTTTCCGGATCGTCAGACGATGGAGCGGCTGGTTTTACGGTTAAGGCCGATTTGGCTAATGACTCTGTCAACAACGAAACATACAATGATCTTCGGGAAATGTATATGGATTATTCCGGGAACGCCTTCGATTTGCGTGTTGGCAGGCAGATTATAACCTGGGGGGTTGGTGATCTTCTTTTCATCAACGATGTTTTTCCAAAAGACTGGCAGGCCCTTTTCACCGGGGAGCCGATGGAATACATGAAGCTGGGCTCCGATGCGGTAAAACTCAATATCTACGCTGATACGGTCACAATGGAGCTGGTAGTCACTCCATTTTTCAGGCAGGACAACCTTCCCTCATCAAAAATATTTATTTCCAATGCCTCCTCCTCCAGCCTGTCTTACGAAACCCAAATGCCAGATCATACATTTGATAACGCTGAGACAGCCCTACGTCTCTCTGTCCCGATATTCGGATTCGACTCTTCTTTATACGCCTATCGTGGGTTTTGGCGTTCGCCATCGGGCGCGCCGGATGATGTCTCCGATCCAACACTGCTGATAATGAGTTTCTCGCCGCTGGCCGAGTATGGATTCAGCGTGCAGGGAAATGTGGCCACAGGCGTGCTGAGCCTTGAGGGAGGCTATTACGATTCAGTAGACGACCGCGATGGGACCGATCCTTTTGTTCCCAATTCCCAGTGGCGCTACCTCGTAGGATTTCAAAAACAGTTCGGAGCCGACACCGTAATCAGCGCCCAGTATTACGGGGAGTCGATGGTCAACTATGAGGAGTATTTAAACAACGCTCCCGAAAGCGCCATGCCGGTAAAACAAAACCACCAGTACGTAACCTTGCGCTTTACCCGCTTTTTTATCTACCAGACGCTAAAGTTTAACGTATTCGGCTATTACAGTCCCGACGAGGAGGATTATTATGTCATCCCGGAGATAAGATATACCCTGACGGACGGAATGTGGACAGCGATCGGGGCGAATATATTCGGCGGAAAAAAAGAATATACGTTTTTTGGTCAGTTTGATAAAAACGACAACGTTTACGCAGTGCTCCGATACGAGTTTTAGCCTGTCCTGTTATTATAAGGAGCCTTAAAAAATCACGATCATTGTTCCTTTCTATGAGAGAATATTTATATCGTCCATATGCAAGAGCGTTTCTTCTCAAGCCTTGAATTTACGTGGTAAGAAGGAGATAAATCATGAGAAAAAAACTGACTATCGCCGCGTTTGTCCTGAGTGTTTTGATTATCGTCTCGGTCACCGCGATAAGGGCCGGAATGATGGGAGACATGATGGGCGGCGGCGGAATGATGGGCGGTATGATGTCGCAAATGGCCTGGTATGGCGGCGCGTCGGTTCCGATAGACTGGAAAACGCCCAGGCCGCCTGAGAACGAAGCATCGATAAAGATGGGAAATCGTATTTACCAGAACAGATGCGTCCCCTGCCATGGATCGAAAGGTGACGGAGCGGGCCGGATAGCGGCGGAGCTTGAAGTCAAACCGCGCGATTTCACGAGTGGGACGTTTAAGTTCCGCTCCACTCCAACCGGCTACCCGCCGACGAACGAAGACCTGTTTACCACGGTTTCGCGTGGTCTTCATGGCACCGCGATGCTTCCGTGGACACAGCTATCGACTGTCGAAAAATGGTACGTTGTCTACTTCATCAAAACCTTTTCCGATGTTTTCGAAGAAGATGATGAAAAGATTGTTGTAAAACCTCCCAAATCGGACAAATCCGAAACCGAATATATCGCGCTGGGAAAAGAGACCTACAAGAAGGCCAAGTGCGCTCAATGTCATGGCGATAAGGGATATGGAGACGGCGAGAAGGCGGACAAACTAAAGGACGATTGGCATAATCCCATTCGTCCCCGGAATTTTGTGGGCGAACTGCTCAAGCGCGGGATGGAGATAAACGATATTTACCTGACCATAGCCACGGGGTTGTATGGCACACCTATGGAAGGGTATCAGGATAAGTTGTCGAAGGACGAAATAATGTCGCTCGCCTACTATATCCGTTCCATCGCGCTTAAAAAACGGCCTCGCCGTGGGATGATGATGGGCATGATGAGTAGCATGACAAGCGACGAGATGATCGGCATGAGAATTTACCATCACGGAGGCTGAGACGGACGCAGGTTTGCGGACGCCGACGACAGCGCGATTTATCTTTACGCTAGCCCGCTCCTTCCGCCTCCTGCCCCCACCTTTTTAACACGGATTCGGGGTTTGCGCATTTCACAGAGGTGGACCCCGTATTTCGGACAGTCTGTTAAGGTGGATATCCAGATTATTTGAGGAGTCTACTGATGAACAAACGGAAACGATATTCAGCGCCGTTCAAGGCAAAGGTAGCGCTTGAGGCTTTACGCGGTGAGAAGACGATGGCCGAGTTGTCTGCAAAGTATGGTGTCCACCCGAATATGATTA
>UOGA01000082.1_pt1 | contig 12917 bp, 13 predicted proteins | sample 1989841 | NCBI WGS metagenome assembly UOGA01 (sample SAMEA4712198, study PRJEB27164) | hydrothermal vent metagenome | biome: marine basaltic hydrothermal vent biome; feature: marine hydrothermal vent; material: mineral | place: Pacific Ocean | collected 2011-06-14/2011-07-23 | depth 1691 m | reverse complement strand
GGGTGCTCACAAGCTTCCGCACTCTGATGAAAACCTTCATCAATAAACCTCAGCCCACGGCGGAGATAATCGCCGTAATGGTGAAACTGGCGGCCAAAGTCCGCAAGGAAGGTGTGCTGGCCCTCGAAAAAGAGAAGGTGGATGACTCTTTTATGGAAAAGGCTATCCGGCTTTTGGTGGACGGGATAGATCAGGCGACCATCAGGACGATGCTCGACAACGAGGTTTCGGCGATTCAGGAGCGCCATTACAACGGCTCCCAGGTATTCGAGCAGATAGGAACCCTGGCGCCCGCCTTCGGCATGATAGGCACCCTTATCGGCCTTGTCCAGATGCTCCAGTCTCTTTCTGACCCGGCGGCCATCGGCCCGTCCATGGCGATCGCCCTGATTACCACTCTTTACGGAGCTTTAATCGCCAACCTCCTGGCGATTCCGTTCGCGAAAAAACTTACAATCCGTAGCAAAGAAGAGACTTTTTTAAAAGAGCTTATGATCGAGGGCGTGATTTCCATGGCCAAAAAAGAGAATCCTAACCTGATGAAATCGAAGCTGAACGTTTTTCTGGCTCCTAAGATTCGCGTTGAATAGCATTTAAAAAAATGGCGCGCCATGGGTAAAAGGAAAAACCCGATATTCGAGGGCGCCCCGATGTGGATTGTCACTTTCGCCGACCTGGCCACGCTTCTTCTCACCTTCTTTGTCCTGCTCTTGTCATTCGCGAATACAGACATCATCAAGTTCCGCGAAATGCTCGGCTCTGTCCAGGGGGCTTTCGGTGTCAAAATCGAGCGTCAGGGGGAATTTCAGGACACTCTTACAGGCGAAGGAACTGTTGATAAAGAAAAACAAAAGGAAAAAAAAGAAAAAGCGTTAGTACGACAATTCGACAAAGTTAGCCAAACCGTTAGTAAAGCGGCTGTCGAATCAAAAATGAAAGACGACGTTGAAATTTTATCGACGCGCCGGGGAATGGTTATACGTGTTAAAGGAGAGGCTCTTTTTAAATCTGGAGCAACGAAAATAAACCCTAAATCGACGCCGATTCTAAACAGCCTGGCCGATATACTGAAAAAAACCAATTTCACTGTCAAGGTGGAAGGGCATACAGACAACGTTCCCGTTAAAGCTGGGAGCGCCTCCCTTTATAAATCCAACTGGGAGATATCCGGCGTCCGCGCGTCTGTGATCGTCCGGTATCTTATTTCGAAAAAAGTAAACCCTGAAAATCTGTCTGCGGTAGGATATGGTGGCATGTCGCCGGTCAAGTCCAATGATACCGCCGAAGGAAGAGCGAAAAACCGGAGGGTGGAGTTTCTTGTCAACAAGCCTAAACCGTGATGGAAAAAAAACCGGCCAGTAAAAAAACGCTTGCGATTCCCTGTCCGCAATGCACGGTCAAGGCCAAAGTGCCCGTCGAAAGGATCACTAAAAAAGGGCTGATCTACGCCTGCCCAAAATGTAAAACCTCCGTTCTGGCGACAAGAACCGACAAAGGGGTGTCGGTGCGGCGCGCTACCGGCGCGGAAAAAATGGATCGGGAGGAGGGGTCGCCGCCCGCAAAGGATATACCAGCCGAAATAATCAAAGGCGCGCCTTCGTGGATCGTAACTTTCGCCGATCTGGCGACGCTTCTTCTCACCTTTTTCGTTCTTATGCTCTCGTTCGCCAACATGGACATAGTAAAGTTCCAGGATCTGATGGGGTCTGTGCAAGAGGCGTACGGCGTGACAAAAGCGGAGCGCGGCCAGTTTCAGGCTGTATCAAAAGGCAGGTTCGCCGAAGTTGACAGCAATATAAAAAAATCGCCGGAAGTGGTGGCGCGTGAAAAACTGGTGGATATAATTTACGACTCGGTGATCCGGGCCGGGTTTAAGGGAAACGCCTCGATAACATCCACTGACGAAGGTGTCCGTGTGAGAATAAAGGGAAGAGCGCTGTTCGATCCGGGAAAATCTGAGCTTCGCCCTGAAAGCTCCGATTTTTTAAAAGAGTTGTCAGTCGTTATCAAGACGACAAAAGACCTTATCGTTGTGGTGGAGGGGCATACCGACAACAGGCCGATTCGCACAAAAAAATTTCCCTCCAACTGGGAGTTGTCCACGCTTCGCGCCTCCAAAGTTCTGGAGAGGATGCTAAAGCTCGGAGCGCCCGCCGACAGGATGTCCGCCGCCGGGTACGCCGATACAAGGCCTTTGTTCCCCAATGATCGTGAAGAGACAAGGCCCCTTAACCGAAGAGTCGAATTTTTATTCAAGAGAGGGTAGCTGTTATGAGACAGATATTAGCTTTGCTGGTCGCATTCGCGCTTTGCGCCGCCGGAGCCTGCTCAAAAGAAAAAACCACCGATCTGGCGCAGGAAATGGCGGCGCAAAAAGAGATCGTGGAAATCAAACTTCTCATAAAAGATGGGAAAAACGAGCTTGCTGATAAAAAACTTGTTCAGCTCAAAGAGCGTTTCGGCCATACAAAAACTTACGAGGAAGCTAAACAAAATCTTCTAAACGCCGGATTGTCGGCAGATTCGCGAAAATTATCTATTACCGGAAAGAAGCTCGTCAAGCTTGAGAACCTGGTGCTTGGCTATCGAGAGGAGACCGGCCAATGGCCTGCCCCTGGAGCGATCGCAAAGCCTTTGGACGCATGGGACAACGAGCTTTACTGGGTCGTCGCGGGGCCCGGCAAAAGTTACGATCTATTAATCATTTCCTCAGGCAAAGATGGCAATCCGGGAACCGGAGACGACCTTATAGCCGTCTGGGTGGCCCCAAAGCTGGATAAGAAAAAATATAAAGCCGGTCGTAAAGGAAAAGGCGTCAAATCCGATTCGAAAAAAAAGCTTAAAGAGAGCGCATCGGTCGCCATGACTATTGAAGACTTGATGAACCTGGAAAGCGAGTCGGGCGCGTCCGCTGACAGGAGCGCTACGCTCAAACAGTTTAAAAAGGCTGGTAAGGAAAGCAAAAAATCGGGCCAGCGAAGACAGGGAGAGACTATAATGTCGCTGGAGGAGATAAAAACCAAATTAGAGAGGTGATGGCATGAGCGAAATTGTCGGACTCTTTGGGCGGCAGATTTTTGATTCCAGAGGAAATCCAACAGTAGAAGCGGATGTGTTCCTGGAGTCGGGAGCTTTTGGGCGGGCGGCGGTTCCTTCCGGCGCCTCCACAGGCTCACGCGAAGCGCTGGAGATGCGCGATGGCGGAAAGCTCAGGTATCAGGGCAAAGGCGTATCCAAAGCGGTAGCCAATATCAACAAGAAAATCGCCCCTCACCTTATCGGCGTTGAGGCTTCGGATCAGGTGGCGGTGGATGGCTTGATGCTGGAGCTCGACGGCACACAAAACAAGAAAAAGCTTGGGGCCAACGCCATGCTTGGCGTGTCGCTTGCCGTGGCCAAAGCCTCCGCCGAAGACGCCGGTCTTCCACTCTATCGCTATATAGGCGGCTGTAACGCCAAACAACTGCCTGTCCCCATGATGAACATTATCAACGGCGGCGCGCACGCCGACAACAACGTGGACATTCAGGAGTTTTTGATAATGCCCACGGGCGCGAAAAACATGGCGGAGGCGCTTCGTTTCGGATCCGAGATTTTCCACACCCTCAAAGGCGTCCTTAAAAGCAAAGGCTACAATACATCCGTCGGCGATGAAGGGGGATTCGCCCCTGACCTTCGGAGCAACGCAGAAGCTATCGAAATTATCCTCACAGCTGTTCAAAAGGCCGGATACAAAGAGGGCAAACAGATAATGCTGGCTATGGACCCCGCCGCTTCGGAGTTTTACAAAAACGGCAAATACGTTATGGCCGCCGAGAAAAATCCGAGGAAAACATCTGACGAGATGATTAAATTTTACGAAAACCTGGTCAGGCAATACCCGATAATCTCGATAGAGGACGGCCTGGCCGAAGGCGACTGGAAGGGCTGGAAAGCCATGACCGAGGCGCTGGGGTCAAAAATCCAGATCGTGGGGGATGATATTTTCGTCACCAATACGAAAATAATATCTAAAGGAATCCAGATGGGAGTGGCCAACTCTGTTCTAATCAAGGTGAACCAGATAGGAACGTTGACCGAGACGCTAAACGCGATTGAAATGGCGAAAAAGGCTGGCTATACCAGCGTCATAAGCCACAGGTCGGGAGAGACGGAAGATACGACCATAGCCGATATCGCGGTGGCCACCAACGTGGGACAGATAAAAACAGGCTCGATGAGCAGGACAGACCGGGTCGCCAAATATAATCAGCTCCTCAGGATAGAAGAAGAGCTTGGCGCGGCGGCTGAATACGGGGGAAAGGACGTTTTTTATAGCGTTGGGCGGTGACTTGCCTCATAATCAGCCAATGGAGCGCAATAAATCGAGAGCCTTTTTAGGGTTATCCATAATATTTTTCCTTGTGGTAGGCGCTACGGCTTACTACAAGGAAAATGGATTGGCCGACGTTGGCAAGCTTCATTTGGAGATAGCCTCCGTCAAAAATCAAATTCAGAAATACTATCTCGAAAACAACAATATCAGGCGCGCGCTCGTTTCCCTGAACAAAAACGATGACCGGGTGGAAGCCATAGCCCGTGAGCAGTTGGGCCTGGTCAAACCGGGAGAGGTTGTGTACGAGTTTATAGACGCCGGCAAACTGGCCAAAGGGGAGCTCTAAATATGACCGCCTTGAGCGCTTTGTTTTTACCGGTTGCGTTTGGCCCACCAGATGGCCGCTCCCGTCGAAAAGTCTTTACAATAGTAGCTCCTATCTGTTACTAATAGCCGGTTACTTGGAGATTTACAAAAGCAGAGAAGAGAGGAAAGTCATATGAGTGTCATAAAGGAGCGGAAAGCCGAAATAATCGGAAAATTCCGCGCCAATGAAAAGGACACGGGATCCGCAGAAGTGCAGATCGCTCTATTATCCGAGCGTATCACCAATTTAACCGAGCACTTCAAAACCCACAAAAAAGATCACCACTCGCGTCGAGGCCTGTTGCAGATGGTAAATCGGCGTCGCAGACTTCTTGACTACATCAAGAAAAAAGAGCTTGAGCGCTACAAGTCGATAATCGGCGCGCTTGGAATCCGCCGGTAAGGTCTTTTCGAGGGTTTTCTTTACATACCGGCAGACGGCTCCGTGTATATATCAAATCTAAAAGCGCCTGCCACCTGACGCCGGACGCCAAACGCCATCACGATGATTTACAGAAAGAATTGAGGGAAAAGCAAGATGCAAGCTGAAAGAGTAGAACTGAAGATAGGAGACAGAGTCCTTTTTATTGAAAGCGGAGCGCTGGCGAAACAAGCGGCAGGGTCCGTTGTCGTCGGCATGGAGGAGACAATAATTCTCGCCGCCGTGAGCGCCGCCGATGAAGGCAGGGAAGGTATCGACTTTTTGCCTTTAACGGTCGATTACAGGGACAGGACATCCGCCGCCGGACGCATTCCGGGCGGTTTTTTCAAGCGGGAGGCCCGCCCTTCCGACAGGGAAACCTTGATATCGAGGCTGGTTGACCGGTCGATCCGGCCTATGTTCGCCAACGGTTACTCCAACGAAACACAGGTGATTATAAATCCCCTTTCTTTCGATTTTGAAAACCAGACCGATGTGTTGGCCCTGACCGGCGCGTCCGCCTGCATTATGCTCTCTCATCTTCCTTTTTTCACTCCCTTGTCCGGTGTGCGCGTAGGAAGGGTGAACGGCGAATTTATCTGCAATCCAACCATTCCGCAGATGGAGGAGTCTGATCTGAATCTTCTGCTTTGCGGATCGGAGGAGTCGCTTGTGATGGTAGAAGGCGGCGCGAGCGAGATTCTGGAGGACGACCTGATAGAAGCCATGGAGTTCGGCCATGAGTGGATCAAAAAGATATGCAGAATACAAACCGATCTGGTCGCCAAAATAGGTAAAACCAAAATGGAGCTCCCGGAGGTAGCCGAGCTTGCTGAGGTGGATGAAATACGTAGCAAAGTCGAAGGCTCCCTCAAAGCGGCGGTCACCACCGATGGCAAGTTCGCAAGGTCGGCCGCCATCAAAAAAGTACGCAACGACGCCATCGCCGAGCTGATGGGCGATACAAATGACGATCAGAAAAAAGGCGCTTATAAAGAAGCGTTCGGTGTAGTCCAGAAAAGCTTCATAAGGGAGATGATCCTTAGCGAACAAAGCCGCGTGGATGGCAGGTCGCTGACCGAAGTGCGCGAGATAAACATCGCTGTGGACGCGCTTCCGCGAACTCACGGGTCGTGCCTGTTTACCAGAGGCGAGACCCAGGCGCTGGTTACCACCACGCTGGGCACCGGTCAGGACGAGTTGACCCTTGATAATCTCGAAGGGCGCTCTACCCGCTCTTTTTACCTGCACTACAATTTCCCTGCGTTTTGCGTGGGCGAAGTTAAGCGAATGATGGGGCCGGGCCGCCGGGAGATCGGGCACGGATCGCTCGCCGAGCGGGCTATGGACCCGATGATGCCAGACGCCGAGAAGTTCCCCTATACGATCCGTGTGGTTTCAGAGATTCTGGAGTCGAACGGATCATCGTCGATGGCCACCGTATGCGGCGCGTCCCTGAGCCTTATGGACGCTGGCGCTCCGATTAAAAACGCCGTGGCGGGGATCGCCATGGGGCTTGTCAAAGAAGGTGACAGGATCGCCATCCTCTCCGACATCCTGGGAATGGAAGACGCTTTGGGCGACATGGATTTTAAAGTCGCAGGCACAAGAAACGGCATTAACGCCGTGCAGATGGATATCAAAATTGACGGCCTGGATGTCGCGCTTTTAAAACGCGCTTTAGCGCAGGCCCGTGAGGGACGAATGCATATCCTCGATAAAATGGACGAAGTTATCTCCGCGCCAAGAGAGGAGCTTAATGAAAACGCTCCCCGGATACACACCATTAAAATTCATCCCGACAAGGTACGAGACATAATCGGGCCTGGGGGCAAAGTCATCAAGGGAATCGTCGCAGAAACCGGCGTCCAGATCGATGTAAACGACGAAGGTATGGTGAAAATATTCTCTGCGGACAGAAAAGGCCTGCAATCGGCCATCGAGATGGTCGAGCATATCACCCAGGAGGCGGTCGTCGGCAAGATATACGACGGAACAGTCAGGAGAATCACCGATTTCGGCGCTTTTGTAGAGATTTTTCCCGGCACCGACGGACTGGTTCATATCAGCCAGATAGCCAGCTTCCGGATAGAATCGATGGAGGGTGTTTTCTCATTGGGCGATCATATCCCGGTGAAGGTCATTGAAGTCGATCCGAGCGGGAAAGTCCGTCTCTCCTTCAGGGAAGCTGTGGAGGGCACCGACAAGGAGCTTATGGAGCCGCCCGCAGGTAGCGGAGGAAGAAGGCCCCCATCGGATTCTGACCGGAGACCATACGGTGGTGGCGGCCATTCACGCGGCGGTAGAGGTGATAGAGACAACCGTCGTTAACGGTGTCCCGATCGTTTGCGAGACGATCCCCTTTTTCAAGTCCACCTCGTTCGCTGTCTGGATTTTCGCTGGCGCGCGTGACGAGCCGGAGGAGAAGTCCGGCCTGTTCCATTTCATGGAGCACCTTGTCTTCAAAGGCACCGCCAACCGTGACGCAAGAGCCATAGCCATTGAAATCGACGAGCTGGGCGGCCTGATAAACGCTTTTACATCCCGTGAGATAACGTGCTATTCGGGCCATGTAATCGCGCAAAGGCTGGACAGGGCGTTCGATCTTATCGCGGATATTACGCTAAACTCCAGCTTTCCTGACGATGAGATGGAGCTCGAAAGACATGTTGTCCTGGAGGAAATACGGTCTATCGAAGACAATCCGTCGGAGTTCGTCTACGACCGGCTCTATCCGCGAAGGTGGGCCGGACACCCTCTGGGCAAGCTTATCACCGGGTCGCCTGAAACAGTTAATTCGCTGACCAGGGATGATCTGATCTCTCTTAAGAGCGATTTCTACACACCGCCACGGATCGTTGTGACCGCGTGCGGCTCGGTTACGATGCCCCAGCTTGAAAGGCTCGTCAGCGGCTATTTTGGAAATATTAAACCAAACGAGAAAAAAAGGGATTTAAAAGCCCCAGCTTCAAAGGCCGGGCTCGAAGTGATACAAAAGCCGCTGGAGCAGGCCCATGTATTGCTGGCGGCGGAAGGTATCCCGGCCGCAAGCCCAAGACGGCACGAGCTTCTGCTTTTAAACATTATTTTGGGCGACGGCGTGTCATCCCGGCTTTTCCAGAACGTAAGGGAAAAGCAGGGGCTTGCCTATTCCATATACAGTTTCTTCGACCAGTACATAGACACCGGGCTTTTCGGCGTTTACGCCGCGTCTTCGCCAGATGTCCTGCGCCCGTTATGGGAAACCGCGCTCACAGAACTAGACAAAATCGCGGACAAACCTCCTTCAGCCAAAGAATTCGCCAGGGCCAAAACGCAGGTATCCGACAATCTCAAAATGTCGTTCGAATCGTTGGGGGTCAGGCTGTCGCAAATAGCGCACCAGACACTTTATTACGGAAAAGTATTCACGCTCGACGAAATGCTGGAGCATGTCAACGCTGTTAAAGCTGATGGCGTGAGGGAACTGGCTGAAGAGCTACTGGGCCGAAAAAACTTTACTGTGCTGGCGCTGGGGCCTGTGGAGGAGGATCAGGTAGGGTTTATAGCAAGCTGACCGGATGGTCTCACCTGTTTTGCTTGATGATATCCTCTATTATCTTACCGGCTATCTTATCGCCGCTTACTTCGTACTCGCCTTTTGCGATTTTTTCCTTGAGCGCCTCGATTTTCTCGCGCCTGATGTCGGGAGCGTTCTTGACAAGAGCTTTGACATTCCCTATCTCACGGCCAAGTGTCGAGACGGCGACGGTTTCCGAAGACCTGCTTTCTACAGGAACAGCTTCGGGTCTCCCGGAGGATTTTACTTTCGCGGGGGCCGAATTATCCCTGTTTTGCAACCCGTCAATCTTGGACTGGTTGATACTGCCGTCATGGCCTGTAATCTTCAACTGTTATCACCTCCCTCTGCTCTTAAAAGGTCGTTTCTAGATTCCTTATCGGCTTTCGCTGTCAAGAACTTTACATTTTATCGAATTGTAACACGCTAATAGTAAAAGGTTTATAATTTTTTCAAAAGTTTTTTCGATACGGGGCGCCATTTTCACTAAAAACCGGCTAATAGGACAACTTTTCATGCGCCCTGACCCTTCATCCTCTCAATAAGCTCTTTTTTTTGCGTGTCGTATTCTTTTCGGTCTTTTTCAAAGATTTCCTTGGCTTCTTTATAAACTTCCTCTTGCGTCGGATTCATAAAAAGATGGTGAGGATATCCCAACTGCTCAAGCGCTATCGCCTTATCGAGGAACAGATCGCAATGGGGGCAAATAGAGCCGCAACAAGCGTCCGCGACTTCCGGGGTAACGCCGAGGAAATCGGCTAATTCGCGGCTTTTTACCGCATCGCTGTTGTTGCGGTCGTCTTCTAACGATTCGGAATCGGCTTTTTTGCGATCTTTCTCCTTTTCGAGAGCCTGATCGCGCAACTGTTTCATAAAGTCGCCCATAATTTCCACAGGCTATCACACTTAAGGCTCCTTTTGTGGAGATGACATAAGCATAGTGTCACAGACTGTTCAAAGTGGCGCTCAAAAGAAAAGAGGCAAGATCCTTCGCCGGAGCTTGTGCTGAGCCTCGAAGTAGCTCAGGACGACGGAGTGGGGGGCCTGGGTTAGCAGAGCGCGCCACGCTCCCTGTCGTCCTGAGGGAACCGAAGGATCCTGCCTTTCGTATCTTCTCTGAATTCCAGAACGCCATTATTTTGCGCCATATCTCCGGCGTCTTCCGGCTTGTATCATTCCCTTTAATTGCGTAGAGTATCGATGATTTATAATAATTCCAACAATTAACGTTCGAGACGAACAGCGGAGGTAGTAATGGCTGATAAAAAAACGAACGATGGCGCTAAACAGCGCGTGGCTCTGGTAACTGGCGCATCAAGCGGAGTGGGCGCCGCCGTGGCCGCTCGCCTCGCCAAAGATGGATATGCGCTGGCTCTTGGCGCAAGACGTAAAGAGAGGCTGGAAAGCGTCGCCGAATCGATCAAGACAGATACCGGAATCTCATCTTTCGTATGCGAGCTGGACTTAAGGTCGCCTGCGTCTATATCTGGTTTTGCCGAAAAAGTTTTCACCGAGTTTGGCCATGTGGATGTTCTGGTAAACTGCGCCGGGCTGGCCCTCGGCAGGGAAACGGCGGATCAGGCCGACGTGGAGGACTGGATGAATATGATAGAAACCGACTATTCCGGGCCTATCCGGCTCATAAGGGAACTGCTCCCGAAGTTCAAGGAAAGAGGCGCGGGGCATATAGTCAATATTGGGGCGCTGGCCGCGTTGAGCCCGCATCCCGGCTCCGCCGTCTACGCCTCGGCCAAAGAGGCGATGCGGATGTTTTTAAAATGCCTCCGCGAAGACATTCTTGGCTCCGGCGTGAGGGTGACCAACATAGACCCCGGCATTGTGCGGACAGACTTCGCGCTGGTGCGATTCAGAGGGGACGAGAAAAGCGTAGAGAAAATGCTGGAGGGGCTACGGCCTTTGGAGCCTGAGGATGTGGCCGATTGTGTATGGTTCGCCGTAAGCAGGCCAGCCCATGTCAATATCGACCAGATTTCGGCGTTGCCGACCGATCAGACAAGCCCGACAAGGGTACATCGAGCGACATAGACCGGGAGCCTTTGGCTCGCGCCATAAATCGCGGCAAACAGCTTCGCGTAAGGGAGCCTATCTTGGAGTGTCGGTGTAAACCCGCGCGCCCTGCCGGTTTTTAAATGTATACACCACGGCTTTCGTCCCGGCCCGGCGCCCGCCGGAATGCGAGCCAAGGGAGCCTCCGCCTGAAAGCGTCCGGTAATAGGCCCACACTTTGTTGATGTACCGCCTTGTCTCAGGATAAGGGGGCACGCCACGGTGATTTTTCACCGCTGTCGGCCCTGCGTTATAAGCCGCAAGGGCCAGCCTGGAGCCGCCGCCGAACTGATCGAGCATTTTGCGCAGATATTTTGAGCCGCCGTTTATGTTTTGCATGGGGTCGAATACGTGTGTGACGCGCATCTGCTTTGCGGTGCCGGGCATAAGTTGCATCAGCCCTTTGGCGCCTTTGGAGGAGACGGAGAACCGGTCAAAATCTGACTCGGCTTTTATTACGGCTTTTATAAGCAGTGGATCGAGATTATATTTTCTGGCGGCGGCTCGTATCAGATGATCGTACCTGCTGGAAAAAGAAAAGCGCCGGGAACGTGGGAAATAGCTTGTCCGTTTTAGCGGAGTAACGGCTTTTTTAAAGCGCTTGTATCGTTTTATAATTTTTGCGCGAGACCTTTGCGCGGGGGGAGTGTCGGTGAAATAGATTATGCCCCTGGCGCTTTTTAGCATGTACACATCCGCGTAAGACTCCCCCGCAAAAAGGATGGTCACAAGAAAAGAGACCACGGCGGATAACATCGCCACTCGCATTATCATTAAACCACTGAATTTAATAAAGTTTCGCTAACAGACAGTTTACCAGAAGTCCTGAGCCATGTCTAACTACCAAAAATCCTCAGACAAAATCGAGCAGTCTGTCGATATCGGAGGCGGTGTTATAAAAATGGGGCGACACTCGTATCCCCTTGCCTCTTTTAATAACTATGACCTTGTTGTCGGCGAGCCGTTTGGAAAGCTCATCGGTTTTGCTTTCGTCGGACGGGGCGAAAATCACTATTCCCGACTTCTCCCCCTCTCCTCTCGGAGAGAATATCTGGCAGTTTTTTGATTCAAGACCTTCGATAAGCCTGTCGGTAAGGGCGATAATGTGCGCCTCGTTGCGCTCGACACCCATCGACATGACAAGTTTTATCGACTCGTGCAGGCCGTAAATCCCCGCAAGGTTAGGGGAGCCTTCCTCGAATCGCCGGGCGTCGTCTTTGAATGTCATATCTATGTTGGAGAAGTCCTCGCCGTCTATCACGCTGTTCCAGCCGACCCTGACCAGCTCAAGGTCGTCGAGCCGTTTTTCGTCGCAGAAAAATATTCCCGACCCCATAGGCCCGCAAAGCCATTTAAAGCCGCCGCACGACAGAAAATCTATGCCGCTTCGTTTCACGTTCAGGGGAATGGCGCCAAGCGACTGGATGGCGTCCACGAAAAAAAGAACGTTTTTGTCGCGGGTTAAAGCGCCAAGAGCGTCAAGATCGGTTCTGTGGCCGGAAAGATATTGAACGGATGATATGGCCACTATTTTTGTTCTGGGGGTGATCGCTTTGGCGATAGAGTCGATTGTCACTCTGCCATCCTCGTTTTTCACCGTGTTCACCACCACGCCGAGCCTCTGGAGGTTTAGCCAGGGATAAACGTTGGATGGAAACTCCAGGTCGTTTAGTATCACCTCGTCCCCGCTTTTTAACCCAAGCCCGGAGGCCACGAGCGACACGCCGTCTGACGTGTTCCGGACAAAAGCGATCTCCCTGTCGGACGCCCCTATCAAACCTGCTGAGGCTTCCCGCGCCTGTTTTGATCTTTCGAGCCACTCATCCATTTTCAGATAGGCCGATTGGCTTGTCTCATTTAACAAAGCGACCATCGCGTCCCGGCCGGGGGTAGCCAGCGGGGTCATTCCCGCCGCGTTGAGGAATGTCATTGCGGTGAGCGCAGGAAAGCTCTCTCTTATCGAGACCGACTCATCGTCCTCAAAAAGCCTTGAAACAAGCATAAAGTTGAACTCTGGAGATTAAACTATGTATAAAATCGGGCTGTTCTTCGCAGGCATTCACCGAAAAGCTGTTTACATACCCTTCTGGCATAGTTTAACATAATAGATTGAATTAAATTTGGAGAGAAAATGGTTGAAAATGGGCCGTTCGTGGATTTGCATCTTCACTCTACCTGCTCAGATGGCG
>UOGA01000050.1_pt1 | contig 12937 bp, 13 predicted proteins | sample 1989841 | NCBI WGS metagenome assembly UOGA01 (sample SAMEA4712198, study PRJEB27164) | hydrothermal vent metagenome | biome: marine basaltic hydrothermal vent biome; feature: marine hydrothermal vent; material: mineral | place: Pacific Ocean | collected 2011-06-14/2011-07-23 | depth 1691 m | reverse complement strand
ACCCTTCTTAGCCAACACCTCTGTTATCGCAGCTGTCAACGTCGTCTTGCCATGGTCAACATGACCTATTGTCCCCACGTTAACATGAGGCTTCGACCTGTCAAATTTCTCTTTAGCCATAACCTTTTCCCTTGGTTGTCCCTTTTAACTTTATTTACTTACAATCCTGTTTATTCGAAAATCGTATATCAATACCGGCTAGCGCCGATTTAAATAATCCACATAAATGGAGCCCACGATCGGGATTGAACCGATGACCTCCTCCTTACCAAGGAGGCGCTCTACCACTGAGCTACGCGGGCCATGTTCAATAATCGTCAACTCCCTATCGTTTTCCGTTCCATAAAATCATATTAATGGAGCGGGAAACGGGATTCGAACCCGCGACCCTCAGCTTGGAAGGCTGATGCTCTACCAACTGAGCTATTCCCGCACCCTATCAATCATATATATATGGTGGGGAGGGGAGGATTCGAACCTCCGAAGGCTTAGCCGGCAGATTTACAGTCTGCTCCCTTTAACCACTCGGGAACCTCCCCGATAGCCTTCTATCGCTGCGTAGTCCCCTTCTACTAATAAGCCACGCTATTTAGCGAGGACAAGTTATCGTTGTATAAAACCCTGGAGCCGACGAAGGGACTCGAACCCCCGACCGGCTGATTACAAATCAGCTGCTCTTCCAACTGAGCTACGTCGGCAATAAAGCCAGTAACCATTCCGAAAAGAAACGAATAGTTTATGGCTTAAGATTCCAGATGTCAACAGTCTAAAAGAATAAAATTAAGGTATCACCTTTGAGCCGGAGCCACCAGTGAGTCTGGTTTAGGTAATGTGGGTGGCCCTTTGTTGCCGCAACCTGGAAAAACAAGCAACGATATAGCCAAAATCGCCAGTAAAACAGCCTGTGAAGCCATTTTTACCATTTTTTCATCCCTTTTTCTATTTTTTTCAACCTGGCGGCAACCCTTTTCCGCGCCGTTCCACCAGGAATATCCTTGCCGTCAGCCGATTTTGCGGCGGAACGCGTATCATCTAAAGCTTTGACAAGCCGTCTATCCAGTTCTCCGGCCTCTTTTTTGGGGATATCACAAAAGCTCCAGCCATTATCGAGACAAAGCCGGACAAGCTGGCCTACTATTTCATGCGCTTCACGGAAAGGAACTCCGGCCATTGCCAGTTTATCGGCAATATCAACAGACGCCATGAAATTTTCATTTGCGCGTTTTTCGAGCAACTTTTTATCCACTTTAATGGCCCCAACCATATCCGCGGTGATTTCAAGAATAATGGCAATCTGTTCATACGAACTAAAAACAGGCTCTTTGTCCTCCTGCATATCCTTGTTATAGGCCAGCGGCAATCCTTTGAGCGTTGTCAACAAGGCCAGCAGATTACCGTTCAACCTGCCGGTTTTCCCCCGTATAAGCTCCGGCACATCCGGATTTTTTTTCTGCGGCATTATCGACGAGCCCGTGCAGAATGCGTCCGGCAGTTCCATCACCGAAAACTCCGCTGATGTAAAAATGACAAGCTCCTCAGCAAGACGCGACAGGTGCGTTGCTGTCATAGAGACCGCAAACAGGAACTCGGCCGCAAAATCCCTGTCCGATACGGCATCCAGGCTGTTTTCAGATATTGAGTCGAAATCAAGCTCATCGGCCACCATCTTCCGGTCTATAGGAAAATTTGTTCCAGTGAGAGCCGCAGAGCCTAACGGCATCACGTTGACCCTTTTCCGCGCGTCTACAAACCGCGCAACATCGCGGTCCAACATTTCATAATATGCCAAAAACCAGTGCGCCAATCTTATCGGCTGGGCCGGCTGTAGATGTGTATACGAAGGCGCGATGGTATCTATATGCTTTACAGCTTGTTTATAAAACGCCTTCTGCAGACTGCGGATAAGTTCGGCGATTTCATCTATGCAGTCGCGGACGAAAAGCCGCAGGTCGGTGGCCACCTGGTCGTTTCTCGATCTGGCCGTATGCAGTTTGCCGGCTATCGGCCCGATAATTTTCGCAAGCCTGCGCTCAATTGCCATATGTATATCTTCGTCGGCGGTATCGAAATCGAATTTGCCGGAGTCTATCTCTTTACCGATCCGCTTAAGGCCCGTGACAATAGCTCCAGCGTCTTTTTTTGTGATTATTTTTTTTGCGGCCAGCATGGAGACGTGGGCGATACTTCCGCGGATGTCATGCTTGTACAAGCGCCAGTCGAACCATATGCTGGCGTTAAATATTTCGACCAGAGGATGGGTAGGCTCATTAAACCTACCCGACCATGCTTTTTTCTTTTTCATTTTTCTATTAGGCGGCGAGTCTTTGATTGATGGGGAATCTTATCTTATTGACGGATAAAAGGAAAGTATGGTTTCACACTAATGTCATCCTGAGCCGAAGGAAAAGGGTTTCGACAGCAGAAAATATCCAGGTTGACCCATCGCCTTCGCAATAGTCTTGCTTAAAGCTACCGCTTTTCCTTATCGTTAACCGCAATAGTGATTTGAAGCGTCCTCGTTTCCGGCGCAAGGCAGATATTCTCCGCACAGCCCTGCCACGAAATAACAGGACGCCATACGTAACCTCCATCAATAGTATCGGGCGCGACGATACCTTGTGCGATGATCTCCACCCTTCCTTCATACACAGGGACCTCTTCGCCAAGCAGAGTCATCACTTTCACCGGCGGATAGCTGAACTGAACATCTATCAGCGGCCCATCGCCGGAAGTCATCTCAAGACGCCTGTATTTTTTTACACCGGGAGCATATATATGCCAGCCAGGTGGCGCAGTTACATAGATTGAACCTACCACGACAGAACCTGGCTTGAACGCTTCACCTGAAAAATCCGGAGCGACAGTAAATTCGGGACTGGTGGAAGCAAGATCCAGAAACGGTAGAGGCGCTTGTTCCGATTGCGCGGCCCCAGCTACGAATATAAAGGCAAAAAATATGGAGGTAATAATAGTGGCTCTCATTTTCTACATGCCAAATTTTGCGCGGGCTTGTTTCATTAACTCTGCGGTCACCTCGGTAGCGCCTTGATCCTTCACAAAATCCTCTATCATCGTTTTTGCGAAATCGCGAACGAAAGGCGGAACTTTCTCAAGGTTTTTTTCCGCTTCATCCGTCCATGTAATCTCGTCGGACATCAATTCTCTCCAAATAATGAAAAGATTAATTTTACACCTATGCTTGAAACATCACAAGGAGGGCTGGGAGAGGTAGTGTTGTGATATTGGTGAGGGATCCTTAAGCCACCGTGGCAATCCCATCGCCCCAGTGTCATCGCTCGCAAACAACTGTCATCCCGCACGTGATGCGGGATCTCGCTGCCATCATATCAACCTTACGAAATGCCGGACTAAATCCGGCATGACAGTAATGGGGATTGTCGCGTCGCATACGCTTCTCGCAATGATATTTTTAGTTTGACGGGATTGCTTCACTCCGTTCGCAATGACATTATTGCCGTGAGGATTCACTTTGTGTTTGAAGCCAGGCCGCGCCTCGTCTCCGCAAGGCTCATAATGACTGTCAGCGCGTTGTTCTTGGGCGACTAAGGAAGGTTAAAACCGGCGCAGGTATAAAACTTTTAATCAAGACGGGAGAGGAAACTTTAAAGCACAGACCAAACGTACTTCCACCCGCGCCGGTTTTTTTTTCGAAGCAAAGGAAACTTAAGCGCTTTTCTGTAACTGAGCCGTTTTGCATGTATCACATGCATGCTCTTCGTCCCTGCCGCACAACAGACAGGAAGTGGACCCTCTGTAATACCTCAGGATTCCACCACAATGCTGACAGGTACCACTTGGAATCATTACTTCTTTTTTGCTTTGCATGATAATGCCTCCACACCAAATTAAAGTCAGGTACTACATCCCTAAACTTGTTTCATCATGACAATTGCAAACACTGGGCCAATTTGATTACCAAACGGTATTTATGTATTATCGTTTTAATATCAAGCGCTTATCATTTTATGTATTCTTTACCTTGCGACCATAGCCTGAATTTATTCCAATTTTTGGCGCTTAAGTTCCCAAAATTGTCATTTTTTCCTTGTGTTATACTGTTTTCATGACACTTATAGCTACTCTTGATGAGTTGTCATCATTGAAAATATTGACGTACCCCAACCCGGCTCTGACAAAAAAATCGGAGCCTGTCGAGGAAGTGAATGACGATATTCGCGCCCTTGCTCAGGCCATAGCGGAAACTATGGTCAATGCGCCAGGAATTGGACTGGCGGCGCCTCAAGTCGGCATTCTAAAAAGGATTATAGTGATAGATACCGCGCGAGTAAATATCGATATTGAGGGCGCCTCAAAACCGCTTACGATGATAAACCCTACGATAATTGAAACCTGCGGACTTGTCGTCGATGAAGAAGGGTGCCTTAGCATGCCGAAGCTTTATGCGGACGTGCCACGACCGGAAAAAATACGGGCGGAATATACTGATATCGACGGGAAACGTCAGGAAATTTCAGCGACCGGCTACCTTGCCCGATGCATAGCGCATGAAATCGACCATCTGGACGGCGTTCTTTTCTGGGATCACCTTGGCGTTATCCGCAGAAACATGCTTAAATTGAAGTTTACAAATCTAAAAGCTTCGTAATGCCCTCACCTATCCGTGTTGTGTTCATGGGAACGCCGGATTTTGCCGTCCCCACGCTGGAAGCGCTGATAAGCCACCCATCATACGATGTTGAGCTGGTCGTGTCACAGCCGGATAAACCAAAAGGCAGGGGGAAAAAGCTTGCGCCGACTCCTGTTAAAAAAGTCGCTCTCGACCATGGAATCCCAACCCTCCAGCCAGCCAGGGCAAAGGATGAGGAAAACATCGCAAAGCTTAACGAGGTTGCGCCGGACTATATAGTGGTGGTGGCGTATGGCCAGATATTGCCTGTGGCTCTATTGGATATACCGAAGATTGCTCCTGTAAACCTGCACGCTTCGCTACTGCCTTTATGGCGCGGAGCCGCTCCTATCCACCGGTCATTTCTGGCCGGCGACACCGTCACAGGCGTATGCGCGATGCTTATGGAAAAAGGACTGGATACAGGCGATGTGCTGGCGTGTCGCAAAACCGAGATCACCGACGACGATACGGTAGGCAGAGTGCATGACAGGCTGGCGAAAATCGGGGCGGTTCTCATGACGGAAACCTTGCTCGACTATCGGGGCGGAAAAATAGAACCGGTTAAGCAGGATGATTCCAAAGCCACATATGCCGACAAGCTTACCAAAGAAGATTTTATTATCGACTGGTCACAGACGGCCGATAAAGTAAGCAGGAAAATTCGCGGTCTATCGCCATATCCAGGAGCTAAGACAATACATGAAGACAGTGGCGTTAAGTTACTGTTTACAAAAGTGTCATCAGATGAACTTAAACGCCCTCCTGGCGAGGTTATCGCTGTTTCCAAAGATGGAATCGAGATCGCTTGCGGCGCTGGGGCCATCCTCGTAACCGAGGTAAAGCCTGAGGGAAAAGGAGTTATGACCGCGCACGCATACTCACTGGGTAGAAGAATAGATGTTGGGGATACGTTTGGCTGATGGAGCGAGTGGAATAAGGGTATGAAATGATAATTTATCTTAAGGCAGACTATACAGTAATAGGGAAATTGTCATATTCAGAAAAACCTATTATTACTTTTAGCGTTCCTAATGATAGTAAGTTCCCCGTGATGGTCATATTAAATAGTGAGAATAATACTGTAGAGGCGTCAACCCAATTTGAAGTTTCCGAAGAATTACATAAAGAGATAGAGGCATATTTTACGAACAATGACTAAACCATTGCGGCTTGTTCACTGCACGATGGAGATCGGGTTCGGCGGCGGTATAGCCAGAGTCGATTCCCTGTTTCATCGCTATCTGAACCGTGATGTCATAGACCCTGTCTTCGTCGTTGCCAAGCCTGAGGAGCCGGACATCGACCATTACGACCCGACATTGCCATACGTCTATATAGGCTCCGACAACCGTTTCGAAAAACTTTTAGAGATCATGTCGGAAGCGGATATCGTCCAGTTCTCTGGCGGGTTCGATCCTTTGGTATGCGAAGCGGCTAAAGCTTCTCAGGTACCTGTTTTGATAGAGATCATGCACCATAGCGAGCCGGGGCAAATGTTTCCATATATCGATGTTTCCGCATGTGTGTCGGAAACAGTGCGTGCGATTCAGCCTGTCCCTGAAAAAACCATCGTGATACATAACGGGCTTGATATCGAACAATTCCCTTTTGAGCGAGACCTGGACCCTCTCGGCAAATTTATACTTTTAGAATCGACCAGACGTGAAAAGAAAAGCCACATCCACCTCGACGAACTTGCGGACAACATCTTGCCCATCGATCCATCAATAGAATTGTGGCTGGCGGGACGCGGGCAGGAGGGAGAGTCGACCGACCGTGTAAAGTTCCTCGGAATGAGAACGGATATCGACGCGTTATACAGAAAGGCGGACATGATGGTCCTGCTGTCACGCAAGGAGCCTTTTGGCCTTGTGGCGCTGGAAGCTATGGCAAGCGGATGCGTCCCGATAGCGTCCGACGACGGTGGCATGGCGGAGATCATTACAAACGGTGTAAACGGATGGCTCGTCGCAGGCTCTAACAAGGAAGCTGTGACAAAAGTTGTTATGGAAGCTTTCAGTTTGCGCGGATCGGAAAAGTGGGAACGTATGCAACAGGCCGCGAGAGAAACGGTGGAAAAGAAATTTACCGCAAGAGGATGCGTCGAAAAATATGAGAGCCTTTACCTACACCTCATCGAAAAAAAGGGACGAAGAGAAAAACCTGGCCCGATAGATATCGCGCCTACGCCTGACGCGCTTGTGGGTGACGCCACGTATCATTACCCGCAAGGATGGGATATGGTGAAAAGCGACCTGCAAAAAATGTTGGAAACCGATGCTCCCATAACAGCCCGTATCTGCGCCAAGGCGGTGGAGATGATCGCGCTTCAGGCTATATCGCAAAATCGTGGAAACATTGCGGACATGGCGTTTCGCAAATTGTACCTGTCCGGGTATAAAGATATTAAATGGATGAAGCAGTGGATTGCGGTAATGCCGGAAGGTAGCAACGAAAAAGAAGCTGTGGTGGCCGACCTTCTTTCCATGGACGGCTCTGACGCGGAAGTGATCATGATGGCGGTGGAACAGGCTATCGGCAAGGGAAGCGTTCTGGAGGCGGTAAAAATCCTTGAAAACGGTTTGTTGAAAAATCCGGATTCAGTGGAGCTGAAAGAAATTCATGACCTTTTAAAAAGCAAGCTTGACGAACGTCAAAAAGGATGGGATCGTTTATCGGATTGATTATATTATCGCTTATAGATTTTATATTTATCACAGTACGACAGGAGACAGAAATGAAAAAAGTAGTTATCCTTCTGGCTATTTTCGTTATGGCCGGTTCTATCGTATCGCCAGCCTTGCAATCCGCCATAGCCTCCGATATGGAGCCGATGGTCACCATCACCGAGCCTGAGAACAAATCAACGATCAGTGGGAAATCGGTCACGGTCAAGTATATGGTCATGCCCGGGCCTAAAGGCGATCATGTTCATCTGGTGGTAGACGGCGAGAACGCCGGGTTGAATAAAAAAATGAACGGAAGTTTTGAGATCAATAAACTTAAACCTGGTAAACATGCTATTACGATAAAAGTCATGAACAGCGGCCATTCCCCTACGGGCCTGGAAGGGTCTATTGAAGTGACGGTTAAATAACAGTTTCGGCAAAAGCGGCCTTCAAACACGAAGGCTAATCTTATGGGGAAAGAATTTGATAACGTTTCTCCCCGCGAGGTTGCTACGCTGACGCTTGTGAATGACGCTTTGAGGAGATGGGGTAGTCACAACCTTTAAACCTTGTGAGGTCGCGACGCCTTATTCTCGATTGACGCCTGTAAAGGCCTTTAGCAATCAAAAGCCGCAAGTCAGTAAACGTAAATTTTGTTTTTTGCGGCTGACAGGGGAAAAACAAATACACCGGCCCGCTCCTTACCATGAACACCATGTAAGGAGCTAAGGTCGATGACTTGAAAGTAAATTACGGTCTATCAAACCGGCCCTGCCGCCTTCACCTCATCCGAAGTCAGTGATTCGAAGTTTTTGAAGTTTTCGCGGAACAGTCCGGCAAGATACTTTGCCTTATCGCCGTACGGGCTACTATCGTGCCATGCTTTTTCTGGCATAAGCGTTTCATCCGGCACACCCGGAACATGCTTCGGTATCTGAAACCCAAACGTCTTGTCGATTACAAATTCCACGTCCTCAAGCTTTCCTTCCAACGCCGCGTGCAACATGGCCCTTGTATGCGCGATCTCCATCCTGTGCCCCACGCCGTATGGACCACCGGTCCACCCGGTATTAATCAGCCAGCAATTGACTTTATGTTGCGCGATTTTTTTACCAAGCAAGTCTGCGTATACAGATGGATGAAGAGCCATGAACGGAGCTCCGAAACAGGTGGAAAATGTGGCCACAGGCTCGGTTATTCCTCTTTCCGTTCCGGCTACCTTAGCGGTGTACCCGGATATAAAATGATACATCGCCTGCTCGGGGGTAAGCTTCGATATCGGAGGCCACACGCCAAACGCATCAGCTGTGAGCATGAATATATTGTTCGGATGCCCACCCATTCCAGAAAGCTCTGCGTTGGGTACATGAATCTCTGTAATCGGATATGCGGCGCGTGTATTTTCTGTGTAAGTCGCGTCATCAAGGTCAACCCTGCGCAAGTCCGAATCCATGGTTACGTTCTCTAAAATAGTAGCGAACCGCTCGGTATTATCAAATATCTCAGGCTCAGCCTCGCGTGAAAGACGGATCACCTTGGCGTAACAACCTCCCTCGAAATTGAACACACCGTTATCACTCCACCCATGTTCGTCGTCACCGATAAGCCTGCGCGCGGGATCGGCGGAAAGCGTGGTTTTGCCTGTGCCGGAAAGGCCAAAGAAAATCGCGGTGTCACCTTCAGAGCCAATATTGGCCGAGCAATGCATCGACATCACGTTCTTTTGCGGAAGCAGATAATTTAAAAAGTTAAATACCGATTTCTTTATTTCACCCGCATAGCTAGTTCCGCCGATAATCACCATGCGCCGTCCGAAATGGACGATGATGAACGCTTCGGAATTTGTCCCGTCGACCTCAGGATCAGCCGTAAAGCGCGGAGCGTTGATTACAGTAAATTCAGGTTTGTGAGTGGCGAGAGCTTCCCTCCCGGCCATGCGGATAAACATGTTTCTTGCAAACATCGAATGCCATGCGTCCTCCGTTATCACTCGGAGCGCTATCCTGTACTCTGGGTCGGCTCCCGCGTAGCAGTCCTGAACAAACATATCTTTGCCTTGCCAGTACGCCTGGAGCCGAAGTAGCAAATTGTCGAATTTATCCTCATCGATCCCCTTGTTTATATCGCCCCACCAGATACTGTCCTGGCTTGATTTTTCACGGACGATGAATTTGTCGTTCGGCGAACGGCCCGTGTATTGCCCTGTGCGCACAACAAAAGGCCCGCGATGTGAAATGGAGCCTTCGCGTCTTCTTATGGCCTCCTCATACATCGCCGGCATTGATAGGTTCCTGTATACATAATGGAGGTTCCTGAATCCTATTTTTGAAAGTTCATCTTTTAGCTGACCAGCGCTTTCCATAAACAAAAGCTCCTTTGCAAGGGAGGTTGAACAATTCGCAGCAAGCCAATGGCGCAGTATGAAATCGATTTGTAGCTCTACGCGACAGGCTTGGTCTAACTGGTTCAGGATAGCATATGGCTGAGTATTCTGAAATTTGATATTCACCTAAACCTTATAAATTTTTCAACTTACCCCTTGTTGGGGTATCTTGAATTCATGTATCATTACCGCTTATCCAAAGCCTTAAAGATCAAAAAATAAAGGGGAATAAATTGGCTGTATATATGAACGCTGGCCAGATTCGTGTCGGAAACACAATAATCTACGACAAGCAATTATGGCGAGTAATGACTGTGGATCATGTCAAGCCTGGCAAAGGTGGAGCATACGCGCAGGTAAAGCTAAGAAATATAATTCAGGGAAACCAGACCGAAGCCCGCCTGAGGACTGAGGAAAAAATAGAAAGAGCCGCCCTTGAACAGGTTGAAATGGAGTACCTGTATGATGACCCGGCCGGACACTGCTTCATGAACACGGAAACCTATGAGCAAGTGTTCCTAAGCTCCGACCTGCTGGAAGGCACGCTTGAATACTTGACGCCGAACACTAAAGTCAAGGTTGAATATCACCAAAACGTTCCGATAGGAGTGGAGGCTCCAAGAGTGGTGGAGCTTACCATCACAGAAACCGAGCCTATGATGAAAACCGCAACGGTGACAAGCTCCGCCAAGCCGGCCACACTGGAAACAGGCAAGGTTATCATGGTTCCACAGTTTATTAGCGAAGGTGAAAAAGTTCGTGTAGATACTGCGGAGGGTAAATATCTGGAGCGGGCAAAAGAATAGTATTTCTATAATTGATAATAAAAAAGCCCGCAAGCTTTGTTGCCTGCGGGCTATATATTACTTCTAAAAAATGCTTTACAGCATAATCACACGGTCATTAGCAAGAAGCGTCTTTCCTTCTGAATAAAGCAAACCCCAAAAGAGCCGCTCCAAGAATAATTATTGTAGATGGTTCCGGCACTGGTGTAGCCTGCTGGATATAGAGAACCATATCGTTGTAGTCCTTGTCGCCTCCATTTAACAAATCCTCAAACGCCATCACGTATTCATTGGAATTCCACACATCCGAACTTGCCGGAGCAGGAAGGTCCAGCAAGTCGCCCTTGCCGCCAAAAGCGATGAATTTGTCAAACGAATCAGGGTTAAGGGTCGTATCAGAATAATAGGTGTAACCAGGCCCCTCTGGAGTTGAAACATAAAAGCCGAAGCTGTTCCCACCGAAAATGGCCTGAGAAACATTATTAACCTGAACATCGTACCCACCACCAGAGGCGATCATCTTTACATTCGCTGACTGCCCGACATCACCTTCACCCATGAAAAATTGCACTTGGTTCGAGGGGTCCGCAGCGTCATAAATACCGATGGTCGTGCAGTTAGAGTAAACTGCGCAATTAGCAAACCCGGCGTTCGACATGAAAAATGTCACATCCGCTCCCACAGAGCCGATATTCGACCAGTAGGCGTCAGCGCCTTCCGCCACTTGGTCAGCTATGTTATTAACTGTAACGCTACTCGATCCAACTATCGGACCTAACGTGGCGCTGTCCAAAGTGTCCTGTAAATTTGAACCAGAAATTGAGGTTGCGTAAGCTCCACCAGTTCCAAGCGCTATCAGAAAGCAAAAACCCACTGAAAGCATGATTAACTTCTTCATTATACTGTCCCCTCTAACAAAAAGAGTTGTTATTGATTTTTCTATTTTCAGTATATTTGTCATTTTTTAATCCTTGCACCACTATATTACAAGCTCTGTGCCAAATAATGTATTTAATTATACAAAGATGATATCTCATTAAATAACAAATACTTTCCTAAATAATACCTCTATGTTCCAGTTAGTCAGAAATCGAAAAAGTGTAAAGAATCCCGACACCTGAAACATGACATCTTATCCATAACCATGTAGCAATCAACATTAACGACAATTTATCAATGTGTTAAGAGTTTAAAAGAAAGAAAATCGAAGTGTAAAGAATTACGACACTGTTTTGCTCATGAATGATATCAACAACAATATATGGTTTTATTTCTTATTTTACAAACACTTTGCGCCATCGCCAAGGTTGTCCATGTGTAAAATAAATTAACAGTGGAAATCAACACTCACGTTTACGGAAAGGTGGCTTCTGTATTTTAAAAGCCTTTACGGCTGCCATCGCAAGGGAGCCTTTGGGCGACTGTTGGCGATCCCGTTGGGGGAAAGATTGTTTTGTCATCACTAAATAAAAAAAATAAAAAAACGCCCACCGGTTTTCAGCCGATGAGCGTCTTGATTGAAAAGTTATGAGTATTCTCTAGTTATCGCTGAACTTTCTCCTCATTAAGGCGAAACCAGCAAGCCCTGATCCAAGAAGAATCAACGTGATTGGCTCAGGAACCGGATAAATCGACTCCATCAGGACGAGCATGTCATTGTAATCTTCGTCAATCCTGCCTTTGAGGGAATCCTCCCACGCCAACATAAACTGATTAGTCGTCCATAATGCCGGGGTGGCTGAACCAAATGAGATTGTATCAGTGCTAGCGCCCTGATACGCCAGCATATAATCGTAACCATCGACGTTTTTGCTGCTATTGGAATAGAAAGTTCCGTCCGGGGAGGTTATATAAAAGCTAAAATCCGGTGATCCGAAAGTGGCATAAGTCGCTGTCATGGTAACAAGATTCGTAACCTGAACATCATAACTAGAACCGTTATACGACATGGACATAACCCTCTTGTCTCCAGACGATTCGCTTCCGTTAAATATCTCTATAGAACCACCGGAATCGGAATAAACACCAAAAGTATTATTATCAGCCCAACCCGCCAGTTCTATAACCAACGAAGCGAAAGACGCGCCTCCAGCGGCCAGCATCCAATACGAATCTAGATAATCTGGAATGTAATCATTACTTGCGTCAACACTACTACTTCCGGAGACCGGAGCTGTGGTAATGGTGTCAAACGCGGCTTGCAAGCCTGGTAAAGACGCCGGAATCGCCTTCGCGCTCCCCGCCCCTATTACTGTGACAAAGCACAGCATAATAAAATAAACAGTTAATTTCTTCATTTCATCATCCCCCTAGCAATAATAGTTGTTATCGATGTTTCTATATAATAAATAAATTGAAATTCTATTTTTCAAAAACTCTTGTAAAACTTTTATAATTATTACTTACAAGTTTTATGCCAAATCATGCAACAGGGCATACTATCTCTATA
>UOGA01000201.1_pt1 | contig 13078 bp, 9 predicted proteins | sample 1989841 | NCBI WGS metagenome assembly UOGA01 (sample SAMEA4712198, study PRJEB27164) | hydrothermal vent metagenome | biome: marine basaltic hydrothermal vent biome; feature: marine hydrothermal vent; material: mineral | place: Pacific Ocean | collected 2011-06-14/2011-07-23 | depth 1691 m | reverse complement strand
AAAGTCGAGTGCGCCACGTCCCGTCACAGCCTCGATGCGCCGCACACCAGCCGCCACGCCCCCTTCGGAGATTATTTTGAAAAGCCCTATATCGCCGGAGCTATTCGCATGTGTGCCACCGCAAAGCTCCACGGAAAAATCGCCCATGGTCACAACCCGCACACGGTCTCCATATTTCTCCCCGAATAGAGCCATCGCGCCATCTTTTGTCGCTTCTTCTATATCCTTTTCCTCAGTTACGACTTTCAAATTTTCCATTATTTTTTCGTTTGTTATTCGCTCTATCCGCGTAATCTCGCTTTTGCCAGGGGCGGTAAAATGCGTGTAATCGAAACGCAGTCTGCCGTCCTCCACAAGTGAGCCTGCCTGCTTCACATGCCCTCCCAGAGCCTGCCTTAACGCGGCGTGGAGAAGATGTGTAGCGGAATGGTTGCGCCTGATATCCTGCCTTCTATCTTCGTCAATTTTCGCGACAACGTGATCCCCGGTCTCTACCGAGCCAATCTCTATTTTTGCCTTATGAAACCAGTGGTTTCCTTTATGTTTAGATACATGACTAACGACCGCTCTGAAAGATTCGTTCGACAATACGCCTCTATCACTAACCTGGCCGCCCGACTCGGCATAGAACGGAGTTTTCTCCAGCAAAATCTCCACCTCATCGCCTTCGGTTGCGGATTTGACTATTTCATCATTTTTTATAATGGCCAACACTTTTGTTTGGCTAACCGGGGATTCATATCCTGTGAACACGGTGTCGGGAACGTCTTTCGCCGCCTCGGCGTACACAGGGCTGATGGTATCCGAGCCAGCGCCTTTCCACGATTTGCGCGCTTTCTCTTTCTGGGCGGTCATCTGTTCGTTGAACCCGGCCATGTCTATGGTCATCCCGGCGTCCTCGACAATCTCGGTCGCGAGGTCCATTGGAAAGCCATAAGTATCGTACAGCTTAAACGCGTCTTCTCCCGATATTGACGACGCTCCTTTTGCTTTAGCGCTATCGATTGTTTCCGCAAGCAGGTTCATACCATACGCCAACGTCACGCTAAAGCTCTCCTCTTCGGCAAGCGTCACTCCTCGGATCACATTTGCATAATCTTTAAGCTCAGGGTACGCGTCTTTCATTATTTCTATTACGGTATCGGTCAGCCTGTGCGCAAATGGCTCTTCCACCCCCAGCATTCTCCCGTGACGAAGAGCCCTGCGAAGGACACGCCGTAAAACATAGCCACGCCCCTCGTTGGATGGATGCACACCATCCGCTATCAGAAACGTTGCGGCGCGGGCATGATCGCCTATTACCCTGAACGAAACATCGGTTGCCGGGTCTTTGAGATATTCCGAGTCGGTCAGCCGCTCCATATGCCGTATCACCGGCAGTATAAGGTCTGTCTCGAAGTTTGTTTCTTTCCCTTGCATCACCGCCACCAGCCTTTCAAGCCCCATCCCAGTATCGATGCTGGGGTTTGGAAGCTGCGTTTTCTTGCCTTTAGCGTCTCTGTCATACTGCATGAAGACAAGGTTCCAAAGCTCTATGAACCTGTCGCACTCGCAGTCTATACCGCAATCGGGATTGCCACACTTATACCGCTCACCCCGGTCGATATGAATCTCGGAGCATGGCCCGCAAGGGCCTGTTTCACCCATAGACCAAAAGTTGTCCTTATCCCCAAACCGCTGGACACGCGCTGGCGGCAGACCAATATTTTTTTCCCATATGGTGGCCGCCTCGTCATCGTCGGTATACACGGTCGCGTAAAGTTTCTCCTCTGGCAGGTTTACAACTTGCGTCATAAACTCCCACGCATACTCAATAGCCCGCTCCTTGAAATAGTCGCCAAACGAAAAGTTCCCCAGCATCTCAAAAAATGTGTGGTGCCTCGCGGTCCTGCCCACCATTTCAAGATCGTTATGCTTGCCAGATACCCGTAAACATTTCTGGGAAGAAGTGGCGCGTTTGTAAGGTCTTTTTTCAGCTCCGGTAAAAACATCTTTAAACGGAACCATACCGGCGTTGACGAACAGAAGAGTTGGATCGGCGGAAGGGACAAGGGACGAACTTCGGATAACGGTATGATCTTTTGAAGCGAAATAGTCAATAAACTTTCGCCGGACTTGAGACCCGCTCATATTATGTTCCATCTATGACAACGCTTCTTTTCGTGTCCCGCTTATTCCATCGGGGGAGTTATCGGAAAGATGGAGCATGGAAACCGAAATAATATCGGATAACGCTTCCGCTATCTCCATGTCGTCATCATCAAACTGGCTTGCACCTTTGCGACGAGTGGCGATAACCACACCCAAAAGCTTGGCTCCGGATGTCATTGGAGCGCAAAGACATGGTAAAAGCGAATCGGACCCCAAAAATGCGCCGCCATCCCCCTTCTCGGAAAACCGTTTGACCGCAAGATCCAGCATAGTGGATTCCAGCCTCAGGATAGAATCTTTTTCCACTCCAGAGCTATCTTTTCCTGAGCTGAATTGGATGTCAAACCTGTCATTTATGGAATTATATATCCGCACGGAAACAGTTGATGCGTTTAATAGCTCGTTAATGTTGGCCCCGTGCCTGGCCAAAGTTTCTTTAAAGCCCCCTTCAAAATTTTCCCGTACGATACTGCGGGTAAAGCGCGCCAGTAAATGGTGGCGGGAAGAGTTCGCCTCCAGACGCTTCACAGTCTCCATATTTTCCAGCGCAAAACTAAAGCTTTTCATAAAACCCCCGACAAGCTCCATATCCTCTGCGTTCCATTTTTCCACCTCAATGATAAAAACCCCAACAACCCGCCCTCTTGAGACTATAGTCGTAACCAGCGCAGGGGCTTTTACATCAAGAGTTTGAAACAGCTCGACATCATCATGTTGAATATCGCTTTCCTCCTCTATCAAATGCGTCTCGGGCCTGGCCTCAGCGCCTCCAATCGAGATCAAGCGATGAATAAGGCTCTTATCCCCTTTTGGGAAAAATTGTTTGCCATATTTGGAAGTTTTGGTGTTTCCATCGGAAACGCTCATGCAGCTTATCAGCCCTTCACCGTCCGGCAGAATCTCGCACCCCAGCACTTTTGTAATATTTGCAAGGTGTGACAGTCTCCTGGCCGCAAGGCTCATATATCCTCTCAACGCAAAGTCACTCTCCCCGGATCCCTTGTGGATATCCGATATAACCGAATTTACGATACTGGCCACTATCCATTGCCGTTCAAGCCTGCCTCGCTGATCCTCAACTTTTTCCAGGGCCGCGGCGTTCATGATGATCAGGCTCACTTCGGCAAGAAGGTTCTCGATAAAGTCGGTATACGATGGGACGCGGTTAAAGATAAGCGCCCCTATGGCGCTATCAGCTCCCCCCTTGTGCGATATTTTTATCGGGAAACAGGAAAGAGGGTCTGAAAGGTTGCCGGTTATGGTTTCAAGAGTTCCAGTCCGCATAACGCGGGCCGCTATTTTTTTCAGGGCATGATGCCCATGATACTCTCCAAGGCAAGCAAGTTCTTTAACTGCTCCGGAGCCATTTTCCATCATGATTGAAATATAAAACCCCTTGCAACCGGGGGCGAGCGCCTCTCCAAGTTTTTGGACAAGAAAATTCAAGATATCAGAAAGCGACCTGTTGGCTCCCGCAAAAATGGAAATTTCTTCAAAAATATCTTTCCCCTGTTTTTCCGTAAGGCTATATTGCTTGCCCATCGTGTCGAATTTGCCGCTTTTTGATATCACTACACAATTTTTCCCAATGGCCTTGGCGTGATACAACGCTCCATCCGCGTCACGAACAAGGTCGTTCGGCTCTTCCATCTCATTTAAAATATATGAGGACACCCCGACAGAAACAGTGACCGACACCGACTCCTCCCCATAATTAATCACAAGGCTCGACACCGCTTCGCGCAACCTTTCCGCCCGGAGCGACGCGCCGGAAAGCCCCACCTCTGGCAGTAAAATGGCGAATTCCTCCCCTCCGTACCTTGCGGCAAGGTCGATCTGCCGGCTTGAAGTGACAAGAGCGTTTCCAACCCTGCGCAGAACCTCGTCGCCGGCTAAATGACCGTATTGATCGTTAACCTTTTTGAAATCATCGATATCCAGCATTATCAGGGAAAGCCTGCCTGAATACCTTGTCACCCTGTTAAACTCCTCATCAAGCCGCTCTGTAAAATATCTATAGTTGAAAAGTCCGGTAAGCTCATCGGTAATTGAAAGCTCTTCTAACCGCTCGTTAACTTTTTTAAGCCGCTCCTGCTCTTCGTGAAGCCTTTCGTTAAGCCTCGCCGTCTCGCTTTCTTTTGCCGTCAGCAGGCGGTTTTTCTCTTTAAGCTCACTTGTCGCCTCCTCTACCTTGCACCGCAATTTCTCCTTAAAAGCCCTCTCCTTCTCACGCATCCAGAGGTCTTTTAAAGCGATGGGAGCCATCTTACGCAGTTCATGCAATTCAAATGGCTTGCTCAGGTAAAAATCCACTTTTCCGCGAGTGAACGCGTCTATGATCGTTTCGTCCGAGCCATAACCTGTGATGAGTATAGATGCGAAGTCCGGATGGCTCTTTTTCGCCTGTGCGATAGTCTCAACCCCGTTGATTCCAGGAAGCTTATAGTCACATATAATCAGGTTAAAACGCTTGTCGGATAAAAGCTCGAGCGCTTCTTCGCCGGATTCAGCGGTTTCTACAACGTAACCTTCCCGTAAAAGCGTATTCTTCAAGGCGTTGCGAACACCCTCTTCATCGTCAACGACCAGGACTGACACATCCCTTACGTCACCAAATATGTTCCCGTCCAAAGCAAACATCCCCAAATATAACTAACTCCTCACCTTCGACATTGTATCCTAGCTGGATTGTGACAAGAAAGGGGATTATACTCTTTAGCGCAAAAATGTATACATCCACATATATGGATATATGGTCAAATAGAAAAAATGACGCTTCGCCAAGACACGCAAGATAAAGAATTTATTTTTTAATGAAATATCTGTCTAACCTGAAAATACTATGTGTCTCCTTTTTCCTCTTCTGCGCGTTCAGCTCCTGTCAAACCGTCCCGGAAACCAACCGCTCACAACTTGTTCTAATCGACTCTGGAACTGAGCTTGCTATGGGCTCCAATGCCTATAAGGAAATATTGTCGAGATCAAAAATATCAAAAGATCAAAGACTTACCGCCATATTGCGACGTGTGGGGATGAGAATAGCGCGTGTGGCGAACATGCCAGGCTTTAAATGGGAGTTTAACCTGATTGAAACAGAAGCCCCAAACGCTTATTGCCTGCCTGGAGGGAAAGTCGGTGTGAACACAGGGATATTGCCGATAGCGCAAAACGAGGCCGGGCTTGCGACCATTATCGGTCATGAAGTCGCTCACGCCATAGCAAGGCATGGGGCTGAAAGAATGAGCCAGGGGCTTCTGATCGCCATAGCTGGGGAGCTACTGGCCCAGGGGGTCACAAAACAGGAGTCAAACCGCGAAATTTTCAGGGCCGCGTACGGTTTGGGGACAGCGGTGGCTGTGACATTGCCATTTTCCCGGAGTCATGAGCTGGAAGCGGATCACCTGGGGCTTTTATACATGGCCCGGGCTGGTTACGATCCAAATGAAGCGAAACGCTTTTGGCGAAGGTTCGCCGAATATGCCATAAAAAAAGGCAAGTCAAACAAGCTTGAGTTTCTTTCCACCCATCCCGCTGATGAAAAAAGGATATCGCAGATTGGTAACCTGCTCCAGCGAGCTAGAGCCGAATATGCAAAATCAGAGAAAATCGGCCTTGGCGAAAGCCTGATGTAAGTATGATAAATTAATGTCAAATCATATGATATTGTATTGTTTCATGATAGCTTGAAACCTTGACAAAAAGCCGTAGTAGGGCCTAGAATTAAGTATATAGTCGATGTAAATACTATACGCGAAGGAAAGATAATGGCTATTACTCCACCTGCCAATGAGGCGGCGCCACAACAGCTTTCGACCAATCCGGACAGAACCCAAAACCCCCTTGCTAAAGGCCTGGATAATGGGGAAGCCAACTCCGGTGTGAACAGGACAGGGGCAAATAATAACTCCGCCGCCACAAATCAGGAAGCGGCGATATTCCACCCGAACGCTCGGATTGTAGAACAGGAAAACCAGCCCGCGGAAACTTCCAATGACACCTCGTCCGCGCCATCCCGAGAGGTTACACCTCCGCCAGAAAAGAGAAATGCGGCGGTCGAAGAAAAAAAGTCAACAGTGGTGACAGACGCAAGAGATGAGACCGTTGCGTCGGCTGTGGACACTGCGACGCAGGATGCGCAAGCTCCAGAGGAAAACATAGCTTTTACGCGACAGCAAGAGCCAAATCCACCTGAAAAAGCAGTGGCGAGAGAAGAAACAGAAACCGTGGAAAACGCTGTTCGAGCCGAAACCGAGGATCCGCAAGCTCGCCCAGCGCAACAACCTGTTGTTGTCAGGGAAACAGCTCCAACACCGGAACCTGTAGAGGCTACCACAACACAACCAGCCCAGCAAAAAGAGAGTGGGGCTGAAAGCACACAGAGAATACAGGCCGAGGGACAAGAGAAAAACAGGCCTGTAGCGGACCAGGAAATCGGCGGCACCGTCAACATCACGGTCTAGAACCAGCTCGATTTTACTCTAAAGCGCTTTTCCCGCTAATTGGAGTGTTCAAGATATGGGACAACGTTAGCCACCTTAAACCTGAAAGCGTACGTAACACTTTTTTCGCCGTATTGCATCGGCAGATCCACCCCGATCTTTTGTCCCTTGTTCTTTAACGCCTTGTCGTCAACAAGGTTGAATAGCGGGTAGATGTACCATGTCCACTCTTCAAGTTTTTCAACGTTTTTTACCGGCGACACGAAATCGATAATCTCTTCGCCAGGCTCCAAAACAGTTGGTGGGGGAGCTTTCTGCCTGCTGGTGAATATGGAATTCCCGTTTGCCACGGAATACTTTTTTCCATCGACGTTGATAAACGCGGCCTGCTCCCAGTTTATGGTGACAGGAGTTGCGGCAAGGTTTTTCATTTTGAAAAATATCTTCTTTTCGTTAAGCCAGAACCTGATAGAAATTTTTTCATCTTTGAACGATTTGTCGTGGGACCCTGCAGGCTCCGTCATAGTATATATGTTCCAGTATCGGTAGTCCGTAAAGCTCGAACATGCGGAGAGCCCTATTGTAACCGCGCTAATGGCAAGCGCAATATAAATATTTTTCCGCATGTCGGCCTTCATCACGCGACACGCTCCTTATTACTAAGTTCCATCAATCCTTCCGTAACCGTGACCAAATCGCCCACGTCTTTGCCATACGCGTCCGCCCCTATCTCTTTTGCAAATGATTTTGTCACCACAGCTCCGCCGATCATAACTTTATAGGGCAAACTGCTTGCCTTGATTTCGTCGATCACAACTTTCATCTGCATCATGGTGGTGGTCATAAGCGCCGATAGCGCGATGATATTGGCGTTGTGTTCTTTGGCGGCCGAAAGTATATCCTCCATAGGTACATTTTTGCCAAGGTCAATCACATTGAAGCCAAAATTAGCGAGCATGATAACACAGATATTTTTTCCTATATCGTGGATATCCCCCTTTACCGTGGCAAAAACAATGGTTCCTTTATCCACGGTTTCCGTTTTGCTCTCTTTAATAATCGGGTCCAATATCGCCACACCACGCTTCATTGTGTCGGCGGCCGCAACAAGGTGCGGAATGAATTTCTTACGTTGGGCAAAAAGGTTTCCCAAATGACGTATGGCAGGTGTCATCACATCCACAAATATGCTCATCGCATCGGCGCCCTCGGCAATAGCCGCGTTGGTAAGACCTGTTATGGAATCCTTATCCCCCTCCACTATGGCGTCCGATATTTTTTCCAAAGTTGTCCGTGGGCCTTTATCTTCTTTGCTTTCTTCTTCCTTCTCCTCCATCATGTCGATATAAACACGACACTCCTGATCCCTCCCGGAAAAAAGCGATGCCGCAGCCACCGTCCTTGTCATATCTTCGTCGTAGGGGTTAACAATCGCCGCGTCAAGGCCCGCTCCTATCGCCATTGCCAGGAATGAATTGTTAATATACTTTCGTTGCGGCAGGCCGAATGAAACATTTGAAACTCCAGCGACCGTGGCGCATCCAAACTCCTTTTTTACAAGACGTATCGTCTCAAGGGTCTGGCGCGCTCCCTCCTGCATGGCGGAGACCACCAGCGCAAGGCAATCGAACATTACCCGCTCTTTAGGAATGCCGTGATCCTCAAGGTACAACAAAATCTTCTCAGCTATTTTTATCCGGTCGACGGCTTTTTCCGGTATATCATCACCCGCCAGAAGCGCGATGGTGGAGGCTCCATATTTTTTGAGGAGCGGAACAACCTCCTCCAACCGCTCATCCTCTCCATTTATGGAGTTTATAAGCGCCCGGCCCGGATAGAGTTTTAGCCCCGCTTCAAGGGCGGAGGCGTATGAGCTATCTATCACCAGCGGTATCGGCACAACGTTCTGGATTCCGACAACGGCCCGCTCCATCGCCTTCGCTTCGTCCACAAGTGGCACACCGACATTTACGTCCAGCGCCATTGCGCCCATTTCGAACTGTTTGCGGGCGTCGGCGATTATCATGTCAACCCGCCCTTCTTTTATCGACTCGGCGAATTTTTTCCGTCCGGTAGGGTTTATTTTCTCCCCGATTTTCACAAACGGCTGCCCGTCGCCAACCTGTATGGTCGCCATACGGCTGGTAAACGACATACCGCGCCATACAGAACGTTCTCTAGGCTTTGCGCCCTGCAACCCATTTGAAATTAATCTGATATATTCCGGCGTGGACCCGCAACATCCGCCGATAATGTTCGCCCCGGCGTCAACGAACTTTTTCGCGTAGCCTGCAAGCTCTTCCATCGACATTTCGAACACAGTCTTGCCGCCCCTGTTAACAGGAAGCCCGGCGTTCGGCTCAACAGCCACCGGCATGGCAGTTGTGGTCGTAAGCCGTTCAACGATATCGACCATCGGCTCCGGCCCGACGGAACAGTTCACCGCGATAATATCGACGCTCAACCCTTCGAGCGTCACAGCGGCTGTGGCGGCGTCTGTTCCTGTATCGGTCACACCATCTGCGCCGTAGGTCATCGAAGCCAGGACCGGGATATCCCCGCGAACCTCATTGGCCGCAATCACGGCGGCCCGCATCTCCATAAGGTCGAACATGGTTTCGATGGCGATAAGGTCTACACCGGCTTCCACCAGCGCTTTCATCTGCTCAGCGAATATCGATACGCCTTCGTCGAACGGTATGTCTCCGGCAGGAGCTATTATGCCGCCCAACGGGCCGACGTCACCTGCGATAAAACAATTTGGAGCGGCTTCACGGGCAATTTCCACAGCCGCCTTGTTAATGTCTTTCAGCTTGTTCGCCGCATCGTATTCGGCAAGACGCAATCTGCTGGCGCCAAAAGTGTTGGTGATGATAATATTCGCGCCGGCTTCGGCATATTCCCTATGCGCTTTAAGGATTTCTTCGCGGTTTTCAAGGTTCCACAGGTCTGGAGCGTAACCCATCGGCAGGCCCCTGTTCTGCAAAAGGGCGCCCATGGATCCATCCAGGATCAATATCCTTTTTTTAAGTTCGGACAGCAATGACATTGGATCATGACTCTTTCCAGTTATATGTTTGAGCGCTTACGCGGCTTACGCCTTTAAATTTTAGCCGCAACCAAATATTTTGTGAGCGCTTATATTACCATGCCACCTTTTATTTTTTAAGGATGCTCTTCCACCCACCGTTTTCCACTTTGAGCATACTCTTCTTTCCAGATGGGCACATGCTTCTTAAGCTCGTCTATCGTCCATTCGCAGGCGTCGAAAGCGGCGGCGCGATGCTGGCTGGTTACCACAATAAGGACAATGTTATCGCTTATCTGAAGCTCGCCAAAACGATGTATAACGAGGCAGTTCAATATATCGAATTTCTCTTTGGCGCCTACCTCCAGTTTCTCAAGCTCTTTCTCCGCCATTTTGGCGTAACGCTCAAAGCTCAGCTTCGATATTTTTTCACCACGGGAGATGTCACGAACCGTCCCCAGGAAGCTCACCGCCGCGCCTGTGCCGGTATCCTTTTCAACAAGAGCCCGTATCTCCGCCCCAACGTCGAAATCTTCTGTTTGCAACCTTGCCATAACTAACCTCCGGACATAGGTGGAAGGATGGCTATTTCGTCAGAATCGTCAACCATATCGCCGACTTGCGCTATATCTTGATTGACGGCATATAGCATCCCGCTGCTTATCAGAATAGCCGGATCTTTTGACGCCTTTTCCGCCGCAATTACAAGAATCTCCCGAAGCGCCACAGGTTTATCCAGCTGAATGGACACCTCATCTAACCCCATCCGGTTTTTAACAGAAGCGAAAAATTTCACAGTCGCCATATCAATATCCCCTTATTTTTTTGTAACCCGGGCCATTGGAGAAACATTTACAACAATAATTCGCCGAACTTAATTGCGTAAACCATTCATAATCATAGCGCTGGAGCAATAAAATACTAAAATTTTTCCTGATATTTGCTTTTGGCGTGACATAACCTAACTTACTTGCTTTAATAAACCGTTGATTATACAGAATACCTTGAGGGGAAGATGGCCCATGGGGTCTGATATGAGCGGCCAGTTGATAGACGGAAACGGTCGCATAATCGAATATCTTCGTGTCTCTGTCACCGACCGGTGCAATCTTCGCTGCACATATTGCATGCCTCCATCCGGGGTTGAGGTTAAGCCGCGTTGCGATATCCTCCGCTATAAAGACCTGTTACGACTTATAGAAATATTTGCGGGCATAGGTATTCGCAAAGTACGGCTTACTGGTGGAGAGCCGCTCATTCGAAAAGGAATAACCGGGTTTATCGACCAGATAAACCATATCCCCGGCATCGAACAAATCACGCTTACCACAAATGGGGTGGCTTTGGGAAAAATGGCGACGCCGCTAATAAACGCAGGCGTAACCAAGGTTAATATCAGCCTGGATTCTTTAGATCGCGCTAAATACAAGCATATCACTGGAGCGGACGAACTTTTAAGAGCGCTGGACGGCATTCAGGCCGCAACAGGCGCGGGGTTCGAATCAGTGAAAATAAATATGGTGGTGATGAAAGGTGTGAACGATGATGAAATTGAAAAATTTGTCGATCTGACAAGGTCGATGAAAATTCAGGTTCGTTTTCTGGAATTCATGCCCGCCACTCCCTCGGTCTGGAGCGATGAAAAATTTATCCCGATAACCGAAGTCAGGGAACAGGTCTACGAAATCGAAAAGCTTGTCCCATGCGCCAAAGAGCAATGGAGCGGACCGGCGAAAGTATATAAATTTGACGGGGCCTTAGGCGAGATAGGGTTCATCGCCGCTGTCACCAGCCATTTTTGCGGAGATTGTAACCGGCTGCGCCTTACATCTTCCGGAGAGCTTGTAAACTGCCTTTTTAATCGGGAGAGAATGGACTTAAAATCTATGTTAATGGCGGGCGCGTCCAATGCGGAAATAGAGGAAACTATCCGACTTACCGTAAAAGGGAAAAACGCTATCAGGGTTTTACCGACCCACGCCAATAACGAGCTTTCCCAGAATATGTCCGCTATCGGCGGGTAAAATACGTCTATTCCGTAGTCGTCGCTTTATTTTTCTCTATGGCGCAGGAGGCCGTGTGCCATGCCAGCGTCGCGCATTTTACTCGTGAAGAGTATTCTTTAACTCCGGCAAGGACAGAAAGCTTGCCAAGATCGGCGAGATTATCATCAGTTTCCCCTTTAACCATTTTCTGGAACTTGTCAAACGACGCCTTGAATTCATCTACCGTCTTTCCTTTGACATAACCTGTCATAAGCGACGCGCTTGCCTTTGAGATGGCGCATCCTGATCCTGTGAAGCTGATATCGCGTATTACTTCACCGTCAAGCTCCAGAAATATTGTAAGCTCGTCTCCGCACAAGGGGTTTTTGCCGTCACAGGAATCGGTAGCCTCCGAGAGGCGCCGATAATTTCTCGGGTTACGGTTGTGATCGAGTATCACACGCTGGTAAAGATCGTTTTTGTATGACATCAGGAGAACATCTCCATAGCCTTGCGCACGCCTTCGGCCAGCGCGTCCAGTTCTTCACGTGTATTGTAAAAAGAAACGGAAGCGCGCGCTGTCGCCGGAACATTGAACCGTCTCATGGCAGGTTGCGCGCAATGGTGGCCGCCGCGAACGGCGATACCTTCCTCGCCCAGGATAGTCACCACGTCATGCGGATGAACCGTATCGAGTGTAAAAGAAATAATTCCCGATTTTTCTTTCGCGTTCCCTATAATCTTTAACCCGTCGATTCCTTGAAGCAGGGAGGTTCCGTATTCAAGCAAATCGTTTTCATATAAGGATATCTTCTCAAATCCGCAATCGCGAATAAAGTCTACCGCCGCGCCCAGCCCTATAACCTGCGTAATAGGTGGCGTGCCCGCCTCGAACCGCAGAGGTGGCTCCACAAACGTAGTTTTTTCAAATGTTACCGTCTCGATCATCTCGCCGCCTGTGACATATGGCGGCATTGTTTTTAAAATATCGAACTTGCCATACAGAACACCCACGCCGCTGGGGCCATACATTTTGTGTCCGGAAAAAACAAAGAAATCGCAGTCTATATCTTTCACGTTCACTCTCATATGTGGGGCGCTTTGCGCTCCATCGATAAGGACGACGGCTCCCACGTCATGAGCCATCGCAACAATTTTCTTCACAGGGTTGATCGTCCCAAGCGCGTTGGATACATGAGTGACTGCGACTATTTTCGTATTGCCATTTAACAGCTTGGCGTACTCATCCATTAAAAGGTCGCCGTTATCATCGACAGGAATAACCTTGAGTGAGGCTCCAGTATCCTCGCATATCACTTGCCACGGGACAATATTGGCATGATGCTCCAGGTGGCTGATAATGACCTCGTCACCTTCGCTCAAAAATTTGCGGCCATAACTTTGCGCCACAAGGTTTATCGACTGTGTGGCTCCGCTGGTAAACACTATCTCCCTGGAATCGTCCGTTCCGACAA
>UOGA01000007.1_pt1 | contig 13132 bp, 14 predicted proteins | sample 1989841 | NCBI WGS metagenome assembly UOGA01 (sample SAMEA4712198, study PRJEB27164) | hydrothermal vent metagenome | biome: marine basaltic hydrothermal vent biome; feature: marine hydrothermal vent; material: mineral | place: Pacific Ocean | collected 2011-06-14/2011-07-23 | depth 1691 m | reverse complement strand
CACTCTTCTTCCGATCTTATCACTTTTTTCCTGAACTGGTCGCGGAATTTATTGAACTGCTCGGTGGACATGGAGTCGATACCGTTTTTGATTGGCTTTCCCTCGCTCATTTCTAACTATCCTCCTTCCCGCTACTCGCCCAAACCATTGATGACTTGGATTTCCGATTGAAGAAAGATCATCACAACGCCGACACCATCTGAGCTATCACTCCCAGGCGCTGATTTTAATCAGCGTCAAATATCGAATGGGGTTTTTCGTTTTTATCTTTTTTGGCGTCTTCGAGAGAGGATTTGAAAAGCTCTTCGGAAAGCTTCTTTTTCTTTTCGAGATTCTCGGCCATATCGTCGAAAACGGCGGAGCGTTTTTCTTTATCCTGCCTGGTTTTTGTAAAAGCGTCGGCGAGCCTGTCGCCGGAGCTTTGTTCAACCAGAGGCTTGCGTGTTTCGATTATCCTGCCTGTAATCCTGTCTATAAAAAGAATAGAGTCACAGCAGGGACATTTGATCTTAAGCTCTTTTTCCATGAGCTTACAGCCGGTTAACTGGTTTTTTCCTTCTCTTCCGCCTGATCCTTCGATTCATCGGCGGAGGCGGAAAGCCCTTTTTCAGTTTCGGTCACTGATTTTTTGAAATTTTTGATACCCTTGCCAAGTCCCGCGCCGATCTCCGGCAAACGGCTGGCCCCAAACACGATAAGCAAGATAACCAGAATCACTATCAATTCCGGCATTCCAATTCCGAACATGGCACACTCCTGTAATACTGCTTTGATTCTATCCGCAAACCCGGCTTTTACCTAGCGAAAAGGAAGAATGAAACCTTGACTCTTTGCGGTTACCTTTTCCCATGAGGCGAAAATACAGTACGTTTCCGCTCCCCGGCCCAGATAAAAAGGTCTGAATTCGTTCATATAATAAGTTTTAATAATTCAACAACTTTACAACCTTACGACTTTTTAATAAGTTTGACAAAGGGGCCTTTTCTCCAATAAAATTAAGCTTCGGGTTCAAAGCGATACCGCTTATGGGTCGGCATCTTACTTGAAGGGAGAGGGCTTATTTTATCTTCGGACAAGAACACTGGTATCGCCTTTTTCCAATGTAAATTCAATGTCATATGAAAAATAACACAGAACCTGACGGGAAATCATCCGAACCTAAAGAGGATTATCTCAAGACAGCCAAATATCTCAAAAAAATGAATGAGCTGGCTCTGGCCATCGAAGTGTGCGACAAGGGGCTTGGGAAAAATCCGAATGACAGCAATATTTACATACTCAAAAGCCAGATTCAGATAGACAAATTCAAAAAGGATAAAAATCCTGGCAATTTAAAATCGGCTCTTTTAAATCTTGAAAAAGCCCTGAAGCTCAATCCGCAAAGTTATATCGCGAGAATTCTCGCCAGCCAGATATGTTTAAAAGGAAAAGCTTATAATAAAGCCAAGTCTATGCTCGCTGGGATACTCCAATCTCTTCCGGATGATGAGAAAGCTTCATCCATGATGGCCTTTATCGTAAAAAAAGAGGAGAAAAAGGCCAGGGCCGAAGCGCCGCCGGAACCTAAAAAAACGCCCGTCAAAGCCGCCGAGCCTCCAGCGCCTTCCCAGGACGACGTTATTATAAGAACCGGGAATGAAACCACCGGAGAGAGCAAAGAGGAGCCTGGCGGCGCGATGGGCGATACACGTCCCGAAGGAGACAATTGGGGCGCCGATGACAAGCTCGTCATAGACTCTGATAGCGACAATGAAAATTCGGCCCACCTTGAAGCGCTGAGCGATAAACTGACCATGTTCGGGCGCCTGGAGGGGCTTGAAGCCATTTTTCTTGTGGACAACAACGGCCAGCTTTTCAAATCGATAAATAAAAGCGGGCTGGATGAAAATGTGATCCCGTCGCTGGTATTCAATCTATACAAGGCGTCCGTCATGGGAATGCGAAGGGTCGGCTACGGCAGTTTCCAGCGGGGCGTATTAGCGACACCGATCGGAACCATCATTCTGGTCAACGTGTTCTACGCCATATTAACGCTGGTGGTCGATAACGACTCCAACCTCGGCGCCGTCGAAACCCGTATTCAGCGATACCTGGACGAGGTCACGCAATGAGCACGATTAAATCGACGCTTGGCGCCCTTTGTAGCAACGATTTTGTTCGTAGCGGGCTCATAATAACTAAAGATGGAATGATAATAGAGTCGGCGCTGGAAAACATCAGCGAAGCCGAGACTCTGGGGGCTTTTATGTCTCAGATAGTCCTTACTATCAGGAACTCTTTGAGCGAGCTTGGGCATAAGGACTTTACCCGTTACGTAATACAATCGAGCAAGGGGCAGATATTTTTGATGGATCTGGGGCAATCGGTTATGATCGCGCTTACCGATCTGGATGTCGATATAGCCAAAGTTAATATAGCCCTTTTTCAGGCGGCGACCGAGATAAAAAAAAGCGGACGGCTGAATATATAGGAATGAATATAACTTATGCAGATTAATTACGCAAAAAAGCTGATCTCTTGCAAGCTGGTCTATTACGGCCCTGGCATGAGCGGCAAGACAACAAACCTGGAGCTGATCCACCAAAAAGTGCCCGACGAGAATAAAGGCGAGATGACCTCTATCGCCACCGAGGGTGATCGAACGTTGTTTTTCGACTTCCTTCCGCTCGATTTGGGTGAGGTTCGCGGAATGACCACAAAATTTCAGCTCTATACGGTTCCAGGCCAGATTTATTACGCCTCCACAAGAAAGCTGGTTTTGCAAGGCGCCGACGGAATTATCTTTGTCGCCGATTCCCAGGAGGAAAAACTGGAGGAAAACCTCGAATCGCTCCAGGATCTCGCCGACAACCTGAAAGAATATGGAATAAAAGTCACGGAAATTCCATTCGTCATTCAATGGAATAAACGTGATCTTCCCACCGCCATGCCTGTGGAGGAGCTTGAGGAAAAAGTAAACTGGCCTAAAGCGGCCACTACAACCGCTGTCGCCGCAACCGGTGAGGGAGTTTTGCAGACGCTGAAACTGGCCGCGTCTCTGGTGCTGGACCGTCTAAACACCAACGTAGCGCCCGGAGCCGCCGCAACCACGCAGGCCTCCGAGCCGACGACGGAAGAAAAAAAACCGGAGATTTACGTGGCGAAAGTCAACCAGGACTCCATTTCCAAGGCCTATTTTAGCCAGTATTGCCAGTCCCAGCACAGAATCAACGCCAAATCGGACGCGGTGGAGGATTTTAAAAAGTTCAGCCGGGAGGAAAAAAAGAAACTCCTTGAGTCGCTTGTCAACTATGTCCTATTATTACAAGATGCGAAGAAACGTAACATTCAGGCTTCCAAAAAGGAAATTGAGTCGCAACTAAGCTCTTTTACTAAAAGGTTTGGTAGTAAAGAAAAACTTGACGAGTACCTGAAAAACAGAAAAATCACACTGGACGCTCTTCGCAACGAGGCGACAAAAAATATTATTATTGGGAAAATTATTTTCGAGATCATCCCCGATATTAATGAAAGGCTGAAAATCAGCGAAGGCGAAATACAAAAGTTCTACGACAGTAATAAAGACAAGATGGGAGGGAACCCTCTTGAAAAAGTAAAAAAGGATATAAAGAGCCATTTGAAAAATGTTCGCAAACGCAAGTTGCTTGGGGAATTTCATGAAAAGCTCAAAGAGCAGGCTCAGATCAAGATTTTCGAGGATAAACTTTAATAAATTTGGCTACAGAAAATGAAAGATGAGCGCCTACGTGAAAAAAGGCTGATCTACTATAAAGAAGACCTCGAACAGATCGATAAGCTCCTTGAGGAGTTTCTGAAATTGTCTAACGCGAAAAGCGTTTTCCTGATTGATAAAGAAGGGCATCTTATTACCAGAAGAGGGGCGTCCGAGGGAATTAACGCAGACACGCTTTCTGCGCTGGTGGCCGGCTCTTTCGCCGCGACTAAAGAGCTTGCCCGTATTTTGGGCGAGTCTGAGTTCTCTGTAATGTTCCACCAGGGCGCCAAAGACCACATACACATCGTCCTTGTCAGTGACCGCGCCATAACAGCCACCACTTTTGACGAAAAAACCACTGTTGGCATGATTAACCTTTACGCCAAAGAGCTAAGCTCAAAGCTGGAGAAAATTTTTGATATCGCCAGCAGGAGAATAGTACAGGAACAGCACGTTGAATCAGATTATTCTGATTCAGTCAAAGATAAGCTCGACGATTTGTTTAAGGACTAATATTTTTCATCTCATTGATGGCCGCAATCTTTTCTCATAGACAAACGGATCAATCTTTTTATTTAGCGCTGTTTGTTTCCCTGTTTTCGCTCGTGTTGATCTGGCCTACGTACGCGCAAAATAAAGGCGGTTACGCAAAACGCCTTCATTCATTCGCCTCCCTTACCCAAAACAGCCTGGCCTCGGTCCCTGTCCTCCACGATTCTTTAACAAGATGGGCGCGGGCCATCGAGGACAATGACCAGGTGGGCGCTTTTGACGAAAGAAACCGCATAAGGGGAATAATGAATCAACTAGGCACAAAAAATATAATTCCCGCCGCCGATTTCAGTATCGCCGTTGGACGTAAGGCTCTGTTGCGCGGCGCCGACGCCGCCGCGATCCTGGCGGGAGAAAACGCCACTCTCTATGCGCCTGACTATCCCAAATCCCACTTCTTTCTGGCCAAAGCCAGGTTCAACCAGGATCGGAAAAATATCAAAGGTTTTCTGCTTGCCGTGGCGGAGGGAGTCAAAGCCTCTTTGGCGAACCGGCTGGAAAGGCAAAGACTGGTCGCCCTGGGGCTAAAATACGTTCTTTACGCTTTGGGCGCCGCTTTTCTGATTACTTTATTTTTGCTGTTGATGACGCATTACAAGTCGATGTTTACCGATATAGCTTCGATCTTGCCGTCGCGCCCGGAGGGCAAATGGAAGCTTGCTGTGGGTGTCCTTGTGGTTACAGCTCCGCTTGCGGTGGGGGGATTACTGCTTTTCGCCCTGGCCCTGCCGCTTTTTTTACTGCCATATCTCAAGAAAAGCGGGATGATCGTAGTTGGTATCTTCTCTGCTTTTGTTTTTCTCACACCTTTGGCGTTTGACAGCATGGCCAGAGGAATGATAATCGGAAGCGCCGACGCTTACCGCTCTTTATACCTGCTCTCAAAAAACACATGGGATCATGAGACAAAAGCGGCTCTTGAAAAAGAAAGAAAAGCCAATCCTGCTAACGATAGTATAAATTTCGCAATTGGCCTTTTGAATGAAATGGCCGGGAATAAAGACGCCGCCATTGAGGCTTACGACTCGATCCTGGCTAAATCTCCCGATAATATCAGGGCTATAGTAAACAAGGGAAACACCTATTTCGGAGCGAAAAAATGGGAGAAAGCCGCTTCTATTTACAAAAACGCCATCAAGATATCTCCTGATACAGTTGAAGCGCATTACAACCTGTCCAAAGCCTATACCGAGATGTTTCAGAACAAGGATTCTGACGCTGAATATCAAAAGGCAAGGAGCATCCATCTTAAAAAAACAGATAGTTTCCGGGCCATGGCCGGTGTGAATCCTGAAAAGAAAGTTATAGATTTCCAGATTACAAAAGACGACCTGCTCTTGTTTGAGCGCGCGTTAAACGAGAAAACCAGGAAGTTATCCGAGAGCCTGTGGAATTCATTTTTCGGCTTATATACTTACGATATTTACAGGAAAATCTCTTTAGGGTTTATTGTCGCGCTTGGAGCGCTCTACATTTTGTGGAGCAGAGCCATTGCCCACCAGACCTGCTTCTCATGCGGAGTCGCTTTCGCTCCACCAATCAAGCTGACGAGCGCCGAGGCGAAATGCAACCAGTGCGTGGCGGCGCTAAGCGCGAAAGGCGGTGTCTCCATCGCCAAAAAAGAAAAGAAAAGAAAAGAAATACGTGACTACAAGGACTGGCGCATAAGGACGGCCGGGACGCTCGACAGGCTGGCGCCCGGTTTGGGACGTACGTTTTTCCAGCTTCCATTGGCCGGTCTTTTCTTAACTTTTATCACAAGCCTTATTATCATATATGGCGGGCTTGCCTTTTACGATGGCATTGTGACGCAAAAGGCCCAGCTTGCGCAGGTGGCCCAGAATCATCTTTTGTTTTTCGCAGTAGCGGCTTTTTACTGGATTATCATGAACACGGCGCTCAAACGGGACTATTACTGATATGGCGTTAAAAGGCAACCTTGATGACTTCAATATCGTAAACATCCTCCAGATGATTAAGCTTGAAGGTAAAACCGGGCGGCTTACCCTGGCTGAAAACGAAGAGCAGGTGAAAATTACTTTTGACGAGGGGAACATCATCTATGCCGAGGGGACCCCTTTAAAGGACGAAAAGCGGATAAAATCCACTCTGCTTTCCAACTCGATCCTTAAAGATAAGGAATGGCTGGAGATCCAAAAAGAGCATGAAGACAAGCTTAAGCCTTACTGGGAGATCCTTTCCAAGAAAGTAACCTCGCAAATATTGGTGGAGCTTATCAGCCGCCAGGCCGTAGACACCGTTTATTTCGCTCTGCGGTGGAAGATAGGCTCTTATGAATTCACGCCGATCAAAAACATCAAGTACAACAAAAAAGTAATGATCCCCATGGATGTGGACGGCCTTTTAATGGAAGGATGCAGAATAGCCGATGAATGGACCAGAGTGGCGACATCCATCCCTCCTTTTGACACGTTCGTCGTGAAAAATATTTACGGTAAGGATGAAGAGGACGACTCGCTCAATTTGAAAGACGACGCTGGCCAAATCGGAGATTACAGAACTTCGCTTGAATATGAAATCCTTTCGGCCAGAGGGGTATCGCTTAACGACTCTCAAATAGCCGTCTTAAGCGTTGCAGGATCAGGCATGACTATCCAGGAGCTTATGGACGCGGCGCGTCAAAGCCATTTTCTGACACTGGACGCCACCCGGTCGCTTTTGAGCCTTGCTGTGTTAAAGCCGTCAACGAAAAAAGAAAAAGCTTCTCTTTCGGCGGATCATACGGGAGCCGCCTCGCAGATGATTACCGTGGCGATTCTTCTGGCTGTCATCGCAGGGGGCGTCTTCTGGCAGGCGTCCAGCCACCCCCGCGCGCTGGCCATCAAAAGCGCTGGCGACACAATAGTCAAAACAGTTTACGCAAAAGAAGGTCTTAAAAAAATCAAACGCGCCATCCAGACATATATCTCTTTGGCTGGGGCGGCGCCGACTAAACCTGAAGACCTGATAAGCCAAGGCGTTATTGAGCCTTCAGATATTGTCGATCCGTGGAACAACAGATACCAGATCAAGTTCCAAAAGGATAAGTTCGCCCTGTTTTCAAACGGGCCCGATATAAACCTCACAAACGATAACGTTTACTTTCCGTAAGCAAGTTTTGCGTTTTTGGCGTCGCTAGGTTGTAGACTCGATTTATCCATAAAGGCTACAATTAGCCAAAGGCTACAGATTAGCCATTGGTTTTAAAACAGACGGGACACAATGAAGAAACTAAGAGTCGCTTTACTTGTTGTAAGCGACAGAGCCAGCCGGGGCGAAAGGGCTGACGGATGCGAGCCGGCCATTCGCGGCTTTCTTAAAAGGCATGGACATAAGCTGGGGGCTGTAGCCATAGTCCCCGACGAGATGGAACCTATCCAAAAACAGCTCACTGAATGGACAACCGGGCAAGGCTACGACTTAGCGCTTACGGCGGGCGGAACCGGGGTCTCCCCAAGAGATATTACACCTGAGGCTACCCGTCCTCTTCTGGAGCGTAAGATACCTGGCATACCGGAGGCGATGCGGTCTGCGTCGATGGAAATAACACCCTATGCGGCCTTGTCGCGCGGACTGGCCGGGTTCAGGGGGCGGTCGATGATATTAAACCTGCCGGGTAGCCCCAAAGCGGCTGTCGAGAATCTGGAGGTTATCTTCAACACGCTGATTCACGCCATCGCAAAAGCTAAAGGCGATAAATCCGATTGCGCTCCCCTGCCGACCAAACATGAATGACCGGAAGTTTTAATGCCCGTAATTTTAACGATTCTTGTTTTGCTGGCTCTCCTTATCGGGCCGAAATATCTTGCGTCCAATGCGCTTAGGCGCCACTCGGCGCCAAGAGAATATCTGCCCGGCACGGGGGGAGAGCTGGCGAAAAATATACTGGGCGAGCTGGGCTTGCATGAGGTTAAAGTTGAGCTTTCAGCAGGGCCGGATCATTACGATCCTGAAACCAAAACTGTCCGGTTAAGCCAAAATAACCTGACCGGCAAATCATTGACAGCGGTCGCGGTGGCCGCTCATGAAGTTGGCCACGCCATACAGGATCATCAAGGATACGCTCCGTTAAAGGCGCGGACAACTCTTCTGAAATTTGCGCAACGTATAGAAAAATTAGGAGCTATCGCGATGATGGCGATCCCGGTCATCGCCCTTTCCACCCGCTCGCCATCTGTCGGCTTGCTTACTTTTATTGTCGCCCTTTTAAGCCTCGGCTCTGGCGCGCTGGCGCACATTGTGACTTTGCCCGTAGAGTTTGACGCCAGTTTTAACAGGGCGCTTCCGATTTTAAAAAACGGCGGGTACATTTCCGAATCTGACGAGAAAGATGTGCGTGAGATATTAAGGGCCTGCGCTTTTACTTATGTGGCAGGCTCGCTTGCGAGTATTTTGAACGTCTGGCGCTGGGTTGCTATTTTACGGCGGTGACCTGCGATAAGCGCGAGCGCAATGATATAATCGGCATATGAAAATCAGCGTTGTCATCCCCTGCTATAACGAGGAGAAAACAGTCAAGACCATAGTCGATACTATTCTGGCCCAGCCTTTATGGGAAAATTTCGAGCCGGAGCTTATATTGGTGGACGACTGCTCATCCGACGGCACTTCGAAGGTGATAGACGGTATAAAAAAAGAGCGCCACTCCGTTGTAACCATCCGCCATGATCTCAACCGCGGAAAAGGCGCCGCTTTAAAAACCGGGTTCGGACATGTCACCGGCGATATCGTCATCATCCAGGACGCCGATCTGGAGTACGATCCCGCCGAATACCCCAACCTTATCGAGCCGATACTTCAAAACAGAGCCGATGTAGTGTTCGGAAGCCGTTTTCTTGGCGGTCGTCCGCACCGTGTCCTTTTCTTCTGGCATTCTGTGGCCAACAGTTTATTAACGCTGTCATCGAACATGACGACGAACCTCAATCTTACCGATATGGAAACATGTTACAAAGTGTTCAGGGCGGAGGTTTTAAGGAAAATCGATATAAAGGAAAGCCGGTTCGGGTTCGAGCCGGAGATCACCGCCAAAGTGGCCAGGCTTGGGGTTCCGATCTATGAAGTGGGCATATCCTACTACGGACGGACATATGAAGAGGGGAAGAAGATCGGCTTGAAAGACGCTTTCAGGGCGTTTTACTGCATAATCAAATACAGCCTTACCGATTAAAGGCTCCTATCCTCTTTCAAAAGTGGATCGACCCTGTGGGCGGATGTGCGCTCAATTATTTTTGTTTGTTTCAGTAGAACACCACCCCTTGATCCCCTCCTCGGAAAGGAGGGGAAAGCTTTTTCGCTGGCGATCAGAATGAAACAATGAGGATACCGGGAAGCGTTAGCAATTATTTTTCAGCAAAAAAATCCGGGGCCTTTTAAAAAAGCCCCGGATCAAGATAGCATTAGCTAAATCGCAGGTTATCAAGTACCCGTGAATGTCGCAGTTATAGAACCTGAAATACAGTTATTGCTCGGTTCGTCTGGATCCTGATAAGTAAAAGTAACCGCGCCGGTTGTTCCCGACGTGTATGTATAAACCGCTGAATAAAGCGAACTGGATGTGCCGCCGGTCTGGTTTAAGACAACTGATGTCGCGCTTGTCTGCGCGCCGCTGACAAAAACGGTCACTGTTGTGCCACCATCCAGAGCCCTGTCCTGATCTTCCACCGTAACAGTGATAGCTGTGGTTGTGGGCCCGGTCGAAGGACTCAAGGTTAAGACACCGGCTGTGCAACCTGTATTAATCATATATACGATCGCAGTGGCTTGCTGTCCTTCGGCGTCGAGGACTGTAAGCGTGCCGCCGCCTGCTGGCAACGAAGTAGACCCGATCGGCTTTTGCGCGTCGATCCAGAAAAGGATGATGGACGTTTCGTCTCGTATATGAAACCCCATTACATCAGGATGGCTTACCCACCATTCCACCGGAGGAAGGGCGCCCCTGACTTCCACAACTTTTCCTTTTGAAGGATCGCTGTTTAAGACAATTGTGGAGGGGAATATCGACATCGTAGCCAGATTAAACGTTATCGACAACCTGGCTTCCACATAGTCTCCCGCGCCGAAGTCCTGGTAACGGGCGATAACGTCATGTCTTCCCGCGTTCGACCCGGCCACCAGTGTGCCCTTGGCCGTTCCAGAGCCGTCAACCGGGTAGTAGGTGAACGAATCGTCGTCGTTAAGCGTTCCACCCTGCCATGTTCCCCAGTCTTCTGGTATGAAAAAACCGACAGTTCTGTTGAGCCCGGTCACAGTGGCGATCACTTCGAGAAGGTCCCGTGACTGGGCGCGCACGGACATCTTTCCCGATCCATCGGAAGTATCCCCTCTGGGTCCGATAGCTTCAAAAGACACGATCGCGCTTTTTGTAATGGCAGGCGTCGGTATGTCTGAAGAGCCTACCTTGCCGCATCCCGCGTATACGGACAATCCGGCCACCGCCAGCGCCGCTAATAATATTCCTTTTACACTCAAGAGCCTTTTATCGCTCACTTGGGACTCACCTCCTCCTGGTTGGTTGGTAATAATTCGGCTATTTTTTTTATACATGTCTACTCCGCCTTAAAGCTTCGCAAATTTCTTTTTCCGACACATTGCTGTTTATTTCGCAGTGGCCGATTGTGTCGAGCAGGGCGAACCTTATAGACCCCGCTTTTACTTTTTTATCATGCTTCATCGCTTTATATAGCTCTTTATCCGATATCGACTTCGGTATCGCCACCGGGAGGCCCGCTTTCGATATCAGAGACGTAATCGCTCCGACATCGCCCGCTTTAAGCCCTCCTTTCATCTCGGAAAGGATCGACGCCGTTACCATACCCATGGCCACCGCGTAACCGTGCTTATACCGCCTGTACCGGGTTACCGCCTCGATGGCGTGGCCTACTGTATGGCCGAAATTCAGTATCGCTCTTTTGCCAGACTCCTTTTCATCCTCGGCCACCACATCCGCCTTTATCCGGCACGACCGCCGTACGACCTTTAAGGTCACGCCCGGCTCCAATGCCGTCAGGGCCTCGATGGCGCCCTCCAAAAATTTAAAAAACTTCGCCGAGGCTATAAGTCCGTACTTTATAACCTCCGCCACTCCGCACCGGATCTCCTTGTCCGGCAAAGTCTTCAACGCCGAAATATCAGCCAGCACAACACCGGGCTGGTAAAACGCCCCGATAAGGTTTTTACCTCTGGGGTGGTTCACACCCGTTTTGCCTCCTACCGAACTGTCCACCTGCGACAGCAAGGTTGTCGGCGCCTGCGCGAGTTTTATACCGCGCATATACGTGGCGGCCGCGAACCCGGCTATATCGCCTGTCACACCTCCGCCAAAAGCCACGATAACCGTGTCACGGTCATACCGGCCTTTTATTAGCCTGTCGTGGATCTTCTCCACGGCGGCCATATTTTTGTACCGCTCTCCGTCCGGCAGGAGCAGAGCCTCCCATCGAACGCCGGCTTTATCGAGCCCTTGCGTAAGCTTCCGGCCATGCAGGCCGTATACCCGCCTGTTAGTGACGACCAGCGCCCGCTTCGAAATCGGGGCGATCGCGCCGCCGGCCCCGGTCAAAACATCCGGGCCGATAAATATGTCGTATGAGCGGGAGCCTAGTCTTACCCGCTCCTTTATAGCCAAATCCTTTATATCGCTTTTAGTAACAATCCTGATGTCTCATGAAGTTGTAGCGGTCGCCGAGGGCCTTATCTGAACAGGCACCTGCACCACCGAATTTTCGACCAGGACCGCCAGGTAGATTATCCCACCTGCGTCTCCTGTTATATTCAGGGGAAACGTTTTTATTCCGTTGTCGCCAGTCGTGCCGGTGGAGCCAGTCCCACTACCAGACGTGCCGCTCGATCCACCCGTGCCTGACGTGCCTGTCGTGCCTTTTGTGCCGGTTGTGGCCGATTTATTGGGGCCTACGACTATTACCACCGCTCCACTGACGGGATATCCATTTTCATCCCAGACGCGCACAACCAGCCCGACAGTGCCTTTGTTATCTACGACATTCGGCGTCACTGTCGCCTCGAAATAGTATTTACTCGGATACGTAGGGCCAGCCGAGGCTGTAGCGGAAGCCACAGAATCCCCTGCGCCGCACTTGGCCAGCGTAAAGGGCGTCATAAGGAGAACGCCCAGAATTACTATTTTTTTCCAGGTCAACGTGTTTTTCATTATCGAATCTCCTTGGCGTTACTCAACGATCTTGGGCGTGATGAAAATCAACAGCTCCTCGCCCGTTCTTTTGTTTATCTTGTTTTTAAACAGCCACCCCAGTATCGGAAAATTTCCGATACCCGGCACTTGATCTTTATCTTCTCTTATGTCGTTTTTGAAAAGACCGCCGATCACAGCCGTAGAGCCATTCCCCACAATTACTTCTGTGAGCGCATGCTTTGTATCAATCGCGATGCCATCAGGCGTGGTCTGTCCGGGTGAATCTTTGTTGACATCAATTTCCATCCGGATGTGGTTGTCCGGGGTAATATGCGGTTTTACTTTCAGCGACAGCACCGCTTTTTTAAACTCCGTTTTCGTGCCCTCCGACGATGTGGTCTGGTACGGTATTTCCTGGCCAGACTCTATCGAGGCTTCTTTGTTGTTCATCGTCGTGATTTTAGGCATCGATACTATGCGGCCCTGGCCATTTTGCTCCATGGCCATAAGTTTCATGTCGAGAAGAGCCGTGCCGTTCACATGGCCGAGGGTCAGCCCTAAGGCGGCGCTGGAAGGCACAGAAAAGTCGACCACGCTTCCGCCGGTGATCACGTTGGGCGACGCTCCGGCCGCGCCGGTCACGCCGATGGTATTCGGAAAGTTGGCGCCGGTCACAGTATTGAGCGCGCCGCCCCACTGGACGCCCAGGTTAC
>UOGA01000141.1_pt1 | contig 13290 bp, 13 predicted proteins | sample 1989841 | NCBI WGS metagenome assembly UOGA01 (sample SAMEA4712198, study PRJEB27164) | hydrothermal vent metagenome | biome: marine basaltic hydrothermal vent biome; feature: marine hydrothermal vent; material: mineral | place: Pacific Ocean | collected 2011-06-14/2011-07-23 | depth 1691 m | reverse complement strand
CTAATTTTGCTAATAGAACTGGGGAAGTTATCTTTATAGTGAGAAATGTTTAATGCTACCAGTTTGCTGAATATTTCTTGGCTCATTAGTATTTGTATTCAAGCATAATCAATATTGGTAGCGGAGGAGGGACTTGAACCCCCGACACTGCGGATATGAGCCGCATGCTCTAACCACCTGAGCTACTCCGCCTTCGGTTTTTCTTCCGTATCTTCGTCTGTGCCAGCGTCTTCTTCCGGCTCTTTCTCAGGAGCGCCGAACGTGATATCCCTTGTATATTCACGGCAATGAAGCTCGGACGACTGATATTTAAATTTCAGCGCGCATGTGGCGCGCCAGGCGCATACCACGCATTCTTTAACAGACATATTATACTCTGAAAACTCAAAATGTTAGCCGTCATACGAGACTCTGTCAAGGGTGAAGCGTCGCGGGTAGCGTCTCAGTTTGATTTTTTTATTGTTTAGATCCTTCCCCTTCGGCTCAGGATGACACCCTATTGTCATTCTGAGGAGCTTATGCGACGAAGAATCCCAACTATTGAAACTTGATAGAATCATTATTTCAAACTGATTAGCTACCGCGTCACGGCAAAATTATTGAGCTGAAAAATGCGTCTCTATCGCTTCCGCAAGGGCGGCGGTGGTATATTTCTCCGGCTCGATGAGAGGGTTCAGGCCAAATTTGCGCGCTGTGTCTGAAGTAATCGGGCCTATGGAGGCTACGGCGACGCCGTTCATCATTTTAAGAGTCTCTTCCGCACCCCACATGTCGACAAAGTTTTTGACTGTGGAAGACGAGGTAAATGTCACGACATCGACCTTGCCTTCTTCAAAAAGTTTTCTGGTCTCTTCTTTGCGATCTTCAGGTTTGACGGTAACATAGGTCTGCGCGATGGTGACATCCGCGCCGAGCTTTCGCATCTCTGTCGGCAACACTTCCCTTGCCACTTTGGCGCGAGGGATCAAGATTTTCTGCCCTTTCAAAGCTTCTGCTCCTAATCCTTCGATAATCGATTCGGCGCGATATTCTGCGGGAATGAAATCGACCCGTACGCCAAGATTCTCGATAGCTTCGGCCGTTTTAGGCCCTATGGCGCACACTTTAATCCCTTTAAGATCGCGTATATCATGCCCGGTATCTTTCAGCCTTTGCGTGAAATATTTGACCCCGTTGACAGAGGTGAAAATTATCCAGTTGTAGTCGGACAATTTTTCTATAGCGGCGTCAAGATCGTTCCACGAGTCCGGTTCTTGAGTCTCAATAGTTGGGAACTCTATTACATGCGCGCCGGATTGCGCCAGACGCTCGGCAAAATCGGAAGCCTGCTCCCGCGCGCGGGTGACGACGACCTTCCGCCCGAACAATGGCTTTGTCTCAAACCAGTCCAGCGTTGATTTCAGGTTGACCACTTCGCCCACAACCGTTAACGCAGGAGGACGTATCCCCGCCTCCTTAACCTTTCCGGCGATATCCTTTAACGTGCCTATCAATGTCTGTTGCTCAGGCGTCGAGCCCCAGCGAATAATAGCTACAGGTGTATCGGGCGACCTGCCGTTTTTTATAAGGTTGTCGACTATGTTAGGCAGGTTTTTTATCCCCATAAAAAAGACGAGTGTGCCGATACCGGTCGAAATTTTATCCCAATGGATGTTGGACTCGTCTTTTGTCGGGTCTTCGTGTCCGGTGATAAAAGCCACCGAAGCGGTAAAATCGCGATGAGTGAGTGGTATGCCGGAATAAGCCGTTGCGGCGGACGCGGCCGTTACGCCAGGGACGACTTCGAATTTCAACCCGGCTTTGACAAGCTCCTCCGCCTCCTCGCCTCCTCGCCCGAATATGAAAGGGTCGCCTCCTTTAAGCCGGGCGATAATTTTTCCCTTTTTCCCACGGTCGACTATCAGGTCGTTTATCTCCCACTGGCTCATGGTGTGATTTCCGCCCATTTTACCGACGTAGATTATCTCCGCGTCTTCCCGCGCGTATTCAAGCAGCTTCGGGTTGGCAAGATAGTCATACACCACCACGTCCGCCATACGGATACACTCCGCCCCTTTGACGGTGATAAGGCCAGGGTCACCCGGCCCCGCTCCTATAAGATATACAAGACCTGTAGACATATGTTTTTACTCTGCCAAAAACGATTAATATTTACAGCTAATAACAATAAATAAAAGAGGCCGGTTGTAAGCCGGATTTTGTCTCCGCCATTACAGCGGATGACGGCCATTCATCTAGCCGCGCAGTTGCCTGCGCGATCGTAAGCGGCCTGACCCGGAAGCTTTCGGCGAGCAACCTTATACCACAAAAGTGGCGCGCTTCCCTATTCGGCCTTGCGTCGGGCAGGGCTTGCCATGCCAGCGATGTCGCCATCGCCGCGGTGAGCCCTTACCTCACCATTTCACCCTTACTGCCGGAAGTCGCCTCCCGGTTAGCGGTATATTTTCTGTGGCGCTTTCCCTGGGGTCGCCCCCGCTCTCCGTTAGAGAGTACCCTGCTCTATGGCGTCCGGACTTTCCTCCCGCCGACGTTAGATCGCCGACCAGCGGCCGTCCACCGACCTCTTTTTTAAAAAACAGAAAACTAATTCAACACATTATAAGAGAATTTTATATCCGTAAAGCTCTCTTCGCAAAGACGGCGCTTAGATCGACACCATCAATATAACCTATTATGGCTATTCAACTGGTTTTCCGCTATCTTCCGGCACAATAAAATAGAGATAGCGGTTGCAATGCGGGCACTGGTAGATTTTATCAGATGTGCGAACCATGTAATATAGCTGTGGCGGTATAAGCTGGTTGCATCCTGAGCACAACCTGTCGACCACAGTTGTAACTCCCACACCTTCGCGACTTTTAAGGAGGCTTTCGTATCGCTTAAATACTGAGGAAGTTATATCGGAAATAATGGATCTACGTTTTTTCTTCAGGTCTTCAAGCTTTTGCTCGACATGCTTTATAGCCTCGTCTTTCTCTTTTTTTACAATGGCGAACTTTTTTTCCTCTTCCTTTAAAATACTTTCAAGCTCGGCGCGCGAGTCTCCCCGGTTCTCAAATTTTTCCATCAGCTCAAGCTGTCTGTCTTCAATCTTTTTTATCCGCTTTTCATAGTTCGCTTCTTCTTTTAAAATAGCTCGATACTCGACGTTGGTTTTAACATCATGCAACTTCACCTTGTCCTTGGCTATTTTCTCTCGGATATCCTCTATTTCGCTTTCCAGCTCTCTTTGAAGCTTTTTGTCCGCTTCAGCTTCCGTGTCGTATGTTTTAAGGTTTTCTTTGGCGATTTCGCAATCTGAATAGCTCCGCTTAATCTCTTCTGGCAGGGTTTTAAGGAGTTTTTCCTTGCGGAGCATTTCCGAGTCTAGCTTCTGGAGGCTTATAAGCCGCAACAGGTCGGCGTTCATATCACCCTTTACTGATTCTGTTTCAACGCTCATTATCCCTCCATTTTGAAATGGCATCAACATCTTTTGCCACAATTATCAAATCAGCAACGATAACAAATCATGGCGCATGTGTCAAAACAACAGGAGATATCGAAGGTTTATTACACCCGCAAGTATCATCTTCTAACACCGGCTCCTGTCCTTCTGCGGAAGTCGTTGAGCAGATATTTCTGATCCATTGTGTATAAAGTTATCGCTACGCCAGATTTACCGGCTCGCCCTGTTCGCCCTATTCTGTGTACGTATGTTGTGGGATCTTCTGGAAGACGGTAATTGATTACCGTTGCGATATTTTCAACATGAATTCCTCTGGCGGCGACATCCGTGGCTACAAGGACATTTATGGCCCCATCTTTAAATTTTTTCATCACCTTGTCACGACGTGACTGCCGATAGTCACCATGAATCGCTTCGACGGAGCAGCCAGCGCTCTGCAACCTTTCCGCCACGCTATCCACTTCTCGTTTGGTACGGCAGAATATAAGCGTCTGCCCTTCACTTTCGTGGGCTATTGAATCCCGCAACGTCTCCATCCGCTCCGATGGATGCACCAGATGAAATATCTCTTTTATGTTGGATCGGTCCTCTTCAGTTTCTTTAATCCTTACGATTTTCGGATTCATCATATGGTTGAAAGCTATCTGCAATACCCTGTCTCCTGTGGTGGCGGAGAAAAGAAACGTCTGCCTATCCTCTGGAACTCTGCGCAATATCTCTTCTACATCATCTATGAACCCCATATCGAGCATTTCATCCGCCTCGTCCAGAACGGCGGTCTCCACATGGTCGAGTGAAAGAACCCCTCTGTCGCTAAGGTCAAGGATACGGCCAGGAGTGCCGACCACCACATGGGCGCCCTTGCGCAAACGACGTAACTGTTCATCTATCGGTCGCCCACCAACAACTGCGACAACCCGCATTTTTTTGTACTCGCCGAGCTTCACCATTTCGTCACGAATTTGTGAGGCCAGCTCCCTTGTGGGCGCAAGGATAAGGGCTTTAGGATACCTTGGACGTCGATCACTGATTTTCGCAAGAATGGGAAGGGCAAACGCGGCGGTCTTGCCGGTGCCTGTTCTTGCCTGGCCAATAATATCGCGCCCTTTAAGGCCATGCCCAATAGCCATAGCCTGGATCGGGGTAGGAGTTTTATATCCCATTTTATCGAGAGCTTTATCAAGCTCCCAGCCCAGACTGAAGTCGGCGAAATAAGCCTCTTTCGATGGCGCTGGCGCTGGCTCTGTCATAAATTTCTCCTGTTTAACGCATAGACCGAAATACTTGCGAAGATAAAGCGATTATTCTTGACAGCTAAGGGGGGCTAAAAGAAAACTGTCGCCTAAGGAATTTTTCGCTAGATATAAACTTTAAACTGGTTTTTCCTGCGTTTTTTAAGCGCTTCTTTTTGTTTTCGCTTACGCTTGGCGGATGGCTTTTCGTACGCTCTCCTTTTTTTCAACTCTTTCCACAGCCCATCTTTTAAAAGCTGCCTCTTAAGAGCCTTAAGAGCCTGATCCACCCTCTGGTTAACAACCCTTACCTGCAATATTCCTCCTGACTATATTATCTACAAGCCTTCGGAGCATTCCGAAGCGTCTGATATACAATAATTAGCTGATTAATTATACGTCCGTATCACATAGAATTGGGCATTGTAGTTTATTACCCAATAAACGGTCAAGGATTTAATTTCCTTCTTGCGACCTTTACAGTTCGTCCGCAAGCTCGTTGTTGAGCATATCAAAAAGTCTCTCCCCGATCTGTTTCATATTTTTTATTTTCAAACCGCTCTTTAATCCTTTAAGTGGCAAGACAGCTTTTGCCATGGAGCGGTGCCCCCCTGCTGAGCCAAATTTCCCGAACAACGTCCTGGCAACCTCCCCCGCATCGCTTGTCAAGCCCATGTTGCGGATCGATATTACTACCTCATCCTCATATTTACCGCATACGGCAGACCATACGGCTTCACCTATCTGTAACGAAAAATCCGCCAAACGCGGGATAATATCCTCCCTTTTAACGGTCCCCAGCCAAATAAAAACAAAAGAGCCGGCGACTTTCCTGTTCTTGATCGCCCTCATGAAATAAGACAGTTCCTCTGGGTCGAGCCTTGGCCGGGACATGCTGGCGAGCATATTTGAATTCGCCATGGGCCAAAGCGCGCTAAACGCCTCGAAATCCCGCTTTGAGGTGTCCCGCGCAAGATACATTGTGTCGGTAATGATTCCGTAAAGGAGCGCCGTGGCAAGCCGCCGGTTTATCTTTGTGTCTGTAGAAATCAGGTATTCATATAGCATGGTGGAAGTTGCGCCATATGTTATGTTCACATCTTTCAACGTAACTTCATAGTCGCTCTTGTGCGGATGGTGATCTATGACCACGTCTACCTTGTCAAACAACCCATCCGGGAAATATGGCGGCTGTGTATCCACCATCACCACCTTGTCGAATCGGCTCAAATCTTTCTTGTCTATTGTTCGCACTGTTGTGCGAAGATGCGCGATCATCGCAAGATTTTCATTCCGTGTCACCTCGCCGAATGTGCAGATAGGAGCCGTTGTCCTGTTTCTTCCCAGCAACGCTTGAACGGCCAGGCCACAAGCGATGGCGTCCGGATCCGGGTCGTTCTGCGTAAGTATCAAGACCTTTTCGGCAGTGGATAAAATCGCGAGAAGCTCAAACGCTTTCCGCCTTGTTTCAATCAGCTTCCATTCATTATTAAGCTGATGTTTTACGATATCGGCAAGATCGACGACAGCTACATTAGAATGGTCTACCCCAGGAAAAAACGAGCCTCCTTCCGTAAAAACAAGTATCGGCGGCGGGATTTTTTCAGATGAAAGTTTTTCTATAAGACTAGAGAATCTGGCGCCGTCAATGGTCGAGATAATCACTTTGTCATGCCCGGTAATATCCAGGCTGTCGACTTCCTCCAGGGAAATCTCGTCCCATTCCATAATGCGGCCCGGAACACGAATTTCACCGGCACATTTTAACTGGCCGATGTTTATCAACACCATTTCATCGCCATTATTGATAAAACCGGTTATTACAGGCAGCAGATCAAACCTGTCTACAAAAACAAAATAGCGCATAACATTCCATATTTTTATTTTTGAACATTATATGCGCCTTTAGGAGCTGAAAAAAGAAATCCCTCCTTCAATTGAATAATTGGCTATTTGCGCCCTGTAACCTATATCAGTGATATAGAAGAAATATATTACCTGTTTTCATTTTAGCTGCTGGGGGAAATAGCATGATATCTACACCGAGGTTTCATATTATTTATATTGAAATAACAAATGTGTGCAACTTCGACTGCGACTTTTGTCCCAGTGAAAGCCAGACCAGAAAAAAACTTTTCATGGAAACGGCTTTTGCAAAAAAAATCATTTCAGAGATCGCTGAATATAACCTGGCTAAAAGGATAACCCTTCACATAATGGGAGAGCCTTTATTACATAAAGGTGTCGTTGAATTATGCCGACTTGCTGAAGATTTGGGAATTCCAGCAGACTGTTAGTCAATGGAGACGTTACGACATGTTGTTTGGACTACAATGGATTTAATGCGGTTGGAAATATTAAAGATAAAAAAATTGTCGATATACTGGAGCTCAAAAAAACAAAATCTATAAGGGAAAACTTTGACCGGTTTCGGCCAACATTGGATTTCTGCAAAATATGCCTCGGTGGCCCTGGTTTATTTTCTTCGGTTATCAAACAGGCGGCAAGTGTAGCAAAAGCCATTTATGTGAGATAAACAAATTAATGTTATGTAGCCAACATGTAATTTCATATAACAGAATAGTACGCCACGTATATATCAAGCGCGATTCCCATAAAAACGTGACAATCATCTCTATATGGTTAAAATCGTTCAGAGCATAAAGCTGACATGACGTAAAGGCGCAAACCCTGTTATCATTCTTGTTTATTGCATAAGCGAAAAAACCGTATGAAAATAGTTCGTGGACTTCGAAACCTGACAGAAAAACCGGTCAAGCCGGTCATCACTCTCGGTAATTTTGACGGTGTGCATGTTGGACATAAGGAAATTTTTCTTAAGGTTATCGAGCATGCAAAAAATATCGGCGGGACGTCGGTGGTCTATACGTTTGACCCGCATCCGCTAAAAATCCTGGCGCCGGAGCGGAACCTGACCTTGCTCACCACGTTCAAGAAAAAAATGGAGCTTATCGCCGCATGCGGAATCGATATGACCATATGCGCCGATTTCACCAGGGAATTTGCACGAATGCACCCAAGGGACTTTGCCAAAAAATTGAAGGGTGGGCTTGACATGGATGTTGTATACGTTGGTCATGACTATTCATTTGGCAGAGGAAAATCCGGAACAATAGACTACCTTAAAAAAATGGGCGCCGAGCTTGGGTTTGACGTCGAAGTGGTAGACGCCGTCAATGTTGATGGAGAACGGGTATCATCAAGCGCCATCAGATCCCTTCTTGTAGATGGTAATATCAGAAAAGCTACCAGGTTTCTCGGCCGATACTATTCTATCGCCGGCAAAGTGGTTTCCGGATATCACAGGGGAAAAACTATCGGATTCCCAACCGCTAACCTTGACACCCCGTACGAGCTTATACCCGCCATTGGCGTATACGCCGTATTCGCAAGAGTAAGCCATGGCAAATGGCATAGGGGAGTTGTCAATATAGGCTACAACCCGACTTTTAACAGGGACGACTTCATAGTGGAAGTTCACCTTTTAGATCATGAGGAAGATATTTACGGTTCGGAGATCGAAATATATTTTGTGGAGCGATTGAGAGATGAACAGACCTTTAAAAATGTGGAAGCGCTGAAGGGGCAGATCACGAAAGACGTTGTCAGGGCAAAGAAAATATTAGAAAAAGAACTGTTTCTGGAAACTGTTATTAACCCGCGAATAGTTTTGTAGCCTGTCAAAACATTTATCGGGCGCATACTTCCAACACTAATTTCCAAAATATTTGGGCGCAAAAAACCTGTATGTTGAAAAAACTAATTAACACATATTTTATTCCGCCCATACTTTATCTCGCTATGCGCCTCATCTGCTCCACGCTTCGGGTTACGGTGGCTGGCGCCGATATTAAACAAAGAGTGGATGACGAGGGAAAACCGATTATATTGGTATTCTGGCATGGCAGACTGTTTTACGTCCCATATCATTACCGCAAGACTCATTCAAAATGGAAGGTTCTTATAAGCGCCAGCGCAGACGGAGAAACAGCGTCTCGCGCGCTTTCGTTTTTTGGATACGGAATAGTGCGCGGGTCATCTTATAAAGATGCTCGAAAAGCGTTACTAGGGCTTACAAGGCATACTAAAAAAGGATTTAATACAGCTATTATCGCCGACGGGTCGCGAGGCCCTCTATTTAATTTGCAACCTGGCGCATTGATGCTCTCCAAGCTCACGGGAGCAAAGGCGTTGCCTGTCACATTCTCGTTTTCTAAATGCTGGACGTTGAATAGCTGGGACAGGATGATGATCCCAAAACCGTTTTCAAAAGTCGTCGTGATATATGGCGAGCCTGTAAGCGTTCCAAAAGGTTGTGACTCGGCAACGCTTGAAGAAAAACGGAATGAGCTTGAGGCCAGGCTTATTTCTATCACTTCGCAGGCGGACAAGTTTTTTGAAAATACAGCTAGTAATTGACCACCTTAAAAGCGGGCGCCTATAATCAGCTGATGAGTGTATCCAAAACCATTCCCGACAAAGTACAGCGCGACATCGAGCTTGTGGGCAAAATCGCGGCGGATGATGAAAAAGCGTGGGAAGGATTTGTGGAAAGCTACACCGACTGGACGTTATACAAGGCGAAAGAGTGGTGTGTCAAACATTGCGGTTATTCCGCCGGAACCTATTTTTGCGGCCTTTTAAGCCTTTCCATACAACGTAGCGGAGGCTCTCCTAGCTCCATGCTTCCCGAATGCGACGAAGGGATGGACACTTATATATGGATATTCGAACAGCTTAAGCGCCGAATAAAAAAATATTCCGGTAAAAACAATTGTCTTCTTTCAACATTCGTATGGACCATTTTAAATTCACGCGAGTTCTACATCGACTGGCTCAGGTGGAAATATGGCAGGGCGTTTTAAATAGATGGATAACCTTTTAAGCCCGTCTGCGCGCAAAAGGCTTCCTGTAGCCATACAGAAGCTTTCGGAAAAGGAACAGGCGGTGTTCGTCTTCCTCAGAATGAAACGGGATGGGAGCTTCATCGCAAGAGAGATTGACGCCTCACTCCCGGAAACGCAGGAAATGATCAAAAACGTGCAAAACGCTCTCGTAATAAGCGGCGCGCTCGACCTGGTCCAAAACCCGGTGTTCTACCCGATCGACCAGCCAGCCAAGGAAGAAGACAACCCCGGCAGATCTTTTGAACTACCTGCCCAAAATATGGATATCGCCGAACAAGTGGCTCTCGATCAGTTTTATGACACATTGAAAATATCGCTCAAAAAGATGCCCAAAGATGGCCGACGCCTGCTTGACCTATGGTTTAACAAGGAAATGAAAGCAAAAGAAATTCTTAATTTTTACAATAATATAGGTGTTAATATCTCAAGTAAAAAATCAATAAACGATACCTCTGCGCAGGATGTATTTTACGAACTTGAAAAAAATATTCGAAAACTGCTGGATATTGTCCGTTCAAATATGAACAGTGAGGATATTAGTTTAACGCCCTCTGCGCTCCGGGCTATCCTGGACGAGACGGGGGTATAGTAGGCAAATATTGGATATGAATAAATGAGTCATCTTGATATTTCGGAATTGCTGGCATACGCCGATCCTGCCCTGAAAGACGAGGCAAGAGAGAAAGCAAAGGCTCATATCGAAATGTGCGGGAGTTGCCGGGCGCGTTTCATATCCTTGCAGACTTTGCGCGCCTCCTTGAATACGGCTCCGGAAAATATTCTCGCTCACAAGCTTACCGACAACTGTGTGCCGGAAGAGCTTATGGGAGATTTTCTTGGAAACCGCCTGCCAGAGGCCGAGCGCGCTATATTTTCCGAGCATACCAAAGAGTGCGATATTTGTTTTGAGCGGGCGGCGTATTTCACATGGTCGAGCGCAAATATGGCGGCCGGAGTTCTGGAAATCGCCGGACAAACCCCTGAACGATATAAAGCCGCCGTACTTAACCGCTCTCCGAAGCCGCAAACAGCCGCTGATCCAAAACCATCAATATGGGAAACCTTTGGGAGGTGGATATCATCGCCTGTTCCTGCATACGCTTTCGCCGCTTCACTGCTTATTTTCATGCTTTTCTGGACGCCAAACACGTCTGACCAAATTATCGATATCGGTTCAAACGGAGTCTTTTCGCTGTACGAACAGCCAAAGCAGTCCGGCCCATCTTTTGGTTTCTCGAATTCCGGCAGGAAGTTAGGCGAATCAGACGCCGGGCTTTCGGTAGAAAAAACAGGCGACGGGCGGATAAAGTTCAGCTGGAGTAAAGTCGAAGGAGCTGAAGGCTACAACTTCCACCTTGCGGAGATCACCCCTGAGGGGGCAAAGGATATCTTCGACACGAAAACCACTGAAACGTTCATCGTAGCCCCGCGCGACCTGACCTCACCCGGCAAGGCGTATCGATGGAAAGTCTCTGGCGAGACTGAATCAAACACCATATTCACGGCCCAGGGCCAGTTCGCCTTCAGCCGTTAAAACGGAGGGGCCAATGACATACAGGCCTTCAATACTTTTCACTGTCACGCCTGTTCTGGCAAGCCTCGTTATATTATTTTCCGTCACAGTTTCGGCGGATTCCAGCGTCACCCCGTCTGGCCCATTATCCAAACGTGACTATTGGATTTCTCAAAAAAAATTATTGGACAAAAATGACGCAAGGTCTACGCTGGCCCATAAAATATTCGCCGATGTGCTTGCCGCGGCGGACAGGCGGCCGGGGCCGATACCGGAACTGTTCATCTTGGATGAGGAAGGTTACCCCTGGGCAAGGTCTTTGCCGGACGGGACGATTATCCTGACCCGAGGCGCCATCGATATCTGTTTGAAAGCAAAGTCCAGCGACAACGCAAAAGCGAGGCTTGCGTTCATTATCGGGCATGAGCTTAGCCATCAGGTAAACGGGGATTTCTGGCACTTCTTCTTCTATCAGGGGGTAAGGCCGGAGCTTGCCAAAGACCCCGATATGAAAAAGACTCTTGAACAGGTTATGGAAATCGCCCTCCTTACGGATCAGGTGATTACAAAAGAGCTGAAAGCCGACCAGTATGGAGTTATCTATGCGTCGCAGGCTGGGTATAACGTTAGAAGGATCGTGGATACCGATGTCAATTTTTTCCGTGAGTGGACCGCCGCCACAAGCCCTGCCCTGTTAAAAGGCGCCATGCTGGATGTCAACCATCCACAGATAGAACAGCGCTCCGCCACGGTTCTCATAACTCTTAAAAAAGTGTCGGAAAAAGTGAAGGTCTTCGACAAAGGTGTCGAAGCGTATAAACGTGGCGGCTATGTGTTCGCCAAAAGTTATTTCGAGGATTTTCTTTCCGTATACCAAAGCAGGGAAGCTTATAACAACCTGGGCCTTGTGTATTACCAAATGGCGGCGGATCAGCTCGATAAATGGAAGCCGGACAGACCGGCGTTTCGTCTATCTCTGATAATTGACGCCGATACTCGCGCAAAAAAAACCCTCTCGTTTCGAAAACAAGCGCAATCCTCACTTGCCAGAACGATGATGAAAAGTGAGAGCCACGAGTCGCGTTTCATCAAATATGCGAACACGGCCTCCAAATATTTTCGTGAAGCGGCCGAACGGGATCATACATATTCACCCGCGCATAACAACCTTGCCTGTGTCCATTTTTTGAAAAGCGAATATTCCAGCGCCGTAGGAGAGCTTGACTTGAGCCTTACCTTAAACCCTGAAAACGCCGAAGCTTATAACAACAGGGGTGTGGCGTACCTTCAAATGGGAAGAAAGATAAAGGTTAATTTGAATGAAAAAGTGGAAGCGGACCTTGAAAAAGCTATTGAGCTAAAACCTGATTATGTTGACGCTATTTTCAATATTGCGTATTTCTACAAGCTCAATGACAAGGTAAAGAAAAAAAACCTCTACGCTAAACGTCTTGCCGAACTTGACCCCGGTTCAAGGTTGTTGCGGGCGCTGAGGTAAATAAAGCAGTAAAACACGAAACAAACGGTCAGGAAAAGTGTAGTACAAACAAGTTGTTAAAAGCCAATGTCGGCTGGCGCTAGCATTTTAAGGTAATTTTGCTACAATATCTGTAGTGACAAATTGGAGAAAATAGATGGATAGCAAAGGGTCTGAAGAGACTTCGAAAGATAGCGGAACCGCCAGGGCGCAAAGGCGTAAAGGCCTTAACAGCGCCCAGAAAAAGTTTATGGTAGGGGCTGTAATCATTGTTGGGACAATTGGTTATCTGATTTTTACCGGCGTTCAGGCCAGCGGATCGTATTATTACACGGTCGCCGAAGTGCTTGCCATGGGATCGGACATTACCAAGAACAGGCTTCGCCTTGAAGGCAAGGTTGCTCCTGGCACGATAAGCAAAGACACCTCCAGCCTGAAGCTCAACTTCGAAATAATAGACGAATCGATGAAAAAGATTCCAGTTTATTACGAAGGTGTGACGCCGGACATGTTCCAGGCGGATATTGATGTGGTGGTTGAAGGAAGAGTCGACAAGGATGGCCGATTTATAGCAAATAAACTTTTGACAAGCTGCCCTTCCAAATACGAAGCCGCCGAAGAAGTCAAAAAATCTATCTAATGCTTTAAACCAAAGTGGGTTAAAAGCGATTGACTTCCCATTTCCATCGCTT
>UOGA01000173.1_pt1 | contig 13321 bp, 9 predicted proteins | sample 1989841 | NCBI WGS metagenome assembly UOGA01 (sample SAMEA4712198, study PRJEB27164) | hydrothermal vent metagenome | biome: marine basaltic hydrothermal vent biome; feature: marine hydrothermal vent; material: mineral | place: Pacific Ocean | collected 2011-06-14/2011-07-23 | depth 1691 m | reverse complement strand
GGTCGCCGGGGCCATACCGGTTATCCGGACGATACGCCATTCGTTCGCGTCAGACAGGATCGTCCTTGTCCAGGGGATAGTAAACGGAACCGGCAACTACATATTGTCCCGGATGACAGACGAAGGTAAGCCGTTCGACGACATATTAAAAGACGCGCAGGCTTTAGGTTACGCCGAAGCCGACCCGGCGCTGGATGTGGGCGGCGGGGATTCGGCGCATAAGATAGCGATCCTGGCTTCCCTTGCGTTCAGGACTCCGGTCGATTTCAAGGATGTGTACACCGAAGGAATCACCGCAATCACTCCGGAGGATATAATCATGGCGGGCGAGTTTGGCTATCGTGTCAAGCTCCTTGCCCTGGCGCGAAGAAACCAGAACTCGATAGACGTTCGCGTTCATCCGGCTATGGTTCCGAAAAACCATATGATCGCAAACGTGAACGGGGCGTTAAACGCCGTGGAGATAATCGGGGACTACGCCGGGCCAAATACATTGCAAGGCCCCGGCGCAGGCGCGGGCCCGACCGCCTCGGCCGTTGTCGCCGATATAGTGGACATTGGAGGAAAAATCGTCTACGGCGGAGCCGGGAAAGTTTCGCCTATAGGAATACCATTGAGCTCAAGAAAAAAAATCCCGGTGGCGCCGGTAGCGCAAGTCTCGTCCGAATATTACCTGCGGTTCACCGTTCCCGACAGGCCGGGAGTGCTGGCGGAGATATCCGGCGCTCTTGGCAGAAACAAAATTTCGATATCGTCGATGATACAACGCGGCAGAAAAGAAAACGAGCCGGTGAGCGTTGTGCTGATGACGCATACCGCGCTGGAGTCGGATTTAAACAAGGCGCTCGATGAGATAGCCAGGACGGACGTCTGCCAGGCTGATACCATGAGAGTCAGAATAGTGAAAGATGCGTAAATCGAAGTACGTGATATTTTTAGGCGACGGGATGCCCGACCGGCCCATAGTTGAGCATGACAACAAAACGCCGCTTATGATGGCTAAAACTCCCAACCTTGATTTTATGGCCAGCCAAGGCTCCACCGGAGCGGTTATCACCACACCCGAAGGTTTTGCGCCCGGTTCGGACGTAACCAACATGGGGATTTTAGGGTTTGATCCCAAAAAGTATTACACCGGCAGGGCGCCTCTTGAGGCGTCTGCGATGGGTGTGCCCCTCGGCCCGGACGACGTTGCGTTTCGCTGTAACCTGGTCAGCTTAAAGCCGGTGGCCGATGGTGTGATAATGGACGATTTTACAGCCGGGCACATCGAAACTGAAGACGCGGGCGAGTTAATCGGGGATTTGAACGAAGAGTTTAAAAGCTCCGACTTCTCGTTTCACCCCGGTGTGTCGTACCGCCATCTGATGGTCTGGAAAAGCGGTAAAACCGGAGCGAAGCTGACGCCGCCGCATGACATCTCCGACCAGAACATTCGCAATTTTATGCCTTCAGGCGATGGCTCGGACGTTTTAAATACGATCATAAGCGAGGCGCAGATTTTTTTAAAGCAACACAAGGTAAACGCCCGCAGAAAAGCTGAAGGAAAAAAAGAGGCTAACAGCATATGGCTGTGGGGGCAGGGCAAGGCGCCCTCTATGCCATCCTTAAAAGAGAGCCGCTCGCTTACAGGCGCCATGATAACTGCGGTCGATCTTATGCGCGGCCTGGCGGTGAACGCCGGGATGCGCGTAATAGACGTGCCGGGCGCCACCGGATGGATAGACACAAACTACGAAGGCAAAGCCACAGCCTGCCTCGACGCTTTAGAAGAAGTCGATCTTGTTTATCTTCATGTCGAGGCGCCAGACGAGGCGGGGCACGCAGGATCGCTCGATTACAAGATTCAGGCGATATCCGATTTTGACAAAAAGGTCGTGGGCCCTGTGCTGGAAGGTTTAAAAGCTATGGGCGATTTTCGGGCGATAGCCCTGTCCGACCACGCGACTCCTCTCGATATAAAAACCCATAATCTCGACCCGGTACCCTTTGCCATTTACCCGGCTGTCGAAGGCGAAGCGGGCGCCTCGGCCCGGTTTGACGAATCGATTGTGGAGAGCGCGCATTTAAAATTTGATACAGCAGTCGATCTGTTCCAGTTTTTCATAGAGGGCGAACGGTAGATGAAATTGTCATGCGCGCTACATTCTCTCCCTCGAAAAGGTGGAGAGATTTTCCCCTCCTTACCGAGGAGGGGATTAAGGGGTGGTGTTCAAAAGAAAAGGCAGGATACTTCGTGGAATTTACCCTGAGCTTCGAAGGACTCAGGGCGACGGAATAGGTGGCTGGGCCACGCCCATAAGGGGTGGTGTTCAAATAGAGAGTAGAAGATTAATAAAATGTCATTAATAGTCCAGAAATATGGCGGCACTTCCGTCGGCTCGCTAGACCGCATCCGGGCGGTGGCCGGTACGGTGGCCGATTCGAGCAGAAAAGGCCATAGCCTCATCGTTGTGGTCTCGGCCATGTCGGGCGAGACCGACAGGCTGATAAAATGCGCGCGGGAGTTAAACCCCGCTCCGCCGGATCGGGAGATGGACTTGCTTATGAGTTCCGGCGAGCGTGTCTCCGCCGCGCTTTTATCGATCACGTTAAACAACATGGGGGTTCCTGCCATATCGTTCACCGGCAGACAAATAGGGATGATAACCAACGCTGTGCATATGAAGGCGAGGATACGCAGGATCACCGGCGAGAGACTGCGCGAGGCGCTGGCCGATGAAAAAGTGGCGGTGGTAGCCGGATTCCAGGGTATCGATGAGGCGACAGGAAACGTGACCACGCTTGGCCGGGGCGGGTCGGACACGACCGCCGTCGCCATAGCGGTGGCTATGGGCGCCGATTTGTGCGAGATATACACCGATGTGGACGGCGTATATACCACCGACCCGAACATCGTCGCCGACGCAAGAAGGATCTATAACATATCGTTCGACGAGATGCTGGAAATGGCCAGTCTCGGCTCCAAAGTGCTTCAAGTGCGCGCGGTGGAGTTCGGAAAGAAGTACAATATGCCAATTAAAGTAAAATCATCATTTAAAGATGGAGAGGGTACGCTTGTGACGTCAGAGCGAGAGGAAATGGAAGAGGTGGTCGTCTCGGCTGTGGCTTTTGCCCGCGGACAGGCCAAGATAACCATACTCGGAGTACCAGACAGGCCGGGCATCGCCGCCACTATATTCTCCGGCATAGCCGGGGCGCAGGTGAACGTGGACATGATTATCCAGAACGTCTCCGAAGGCGGGCTGACCGATCTTTCCTTTACCGTGCCCAAAGAAGAAACCGCCGATACGCTTAAAAAACTAAAACCTATCGTAGCCGAGATAGGCGCAAGAGAAGTCAAAGCGGATGAAAATATCGGAAAGGTGTCGATAATAGGAGTCGGCATGAGGAGCCATTCCGGTGTCGCCGCGCAGGCTTTTTCTGCGCTGGCCGATGGAGGGATAAACATAATGATGATATCGACTTCGGAGATAAAAGTGTCTTGCGTTGTCGCAGAAGATGATATAGACAAGGCTGTCAAGATACTGCACGACACGTTCGAGCTGAAACTTCCGACTGGTGAGCGGTCAATAGTGAAACAGGGAAAATGAGCGGGACGAAGATAACGGTTTACGACACCACACTGCGCGACGGAGCGCAGGCCGAAGAGGTGAGTTTTAGCCTCAACGACAAGCTTAAGATAGCCGAGGCGCTGGACGATTTTGGCGTCCACTACATCGAGGGCGGATGGCCCGGATCGAACCCCAGGGACAAGGCTTTTTTTGATGATGTGCGCAAGCTGAAACTTTCAACTTCGAAAATAGTCGCGTTCGGATCGACCCATCATCCCAAATCAAAACCATCTTCAGATAACAACGTAAAGCTTCTTCTCGAAGCCAAAACCCCCTGCGTCATGGTTGTGGGTAAAAGCTGGGATATGCAGGCGAAGGTTATCCTCGGCGTGTCGAAAGACAGAAACCTCGACCTGATCCACGACACAATCGCCTACCTAAACAAAAAAGTGGACGAGGCGCTGTTCGACGCGGAGCATTTCTTCGACGGGTACAAGAGCGACCCGGAGTATGCCATAAAAACGCTTGAGGCCGCCCTCGACGCTGGCGCCTGTTGGCTTACGCTTTGCGACACCAACGGGGGGTCTATGCCTTTTGAAGTGGAAAAAATAGTCGCCGATGTGGCTCGGCGATTTCCGAAGGCGAAGCTTGCCATTCATTGCCATAACGATTCAGAAAACGCGGTCGCCTCCACTATCGCTGGTATAAGAAGCGGAGCCAGGCAGGCGCAGGGCACCATTAACGGTATTGGCGAGCGGTGCGGCAACGCCAACCTTTGCTCTGTCATCCCGAACCTCCAACTGAAGATGGGATACAGGCTCATCCCCGCGAGGAAAATGACAAAGCTGAGGAGCCTTTCAAGGCTTGTGTACGAGATGGCGAACATGGCGCAACGACCACACCAGCCCTATGTAGGACGCTCCGCGTTCGCGCATAAAGGGGGCATCCATGTCGCGGCGGTAAGAAAAAAACCTTCAGCGTATGAGCATATAGAGCCGGAGGCCGTGGGCAACCGCAGAAGGGCGCTGGTGTCTGATCTTTCAGGAAAATGGAACGTGCTTATAAAGGCGGAAGAGTTTGGCATCGACCTTAAGAGCAAAGATCAGGAAACAAAAAGCATTCTCGCCGAGCTAAAACAGCTGGAGAGCCAGGGGTTCCAGTTTGAGGCGGCGGAGGCTTCGTTCGAGATTCTTATGCGAAAAGCGCTGGGGCAGTGGAAGAAAAAATTTGAAGTGGTCAGGGCGCGGGTAATCTCCAACTTTTCAGACGATAAAGGCGCCAACTGGGCCGAGGCGGTGATAAAAATAAAACTGCCAGACGGAACCACGACCCACGCCGTGGCCGAGGGGAACGGCCCGGTAAACGCCCTGGACAAGGCGGTTCGGGCCGCGCTGATCCAGTATTACCCCCAGCTTGCCGATGTACAGTTGCACGACTTTAAGGTCCGCCTGCTCGACGAGTCATCCAAAACGGCGGCCACAACAAGGGTGCTGATAGAGTCGGGCGACCGAACGAGCCGGTGGGGCACCGTTGGCGTATCCCCCAACGTTATAGAAGCAAGCTGGCAGGCGCTGGTGGACAGCCTTGAGTACAAGCTTCTAAAATCAAAAGCTAAAGGTAAAAAAAAGCAGGTTCGGTAAGCTCTGCTATCTTTATCAGCCGCGCTGTTTACAACCTGGCATTATAGCCATTTGAATATTCCTTAGTGAGATAATACTCCGATGAAAATTACCGGTGAGGCCAAAGCGAAAAGCGTGGAGGCGATGTTTTCGTCGATCGCCCACCGGTATGACTTTTTAAACCATCTCCTTTCGCTGGGATTAGATATAACCTGGCGCAAAAAAGCAACGGCCTGCTTTTCCGATCTTCGCGCGAAAAAAATTCTCGACGTGGCCTGCGGGACGGGAGACCTGGCCATAACCATCGCCAGAGCCGGTGATCAAACGACCGAAATCACCGCCGGTGATTTCTCACGGGAGATGATAGAGATAGGAAAAGCGAAAATTAAAAAAGCTGATCTTGACGGCGCGGTCACGATGGAATTTTCCGACGCGCTCAATCTTGCCTATCACGACAACAGTTTCGATGGCGTCACATGCGCTTTTGGCGTGAGAAACTTCGCCGACCTGGACAGGGGGCTTTCGGAGATGACAAGGGTTTTAAAACCGGGCGGCCGCATGGTCATCCTGGAATTCACACAGCCGTCCAATCCGGTTTTCGGCGCGTTATACAAGTTTTATTTCACACGAATACTTCCAGCCGTTGGCGGATTTCTCTCCGGCGACAAGGACGCCTATAAGTATCTTCCAGACACGGTTTACCGGTTTCCCGCCCCGGACAAGCTTTCCGCCCTGTTAGAAAGATTGGGGCTTTCGCGTGTGGAGTTTAAACCTCTCACTTTCGGTATTTGTGGAATCCATACGGGTGTCAAAAGATAATCATGAACACAACTGAGCTGAAGCTTTCTCTGGATAGGAAAAGAGCCCTTGCTTTTAAAAAACATAAGAGCGGGGCCGGAGGGCTGGAGGTTTGCCGGGAGTTGTGCGAAATTGTGGACAACGTAATAGTCGATCTTTATAAAAGCGGTCGCGGCAAGTTCAACGGAGTCCTTGTGGCTCTCGGCGGATATGGCCGGGGGCTGTTGAATCCTTACTCCGATATTGACCTCCTTTTTCTTTTAAACGACTCGATCCGGGGTGGGACGGCCCGCCCCCCCGACACCCTGCTCGCCAGCCTCTGGGACATGGGGCTTAAGGTGGGGCACAGCGCGAGGACGATTTCCGATTCAGTGAAGATGGGCCGGGCCGATCTTTATTCGCGCACTTCGATGATGGAGTGCAGGCCGCTGGCCGGTGAGATGGAGATATACGATCTTTTCCGCAAAAAATACGCGAGAGAGGTGATCCGTTACAAGCCTAACAATTTCATACGCGATAAGATCACCGAAATGGAAAACCGCCATCGAAGCCATGGAAGAGTGATACACATCACAGAGCCCAATATAAAAGAGAGCAAGGGAGGTTTGCGCGATCTTCATACGGCGTTATGGATAATCCACGCCAAAGAGAATGTAACCAGCCTTGAAGATATGGCCGCGCGCGGGATGATCGACCCGGCCGACGTGGAGCCTGTCAACAACGCGCATTCATACCTTCTGAGGCTTCGAAACTCCTTGCACTTTCGAGCCGGAGGGCCTGCGGACACGCTTGTCCACGCGCTCCAGCCAGACGCGGCCAGAATGGAGAATATCAGCGGTTCGGACAACATCGCGGCGGCTGATCTTATGCGGAGCTACTTTGAAGCCGCCGAGATCATAGCCCGATTTTCATCAGAGCTGATTTCGTTTTCCAAATCGTACAGAAGAAGGTGGCGCTGGAGGCCGCTCAAGATCGACAGCGACGGCCTTTTTACCGACGGCGAATATCTTCACGCCCATTCGTTTCCGCCAGGCTCATACGACAAAGGGACGGAAATACTTTTTCGAATAGCCAAACGCCTTTCGGACGAGAGGCTAAAACCGGCGCCTAACCTCAAACGCGGACTCGTGAAACTGCGCCGCAAGGCGCCTGACGATTGGTTTGAAGGGGCGTCCGGCGGCGCTTTTTTAATGTCTGTGCTAAAGCTGAGACGCTCGGCGATAGCTATCCGGGCCTTTCATACAGCGGGAATTGTGGAGCGGCTCATACCTGAGTTTAAAGAAATCACCAATCTTTCCCAGTTCGACATGTTCCACCGTTACTCTGTCGATGAGCATACGATCCTGGCGCTGGACAATCTTGAGAAAATTCCCGATGGCGCGCAGGTATCCTCTACGCTTCGACATGTGTTCAGAGCGCAACCGGATATGGAAGTTGTCAAGCTGTCTCTTTTGCTTCACGATCTTGGAAAACGGGCCGAGGATCATCATGCCGTTGAAAAAGACACCCGCACACCGGTGATTCTAAAACGTCTTGGGCTGGAAAGCTTGACAGAGACTGTCAGTTTTCTTGTAGAAAACCACCTGGCGCTGAGCGTGACCGCCCAGAGAAGAAATTTCTCCGCGCCAGAGACATTGAGAAGATTTTGCGCCAAAGTCCGGAGCCAGAAAAATTTAAAAAGGCTCTATCTTCTCACCTACGCCGACATAGCCTCCGTCGGTCCTGGCGTATGGAATGAATGGAAAGACAAGATTATAGGAGAGCTGTACGAGGAAGCTGAAAAATATTTTATCGAGGGCGAGGCGCTGTTTCTGTCCAAAGAGGAGCAGATGGACGCTCTTGTGAGAGAAACGGTGAAAATCGACAGGCTGAAACATTCCAGCCGGGAAGTCTCCGAGTTTCTTTCAAAAGCTCCCATGCAGTACCTGAGGACGGCGGAGCCTGAGACAATAGTGGAGCATCTTTCGCTTGTGGAGCGCTCTAAAAACAGAAAAGTCGCGCTTATGTTTAAATTCAATCCAGGAGACCAGACAGGAGAGATTACGCTGATCTCCTCAGAGAGGCTGGGGTTTTTCTCTGTCGTCGCCGGAGCGTTCGCCGCGAAAAATGTAAATATAATCGAAACGAGAGTTCACACTTTCAAGGGGCGTATGGCGCTCGACACTGTTGTTATCGAAGGCGCCAGCATGAGTTTTTTCGCCGATCCCGATTCCCTCGCGAAATTCGAAGACGAGCTGGCCGAGCTGTTGGAGGGAAAAAGAGACGTGGACGAGCAGGTGAAGAGAAGAATGAGGTATGTGGATGCTAAAGAGACGGCGAAAAGCGCCTTTGCAGAGCCGCATGTGTTGATACTCAACCACCTTATGGACAAAAACACCATAGTGGAGATATGGGCCTCGGACAGGCTTGGGCTCTTGTACGATGTAACAAGCGTCATGGCCGCCCTTAAGCTCGATATCAAATCGGCGAAAATCAGCACCGAAGGGCGCCTCGCTATCAACGCGTTTTACGTAACGGAAGAATCGGGATCCAAACTGGGAGGCCGTGAGAGGGTTGGGGAAGTTACGCAAGCTCTTTTAAAAACCATATTGTAAGGCGGTCAGGCAAGAGGGGATACCTATAAAATGTCCAGACACAAAAAATCGAGATCAGGGGGCTGAATAATGCCGGCGCAAAAATTACTGGAGTTGCGTCCTTCACAACTTCTGGCTGGAGTGTTTATAGGAATCATCACCATAGGCGCCATTGCCTTAAAGCTACCCTTCTCAACTTACGAGGGCATAAGTTTTGTGGACGCTCTTTTTACGGCCACGTCCGCCACCTGCGTAACGGGCCTTATGGTGGCTGACGCCGGAACCGTATTCACGCCATTTGGCCAGATTGTAATCCTGGCGCTCATCCAGATCGGCGGTCTGGGTATCATGACTTTCTCCACATTTTTTATGATAATTCTTGGCAGATCACTTTCCATGAAAGAGTCTTCGATTATTTTTAACGCCTTCGATCATGGCCACAAACTTTCAATCCGCAATCTTCTCAGGAAAGTCATGCTTCTTACTTTTTCGGTGGAGCTTTTGGGCGCCGTCATCTTGTTTCTCCGCTGGCTTCCAGATTATGGCGTTGGCCGCGCGTTATATTACGCCGTTTTCCATTCCATCTCCGGCTTTTGCAACGCGGGCATCACCCTTTTTCCAGACAGCCTGCTTTCTTTCTCCGAAGATTTTGTCGTCAACGGTGTCATCGGGACGTTGATTGTAGTAGGATCGCTTGGGTTTTTAACAATAGTCGAGCTTCAGCTTTTTTCTGAAAGGAGGAGGGGGCGAAGGCGCGTCCCTCTTTCGTTAAACTGCAAACTGATTCTCATCGTTACTTTTTCCCTGATTATTCTCTGCGCTTTGCTGACTTTCGTGATGGAGCGGAGCAATGTTCTGGCCGGACTGCCATTACACGACCAGGTAATGGCCTCTTTATTCCAGTCTATATCCCGGACAGCCGGGTTTGTAACCGTCGATTTTCATGAATTTACAAACGGATCGTTATACCTCTATATTCTGCTGATGTTCGTGGGAGCGGCTCCAGGATCGGTGGGCGGCGGAATAAAGGTGACAACATTCGGCATCCTCATCGCCCTGGCCTTTTCACGCCTTAAAGCGCGAGACACCGTTAACATGATGAACAGAACCGTGCCGGACGAGATAGTATCGAGATCGCTTTCGATCATGTTCGTTTCAGTGCAGATAATAGTTGTATTTACGCTGGTACTGCTTTATACGGAATCAGGAGGGCCGACATCGCCGCTTCACAGGGAGATGTTCATGCAGATAATGTTCGAGACGGTTTCCGCTTTTGGAACAGTCGGCCTGTCGGCTGGAGCCACAGGTCATCTTTCAGAATTTGGCAAAGTGGCGATAACTTTGCTTATGCTGATAGGAAGATTGGGGCCGCTTGCCGTCACTCTGGCGGTGGGGCGCCGGTCGGCGAGGGGAAGGTTTCGGTATTCTGAGGAAAATGTTATGGTCGGATAACGGAGAAATGAAAAGATGAAAAAAAGATACGCTGTAATCGGCCTGGGAAGATTCGGGTTTCACCTGACCAAAAGCCTTTATGAAAAAGGACATGAGGTTCTTGCCATTGACATGAGCAAGGATGTTGTCTACAAGCTCAAAGACTTTTCCACGCAGGCGGTCGTCGCCAACGCCACCGACCGGGAGACCCTTGAAGCGCTGAACGTGCAGGATGTGGACGTGGCCATTGTGGGGCTCGGCTCCCCTCTGGATCACTCCATTCTCGTCACGCTTCATTTGCGGGAAATGGGAATCAAGGAAATTATCGTAAAGGCCATAACCGAAGAGCATGGCAAGATATTACAGATGCTGGGGGCTTCGGAGGTGATCTACCCTGAAAAAGATATGGCGCTCAAGCTGGCCACATCCCTTTCGACGCCGAACGTTATGGATCATCTTCCGCTTATGCCCGGTTTTTCGATAGTGGAGCTTGCCATCCCGAACAGCTTCGTCGGCAAGACGATAAAAGACCTGCAACTGAGGAATAATTATGGCGTCCAGATAATCGCCATCAAAGAGCTGATTCCCGAAAGGATCACCTCCATGCCGACACCCGACTTTGTCATGAAAGACTCCGACACGCTGGTTATCATGGGCTCCGACGAAAGCCTGGGAGAGATAAGCGAGATTACTTAAACAGATAAATTCCTTCGTTGATGCGTGTGTTACATGGCGTATATCGCCGGGATCCCATACAGCAAACCGCCAGCAAGAAAGTAAACAAGAAAAGCGATAGAGCCCCAATGCCTGAGTTTGTAAAATTTCACTTGCATAAAAGAGCGCGCAAACCACAATAACGATATAGACAGCAATAAGCTTTCGCCCAATGACGTTGATAACAACTCATGGGTATGCGCCAGTGAAATGTTGGCGAAAATAACAAACACAATAGTTAAGCTAAGATTTATAACCTGCATGGTTGATCTGTTAAGGAAAGATAATGAACGGAGATCTTCATTCCAGTTGAAGATACGCCAAAACAACAGATGGAATATAACTAATATAATGTTGTAAACTCCGCCCAGCTTTATAAGCGTTTCCATCGTTTTACCCCTCCCGCGTTCTTGTTATATTTTTTGCCTGTTACTATAATTTTTTATGAGCGGACTTATAACGTCCCTTTAAAAGAGGAGGGGCGCATCCTGTCGGAAAGCGGGCCGTGGAGCCATACGGGTTAAATCATTCGCTCTTTTTCCCCTTGATCTTCTTGAGCCGCTCCGCGATTATTTCTTCCCTCCCCTGATCGCCCGGCTCATAATACTTTTTATCTTTCAGCACCTCTGGCAGATAGCTTTGTTGAACAAAATGGCCGGGGAAGTCGTGCGGATATTTGTATCCCTTCCCAAACCCGAAACCTTTGGCTGATTTATAGCTGGTGTCTTTAAGATGATCCGGAGCAGGGTGGCTTTCCCCGTTTTCGATATCCTTCATCGCTTTGTTGATCGCTTTATAGGCGGAGTTGCTTTTAGGCGCGGTGGCGATATGAACCGTGGCGTGGGCCAGCGGTATGCGCCCCTCTGGCAGTCCGATCCGGTCGATAGCCTCGCCAGCCGCTATGGCTATCATCAAGGCTGTCGGATCGGCCAGCCCCACATCCTCCGACGCTGTGACGATTAAACGGCGCGCGATAAAGCGGGGGTCTTCGCCTCCTTTCAACATTTTCGCCAGCCAGTATATGGCCGCGTCCGGATCGGAGCCTCTCAAAGACTTCTGGAACGCCGACGCATGGTCGAAATGCTCCTGCCCCTGCTTGTCGTAAAGGATCGCCGTGTCTTTAGAAAGCTGATCGACCAGCTCAACTGTGATTACTTTTCTCTCATCTTCGCTTGTGGCGGCGTACGAGCAGGCTTCCAGAAGGTTGAGCGCCACCCTTGCGTCTCCGCCCGAAAGCTGGGCGATTCGCCCGATCACTTCATTCCCGGCTGTAACTGAATTTTCACCAAGCCCCCGCGCCTGATCGGTTAACGCCCTATCAAGCAGTTTTTTGACGTCATCGACCGAAAGGTGATAGAGCCTGAAAATCGTGAGGCGTGACCTTAACGCCGGGATCACTTCGAAAGCAGGATTTTCGGTAGAGGAGCCGATAACGATGATCGTTCCGTTTTCCACACTGGGCAAAACAGCGTCCTGCTGGACTTTCCCGAACCTGTGAATCTCGTCGATGAACAAGATTGTCTGGCGCTTATTGTCGCGCCACTGTTTTGTGGCGAAGTCAATCGCCGATCTTAGCTGGGAAACACCTGCGTTCACCGCTGAAAGCTCGATAAACGCCGAGTCCTGGGAGGCGGCTATAAGCCGGGCCAGGGTCGTTTTTCCAGAGCCGGGCGGCCCCCAGAAGATGATGGACGGGATTGAGCCTGAATCTATAAGTTTTCTTAACGGCCTTGCGGCGCCAACAATTTCCTCCTGGCCGACCAGTTCCTCAAAAGAGGAGGGCCGCATCCTGTCGGAAAGCGGGCTGGGGGCGGCGGAGCCACCAGCAGGCGGATCGGAGCTGAAAAGGTTTAAATTCATATAGTTATGGCGATATCAGGCTCCATTATAATCATATTTTATCGTTGCGCGGTCATCATATGGATATCGAAAAAAATCCTGATTTTGTCAAGCTTGACATGTCTTGCTTAAAAGGTGTAGAAAATTAGGGGGATATGGTCGAAAAACCACTAAAAGTAAAAGAAAATCAGAAAGCATACTTTTCCATAATGAAAAAGTCGGCTATGAAAATATCTGTAGCGTCCGTAAAATAACCATTAAATCACCCGCTATTCATGCACGAAATCCTTTTAGATTATAAGCGCAGTTTTCAGGATCTGGCAGGCGCCAACGACAAGAACCTTCACCGGATAGAAAAAGGGTTCAATGTAAGAATATTCACCAGGGCCGACAAACTGAGAATCCAGGGCGAAAAAGCAGACGCCGAGATGGCGGAGAGCCTGCTAAAGCAGTTGACGGAGCTTGTGGAATCTGGCCTGAATATCAACAATGGCGAGCTGAAATTCATCATCCCGACTTTCCATGACGACCCCACAATCAGGATAAAGGATATATTCGACGAGACAATCCGGCTTGTGAGCGGAAAAAGAGAGATAATCCCCCGTTCTATCGCACAAAGGGAATACGTTTTCGCCATGAGCAAATTTGACATTGTTCTTGCCACGGGCCCTGCGGGCACCGGCAAAACATATCTTGCCATGGCCTGCGCGGTCGATGATCTGCTTAAGAAAAGAGTCAGCCGCATAATCCTGACCAGACCGGCGGTGGAAGCGGGTGAGCGGCTCGGTTTTTT